>MDSV01242077.1_pt1 | contig 56038 bp, 48 predicted proteins | sample 810851 | NCBI WGS metagenome assembly MDSV01 (sample SAMN05326640, study PRJNA326480) | marine metagenome | isolation source: seawater | place: Atlantic Ocean: North East | collected 2012
GGAATCGTAACTATTGCTTCTCATGATGGAGCTGCTGCTGAAGAAGCTCAAAAAATAATAGAGGGATTAACTAGAAAAGTCCATGAAGGTGAGATTTTCTCAGGTGTTGTAACGAGAATAATACCAATAGGTGCTTTTGTAGAAATATTGCCGGGCAAAGAAGGAATGGTTCACATATCTCAATTGTCTGAAGCAAGAGTTGAGAGAGTTGAAGATGTGGTAAGACAGGGTGATGATGTAACCGTAAGAGTTCGTGAAATTGATAGTAGAGGCAGAATTAATTTAACTTTAAGAGGCGTAGCTCAAAATGGAGGTATGTCTTATCCTGAACCCACACCGACGCCAGTAGCCCCACTTAATTAGATACAGAGAGGATATAAATCGTATCTTTTAATTATTTCTTTTATTTCTAGACAAATCTTATCATGAGTAAGATGATTATTTGTTGCGACTATTATCCCCCCTTGTTCAAAATTAGATTTGCCATAAGATAATTCATTATTATCTAAATTTGTAATTGCCCCTCCGGCTGCTCTTAAAATAGCCTCAGGGGCAGCAAAGTCCCAATCTTTTGGTGAACTCTTTCCTGGTAGGCTTAAGCAAATATAAATATCACTTTCTCCTCTCACAATAGATGCAATCTTACAGCCTATGCTTCCCATAATTATCACTTCGTTAAATTTAATTTTTTGAATTAGATTTTTCAAAGTTTCATTTCTATGATTTTTGCTAGTTACTAAAACCATATCTTGAAGACTTTTACTTTTAGATAGATGGGGTAATTTTAATGATCCATCCTTTTTCTCACACCAAACTTTTTCTCCATTAGCAATCCATAATTCATTCTTTTCGGGTATTAAAACAATTCCTATACACGGCTTTTGTTTATAATTTAACGCTAGATGCATAGCATAATTACTTGTTCCTTGTATAAAATCTTTAGTTCCATCAAGAGGATCAAGAACCCAGATCCATTCAGAGGCAGTATTACATTTTTCTGAAGTTTTTTTTACATTTTCTTCGCTCAATATTTCCCAATCAATATCCTTATATTTTTTATTAATACTTTTAATTATTATCTCATTTACCTTTAAATCAGCAAGAGTTACTGGATCTTCATCATTATCATTTTTTAAAATATTGCTTTTGTAATTTGAATCTTTTAATATTTTGGAATAGTAATAGAAGACTTCAGCGGCTTCCCAACTAAAAATCCTCAAATCATCTATGAGATTATGAGCATTTACACCAGAGGGTAATTTAATCACTAAATGAATATAAAATACACATCATCTCATAAAAACTCAGAACCTGAAAGAAATGTTTTATATATTGTAGGTACTCCAATAGGAAATTTAAATGATCTTTCCTCCAGAGCATTGAATATTCTGAAAAATGTTTCTTTGATAGCTTGTGAAGATACTAGACAAACAAAAAAAATAATGAGCAAATTTGAATTTACTAATAATCTTATAAGCTTCAATAAACACAATACTCAAAATAAAATTCCCAGAATAATTGATGATCTTCATTCAGGCAAATCGATAGCCTTAGTAAGTGATGCAGGGATGCCAAGTATTTGTGATCCTGGGGAGGAGCTTGTTAAAGATGCAAAATCGCATGGAATAAATATAGTATGCATTCCAGGTCCGTGCGCTGCACTTACAGCTTTAGTATCAAGCGGACTACCATCTTCCAAATTTGTATTTGAAGGATTCCTTCCAAAAAAAAAGGCTCTTAGAGAAAAAAATCTTTTAGAAATTAGTAAGTATGAAAAAACTACAATAATATATGAATCGCCTCATCGTCTAAAAAAATTATTAGCTGAGTTAAAAGAATATTGTGGAGGAGATAGAGAAATTGAAGTGTCTCGAGAATTAACAAAAAAATTTGAGGAGCATATTGGCGATCAAATTGACAACGTTATCAATTTTTTTGAAGGTAAAGAGGTATTAGGCGAAATAACTGTAGTTATAAAAGGCATAGATAAAACTAAACAAAAATGTGAATTTGACCAAGCAGATCTAAAAAAAGAACTTAATGCATTAATAAATGCAGGACTTAGCTTATCAGCGGCTGCTAAGTATTTAGCTAAAAAGAATAATCTGACAAAAAACTTAATTTATAATATGTATTAAAATTTAATTAATTAGAAAAAAAAATGCTATTTCTTCTTAAAAAACTAGTCTATACATTTACTTTGAATTTCTCATTCCTTTTATTATTAATTATAGGGATCCAAAATAGTACAAAAAAAGAAAGCGTTAATTTCATAGTAGGTAAGACAGTAAATTTACCAATAAGTTTTATAATTGGTGTAAGTTTTATTTCAGGCTCAATTACGGGGGGACTTGTTAATACAAACTTATTGGTGGGGAAAAAGTCAGAATTATAAAGCTATTAATTTATCGGAAGTTATTATTCTTGAAATCCCTTTAGCCAAAAGGTAAGGAGCCACAATTTTAAAAACATTTGTATTAGGAACCTTAATTACTTTCTGTTCCTTGTTACAAAATCTTTTTGCATTTTTTATATCATCATAAATTTCAATTGTTTTTCTGCTTAATTCATCTTTAGAGAGAAACTGCCATAAAGGATAATCATTTAAGTATTTAATTTCTAATTCAATTTTTTTATCTACAATCATATAAACAGTATTTGGGAAATTTACATCAGCAATAGGGATTGATGATAAATCTTTTTGAACTGAAGCATCTATATCGAAATTTAAAGGCTCTATCTCTACAAGTGGCGTTGTGGAAAAATATTCCTCTTCATAGTATTCTTTATTATTTTCATAATCAGATTTTTGACTTAGATTTTTTTCAATAAGATCATTGTTATTTTCAGAAAGTTTAGATTTTTCATTTTCAAAATCATGTCTAGTCTGAGATCTAACACTTCTTATCAATTCTTTATATTTTATTTCACCTAGATTTTTTTTCAAATTTCTTGTAATTGTCAACTTCGAACAATTAAATTGATTAGATAATTCATCTAAAGTTTTTCCTAAAGTAAAAGATTTTAGTATTAGCTCCTTATCTTTATCTGATAGTCTTTTAGCCAAAATCAAAAAAATAATTCTTCTTTTATACTAAGAAAATTATTCAATAATTATAAAGTTTAATGTATTTCTTTAGCAAAATACATAATTTTAAAAATCATATTAATTGTTTAGTTAATAAATGTCAGATATAATAGTTAGGTGCTTCCTTAGCTCAGCTGGATAGAGCAACTGCCTTCTAAGCAGTGGGCCGCAGGTTCGAATCCTGCAGGAAGCGTCAAATAGAGGATGTCTTAATAAATGAAATATAAAGCTAATGATATTTTCAAAAAAAGATCAATTGAGGAGTATAGCTTTTTTCTATTTCTAACTGGAATATTCTTTTTGCCATCTACATTATTTATAGGAATTTTATTTTTATTACCAGCTGCAATAATAGGAAGTTTTTTGCAGAAGAAACCTTATTTAGAAGATAAGTGGAATTACCCTTTTTTAATTTTTGGACTTCTGATCTTATTAAGCTCATTTTTTCAAAACTTTTTATTTATTAATAAGTATCAAGATATTTGGGATCCAATTCTTTCTTTATCAGGCATGGGTAATTGGCTACCTTTTATTTGGTTTTTTTGGGCATTCCAAACCTATCTCAATTCCAGAGACAAAAGAAGAATATTTGGATTAACTCTAATAGCAGGAAGCTTTCCAGTATTAGTAACTGGTTTTGGTCAATACTTTTTAAATTGGACTGGTCCTTTTGAAACTCTATATGGCCTAATTATTTGGTTTCAAAGGCCCATAGAAAATCCTGGGGGATTAAGTGGTTTATTTAATAATCAAAATTATGCAGGATCATGGTTAAATTTAGTTTGGCCATTTTGTTTGGCATTATTTCTTGAACAAAGAAATACTATTTTTAAAAAAACCATCGCTTTCAGTTTTCTTATCTCAGTTGGTTTAGCAGCATTTTTAACTTATTCCAGAAATGCTTGGGTAGGTTTATTAACTTCTACTCCATTAATTTTAAATAAGAAACAAATCAACTATATTTTAGCTATTTTTATAATAATTTTTTTATTATTATTTTTCTCATACTCTCCTTTGTTTAATGGGGAGATTCAGGATAATTTCAGAAGTTTTTTACCTTCAAAAATATTACTAGAATTTTCTGAGGAAGGTTACGAGGGATTAGACGTAACTCGGTTAGAAATTATTGAAAGTGCTTTAAAACTTATCAGGGTTAGTCCAATTTTTGGGATAGGTGCTGCCTCATTTACTCCTATATTCTTTATGGAAACAAATTTTTGGAAAGGTCATTCACATAATCTTCTTATTGAATTATCTATAAGCTACGGATTACCTGCAGCAATAATATTTTTCTCAACAATTACTAATATTCTTTTTTTATCTGGAAAGAAAATTTTTATCAACAATAATTTTTTATATGAGTTGTCTTTTGATAAGGCCTTCTGGGCTGCATTATTCTTCTTTCTTATATCACAATTAGCAGATATTCAATATTTCGACGGAAAGATAAGCATAGTTACATGGTTATTAATAGCAGGTCTTAAAAATATAATTGAGGAAAAAAAATAATACAATAAACTATGGCATATAATCTGTTTTATGAATATTAATGATTCAAATATAGCTATTATCCACGATTGGTTTTTAAAAAAATCTTTTGGAGGAGCTGAAAAAGTAACATTGCTTTTTAATGAATTCATAACAGATTGTTATTCTACTCCTGATATATTTGCAATTGTCTCGGGCCTTGAAAAAAAAGAAAATGATTTTATAAAAAATAGAAAAATTAAAACGAGTTTTATTCAAAATTTGCCTTTTGGTAAGAGTCATGTTCAAAAGTATTTACCAATTCTCCCTTTCGCAGTAGAGCAACTTAACCTTAGTAAATATGATCTCATAATAAGTTCAAGTCATGCTGTTGCAAAAGGAGTTATAACGAGCCCTGATCAATTACATATTAGTTATGTCCATACACCAATGAGATATGTTTGGGATCAAATGAATACATATTTAGAACAATCTACCTTATCGAAAGTTGGATTTGAATTACCTATTAGATATGTTCTTTATAAATTAAGAGAATGGGATTTCTCTAGTTCACAAAGAATTGATTATTTAATAGCAAATTCAAATTTTACTGCTAAAAGAATTAAAAAGTATTGGGGCTTAGATTCAGAAGTAATTCATCCTCCAGTAGATGTAGATAGATTTGAATTTAACAAATCAAGACAAGATTTTTATCTTAGTGTGAACCGACTTGTTCCCAATAAAAGGGTTGATTTATTAGTAAAATCATTTAATCAACTTGGCTTACCTTTAATAATAATAGGAGATGGACCTGAAAGATTGAAATTAGAAAAGATGGCAAACTCCAATATAAAATTCCTTAGAAAATTATCTAATTCAGAAGTTGAAAATTATATGAGTATTTGCAGAGCTTTTGTATATGCTGGAGTAGAAGATTTTGGAATTGCCCCAGTAGAAGCAATGGCAGCTGGAGCTCCAGTAATTGCATATGGTAAAGGCGGTATCTTAGATACTATTAATCCTTTTTTTAATACCAGAAAAGATCATGCCCCAAATGGGATCTTATTTAAAAAACAAACTTTAGCTGATATTGTAGATACAATTGAATGGTTTGATGATAAAAAAATTTGGAAACAATTTAATCCTGAATACCAAAACAATTTTTCAAAAAAATTTAATTCTAAAAACTTCACTTCTAAATTTGACTTATTTATTAACAAAGCTTGGAACAAATTTAAAAGAAATTTATGATTAAAAATTAAATTTATTTTGAATTTTAAAAATAAAATCATGAGTGAAAAGAAAAAAGTTTTTAATCAAAAAAATTTTTACAAAATAATTAAAAGCTTTTTAGATATATTTTTGGCTCTTATTCTTTCATTTATTGGCTTACCATTTTTTTTATTTATATCCATACTGATAAAACTTAGTTCGAGAGGTCCCATATTCTTTTTGCAAAAAAGAATTGGTAAAAATAATAAACCCTTTTATTGTATAAAATTCAGAACAATGCATCCTGAAGCAGAAGATATGCTAAAAAAAATTATGATTAATAATAAAAAATTAAGAGAGGAATTCCAAGAAACTCAAAAATTAAAAAATGATCCCAGAATTACAGTAATAGGGAAATTCCTAAGGAAAACAAGCCTAGATGAGATACCTCAATTTATAAATGTATTAAAACAAGAGATGAGTATTGTCGGTCCAAGACCAATTGTTGAAGAAGAGAAATATAAATATGGTGATGTATTGCCAAAAGTTCTTTCTGTAAATCCTGGCATAACTGGATTATGGCAAGTAAGTGGCAGAAATAATCTTACTTATGAAAAAAGAGTATATCTAGATGAACTTTATGTAAAAAATTTTAATTTCTTAATGGATATAAGAATAATTATAAGAACTTTTGGTGTCATCTTTTTTCCAATGGATAGAGGTGCATATTAGTTAGGTGAATAATATATATTCTTCTCTATTTTTTATTTATAACAATTCTAATTATGTGTTTACCAAAAAAATTTATGAGTTTAATAATATAATATTAGTTAAATAAGATTTTTTCTTTTGTGAAAAGAGTTAAGTTAAAATGAAAGGAAAATTCTAGCTTTAAATATATATAAACTATGCCCTCTTCTTGTTTAATTCCAGTTATCCTTTGTGGAGGATCAGGGTCAAGACTTTGGCCACTCTCCAGAGAAAGTTTTCCTAAACAGTATCTATCAATTAATTCTAATGATGAAAAAAGTTTGTTACAGAAAACTCATGAAAGAATAAAAACTATAAAAAATATTGAAAATCCTATTCTTATTTGTAATGAAGAACATCGATTTATAGTAGCAGAACAAATGCGTGCAAATAATGTAACTCCATATTCTATTCTCCTTGAACCACTAGGAAGAAATACTGCACCTGCTATTGCAATATCAGCTCTCAAAGCACTTGAAAAAGATCAAAATTCAAACATATTAGTTTTATCTTCAGATCATGAGATTAAAGATGAAGAAAAATTTCTTGAGGCCATAAACTTAGGACTGGATTACTGTGATAAAGAAAAATTAGTAACATTTGGGGTAGTTCCAGATTCTCCGGAAACAGGTTTTGGATATATCAAATCAAAAAATGAATACAACAAAAAGAAAATTTCTGGATACGAGATTATTGAATTTATTGAAAAGCCCGATTTAAAAAAAGCTAAAATTTTCATTAATGACAAACATTTCACCTGGAACAGTGGAATGTTTATTTTTAAGGCAAAAACTATTATTAGTGAAATAGAAAAATTTTCTCCTCAGATTATAAAACTTTGCAAAAAATCATTATTAAAAAGTAGTTATGATCTCGATTTTCAAAGGATAAATAAGGAAGAATTTGAAAAGCTCCCAAGTATATCAATAGATAATGCTGTCATGGAGAAAACAAATCATGGAATAATGATCCCTTTAGACGCAGGATGGAGCGATATTGGAAGTTGGAAAGCAGTTTGGGATTCGGCAAATAAAAATGATGAAGGGAATTATATCGAGGGTAAAGTAATAGTATCCGATACAAATAATTGTTTCATAAAAAGTGAAAATAGACTTATAGCAGGAATAGGACTTGAAAACTTAGTTATTGTAGAGACTAATGATGCTATCTTGGTTACTCATAAAAATAAATCTCAGGACGTAAAAAACATCGTACAAAGACTAAAAAAACTAAATATTCCTGAAGGGCAAACACACAGAAAGATTTATAGGCCATGGGGAGATTATACATCTATTGTTGATTCATCTACTTGGCAAGTAAAGCTAATCAATGTTAAACCTGGCGAAAAATTATCATTACAAAAGCACCACCATCGATCTGAACATTGGATAGTTGTCAGTGGGACAGCTAACGTTGAAATAGATGAAAAAACATTTACATTGAGTGGAAATCAGAGTACTTATATTCCACTTGGCTCCAAACATAGATTATCGAATCCTGGGAAAATAAATCTCGTTTTAATTGAGGTTCAAAGTGGTTCTTACTTAGGAGAAGATGACATAATTAGATTTGATGATAAGTATGGGCGTTCAAATTAAAAATCTTTACTTTTTTGGGTTTGGTAAAGATTATGAACTGGTATTGTAGAGAAAAAGGAAAACTGGAAATCATTCTTTTATTTTTAAATGAGAAGTAAAACATTTAGCTTATTAAGCCGTCTATACAAGAAACTTTCAATTGAGAGAAAAAGATCATTATGTAAGCTTCTTCCAATAGCTGTAATTACTGGCTTATCTGATGTTTTGGTAGTAGGTTTAATTTCTCGTCTTTTTGGAGCTGTTGTTGGAAAAGTTAATAGACCCTCCCTTCCTTTTACAGAAATATTTCCTACAGATCCTCTTATTAAAGTAATTTGGTTGGTTGTTATTTATGTTGCCGTTAGTTGGCTTGCTTCATTTCTTAGATTATTTTTGAGAGCATTCCAAGAAAGACTTAGAGCTTCAATATTTCTTGATTTGTCACAAATTGCTCAAAGAAATATCTTTAATCAAAAATATGAATTTTTTCTATCTGACAAGAGCGAAGATATCTCTTCTAAAGTATTGTTAAATATTTCAAGAGTCTCTGAGAAATTAATTAGGCCAATATTACAAATTGTTAGTGGAGCATTTATAGTTACCTTTATTTTCCTGGCTGTTTTATCCTTCGCAAAAATCACAGCACTTTACTTAATAATTAGTTTAGTAATTGGTTATACTTTTATCTCCTTAATAGTTACACCCATAATCCGTGAGTCTACAAAACAGAGGATACTTTTAGAGTCAGAAATTTCAAAAGTTTTATCTGAATCTGTAAAAACAATCACTGATGTATATTTGACAGGATCTGAAAAGTTTTTTGAAGATAGATACGATAGTGCTAGTCAAAAAGCATTTTCATCTTTATGGAAGGCTGAAACGATGCCTGAATTCCCAAGATCATTAATAGAACCATTTGGAATTACTCTTATTTTTTTAATCGGTTTGATACCTGTTTTATCAAACAAAAATCCAACTTCATTGCTTGAATTAGTACCTTTCTTAGCAACAATTGCAGTCGCATCGCTTAAGTTAACGCCTCCTCTGCAAGATTTATTTAGAGGCATCACAGATCTTAGAGCAGGGATTCCAGACTTAGAAGAGGCTTTAAAAATAATAGATCTCCCAAGCCAAAGAGAATATAATCAAAAAAATAATGATGATGATTACTTTAAAGGACCAAAGAAATCAATAGAATTATCTTCTATTTTTTATAAGTATCCTTTAACAAAAGATTATGCACTTAAGAATATTAATTTAAAAATTCCTGTTGGTTCAAAAATAGCATTTATAGGTACCACAGGAAGTGGTAAAACAACTACTGCTAATCAAGTCTTATGTTTGTTAAGGCCTTCAAAAGGTTCTTTATTATTGGATGGAAACAAATTAAAAGCAAAAGATATAAATTCATGGCAATCTATGTGTTCTTATGTTCCTCAATCAATAAATCTATTAAACGAAGATATCTTAACAAATATTGCTTATGGTCTTAAAAATGATGAGATTAACGAGTCTAAGGTTTGGGAATCATTAAGTGCTGCTCAATTAGAAGATATGGTTAAAAGTTTGCCTGATGGTTTAAAAACTAAAATTGGTGAAAATGGTGTCCGACTATCTGGAGGTCAAAGGCAAAGAATTGCAATTGCGAGAGCTTTTTATAGAGATGCAAAACTACTAGTTCTTGATGAAGCCACAAGTGCTCTTGATAATAAAACGGAATCTGAGTTAATGGACGCCCTTGAGATATTAAATAAAAAACTAACCATAATATTTGTTGCTCATAGATTATCTACAGTCAAAAATTGCGATTGCATTTATGAATTTTATAATGGCGAAATAAAAGCATTTGGCAACTATGATGAACTCTATAAAAAATCAAAAAGTTTTAATGCAATGATCAAGAATGAATATTTTTAATGTTGAATCTATTTTACAAATTGCTCATTAATATAATTTTGGCTAATGCTCTTATATAAATCCAAATAAGCTTCGCACATTTTATCTATTGAGAATTGATTAATTTGTTTTTTCTTTGAATTTCTACCTAAGAAAATTCTTAATTTCTTATTTTTAGCTAATAACCTAATCAATGAAGAAGCTTTATTTAAATCTTTTAAATCATAAAGAAAGCCCGAAAGATTATCATCTACCGCATCAGTATGTCCGTAAACATTTGAAGCAACGATAGGAATTTCCATCGACATAGCCTCTAATAATGCTAAGGGCAATCCTTCGTATAAAGATGTAGATAAAAAAATATCAGTTATTGATAAGAACTTGAAAACATCTTTCTTCTTACCTAAAAATATTACATTTTTAATTTTTTGTTCATAAGCAAAATTTCTTAAAAAAGACTCTAATTTGCCATAACCAATTAAAAAAAAATATATGTTTTTACATTCACTCGCTATCCTTAAAAAATCAAAAATATTTTTCTGCTCGACAAATCTACAAACGTTGGTGACTACAATATCCTGCTTTTTAATTTTTAATTTTTTTCTCAAATCATTATTATTATTTTTTGTGAATTCCTTATCAATAATTTCAACACCATTAAAAATCACTTTTCTATTTTTGCCAATTCGTAAAAAGTTTGACTTTGCTGCAACTATTTCACTTTTAGATACAAAGATTTTACAAGAATCAATCAAACCAAAAATATTTTCATAAATAACATAAAGAATTTTATAGATTAAACTATGACATTTTAAATGAATACCATGATAAGTATAAACATGAGGCAAATTTGTAGCTAAAGATAAAAAACGTCCATATATAGCTGCCCCTTTTCCGTGAGAATGTACTATGTCTATTTTATTTTTTTTTATAAACTTATATACCTTGATAAAATCATTTAGAGAAATTTTTCTTTCTCTTATATTAACAATATTTTTCTTATCTATATTTGCATCTAATTCGAAAATATTTTCTCTGGGGCAGGCTAAATAGATTTTGATTTCTGAACTTAATCTTGATATTAAAAAAGATATTTGTTTAGGGCCTCCTCCTAGTAATCCAGTTGACGAAATCATCAGAACTTTTTTTTCTTTTTTCATTTGTTAACTATTTTTTAAATATTTGTTAGCCAAGTCAAGATGAATTATTACACAAGGAATCATATCAATATATTTAAATAAACCTGTCCTCCCACAAAAAGTTACGTTTTTATTTTCTTTAGAAAGTTTTAAATATTTTTGGTACAAACCTATAGAATCTTTAGTTTGAATAGGATAATAATACTCCCCAGGGTTATCTATTATTGAACATGGAAGCTCATAAGTGATAGTTCTCAATTTACTTGAGGGAATTCCTGAATTAGGGAAAAGACTCCATTGAGTTTTTCTCGTGTATTTAGAATTATTAGTAAAATTTATTACTGCAGACTCTTGATTTACATCAAATTCAAGTTTTTTAAAAAACTTTAAAGATCTATATGGAAGTTTTCCGTAAACAAATTCATAGTACTCATCTATTGGCGTGCACAGAAAACTATGTGCATATTGATTTTGCATTGACTTTTCAAAAGGAGTATTTAATGTAATATTGATATTTTCATGCGAAAGAATTTTTTTTATTATTTCGGTATAACCAAATTTGGGTAAAGCTTGAAATTCATCATTAAAATAAAAATCATTAAAGTCTGTCCGAACTGGTATTCTTGCACCTATAGAAGTTGATAAATTTTTAGGGTCAATTCCCCACATTTTTTTTGTATAAGGACGAAATAAAATATTTGCTATTTCGTTACCAACTGAAAATTCAAAAAGTTCATCACTATTTTTAGGTACTATTTTTTCATTACGGATTTTATTTAAAAATGTTTTTACTGCATCTTCATTTTTAAAACTTTTATTAAAAATATCACCTATTGTTTGAGCATTTACTGGAATAGGTGTTGTTCGATTATCACTTAAAAGAGCTCTTACTTTATGTTTATATGGGATCCATTCCGTGAATCTGCTTAAAAAGTCTAAAGCTTTAGAGTCCTTACGGCAATGAATTAAATGTGGACCATATTTATGTATTAATTCATTATTATCATTTACAAAATCAAAAATATTACCAGCTATGTGATTTCTCTTGTCTATTACTTCAACTTTTAATTGATTTTCAGCTAATACTCTAGCCAAAGTAGCACCAGCGAGGCCTGCTCCAACTATTAAAATCTTATTATCTTTTGAATTAGACAAAGTATAATAAATTTAAATATTTATATTTTACTTTATTTATGACTACTCTTATAGTAGCAAGATATAACGAAGATATTCGATGGTTAACTAAGCATAAGAAATTTAATATTATTATTTATAATAAAGGAGAAGAATTAATAAATGAAGGTGATTTTAATATTAAAAAATTACCAAATCTAGGCAGGGAGTCTCATACTTGGCTAACTCATATCGTTAATAACTACGACAAGCTTGATAAATATAATATTTTTTTGCAGGGTAAATTGGATGATCTTAATTGCATGGCTTATCCAAATCCAGAAGATTATATAAATGGATTAAATTTAAATGGTTTTTCTGTCAGTAGACTAGGACTTCTAGGACCTCTTCATTGGAGTAATAATGTAGGCATTGAGAATAATAAAAAGTACAAAAAACAATGGTCTCGAGGTGAAATATTTCCTTCAAAATTAAGTTTTCGAAAATTTTCTAAAAAATTCTTTCCAGAAATTCCTTTTATTGTTGCTACTAGTTATGGAGGTTGCTTTGCTGTATCGAGAGACTTAATAAGAAATTATGAATTAGGTTTCTACGAAAGCATGTTGAAATATGTCTCACAGAACTCTAATCCAATAGAAGGACACTATCTTGAGAGATTATGGTGTTATATGTTTACAAAAAATTTATTTTTATATCAATCTTTTAAAGACGTTATCAAAACAAAATTAGAACGATTCTTTTTCAAAAAATTTCAATAGTAGTTCTCTCCATTTGGTTTAGGAAAGATATGAAATCTATTTATTTTTTTTTCAATAAATTTATCCTAGTAAAATTGATTAGCATGATATTTTATAATAAATAAATCCTTATAATTGAAAAAATTTTTTCACTTAAAAAGGAATTTATATTTTCAAAAAGGATAATTTTTAATGATTAAAAATATCAAAAAAGCATTAATTACTGGTATTACGGGTCAAGATGGAAGTTATCTTGCAGAGTTCTTATTAGAAAAGGGATATGAAGTGCATGGAATCAAAAGAAGATCAAGTAGTTTCAATACTCAGAGGATTGATCATCTATATCAAGATCCGCATATTGAAAATGCAAAATTTATTCTCCATTATGGAGATTTAACGGATAGTTCAAACATATTAAGATTAATTAAACAAATAAAGCCTGATGAAATATATAATTTAGGAGCTCAAAGTCATGTTGCTGTTAGTTTTGAATCAGCAGAATATACTGCCAATTGTGATGCTTTAGGAGCTCTAAGAATACTAGAGGCCGTAAGAGTATTAGGTCTTGAGAAATCAGCAAAGATTTATCAAGCCAGCACAAGTGAATTATTTGGTAAAGTTTGTGAAATACCACAAAAAGAAACAACTCCATTCTATCCAAGAAGTCCTTATGGAGCTGCTAAATTATACGCATATTGGATAACGATAAATTACCGCGAAGCTTACAACATATTTGCATGTAATGGCATTTTATTTAATCATGAATCTCCAAGAAGAGGGGAAACATTTGTGACAAGAAAAATAACTAGGGGATTATCTCGTATCGATGTGGGCCTTTCTTGCTGCATATATATGGGTAATCTTGATGCAAAAAGGGATTGGGGTCATGCAAGAGATTATGTAGAAATGCAGTGGCTAATGTTACAACAAGATCAACCGGAAGATTATGTAATTGCCACGGGGAGAATGGAAAGTGTTAGAAAATTTATAGAATTATGTGCCAAAAAATTAGGTTGGGACAAAAACAACGATAAAGCAATAATTTGGGAAGGTGAAGGAATTAAAGAAGTAGGCAGGAGATCAGATACTGGTGAAATTGTAATTAGGGTTGACTCAAAATACTATAGACCTGCCGAAGTTGAACAATTATTAGGTGATTCAACTAAGGCAAAAAAAACTTTAGGATGGGAACCGAAAATTACATTAGAAGAATTAATTGATGAAATGATTGAGAACGATAAAAAACAAGCCTTAAAAGAAACACATTTAAAAAAAGAAGGGTTTACATAAAACAATGAATAAACTCAATTTAGGAGATAAAATTTTTGTTGCAGGTGCCACAGGCATGGCTGGATCCGCAATTGTAAGAGCTCTGCAAAAGAAAGGTTATGGAGATCCTGATCATAATGGAAAAATTTTTACACCATCAAGAAAAAAACTTAACTTACTAAATAAAGAAGAAGTTGAAAATTGGCTAAATTTTCATAAACCCGATGTAGTAATTATTGCCGCTGCAAAAGTTGGAGGAATTTTCGCAAATGACAATTATAGTGCTGAATTCTTACTAGAAAATCTTAAAATTGAAATAAACTTAATAGAGGGTTCATTTAAACATAATGTTAGACGTTTATTATTTTTAGGAAGTAGTTGTATTTATCCAAAAAATTGCATCCAACCAATTAAAGAAGAGTATCTTCTTAATGGAGAACTTGAATCTACAAATGAAGCTTATGCAATTGCGAAAATAACTGGAATTAAATTATGTGAATCGCTGAGAAAACAATATAACTTTGATGCTTTATCTTTAATGCCTACCAATTTATACGGACCTGGTGATAATTATCATCCAACTAATAGTCATGTTTTACCATCATTAATAAGGAAATTCTTAGAAGCAAAAGACAATACAAATATAGTGACATGCTGGGGTACAGGAAAACCTCTTAGAGAATTCATGCATGTAGATGATTTAGGGGATGCCTGTGTTTTTGCTTTAGAAAATTGGGATCTTGAATCAAACAAAGCTCCAAAGGATATTAAAGGAGAACCTCTCTCTTTTCTAAATGTAGGGACCGGTAAAGATATATCTATAAAAGACCTGGCTTTAATGATTTCAGATGTAACGAATTATCAGGGCAAAATAGTTTGGGATACTAGTAAGCCAGATGGAACGGGGAGAAAATTACTTGATGTAAGTAAATTTGCTAGATTGGGTTGGATATCAAAAATAAACCTGAAGGAAGGATTAAAAAGTACCTTAACCTCTTACAAAAGTGAAGCCAACAAGAATAAATTAAGATCTTAAATAATACTATGAATTTTATTTTTCTATGTGATTATTTACATCCAACTTACGGTTATCAAGAATTTCATTTAGCAGAAGCATTAGCAAAAAAAAAAGAATTTAAAAATGTAATTATTTTTACTTCAGATAGATATTTTCCTTTTAAAAATTACAAATTTCACAAAAATGTTCTAGGCCAAAGAATTCATAACAAAATTAAAGAGGAAATTAATGGTGTTAAAGTTTTTTATTACAAACCATTTGTAGAGAAATCTACAAGATTAATTCCAGGTATAAATTTTTTCAATTTATTAATTCAACAAAAAATTAATTATTGTTTTTCACATTCTTCAACCTCTGTTAATTCAATAATTTTATTAATTTTAAGTAGATTGCTACCATTCAAAATTATGGTTGACTGTCATATGCATTACAGTGCTAAGCAAAAAAATTTCTTAAATCAAATTTTTTACTTTTTTATAAAAATAATAAATAAATACATAGCTTCATCTAGGATTATTTATTTTGGTGTTACTAAAGAATCATGCGAATTTTTACAAAAAGAAGAGGGTGTTAATAAAAGGCAAATAAAACTACTCCCAATAGGTTTCGTAAATAGGTTTTTCTATGTCCCAAAAGAGATAAATGAATATATTCATAAATACAATAGTGTCAGAGATCAATTGGGAATTTCAAAAAATGAAATATTAATACTTCAAACAGGTAAACTATCAAAAGACAAAAGGCCTGATTTAACAATTGAAGCATCTACTTCTAAACTTAAGAATAAAACAGGAACTATTTTATTTATTGGTCCTCATTCAGAATCAGAAAAACTTTGGCTACAAGAACTTTTTAAAAATAAAGCTAATAAAAATTGGAAAATATCTTTCATTAAAAATGTTCAAGCCTCCGAATTAAATAGTTTTTTTATAGCGGCAGATCTTTTATCTTATCCAGGGGGAGCTACTTTAAGTTGTATTGAAGGGGCTGCTTCAGGATGTAGATCAGTTGTAGCTAATAGTCCAGAAGGGTTATCTAGATCTAATTTAGGATTTGTTTCCACACCAAATAATTCTCTAGACAAAGCTTATAAAATTCTCATTAATTTGGAAATAAACAAAATAGATCTAACAAAAGTAAATTTCAAAGAAAGATTTAAAAACTCAAAAAAACAAGCACTAATTGTCAAGAAGATGTCTTATTTGGAGGTTAGTAAAGTTTTAATTAAAGCTTGCAAATCTATGTAGATTTAATTAACCCTTTTATTTAGAAGAATATTTACTTAATATTTCACTCGGAATGCCATCTTTATCTATTAAACCATTTTTAATAGAAATTATCCTATCGCAATTCCTTAAGGTATTAATATTATGTGCCACAATAATTAGTGTGAGATTAGAACAATTATTTCTTATAGAGTTAATAACTAAATTTTCAGTTTCAATATCCAATGAGCTTGTAGCCTCATCGAAAATTAATATACTAGAAGTTTTATAAATTGCTCTTGCTATTCCAATTCTTTGCTTCTGGCCTCCACTTAATGAAATGCCTAACTCCCCAACCTTAGTTTGATAACCATGTTCTGTACTTTTTATATAAGTATGAATTTTAGCTATCTCTGCAGCATATTTTACTCTTTCAAAATCAATCTCATTTAGATTCTTACCAATAGCAATATTTTCAGCAAAAGAGCAGTCTGATAAATAAATATCCTGAGGAACATGAGCTATTTCACTTCTCCAAATTGATATGTTATTTTTTTTATATAAATCATTATTATTAATCAAAATATTTCCTGAGGTTGGTTTTAACAATCCCATTAGCAAGTCCAGAAATGTACTTTTACCTTCGCCTGTTTTACCAATAATACCTAGGCTAGTGCCTGATTTAATTTTTAAGTTAATTCCCTTTAAAGTTGTCTTTTTTCTATTTTGGTATTTGAAGTGAATGTCTTTAAAAACAATAGATTTTATTAATCTTTCTTTATTAAAGTGAGTTTTAACTAAATCATATTTTTTAGTTTTGAGAATTAATAATGAGTAAACGTTAACAAAACTTCCCCAACCGCTTTTAAGACTAGCCCAAGACATATAAATCCTTTGCAATGTTGGAACTAATCTTTGTAAACAGAGTGCAATAGTTCCCAAAATAGGTATTAAAGAGCTGGAATCACTAATTACATAAGCAAATACGAGAGATAATATAGCAATCATTATTAGTGATATTGATTCAAGTGCATAACGAGGAAAACTTGCAAGAAAATAATTCTCAGAAAGTCTCATCCTCATTGAATAATCAACATCTTTATAAATATTTAAATAAGTTTTTTGGATTCCATCTAATATAATATCCCTGATTGATCCCATTGCTTCATCTAACATCTTCAATTGTTTTTTATTATCGTCAGCAACTTTGAAACCATTACTTAATAGTCTTTTTTGGGAATTCTTAGATAATAAAAAATAAATAAGGCCAAAAATGCACCCTGTAGAGACAACTATTATCCAATTTGTAAAAAGCATTCCAAAAACTAAAATGCTCATAGTAAAAATAGACCAAATTAAATTCAAATAATCATTTAAACATTTCATAACAATGGTCAAATGTTGCAATAAAGCAATTTTAATTTTGCTTCTCTCCTCATTTATATGAAAGCTATAAGGTTGATTTAGTACATTTTTATAAACCTGAGTACTTATATCACAACCTACTGAGCCCGCCAAACGAGTATTAAACCATAGATTAAATAGCCTAATAGCTCCTGAAATAACTGCTGCTGCAATAAAAAGTATAGTAGCTGGTACTATTAAATCTGATGAAGAATCTAATTTTAAAAATAAGAAAACCTCTTTAAAATTTTGATTTTGCCAAATCTTATCTGGATTAGTTAGCACATAGAGAAAAGGCAAGGCAGAAGATAATGAGACAAGATCTGCTATTGCACTCAAAAGCATGAGCAGCAAAGAAAAAATAATTTGTCTTTTTCTCCTCCTGGTAAAAATATGCCAGATTCTTGAGGGGAAATTTGTGATTGAAACTTCTTTAAAAATTTTTTTATCTTTAGTTAAAATATTTTTATTCAATCTAGTCAAAGTTTTATTGTATTATAATATAACTAAAGAAAGTTTCCTATATTAATAGTGAATTTTGAAATTACTTATAGTTGTTCCTACTCTTAACTCATACTTATTACTAAGAAACTTAATTAATTCATTAAGAGTTCAAACTTTTAAATCCTGGAGAGTTTTATTTATTGAAGGGAATTCTAATAAAAAACATAGAGATTGGATAGAGAATTTATGTACCCAAAATAGTAATTATTCTATTAAGTATCAGACAAAGGAAAATCCTGGAATTTTTGGCGCAATGAATCAGGGTTTTGGAGAGGCTCATAAAGATGAATGGATACTTTTTTGGGGCTCTGACGATTGGGTATTTGATAATGAGTCATTTGATAAATTATTCTTAAAAATCAAAACCCTGTCAGAAAGAAACTGTAATTGTGACTTAGCAATCTGTAGAGCTGTTTATTACGATATTAAATTAAATAAAAAAGGAAGAGTTTCCTCATTTTTAGATAACAAAGAATCTTCAGTAATAAATGGTATTAAATTTAGGCAACATTTAATTTCAGGATGTTCGCCCCCACATCAAGGGACAGTTTTCGGTCCAAAAAGCATTCAAAAACTTAATAAATACAATCACAACTTAAAATTATCTGCTGATCTGGATTATTTTTTAAAGTTGTCAAGGGATAAACTATTAAAAGTAGCAGTTATTGATATCGATCTTTTGTATATGGGCTCTGATGGCGTTAGTAGTAAAAATACAATTAAAAGATTAAAAGAAGTTATAAATGCTTACTTTGGAGAATTCAAGTATCTTTTTTGGTTGCCTTTATTCTTGCGTTATATTAGAAAAATCAGAAGTCTTATTAAATCAAAAATATGAAAATTCATCTTTTTGGTTATTCTAATCCAGTCGGCCAAGCATTCTTAGATTTGTTTTCCAATAAAAAGAATAATATTAATCTTTATTCAAAAAAAGATAAGAATGTAAATTACTTAGATCTTGAAAATAACGTCATTGATCTTTCTCTAAAAATTGGGAAGCCTGCAGTACTAGTAAGCTTTGCACCGATTTGGCTTTTTTCATCATTTCTTGAGAGACTTGAACGACAAACCTCTCTTCTAAGAAATGTTGATATGATAATTTGTTGTTCTTCATCTTCCTCAGTAACAAAGAGATATTCTTTTAATCAATTTGATAAAGAATTATCCAAATCTTTATACAATTCAGAAGAGATAATTAAAAATCTTTCTTTTAAAAATAATATAAAGTGTAAGATAATTAAGCCCGCACTTATATATGGTAACGTTGGCAAATTCAAAGATAAAAATATAAATTTAATTAAAAGAGCAATTTGTTTGTTACCATTTTTAATTCTCCCCAATAAAAGTGGTTTAAGGCAACCAATCCATGCAAAAGATCTCGCAACTTTTGTATACAGTTTAATTAAAAATAAAAAAAATCAACTTAATAACCCAGATATCTTAATTGGAGGAGTCGAAACTTTTACTTACATAGAAATGCTAGAAAGAATAAGATCAAAATTACCTAAAAATAAATATAGTAAATTCTGTATTTTTATAAAAATTCCAAACAGATTATTTAACTTTTTAATGAGTCCATTAATATTGTTCTCACCAAAACTTTACGAATCTATTCTTAGAATTTGTATAAATTTATCGGGATTTGAAACTTTTGAAATTGATCCTAAAAATAGAAATTTTAATAAATTTCCTAGAGAATAATTTAAGATGATCTCCTTATTTCAATTTTTTACTATATTGATCTACGCAAGTTTAAACTTAATAATGCTTAAGTATTTATTGCCTTATCTTAAAAAATATATTATATCCAATCCCAATAAAAGAGATTCTCATATAAAGCCTAAACCCTCTGGAGGGGGAATAATATTTATAATTTCTATTTTAATCTTCCTTTTTATAGATTTAATTATATTAAAGAGTAATCTTTCAATATTTTCTCTTATCAGTTTAATCTGTATTCCAATATCAATAATAGGAATTTTTGATGATATATTTGAATTAAAGGCTTTAAATCGATATCTTATTCAGATATTAACAGTAGTATTTTTAATACTAATTTCTAAGCTTTTTAATTTTTTATACCCTCTTCAAGATTTTTCATATATAAATATCATTTTTTTATTCCTAACAATCACAGGTGCTACTGCCATAATTAATTTTATGAATTTTATGGATGGACTTGATGGACTCTTAGGTGGGGTAATGATTGTAATATTCTCTTATTTTGCAATTATAAAATTCCCTGAATTATGGATTTTAGTTGGATCTCTTATTGGTTTTTTAATGCTTAATTGGAGTCCCTCAAAAGTATTTATGGGAGATAGCGGTAGTACTTTTCTTGGAGCTATATATGTAGGAATAGTATTACAAGCAAATGATATTCAACAAAGTCTAGAGTTTATTTTAATATCTACACCCTTATTGGCTGATGCTTTTTCATGCGTAATAAGAAGATTCGCTAAAAATCAAAATATTTTTACTGCTCATAAGGAACACTTATATCAACGATTAAATCAAGCTGGATGGTCTCACTCTAATGTTTCAAAACTTTATCTTTTTGCAACTCTTGTCTTAGTTATAGTTTCTTATTGCGGTAATTTAAAACTATTAATATCAATGGCTTTACTTGAAATTCTTGTTGGCATTTATTTAGATAAAAGAATCGCAGTTAATTTTTTGTCCAACAAAAATACTATTAGCAAATCATGAGTTATTAAAATGATAAAAATAGATAATATTTTTTATAGATTTGCTACTCTTGATCCACTTATAAGAAGATCATTACTTTTTTTTATTGATTATATTTTAATTTATTTAGCAAGTTTTTTAAGTCTTTCAATTACTAAAAATTCATTCGAAGTAAACATAAAAGATATATTATTTATGAATTTTATTTCAATCTCTGGAATATTTTTTTATGCTATTACAAAGCAATATAAAAGTCTAACTAAATATTTTGAAAGCACATTCTTATATATCATTACTATTAGAAATCTCCTAAGTATTACCTTCTTAGGTATTTATAGTTATTTGTTTCTTAAAGACTATACAAATATTTTTTTCTGGCTTTTATTCTTAATAACATCTTCATTCTTTGTTGGAGGGGCACGATTAATTTTGAGAGATATTTTATTAAGGCTTAAAGAGAAAGGGATTTATGATATTGAAAATATTGTAATTTATGGGGCTGGATCTGCAGGTGCACAGTTGGCAAATGCATTAAAAAATTCTGGCAGATACAAAATAATGTTTATAGTTGACGACGATCCAAGTTTATGGAATAGAAATTTAGGTGGAATTAAAATTTATCCTAGGGAAAAGTTATTTCATTTTAATAAAGAAATAAAAAAAGTTCTTTTAGCAATTCCTTCATTAAGGAAATCAAAAAGGAGTCAAATATTGAATGAATTACAAGAAAATGCATTCGAAGTTTTATCTGTAAATTCCCTCGATGAAATAGTTCAAGGAAAAGTTAAAATAGATTCTCTGAAACCGATAATAATAGAGGACCTACTATGTAGAGATTCAGTAAGTTCAGATCCAAGATTATTAGGCCCTGGGATCATTAATAGTTGTATTTGTGTAATAGGTGCTGGCGGTTCGATAGGATCTGAATTAAGTAGACAGATAATAAAACTTAAACCAAAGGAATTAATTCTTGTTGAAATGTGTGAGCATAATTTATATAAAATCAGTCAGGAATTAAAATTAAAATTTCCAGATTTCAAAAATTTGAAATGTATACTAGCTAATGCCTTAAATGAGAAATATATAAAAGAAATATTTATTTCAAATAATATTGATGTAGTTTTTCATGCTGCTGCATATAAACACGTTCCAATTGTTGAGGAAAATCCAATGGAAGGTATACTAAACAATGTTTTTACGACCCAAATACTTTGCGATGCTTCAGCAAAATATAAGGTAAGTGAATTTATCCTTTTATCAACTGATAAGGCAGTAAGGCCAACAAATGTAATGGGGGCTTCTAAAAGATTATCTGAATTAATAGTTCAAGCGTATGCAGAAATTGAAAACAAAAAAGATACTTCTAAATCAACAAAATTCTCAATGGTGAGATTTGGAAATGTTCTTAATTCATCTGGTTCTGTTGTGCCTCTTTTTAAAAAACAAATTGCAGAGGGAGGACCAATCTCAATCACCCATAAAGAAATAACAAGGTATTTTATGACAATAGAAGAAGCCTCGCAACTTGTTATTCAATCTGCGGTTATAGCCAAAGGAGGGGATTTGTTTTTATTAGATATGGGTAAACCTGTTAAAATTTTAGATCTTGCTCATAAAATGATTAAATTAAGTGGAAATTCAATAAAAAACAAAAACAATCAAAACGGAGATATTGAAATTATTTTTACTGGTTTAAGAAAAGGAGAAAAAATTTATGAGGAACTTTTAATTGATGCTGAATCTGAGCCTACTATTAATCCACTTATATTTACTGCAAAAGAAAAGGCCATAAGTTCTAACATTTTATTCCCAAAATTATCTTTATTAAGGAGTTATTTAAATGAATTAAAGAGAGAAGAAACTCTCAGACTATTGAAAGAACTTGTTCCAGAATGGAATAAAAGTTAGGATTTAATAAAAATAATTATTAGACATGAAATAATTCTTCCATACAAATTTTTAATATTCTTTTACTAGCTTTACCATCACCATATGGATTTACCGCTTCCGACATGGCTTGATATAGTGAACTATTTGTAATTAATTCACTGATACCATTACTAATAGTATTGATTTCAGTACCGACTAGTTTTGCCGTGCCATTTTCAATCCCTTCTACTCTTTCAGTATTATTTCTCAGTACTAGAACTGGCTTACCTAATGAAGGAGCTTCTTCTTGAATACCTCCTGAGTCAGTAAGAATAAAAAAACAATTCTTTAATGCTTCAATCAAAGAGGAATATTTTAAAGGTTCAATTAAATGGAATTTTTCTAAATTTCCTAATTTTGGTATTAAAGTATTTCTAACAATCTTATTAGGGTGCATTGGAATAACAAAATTAATATCAGGATATTTTTCAGATATTATCTTTAAAGCATCACAAATATTTTCAATGTTTTTACCCCAATTTTCTCTTCTATGAACAGTTACTAGAATAAATTTTGTTTCTCTCCAATTATTCATAAAAGACAATTTAGAGTTGCATTTATTCGCTATATAAAAAAGTGCATCGATAACTGTATTACCAGTAACATATACTTTCCCACTTACATTAGAATTTAATAAGTTTTTCTCCGCTCTTTTCGTTGGAGCGAAGTGCAAGTCAGTAATTTGTCCAATTAATCTTCTATTAGCTTCCTCTGGGAAGGGCGAATATAAATTTCCCGTTCTTAGACCAGCTTCAACATGTGCAATTTTTATTTTCCTATAAAAAGCGGCCATAGATGCCGCGTATGCTGTTGTTGTATCCCCTTGTACAATAATTAAATTTGGTAAGAACTGATCAAACTCTTCATCTAATCCTCTTAAAATAGCGATATTTAGATTACTTAAAGATTGTTTTTCCACCATTAAGTTCAAATTATTATCTGGATCTATTTCAAAAACTTCTAAAACGTCCATCAACAATTCCTTATGTTGACCAGTTGTTACTATCCTTGTACTAAAAGATTTATTATCTCTAAAAAGCCTTATCAATGGGGCAAGTTTTATTGCTTCGGGCCTTGTTCCAAAGATAAATGTAATCAGGAGTTTATTATTCATAATCAAAATTAATTTAGTTTTCTCAAATACTTTCGAAGACTATTATAAGAAAGCTTTAAATCCCTAACAATTTTCAAATGAAAAGGTTTATAAATAAAAAACTTAAATTTACTAAAATTTAACTGATTTCCTTTATCAAAAATTATCCTTAATGCATACCAGATAGGATAATTAATTATAGTTTTAAGTAATAAATTTGATAAATCTTTTTTATCTGCTTTGATCAAACCATATGCAAATTTATAACCTTTAATCCTAGATATAACCATATCATCATATTTATTATTATCAAAAGGTTCCCAATATGTTTTATTAAGAACTTGATGTACAGATAATTTTTCTTCAGATCTATAAAAACTATTAGCAAAACATCCTAAGAACTGAACATACCATTGACTCTCGTAATAAGATTTATCGCAAAGATTTACCATCCTATTGATAACTGTTTGACTAAAACATGTGCCGGTTAAAATCCTATTACTTATTATTATATTTTCCTTTGGTGAATTTATAAACTTCTTTAAAACTTCCTTTTCCAATCCATACTGTTTTGGACTAGCTTTTAGATTAGAGTACTGCATGTAATAGTTAGTTATCAAATATTCAATTGGTTTTTTTATTAAAAGAGAAACTATTCTTTCTAAATAGTCCGGCAATATATAATCATCATCGGAAACTAAGCATACGTAATCAGCTCCTTTAGATGCTTTAACTAGCGTTCTCCAAACATTTGCTCTAGCACCCTCGTTAAATTGATTTTTTGAATAGATTAAATCTATATTAGGACAGTAGCTACTTAATTTTTCTTCTGACAAATTCGAATTGCAATCATTATCTCTCACAAAAATTGATAGGGATATGTTTTTATTTAATAGCCTAAATGAGCAATATATAGAACTTATTAACCTAATTAATTCTGATTCTCTTTTATATGTTGGTATTGAAAAAGCAATTTTTAAAAGATTATTTTTCATAATAGTTTTTTTAAGAACTTTGACAGTCAATAGTTTTTTTAAATCCTTCTGAAGGTGGAACTTTTGGGTTCCAACCAATTTTTAATAATTTATCAATATTAGGACTAATTACATTAAATTCCTTTTTTATTAAATTTTTTTTATTAAAGTTAGGTTTTTTTATTTTTAACTTTTTTTCTGGATATAAATTAACCAGCATATTAGCTAACTCGATTACACTCATCTCTGCATTGGGATTTCCTACATCATATAATTCTGTATTTTTACCCTTTAACAAAATTCTAAAAATTGCCCTTATGGTATCTGATATATAACAATATGATCTTTTTGCCTCGCCTGTTCCAAGAATTTCTACATCTAAATTATCTAATATATTAAAAATAAAATCTGAGAATACTCTTCCATCTTCCCTTGACAATCCAGGGCCATATGTATGAAAAATTCTTGCAATGTAAGTAGGTATATTATATTGATCGTTCCAAGCCTTACATATTGTCTCTCCCATCTTTTTACTATCTGAATAACAAGAGCGAAATGATTTTTTATTTAGCAGATTTTCATCATTTTCCGTAAATGATTTTTGTGATTGAATACTAATATTTTGACCATATATTTCACTACTACTTAGAAAAATGAATCCTTTATTAATATCTTTAGATTTTGATTTTCTTAAAATATCTAAAAGAAATGCTGTTCCAACTGTGTTGGGCAAAATAGTGCCTACTGGATCAGTTTCATAAAATTTAGGTGTAGCATTACTAGCTGCATGAAAAATATAGTTAAAGTCTAAATAAGGTGGAACAGCAAAACTATTTAAATCCCATTTAAAAAATTGTAGAAAATCATCAGAGACTAAATCATTAAACTTTTTAAAAAATTTTTTTTCATCCCTTGCCATTGCATAAATCGTCAAAGGTTTTGAAAATAATTCTTTTTTATTTAGTTCTAGAAGTACCCTTACTAAATAGTTACCTATGAATCCACTCGCGCCTGTAATTAATATTTTCGAATTACTAAATCTATCCCATGGCAAGTCATCATTTAATATATTGCCTATATCCTTATTAATTTGTTTAATTAGATTCCTAGACATAAATTTAAAAATTTTTAGGTTGACTCCATTTGAGTTGGCTTGACTTCAGGTTCCATATCGCCAAAGTTTTTTCCGAAAGCAAGTTTCGGATAAACTTTACTTCTAACAGACAAAGGAAATTCTATAAGTACCGCTTCATCTTTTGTAAATAAAAATTCAATAGCTTCATCAATACCCTTAAAAAAATTCATTTGAAAAGATTTTATGCCATAAGCGTTTACTATATTTACAAAATTTGGAGCGCTGTAACCTTTAACGGTGGATTGGTTATTACCGTTAAAGTAAGATTCTTGAAATTGTCTAACCATCCCATGACAATTATTGTTGAATAGAATTATTTTTATAGGAATATTATTTCTTTTTATAGTTTCAAGTTCTTGAATATTTAATTGAAAACTTCCATCTCCTGTAATCAGAACAATATCTTTTTGTCTAGTTCCAAAATATGTTCCTATTGCAGCTGGCAATCCAAAACCCATAGCTCCCATTCCACCAGAAGTTATAAACCTATCATCTTTATTGAGTTTTAAACTTTGTGCAGACCACATTTGATGCTGGCCAACATCAGTTATAAAAATTTTAGGCTTTGAAGAATAAAGACTGATCTTTTCTAAAATTAAAATTGGATTTAATTCATCAGTTTCAGGAATATATTCGCGTACAGCTGGGTAAAAACCTTTTAACTCATCAATCCTTTTTTTCCAATTACTAATTTCGTTATTAACTTTAAACTTTAAATTTTTTATCTTATATTCAAAAAAATGTAATGAGGATACTAAAAAGTTATCAGGATTTATCCTTAAACCTAATTCATTTTCATCAATCTCAATTTGCCATATCTTTTTATTTTTACAAAATCCCTTTAAATCTGAACCTGTTTGTTTTATGTCTAGCCTACTTCCTAAGGTAATCAATAAATCACTCTCTGCTAATAATTTATTTGCCCATCTATTTCCATATGAACCTATGAAGCCTACTCTTTGGGGGTTATCATATGCCAAGATATCTACCCCCAATAGAGAGACAACTACTGGTAAATCAAGTAATTTAATTATTTCTCTAGAAATAGATCTATTTTTATAATTTGAACAGCCTCCTCCTGCAAGAATTAATGGTTTCTTTGCAGAAAAGATATCTTTTTGCAATAAGTTAATCTTTTCATCAAAGCTATCATTTTCATATCTTTTAATATCATTTATTAATAAATTATTTTTTCTACATTTATCATTATGCAAAAACTTTTGAATCAATTCTTGATCTAAATTATCTGATTGAATATTCATTGGTATATCTATCAAACATGGTCCCTGTCTCCCAGATAATGCTATTTCAAAAGACCTTTCAAGTATTGATGGCAAATCTTCAACTTTTTCAACTTGAATAACTGATTTGCAAAGTGGTTTAACTATAGAAATGATATCTGTTTCTTGAAAACCTAACTGACGTATTTTTTTCTCTTTTTTTAATTCAAAAGTATTTACCTGACCGGTTATAAAAATAGTTGGTACAGAATCAAAGTAACAACTTCCAATTGCAGTAATTAAATTAGTTGCTCCAGGACCACTTGTTGCAAGGGCAATTCCAGGAATTCCACTTGTTCTTGCATATCCCTCAGCTGCAAATCCTGCCGATTGCTCATGATGACAAGAGACAATCTCAATATTAGTCTCTATGTTAATAGAGTCAATAATATGAGTTATCATTCCACCTATCAATTCAAATACATGGGTGACACCTTGTAGTTCAAGATATTTAGCTAAAAATGTTGTTGACTTCATTAAATTAGAATAACCAGAATACAAAGTTTTTAAATAGATTTAAACTTATTTGAAAAATAACAATAATCTTTAATATTTCCATTATTTCCCTTTTCTAAAGAATAACTGTCAAAGCAGTTCCTGATAAAAATTTATATCTTTCTGACAACAATCTAAAGAAGATTGTCCTTCAAAAAAATCCTTATACCATAAGGTAGTTTTTTCAATTGATTTTTCAAACCCAATCTTTGGTTGCCAATTCAATTTTTGATAAACTTTATCTATTTGTAGATAAAGTCTTTCTGCTTCATGATGATTATCTTCATCATTCTTAAAAATATATGTTCCAGGCCAAACTTGAAAAATCTTTTCTACAACTTCTTTTACAGTTCGATTACTTTGAATTTGAGGTCCAAAATTGAATGGTTCACAAAATCCCTCATGATTAAGATATAAAGATTTAGCTAAAAGCATATAACCCCAAAGTGGCTCTAATACGTGTTGCCATGGACGAGTCGAGTTTGGATTTCTAATTATCAAATCATTTTTTGCCATTAAAGAACGTATCGCATCTGGAATTATTCGATTAGCAGCCCAATCTCCTCCACCTATTACATTTCCTGCTCGTGCCGTAGCGATTTTTATATTATTAATTTTAGGATTACAAAAACTATCTCTCCAGCTTGAAACTGCGATTTCTAAGGCGGCTTTACTTGCACTATAAGGATCATAACCACCAAGTTGATCAACTTCACGATATCCATATATCCACTCATTGTTTTTATAAACTTTATCAGTGGTGACTATTACTATTGAACAAGGATAATTATTTTCTTTAATAATTTCAAGCAAGTTTAAAGAGCCTATTACATTAGTTTCCCAAGTAAATAAAGGTTCTTGATAGCCCCTCTTAACTAATGCTTGTGCAGCGAGATGAAAAACTATATCTGGTTTGAATTTTTTAATAATCTTGTTTAAAGAAGATTTGTCTCGAATATCCCCAATATAATGATGAATATTTTCAGAAATAAATTCTTTTGGAATACTGCTAAATAAATTCAAATCAGCATCCGGATCTAAAGAAAATCCATAAACCTCTGCATTAAGACTTTTAAGCCAGATCATTAACCAACTCCCTTTGAAGCCTGTATGACCAGTTATTAATACTTTTTTGCCTGACCAGAAAGATAAGTTTAAATTCACCATATCTTCCATGGGGCATTACCCTCGTTCCAAAGATTTTCTAAATAAATTTTATCTCTCAAAGTATCCATTGGTTGCCAAAATTTATTATGTTTGAAATAAGTAAGTTGTCTTTCTTTAGATAAATTAAGAAGAGGAGCCTGTTCCCAAATAGTAGAGTCATTTTCTAAATAATCAAAAATACCTGGTTCTAAAACAAAAAAACCTCCATTTATCCAAGAATTATCTCCTTGAGGTTTTTCTTTGAATCCAGTTACTAAAGAATCTTCTCCCATAGAAAGTAATCCAAAACGTCCTGGAGGTTGCACTGCAGTTATTGTTGCTAATCTTTTATGTTGTCTATGATGATTTACCAAAGAATCGATATTTATATTTGAGACTCCGTCCCCGTAAGTAAAACAAAAAGTTTCATTTTTTATATATTTTTTAACTCGTAATAACCTCCCTCCAGTCATACTATTTTCACCAGTATTTACTAAAGTTACTTTCCAAGGTTCTGACTTCTTTTCATGTACCTCAATAGAATTACTGGACATATTGAATGTTACATCACTTAAATGTAAAGAATAATTGGCGAAGAAATCTTTTATCAGATTACCTTTATATCCGCAGCAAATTACGAATTCATTTATTCCATAATGGCTATAAATTTTCAAAATATGCCATAGAATTGGCTTTCCTCCTATCTCAACCAAAGGTTTTGGCTTTAAATGAGTCTCTTCACTTAATCGGCTTCCGAAGCCACCTGCGAGGATTACAGCTTTCATAAAAAATTACTGAAGTAATTAAATTAAAACAATTGTTTTTCAATATGATATTAAATTCTACCATTTGAGAATTTATTTAAAAAAAAATTATTAATTTGGAGAATTTTTATCATCATTAGTAAAGAATTTACAATATTCTTTATATTGATTTATTCCAAATTTACTATCTGCAAATTTAAAGGACTTTTTAACCCAATAATCATAATTTTCAGAGTAAGTTTCTATTAACTTTTTGAGTTTAATTTCAATATTTGAATCATAATTAAGTAATTGCAATTCTGGCGCTGGACACATTTCTGGTAAAGAGCCGTTATTTGGACCAATTATTGGTTTACCCATAAATTGAGCCTCAATGAGAGCATTCGGACAACAAGCATAGTCTTCAATACATAAAAAAGAAAAACAATTTTTTAAATATGATTTATAAGTTTCACTATTTACGTAGCCAAAAAATTTTATTAAGGGATATTTGTTCAGGATATCATTTTTGTAATTTCCAAAAACATAAATTTTTATCCCTAAATTGGTAAATAATTTATAGGCAACTTTAAGAAGCTCACTTTGATGAATATATCCTTTAGAAATTACTACATATTTATCAAAAGGGATTTCATATTTAGCATTTAAATCTATAGGATTATTCTTCAAATCGTTTATGTTTATAGGGTTTAAGACGACTTTAAAATTTTTTTTATAAATAGTTTCAATAAAATTGAATTGCTTTCGTGTAAAGTTTGATTGATAAATAATTTTTTTAGCTAAAGAAAAAGCAGTAATTACTTTTACTTCAAAAAATATAGCTTTAAAGAATTTAACAATAGAATTCTTCCCTTCCCTCTTAAATTTAACTGAGCTTAATAAACTAAATCTTCTTCCATCAAGTCTATAAATTATTTTTTTATTACTTAATAAACTTAAAACCAAATCTTTGATTTTATAGTTTTCACCTATAAGGAGAACAATATCACTTAATAATAAATTATTAGTTAATTCAATACTTTTAAAATAATTAAACGAATTTGCAAGATTTTTTGTAAAAGAACTTGGACCGCCTTTTATTGCATTAGATGAAATAAATAAATGATACTTAATTTTTCTATTCATAAATTACAAGAACTATAATATAATTAAATATGGAATTGACATAAATTAATTAAGTTAAAACTTATATTATCTTATAAATTTATAAAAAATATGAAAGAAATACTTTTCATTGTATTTATTGCTAAAACAGTTGATAATTATGCCTCTAGAGGTTGGATTTTTAAACATTTTGAAAATACAAAAAGTGCTAAATATGATATTAAAATATTTGAATGCGAACCAAAAACAGATAAAGGATTACCCTTAGAAATATTTATAAAAAAAGAAAAATCTTCTTATAAAATAATATATTTAATTTCAACTAATACTGACAATCATAATAATTATGTTAATTGGATCCTAATAAAAAAATTAATAACTAAAGTAATAGTTTTTCCCGTAGATGCTATAAGTGTTTTAAAAAAATTTAAAAATTCTATAGTAAACATAGCTGACTTAGTATGGTGCCCTCATGTACAAAAATTAGACGAATTAGATCAATTCAATAAACCCTATATTTATCTACCTTATGCTTCTGATCTACCTAAGAAGATAATCCCTTATGAAAAAAGATCAAATGCACTTTTTTTTCAAGGAAATGCCCATGGATTAAGAAAATCATTGGTTAAAAGTTTAGCTAATAAAAGCAAAGTAAAAATTGAAGTCCAAGGCAAAGGATGGGGAAATAATGAGAAAAATAATTTAAAATATCAATCAATAAGCAAAAGTTTAAATTACTTTTTTAAGGGAAGCAAAAGAGATATATTTAAAAAAATTATCCTAGAAACTTTTACAAATAAATACTTTCTTAAGAGTGTTTTTAATTATCCAAATAGATTATTAAAAGAAAAAGTTAAAATAAAAAATGATAATTTTAATGTTTTAACACAGAATAACCAAAAAACTTTAGATGAATATAAATATACTCTAGGAATAAATTTTCTATTTTCAAACCCAAACAATTTTTCTTACAGACTCAGAGACTTTGAAGCGCCGGCAAGTGGGACCTGTCATTTTACTCAAAGTGATCCAAATCTTGAAGGAATCTTCCTACCAAATAAATCAATGCTTTATTACAAAGATTGTACTGATTTGACTGATTTAATAAAATATTATTTACTTAGCGAAGATGGCCAAGCAAAAGCAATTGAAATCGCAAGGAATGCAAGAGAAATAGCCAAGAAAAATACGTGGAATTCAAGACTAGAAAAAATTATAAATTTCTTTGAAAATTAAAATTAGATTTAATTATTTTGATTAGATAAATCAAGCATATATATCTATAAATTCATCAATTGTTTTATGTAGTCTTTCAAACATTTCATCAGTCATTCCATGATGAAGAGGGAGAAGAACTCCTCTTTGCATTACTGCATCCGCATTTGGATAACCCTGTTCCAAAACTTTCATATTAATTCCTTTACACATTGGTTGTTTAACAATATTTCCTGTGAAAACAACTCTAGTTTGAATTTCTCTTTTTTCTAAAAATATTTGAAAATCTCTTCTACTAAATTTCGCATTTTCTGATATTAAGATAGGAAATGCTAACCAAGCGGTATTAACACCATTTAATTCAACGGGGTTTTTGAAAAATTCTGGATATTTCTCAAAATACTTGCATTGTAATTTAAAATTCCTTTTCCTAGTGTTTATATTTTCTTCTAATTTCTTGAGCTGAGCTAATCCAAATGCAGCGCCAATTTCACTACCCTCTAGGTTATAACCAACTTTTTCAAAGACAAATTTAGCATCATAATCTATACCTTCCAAATCTACATTAAATCTATTTTCAATTGATTCACTTTTTTCATCAAATAGGGATGAGCTTCTTCCCCAAGATCTCAATAACTTCGCATTTTTCAAAACATTTTCATCATTAATAGCTAAAGCACCACCATTTCCAGCACAATTTATTATGTGAGATCCATAAAAACTTGTGATGGACATATCTGTGTAATATCCAGTAGTTTTTCCATTTAATAAAGTAGCTCCTAAAGTATCTGCAGAATCCTCAATAACTTTAAGATTATATTTATCTGCTATTTTTCTAATAAACTCCCAATCACATATATTGCCCATTAGGTTTGGAGCTAAAATTGCTACTGTTTTATCGTTTATTAGAGACTCGATTTTTTTTATATCTATGCAATAACTTAAGGGCTCTACATCAACAAAAACTGGGACTAAATTATTTTTAACCAAGCATCCAACCGTTGTTGAAAAAGTCAAAGCCGGAGTAATTACTTCTGAACCCTTTTTAAAATCAAAAGATTCTATTCCAAGATAAAGTGCAGAAGAACCCGAATTAACATATAGACAATGTTTTTTCTGAAATAATTTAGCTATTGCTGACTCAAATTCTCGAGCATATTTACCCATTTGAGTAGATTCATTAAGGCATTTTATGACTGCACTTATTTCCTCTTTCCCATATACGGTTTTAGCATAAGATATTTGCTCCATATTTTTTTAATTAAAATTTTATAATATCTAGCTTAGAAGATAATGGAGTTAATTAAATAAATTTCTTTTAAAGAAATTAATAATTAAAATATTCTTTATAAAGATTAATATGTTGATCTATTATTTTTTTATTATTAAATTTAGTCTTAGCTTTTAAAGCTCTTGCTTCCTTTTTATCAAGTGTCTCATTAATTTGAATACTTTTTATTGCATTAACAAATTCATTAAGATCAGGATATTTAACACAATAACCAAAAGATTCATCATTAATTATCTCATTATTTCCTCCAACATTAAAAGCAACAGCAGGTAAACCACACAATTGAGCTTCGCATAGTGTTTGAGTTAAATTCTCTAAGCGAGATGGTAATATCATGCAATCAGAACTATTATAAATCCTAGCAATTTTGTTTTTATTTTTTACTTTCCCAAAACATAAGGCGTATTTCTTTAATTCTGGCTCTAAATTGATATCACCTATAATATTGAATTTTACTTTTCCACCAAAAGATTTAATAAGTCTTTTTAACAATTGAAAGAGCAGGCTTTCCCCTTTTCTCCATTCTGACCAATACGCGCAACTAGTAACAATTGAAAAGTAATTATTATCAACTTCTTTAAGGCTTTTATTATCCTTGAAGAACTTGAAGGTATTATTGTCTATTAAGTTGTAAATAACCTTTATATCACTTGCATGCAGACTTGAATTATTTATTATATAGTTTTTTAACCATTCACTCGGTGTAATAATTTTTTTTAAAGGATAATTATCCTTTATATATTTAATTGGAGATTTAATAGAATTAAGTTTCTTGACAGTTTTGCTAATTAATTTTTCAAAAGATCTAGTTGGTGATGATAAGGAATCAGGATCCCATGCCCAACAATTATTTATAATCCATTGATCATGGGCAGTCATAATTAAATTATTACAATTTGGAATACTATTCAATGGAATATTATTAATCCAATGAGAGTGAACTAATTCGTAATTAGAGAAATCCTGCTTATGAAGAAAATCAGAATAAGGCAAATAACAAGTATTTTGGTAAGTAGGTGATCCAACAACTTTCCCGATAACTCGAATTAAATGAGCTTTATATTTCGACTTAGTGGATTCATAAAAGGATGATCGACTGACGGTTTGAATCTTATTAGAATTTTTTATCCCATTAAAAAGAGAATCGGCTGCAATATTTGCTCCTCCTTTATTTAAATAAGCAGAATATATATGTAAGGAACTAGAATTCATTATTTAATTTAAATAAGGCAAAAAGTAATTACCTTTACCCCAAAAACCTTCTCTCAAAAATACATAAAAAAGATATGTTAAAATTCCTATTGAATAGGTAATTAATCTCAATAATTTTTTATCATAAACATGCGTTATTGAGACCATTAATACGTTTATCACATTCGTAGAGAAAAGCAATCTAACGATACCTCCTGGAGTGAGAATACAGAAAATTGAAATTAATAAATTAAAAAAAGAAAAGATCAATAATATACTTTTTAAGTTAGCTTTAAAGTAACTTTTAAGAGGACTTTTATAGCAGGTATATATTGCATATAAACTTAAAACTAATCCCAATATGGCTGTTCTTAATCCAGTAGCATTAGATCTTACTTTTAAATCAAAAAATGTATATATTAAAAAGGTATCAAGATATTTATTTGTTAATGAAATAAAAATAATAGAAAATGCTATTAATGATATTATTAATGTTAATCTTCTTCCTATAATAAAGTTTCTAAAAAATGTGTAAATCTGATAAATCAAACCTGATGAAAGAATTGTTGAGATACTAAATAATATTAAAATAGGAATTATTGAACCTCTATGTAAACCTGCTGCTAAGAATATTGATAATATCAAAAATATCATCATTGATTTACTATTTTTAATAAATTTTTTATAAATAAATAACCTTAAGAAAATTGGAATAGTTAGAGATATTAAAACTCCTAATGATAATGCTTGTCTAAATAAATGTTGGTTAAGATAAATAAAGTAAGGATTAACTATGATTAATGTGATTAATAGTTTTTCTCGTAATTTTATAATTCCTTTAGTTACTAAAGGAAATGAAAAAAGAGTTAATGATATTAAAATTGCAAAAGTTATACTACAAAGTATAGGAATACTTTCGGGAGTAAAAACTTTTGCTAAAAATAATTGATATAGCGCAAAGATTTTATCAATATGGTCTAAGTATTTATCTGCTTCTCCTCTTAATATATCAATGATGGAAAAATTATTTATTATCCTTTTTATACCTAAGGTATAATCATTAGAATCGTCGCCAGTTGATGTATATATGAATTCTCCATGACTTCGTAAATTAGTATAAATAAAGAAGTATAGAATTAATATAATTGAATAAATTTTCGGAAACTTAATACTAGTTATTGATGAATTTACTAATAAAAGTAAATACGGATTTATCATTAAACTTACTATTAAAAAAAAATATAACATTTATAAAAGATCTATGAGAGATCATATAACTTTAAATTTATATATTTCTGCTGATTTCTAATAACATCCTCAATCATATTATGTTTGACAAGTATTATTAAAATTGAATCATTTAATTCAGAAAAATTCTTTTTATAAATTAGATTTTGATCTTTATATTCTTTATTTAAAAATGGGTCAACTGCAAAAAATTCTTTTTTTGGATATCTAGAACACAACTTTTCTACTATCCTCAAGGACGGACTTTCTCTAAAGTCATCAACATTAGGTTTATATGTAAGTCCATATAAATAAATATTTTTGATATTTTTATTAATATTGTTTTCAATATATTCTGTAATTTTATTTAAGGTTACAGATTCAATATGTATATTTAATTTTCTTGCAGTAGAAATTAAATTATTTTCAATTTTGTCATCATAATTTTCTAAAATAAAATAAGGATCTATTGGAATACAATGTCCACCAACGCCAATACTTGGTCTGTGAATATTTACTCTTGGATGTTTATTAGCAAGCGCAATAACATCATTAATATTAATATTTGATTTTTCGGCGATTAAACTTAACTGATTAGCTAAAGCTATATTTACATCTCTGAAAGTATTTTCAGACAATTTAACCATTTCAGCTACTTTTGCAGAAGTAGAAAAAATATTCCCTTTTGCAAATTTAATATAAATAGAATTGGCCAATAATGTCGCATGATCATCTAATCCTCCAATCACCCTATCATTGTTGATTATTTCATAAATAGCATTCCCAGGTAAAACTCTCTCTGGGCAGTGAGCAAAAAATAATTGCTCAGGTTTAAGATCTTTCCTAAGCTCCAACAATCTTTCCTTACAATTCTTTGTTGTATCTATTGGGATTGTAGATTCAATAATTATTAGTGCAGTTTCTTTTATTAATGCACTTATAGTCTCTATTGCTGAATAAAGAAACCTGAGATCAGCCTTTTTATTAGTAGTACATGGAGTTGGAACGCAAATTATATATACATCTCCAGTAATTGGTTTGGTAGAAATTTTAAGTTTTTTAGATTTAATGTTCTCATTAAATAATTTCTCTAGTTTAGGCTCTTGGAAATCAAAGTTACCATTATCTAATAATTTTATAAGATCTTGATTAATATCAACACCATGGACCGTAAACCCTTCACTTGCAAGAATTGTGGCAGTTGGCAATCCAACATATCCCAATCCTAATACACAAATATTTCTTAAATCTTTAATTTCCAACATTGATAAATAATGATAATTATTTTACAAAAAAATATTAATTCACTTTAGCCTTTCATTAGTAGGATATCAAAAAATCAAATATATAAAAAACATATTGTAAATAATTAAGATCAAATTTTAAACGCTTAATTTTTCTTTATTATAAAAATATTAATTAATCCAGAAAAAAAATTAATTTACTCAAAAATAAATAACCTAAAAAGTTAAACTAAAATCCTATTAAATTTAAATATTATCAACAAACTGATAAAATAACATCATGAAAGTTTTGATTACAGGAAATGCTGGATTTATAGGTTTTCACATAGCAAAAAAATTAATTCAAGAAGGGATTTCTGTTATTGGGTATGATAATGTTAATAATTATTATGATAAATCTTTAAAATTAAATAGATTAAGCATTTTAGAGAAAATTGCGGCAAAAAATAAGAGTGAATATAAATTTATAAGTTCCGATTTAACTAATTTAAATGATTTAAAAACTTGTTTTAAGAATTTCAGGCCATCTATAGTGATTAATCTTGCTGCGCAAGCAGGAGTAAGATATTCACTAGAAAATCCAAAAGCTTATATAGATTCAAATATTTCAGGGTTTGCAAATTTACTTGAATGTTCGAGAGAATTCAAAGTTAAACACTTTATTTTTGCTAGCAGCAGTTCAGTATATGGAGGCAATAAATTAATACCATTTTCAGAATCTCATAGCGTAGATCATCCTGTGAGTTTATATGCTGCTACTAAAAAATCAAATGAGGTAATGTCTCATGCTTATAGTCATTTATTCGATATCCCAATAACGGGGTTAAGATTCTTTACTGTTTACGGTCCTTGGGGTAGACCAGATATGGCATTATTTTTATTTACTAAATCAATACTAAATGGAAAGCCAATTAAGATATTTAATAATGGGAATATGAAAAGAGACTTCACTTATATTGATGATATAACTGAAAGTCTCTATAGATTAATAAATAAACCGCCAAAATCTAGCAATTCATTTGATAAAGAAAATCCTGACCCATCACAAAGTTGGGCTCCTTTTCAACTATTTAATATAGGCAATTCAAAGCCAGTAAATCTAATTGATTTTATAGTTGAGATAGAAAAAAAACTTGGCATTGAAGCTATAAAAGAGTACCACCCTATGCAAAATGGTGATGTTGAAATAACATATGCAGAAACTTCTAAATTAGAAAATTATATTAAATACAAGCCAAAAACATCTATAAAAAAAGGAATTTCAGAGTTTATAGACTGGTATAAGGATTTTTACAATAATTAATTTTGGTTAAAACTAGATGATTAAAATAATTTATTATTTAATATGCTTGTTGTATTAATATTAAATAACGGGGCCATAGCTCAGCTGGTAGAGCACCTGCATGGCATGCAGGGGGTCAGCGGTTCGAGTCCGCTTGGCTCCACTTTTGTAAGAAAATTTATATTAAAATTACTTTATTAAAATTATTGATTTAATATAATCTTTATATTTTATAATAAGCGAAAGCAGATTTTGGCATAGTCTTGGGATATTTCTTAAATCAAAAGATAAAATATAGAAATGAGATTGATGGTCTTAGGGCCTTTGCTGTAGTAGTAGTTATAATAAATCATTTTAATAAAGATATCCTACCAAGTGGATATTTAGGAGTTGATATATTTTTCGTTATTTCAGGTTATGTAATAACAGCTTCATTAGCATCAAGAAGAAAAGAAAACTTTAAAGATTTTATTTCTGGATTTTTTGAACGCCGCATTAAAAGATTAATACCCGCATTGATTCCTTTTACTTTGATAACTGGTCTTTTAATAAGCTTTTTTGATCCTGAACCTATAATTTCTCTTAGGACAGGAATTACATCATTATTTGGTGTTTCCAATTTATATCTTTTAAAACATCTCGGAGATTATTTTGCAACTTCAGCACAACTAAATCCATTCACGCACACTTGGTCTCTTGATGTTGAAGAACAGTTTTATTTAGTTTTTCCTTTAATTATATGGCTAACTGGTTTTGCTGAGAAGAAAGAAAATGGAGCTAAAAATCTTTTAATAACTATTATAGGTCTTATCTCAATATCTTTTTTTGGTTATTTATATTTAAATCAAATTGACAAAAATGCAGCTTATTTCCTAATGCCAACGCGTTTTTGGGAAATGGCATCAGGCTGTTTAATTTTTCTTTTAATAAACAAAAAGAAAGTTTTGATATTAAAAAAATCTAATCCTTTTTTAATTTTTTTATTAATTATAGTTGTTTTATTTTTCCCAGTATCCCTTTCGCCAATAGCAACAATTTTTATAGTTTTTCTTACCTCAATTTTAATAACTTCTCTAAATAAGGGAAGTAATATTTATAAATTTTTTATTAATAAAAAAGTTCTTCATATAGGAAAACTTTCATATTCATTATACCTTTGGCACTGGACTGTTTTATGCATAAGTAGATGGACAATCGGTATAAGCTTATGGACATTTCCATTCCAAGTTTTATTAATGTATTTTTTAGCCTTTACTTCTTATAAATATATAGAAATGCCCTTTAGAAATAGTAATTGGAGCATAATACGTTGGAAAACAATTGCTAAAGGAATCTCATTATTATTATTTTGTGGAACAGGATTATTTATTTTTGAATCACCTTTGAAAGGAAAACTTTACCTAGGGAATAATGATATAAAAATAAACAAAAATTGGATTGATAAAATTTCTTCAGCTAACACAAAAATAAATGGAAAAGATTGTAATGCTACCTTATTTTATTCTGATCAAAAATTAAATAATCTTATAGAAAATTGTAAAATTAATAATCCTGTTAACTTAAAGGAACGGACAATAGCATTCGTTGGGGATAGCCATACTTTAGCAATGATGGATTCACAAAAGATGATTTATAAAGAGGGAAATAACTTAATACATTATTCTTTCAATGGGTGTCCTTTCCCTTATCCAATCAATGGTATTTATCCATCAAAATGTAATTCCTTTCTTAAATTAATAACTGATAAAGTACTTAAAGATCTTAAAAAGGGAGATTTTATAGTTATAAATAATTATGATCTTACTTATCTAGGAGATAAAAAAACAAAAGACGTAAGACATCATTTTTATGATAAGCATGGTAATTTAACAATAAATAAGGATGAGAAATTTAAAATATATACAAATTCTTTAATTGAATTTTCTAACAAAGCAGATATTAAAGGTATAGAGGTAATTTTTATTGGCTCAGGAATGAGAAATTTAAATCCTATATTAAGTTATCCTCAATGGTTTAGACCTTTCCCTAAAAACAATCTGAATAAAGAAAATAAAATTTCAAAATCATTAAATAATTCTTTGAAAAATAAATTAAGAAATATAAACAATATAACTTTTATTGATCCGCTCGAAATTATTGCATGTTGCGAAGATATCAAAAGTTACTTTAAGTTCTATAGAGATGCTGACCATCTTTCTAATAAAGGATCAGAAGTTCTAACTAAAGAAATAATTTCAATAATAAATAAATAAATTCATAAAAATATGATATTTAAGCTATTAAAAAAATATCCTCAAAATTTTTTAAAAAGATCTTTCTTTATAATTTTATTTATTTACTTTTCAGCTCTCGTAGTTGAGATTTTTTTTATATTTAGTAAAAAAGAGTTGGCCTACAATCCAAGAGTTAAATTTGATTTATCCAAGTCAAGCCTATTTTTCTTTGAGCCCAATTCAAAAAGTATTTATGGCAAAGAAAAAAACTATTGGAGATATGTTAAAAAATATAATTTTTTACCAATATCAGGCTATCCCAATAAAGAGGTTTTATTTTGTAATGAAGATGATGGTTGGATAAGTTATAAAACTGATAGTTTGGGATTTAGAAATGATGATAATTTATGGAAAGTAAAAAATTTCTCTTTTCTTATAGGTGATTCTTTCGTTCAAGGTGCATGTGTAAAAGATAAAGATACACTTTCATCAATTCTAACCAAAAAAGGCGAATCAAATTATTTAAATCTTGGCTCTTCAGGAAATAATCCTATTCATTATCAAAGAATATTAGATATTTTTTTAAAGCCTATGCTTACTAATAATAAAATTCCAAGACCAAAAGAATTGATTATTATTTTTTATGAAAATGATTTTGAAGCCAATATACTAAATCAAACAAAGAAACTAATTGGTAATTCACCAATTAATTCAAATTATTTTTATTCTGAATTAGATAAAAAATGGAAGCTTAGTAAAAACGCAGAGAATTTCTTTAAAGATCAAATTAAATATGGTGTGTATAAAAGGAAGTCAAACTACATATCCTATTTAAATTTATTCTTAAGAAAATTAAAAAATACATTATTTCTTAGAACAACACTTAAACAAATAAAGGGTGAATCTAATATGAAGATAGATTCCCACGTCAAAAACTATGACGAAGCACTCTTAACAGTTAAAAAAGCTATATATTACTGTAAAGAACTAGATTGCAAAATAAATATTGTTTATATACCTTCAAAAAGCTCCTTAAAAAAGACAAAAAAAAATTCACTAGATTCATATTATGAAGCGACTTATTTCAAAAACAATCTAAATATTCTAATTGCAAATAAGAAAATCATTAATTTTATTGATTTGAGCAAAGAACTAATTTATAAAAAGGAAGCATACCAATACTTTGCCAAAAATGGATTTCATTTCTCCCAAATAGGTTATGAAAAGCTTGCTAATAAAATAAAACAGGCTTTAAAAGAATTAAGTAACTGAAACATCAAAATAATTATTACTATTTAGATAGATAGTATTAGATTGAAAAAACAAGAGCTTTTATGAGATAATAAATTAAATATTTTATTAAAAATCAAAAATAAAATATTAATAAAAAACCATAAAATTTTTTAATTACTATTCCTGAGAATGAAAATAATAAATTAAAATTCTGCTTTAAATGAATATTAAAAGTCTAATGAAAGATAAATTAAAGTTTATACCTAACATAGTACTAATAATCTCTGGAATAAGTTTATTTCAAACAATTGGAGTTTTTGAAGAGACTTACTGTAAAAAATTAAGAGTTAAAAATAATGTAGGTATCCCAGGTAAGACATGCGAATTTATTCGTAAATCTAAAATAACATTTCCTTCAAATTTTATTCTAGAAAATAGTAAAAACTTAAATAAATTAATTGCCTATAGATCTTCATCAGGCAATATTATTAAAGGGAACAAAGAACAAACTGAAAGATTCTCATCTCTAAAACCAAATTTTACATTTAACTATCCAAAAGGATCTAAAAGTGATTCTGGATTTTTATTATTATCAACCGCAGATCCTTTAAAAGATGGGGAACCACTTATTGAATTATGGGATTTAAATGCTCAAAAACTTATTTATAAGTGGGAATTTAATACCAATAAGATACTTAAGGAAGTAGGTATTTTGAGGAAAAGTAATTCAATCAGATTTTTACATCCTTTGCTTCTTAAAGACGGAAATATCGCAACTACCATTATTTGGGGTCCATTAATGAAACTTTCACCAATGGGAGAATTAGTAAAAGTAAATAATGAATATGAATTTCATCATTCACTAGAAATTGATTCTCAAGAAAATATTTACGTTCCTATTCGTAAAAAATTATCTTCTATTGGTAATAGAGGTTATGAAGAGGGATTTGCTATAGTTGACCAAAATTTAAATATAAAAAAAACTTTTTTTCTGAAAGATATTTACGAAAAAGCTGGTCTCAATTATCAAATTTATGCACCTGAACTTCCAATTGATCCCTTTCATCTAAATGATGTACAGCCATTATTAAGTTTAGATAATACAAGAGTCGTCTTTCTTAGTTTAAGGAATCAATCAACTATATTGGCATTCGACTTAATAGACGAAAAGATAATTTGGCTTTTGCAAGGCTATTCTAGTTTTCAACATGATATAGATATTATAGAGAAAGATGGTTCTGCAATATCAATATTCGATAATAATAATGAATTCACAGGAAAAGGTCTTATAACTAAAAAGAATTTATTTACAATTATCGAAAATTTACCCTCAATATCTACAAATAACAAATCTGAATTACTAATCTTTAATAATGCTGGAAATAGTTTTATAGAAAAAGATTTAATAATAAAACAAGAAAATTTTAGCTTCCTCGATAATAAATTGATTCCAATTAGTCATACAAATGGACTCGCAGAATTTATTAAAAATAATAATTCCATTTTTATAGAGGAAACAAATTATGGGAGATTATTTGAATATGAACAGAGTACAAAAAAACTCCTCTGGCAGTATATAAATATAAATGAATCAAATAAAAATATTTATTCAACTTCATGGTCAAGAAGATTAAGAGTTTTGCCGAAAGATTTAATTGAAAAGCTATCTAATATAAAATAATTAAAGATAAGAATAATTTATGTATTTAATTAGTAAAAAAGTATATTATTTTTTAATTTTTATCACTTTTATTTTTGTTTGTAATCCTGTTCATGCATACGCTGGGCCAGGAGTGGCTATTGGAGCTATAATTGTATTTTTCTCTATAATAATTGCATTCTTTGCATCTTTTTTCATAAAGCTTTTTAAAGTTTTAAAAAGAATATGTAAATTCTGCATAAGAATTCTTTCTAAGAAAAAAACAATTAAAAAATCTAAGAAAGAATAACTTAAGTGTTTTTAATCATTTCCAAGATATTTATTTTTTTTATATTATCTACCCTACTGTCTCTATTTATTTGTGATTTTGACAAATTAATTTATTCAGCAAATATATATGGAAATTCAATTCAAAAGTTAGCTTCTAATTTCTCAAATAAAAATAAATTTAGTATTGATATTATTGAAAAAGATCTTAACAAAATTGCTTATTCTGGTTCAAAGCTATTTATTTTAGTTTTTATTAACTTATCTCCTTACATGTTAAATTTGATACTCATTTACTTCTCACGTATACAAATTTCTATATTCTTAGCTCTTACTCTACCGATATCTTCATATTTAGTTCTACTATTAAAGCGTTAATGCAGAAATATTCATTCCTAACTCAAATACTAAATAAACAATTCTTAGGGGATGGAGAAATATTAGACTACTCAATAAAAAGAATACAAAAGAATTCTTATAATATCGAATTAGAACAATGTAATTATGTTTTTATTACTGGGCTAGCAAGATCAGGCACAACAGCACTCTTAAACTTTCTTGATAAAACAAATAAATTCAGTTCACTTAGATACAAATATATGCCTTTTATATTGATGCCAAAAATAGCCCAAATATTTTCCAAATTATTTATGAACAATAATAAAAATGTAATCTCAGAAAGACTTCATGGGGATGGGATTTTAATAGGTCAAAGTTCGCCTGAATGTCTTGATGAACCATTCTGGATAAACACAATTTATAAGAAAAATTTAAACAATAACTTTATGTCTCCTCATTCAATAGATAGTGATTTAGCTAGATCTTATGGCTATTTACTTAATAAGTATGCATTGATAGAAAACAAAAAAAGAATGCTAATAAAAAATAATAATAGTCATTTAAGACTATTAAGTACTTCATCATATTTTCCTAACTCCAAATTTTTAGTAGTTTTCAGATCTCCAATAGCTCAAGCAATATCTTTATTAAATTTGCATAAAAGAATTTCTAAATTTCAACGCAAAGATAAATATGTCCTTGAATATATGAATCTTATAGGTCATTGGGAATTTGGCTTAGGCAAGAAGTTTTTCGTTTATAAAAAGGATCAAGAAAAAACTCTTAAATCACTTAATCCGGAAAAAATAAACTATTGGCTTATGCAGTGGATATTTACTTATGAATGGATCAATAATAATCTTTCTGATAAAAAAAATATTATTTTTATTTGTTATGAACAATTATGTAAAGACGATAACTACAAGATGAATTTATTTAAATTACTAAATATTAAACAAGAAAATAATTTATTAAAATTCAAACTAGGGAGATCCAATAATCATAAAGATTTGTATGAAAAAGAAATTTCAATAAAAGATTTAAAAAAATCAGAAAATATTTACAGCCAATTGAAAAAAAAATCTAATTTTGCACTTAATTTTTGAAGTTGATGAAAAAAAGCATTGATTATCACTAATCATCATAACTTTAGGTTTTAAATATATTAATTAATTTATCATTAGAAATTAATTGATTAACATTTCTAATATCACTATTACTTGGAACTACTATGAAACCATCGGGACTATGTGAACCAGTCCTTTGACCATTATTTACAAATACATCTTTGAAAAGTGTTCTTTTTTTTAAACCTTCAATAATTGATTTTTCATCAACTTTAGACCTAAATGATAAGTAATATTCAAGGGTTAAGTTATTTCTAATATTAAGAGTAAAAAGTTTTTTATTGGATACTTTTAGCCTCTCTAATTTTAAAAAAGCATTATTCATTTGAATCTCTGAGGAAAAGGTGATCGCTCCATCATTAGACATATTTGGTGAGATATTAAGATAATTAATTTCCAGATCTCTGAAAAGTTGCTCATGTCCTTTTAGAGGTAAGTAATCGAATTCGTTTAGATTAGTAATACATATTTGTGAAATAGCATTTAGGATAAAAATTTTATACTTTGATCTAAAGTTTTTATAAGCCATTTTCAATAAATCATCTGCTAAATACAATGATCTATAACAAGTATCTCGCTTGTTCTTCTTATTCCAATAATGATGTTGGGCATGAGCAATTAGATTAGATCCAATAATAATATTATCGGTATATAAAAGTTTATTTAAATATAAACCTGTTGTAGCCAAAAGATATTCATAAACTATATAACAATCAGAAAAAGAGAAATTTTTAAATCCATATTTAAAAACCATTTTTAATAAAGTATTAGATTTAAAAATAATAACGGGCAAAAACATTAGCGCAGATATCATGCTAAAAAAAAGTTTTGTAAAACCTTTCATGCCTGAATATTTTTTTGCAAGAAGTGATGTTGGGGCTAGAAGTATTTTTAAAAGTTGTGGTTTCGGTAGACTGTTTGCCCATGGATCAGGTAAATACGTTTTGCAATTAAAACTTTTTTTTAAGTATGCATTAAAAACATTCCAAATTGAATAAGAATAAGATTCTTCTTCCCAAAAATCCCACACCATTTTGTATTTACAATTATTTCCGGCTCCGAGAGATTCTATTTTATGCATTGAATATGGCTTACCACTATGTATAGTTACCCACTCAACCCAAGGATCTAAGTCTTTCCCTTCTTGACAGCCTTCTGACCTAGTAAATAATTTAAAACCAAAAATCGATTTTGTTTTAAAAAGTTCTGTAATAAAATAAAAGTTATCATCATATTCTTTACAGAATTCATACGTTATCTCATTTAGTTCTATAAACAATTTTTTTATCATTTACACCAACTATTAAAATAAGCTCTTGTTTTAAAATTATCCTAAAATAAATGGCTTTTGGAGTCAAATGATTTCTTAATTTATAAAATTATAAATAAAATTTAAAAAATAACTTTTTGTATTTAGTATTATAAAATAATCTTTTGTGGCTATAAATAAAATTTGATATGAAAAAAGAAATACTAGAAAACAACAAAATGCATTTCTTATTTAATATATTCGCTAATTTTATAATTATTTGGCAAGCAAGTTATAGCTTATTTATAAATCAACTAATAACAATTTATCCCGACTCAGAGAAATATATTGCTATGTCTAAAAGTATATCTAATAATTTAGTGACTCCTCACACTAGTTTTAGGATAGGGTTACCAATAATAGCGAATATAGTAAGTAATATAGTTGAATTTTTAGGAAAAATATTTAATATAAATTTAATTATTTATTCTATTCAAAATGATTTTGCTATAACTGGAGCTTTTTATTTAATAAATTTATTTATATCTTCAATAGTTTTTATTTTACTTTATAAATTATTGGCTTCATTAAAAATAAGGGTTATTTTTATATTATTTATAATTTATATTTTCCAATTAAACACTACTTATTTAAATATGGTATCAATCCCTAATGCTGATATCGCAGTAATATTATTTATAACAATACAGTTATATATCGCATTAAAGTTTTTTCCAATAAAAAAAAATATTTTAATCTTTTATGTATTTAGTTTAATATCTATATTTTTTAAAGAATATATCTATCTAGCAGTATTGCCTTCATTTATCTTTTTTATTCAAAAAACAAAAATAAAACTATATAAAAAATATATTTTAATCTCTTTATATATATCTTCATTAACTATTTTTTATAGCCTCTATAAAAAAATATTTAATTTTTTAACTGAACCTTATTCATCTAAAAGATATTTAGATTACTTTAAATCTGATTTTGACGTTTTACTTTCTGGTTTATTTTCATTTCATATAAATTTTCAAAGCATTCAGAATTTTATACAATACAGCCCATTGTTAATAATATGTATATTTATCTATTCTTTACAATCAAAGATTTTTAAAGACAAATTATTATCTAATAAGACATTAATTTTTTTACCCTTCATAATTTTCTTCATATTGTGCGGAATTTCTGGTTACCCCATAAGAATTTTTTATCCCTTTTATATATATTCCCTGATATTTATTCCTTATTCTCCCATTATAAATAATTATAAAATTAAAAGATCTTAATTTTTATCTTTAAGTTTTAGATACCATTTGCATGCATGTTTTACAATGGTGTCAATGTCATTAATTTTGGGTTCCCAGCCTAAATATTCTTTAGCTTTTTTGTAATCAGCTATCAATATAGGAGGATCACCAATTCTGCGTGCGTCTTCAATATAGTTTATAGATCTACCAGTTATTTTCTGCACCGAATCAATAATCTCTCTTACAGAAACTCCTTTACCATTTCCAAGGTTAAAAATTCTTTGACTATTATCATCGTCATCATCTTTTTTAAATTTACCTTCTAATAGTTTTTCTAGTCCCATAATATGAGCATCAGCCAAATCAGAAACATGAATATAATCCCTTATACATGTTCCGTCTTTTGTATCATAATCAGTGCCGAAAATCTTAAGTTTATCAATTTCATTATATGCAGCCATTATTGCTAGAGGAATTAGGTGCGTTTCAGGATCATGAAGTTCACCAAGCGAAGCATCGGGGGAAGCTCCCGCAGCATTAAAATATCTAAAAATCAGAAATTCAAACCCATAAGCTTTCTTTAAATCAATTAATAAATTTTCAACTATTAATTTTGATCTACCATATGGATTAATCGGATTAGGGGATGAAATTTCTTTAATAGGAATTCCTCTTGGATTTCCATAAATTGCACAAGTACTCGAAAAAACTAAAGGAATTTGATTATCTTCAATATTATTTTTTGATGAACATAATACATCAAGAAAATTAATAGTTTCAATGACATTATTTTGGTAATATTTTATTGGGTTTTGAACAGATTCTCCAACATAAGTGAAAGCAGCAAAGTGCAATACTCCCTCAACAAATTTATTTTCATGAACTGTATTTTGTAATTTTTCGTGTGTTCCATTAACTATTTTAGTAATAACTTCCTTATCTCCAACGGAGCAATTGATAAAAGGTTTTTTCAAAACTTTATCAACAATAAATTTATGCCCATAAACTAGGTTATCTACAATTATTGGTTCATGACCTTTTTCTATTAAGGCTTTAACAGCATGAGATCCTATATATCCTGCACCTCCTGTTACAAGAACTCTCACTTTAAAATACCAACTCCTAATTTCCACACATTAATATTTGCTTTCAAGCATTGATTATCATCAATACAATTTCTAGTATCAAAAACCCATGATGGTTTTCTCATAAGTTTACTTATAGTTTTCCAATCTATATTTTTGAACTGGAGCCAATCAGTAATTACTACAATAGCGTCAGCATCTACAGCCACATCCTCAATAGACTCACAAACTTTAATTTTGTTATTATAAGATTTGCTTTCATCTTGGGATATAGAAGTGTTAGTTAATTCAAAATTAATAGTTTCCATGCTCACTTTGGGATCATAAATTGATAATTCTGCGCCTTCTTCTAGTAAATCTCTACATATTTTTATTGCTGGTGACTGTCTAGTGTCATTGGTGTTAGCTTTGAAAGAAAAGCCTAAAATACCAATTTTCTTTTCTGCTAAAGTGCCAAAAAGACTTTGTATTATTAAATGTGAAATTCTTTTTTGTTGCCAATCATTTAAGAGGATAACCTGTTGCCAATAATTCGAGACCTCATTTAATCCATAAAAAGAGCATAAATAAACAAGATTTAAAATATCCTTTTTAAAACAACTACCTCCAAAGCCAGGTCCAGAGCTAAGGAATTTATTACCTATCCTTGAATCAGTCCCGATTGCATTAGATACCTCATTAATATTAGCGCCAGTAACCTCACAAAAAGCTGACATTGAATTTATTGATGAAATCCTCTGTGCTAGAAATGCATTAGCTGCAAGTTTAGATAATTCTGAACTCCATAAATTTGTTTTTATTATTTTCTCTTTCGGGATCCAATTTTCATAAATTCTCGATAATGCCTCAACAGAGTACTCATCCTCTCCACCTATAAGAACCCTATCAGGATTTTCTAAATCATTAATGGCAGTCCCTTCAGCTAAAAATTCGGGATTAGATAGAACTGAAAATTTACTTTCTATTTTATTTTCATTCTTTAAAGTTTGGGAAGAAAAAAGAATAGACTTTATAGTTTCCGCGGTTTTTACTGGAAGTGTACTTTTTTCAACAACGATAGTATATCCCTTTGCTTCGTCTGCAACTAATCTTGCTGAAGCCTCAATAAATTTTAAATCGCTAGCCTTACCTGCACCTAACCCAGATGATTTTATAGGAGTGTTAACCGATAAAAAAATCATATCTGCTTCTCTAATCGATTTTTTCACTTCACTTGAGAAAAATAAATTTTTCCCTCTAGTTCTTGCTATTATTTGATCTAAACCAGGTTCAAAAATTGGCAGTTTTTTCAAATCTTTATCATTCCAAGCAGAAATTCTCTCTTTATTAATATCCACAACTGTAAATTTAATATTTTCGCAGTTATCTGCAAAAACAGCCATTGACGGACCACCAACATATCCCGCACCGATACAACAAACTTTTTTTATAGATCCTTCAACCATAAAAATATTATATTATTTATTGTTTAATTGTTATTAATAAATTTTACTTTTAATCAAAAAATTAATAAAGAGAAAAATTATTATTTAAAAATTCATTTTTCTTTTTTAAAGTAATCGATTGTCAAATCAAGCCCCTTATCAATATTAACAATCGGTTCCCACTTCAATAATTTTTTTACTAACTCAATATCAGGTCTTCTTTTTTTAGGATCATCCTCAGGTAGCAAAAGGTTTTCAAACTCTAAATTTGGATTTATTTTATTCTTAATGATATTAGCGAGATTTATAATTGATAACTCATTTGGACTCCCTAAGTTTATTGGCTTTTTATAATTATTATCCATCACCATAATTAATCCTCTAGTAATATCACTTATGTAGCAAAGTGATCTAGTTTGACTTCCAGTTCCATAGATAGTTATTTTCTCATTATTCAAAGCTTGTGAGATGAAATTACAAACAACCCTGCCATCATTCTTCAACATCCTTGGTCCATAAGTGTTGAATAATCGAACAATTCTAATATCAACATTATGCATATTTTGAAATTCTGAAAATAAAGTTTCAGAAATCCTTTTTCCTTCAACATAACATCCTCTTTTACTAGTTGTGCTTGAATAACCTTTGAAATTTTCAGTCTGAGGATGTATTAAAGGATCTCCATAAATTTCACTAGAACTTGCTAAAAGTATTTTAGCTTTAGATTTCTTTGCTAAATTTAAAATATTATTTGTACCAATAAAGCAAGTTTGCAAGGTCTTTATTGGATCAATTTGGTATTTTTTAGGGGATGCAGGACAAGCTAAATGCCAAATTTTGTCAATTTTCATATAAAAAGGCTCTAAGATGTCCTGTCTTAAAATTTCAAAATTCTTATTAAACTTAAGATGCTCTAGATTCTTCTCATTTCCCGTTGAAAAGTTATCTACACAAATTACACTTTCACCATTTTCTAATAATCTATCAATCAAATGTGATCCAATAAATCCAGCTCCACCGGTAATAAGATTTATATAATTCACTTTACTATTTTATGACACTATAACAAATTAAAAATTTTGTTTACCGGAGAAAATTAAGTAAAAAAAATACTTTTAAAAAAAAGAGTAAGCTATATTTTAAAAAATTTTTTATTAATATTTCATTAATGATTTGTCACAGAAATACAAAATTTTTCTATATTAAAGTATTTTTTAATAAAAAGTAATTAATTAAAAATTTGAACAAGCTTTCTATATCCTTTGTACTGCCTTGTCTTAATGAAGCTAAGAATTTAAAATCCACAATAAATACATGCATTTTTGAAGCCGAAAAAATTAAACATAATTATGAAATTTTAGTTATTGATAATGGTTCAACCGACAATTCAATTGAAATTGCTAAAGAGCTTGGTGCATGTGTAATTACTGAGTCTTCAAGAGGTTATGGGAGTGCTATTAGAACAGGTTTAGAAAAAGCAAATAATGATATATCAGTAATATTAGATGCTGATTCGACTTATGATCCATCATGTTTAAAAAATATATTAAAAAAATTTGAAGAAGAAAATGTTGACTTAGTTATTGGAAATAGATGGGGCTATGGAATTGAAAAAGGTGCTATGCCACTTCTTCATAAATATTTAGGTAATCCAGTACTTTCAATGATTGGGAGATATTTATTTAATTTAAAAATTAATGATTTCCACTGCGGTTTGAGAGCGATAAAGACATCAGTAGCAAAAGAATTGCCTTTTAGCGTTAAAGGCATGGAATTTGCTACAGAAATGATTGCCTTATCATCAATATTTAATTATAAGATAACTCAAATCCCCACAAGATTATTAAAACCAAAGTTTAGAAGAACAGCTCACTTGAAAACATGGTCTGATGGATGGAGGCATTTATCCTATATGATTTCCATGGCTCCAAAAAAATCATTCCTTTACCCGGGATTATTCTTGCAATTAATTTCAATTGTTTTTTTAATTAGGTTTCTAATAGTTGATAATATTTATAGTTTATTTAGTGGTATTAACACCTTTTTGATAAGTTTCTTTCTTAGTTTGATTTCTTTTGTCTTAACCAAGGAGTACTTAGAAACAAAGTATTTGATGAATCTAAAATTAAAGCCATCAGATAAAAAACTAGAACAAAGTTCTTTTAGAGTTTTTAAATCATTCACAAAATTATCATTTTTAAATTTTATTATTCTTTTGATCTCCATACCCGTGATAATTATAATGTCTCTAAACAATGGTATTGTTTTTCAACAAACATATTTTTATCTAACTATATATGTAATTTCTAATTTAATTTTTATTTTTTTACAACTTAATCTTTTATCTATAAGACTCCATTTATTTGATCTCTAATAAAAAATCTTTTATAAATAAATAATATCTAATGCCATGAAAGATTAAATTTCTCATCAAGTTTTTCATTCTTAATTTTATTGACAAACTCGTTATGTTTTGTTTGAAAGTCTTTGTACTTTTTGGCATGGCATTCGATTAATAAAGTTCTAAGTTTTAAATTTTTAGCTGCCTTTACAAAATCATCATAAATCTGATATTCCGCACCTTCGATATCGCACTTAATTATTGTTGGGAAGATTTTTAAGTTTTCTAAAAATTGATCAAGGGTAGTTGTTTCAATTTCAAAAAAAACTTCCCCCAAATTATCTTTTTTGTTTACTAAAGATGAAGATTGAGAATACTGCAACAACTTATCATTATCATTATTTGACATAACTTCTTGATGAAGATAAAGCTTATCAAAACCAATTTCATTGGAAATGGCAACATTAAATAATTTTATATTTTTAATTCCTTTTAAATTCTTAGATAGTTCTTTATAAGCAATAGGATGAGGCTCAATTGAATATATGTTTTTTGCACCTCTTAACCAAAAAATAAGAGATGCATCGCCAATATTAGCTCCAATATCAATACAAATATCGCCCTTTTTTGTACTAAAATATAAAGACCTAAAAGAACTATTCCATAGTAACCTAAATGCTCTTAAGTATTGATAGGCTCTAAGTGTCAATGGGTACCTTCTAGACTGTTTTTTTAAAAAAGAATTTAGTTTGGAAAATATAAATTTCAAAGTAATATTTTAATAAAATAAAATTAACAAGTTACTTAGAATTATAAAATAAATTAAATTTATTTATAAAAAATTTAAAAAAAATAATATTGTACTTTAATAATTTGTTATGAAATATAAAAATTAGTAGTCTAATTATTGAATACATGTTTATTTATAAATTAGAATGGTTTATGGCGTCTTTAAATAATGTATAAAAATCTAATATTAAAATTAAACAGGCGTTTATTGGCAATAATCTATTTACTCGCATTTTTAATTTTTCCATCATACTCTTCACCACTTAAGACTATTTCTATTGGGGAACCTTTTTCGAAAGAGCAAAAAGAACAAAATTTTGAATATTTTGAAAAAAATAAAACTTCCATAACAAGCAGTTATTTATTAGGAAAAGGTGACATAATAAATTTAACTTTTTTAGGAGTTGATATTTTTGATGGAAACTACGCAATAAATATTGATGGGTATCTAAATCTTCCTGAGGTTGGCTCAATTAGAGCTGAAGGTTATTCCATACAAGAGCTTAATAAATTATTAGTTGAAAAATATAAAGATAGTATTAAAAACCCCAAATTAAATTTAAATATGGCTTATTACAGGCCCGTAATGATTTTTATTAATGGGGAAGTAAAAACACCAGGGCTTTATAATTTTGATCCTAATACAAGCAGTGAACCCAACTCTCTTGGAATCAAGGGTATTTCTACTACAGGAGCTGGATTTTTTGAACCTAGAAGATCTCAAGTAATAAATACACCTCCTAGATTATTTGATGTAATTAAAAAAGCAAAAGGTGTTTCAAACTATGCGAATTTATCTGAAATCAATATTGTTAGAAATAATTCAATTTTACAAGGAGGAGGAAGGATAAAAGCAAAGGTAAACTTTCTTAAGTTAATCAAAGAAGGAGATCAGACCCAAAATATTGTTTTGCAAGATGGGGATTACATTGAAATTCCAAGAGGTACGAAAATGATAAAGGAACAAATTTTAAGTATTAATAAAACAAACTTGAGTCCAGATTCAATAACTATTTATGTTACTGGTAATGTAGTCAATCCTGGATCAATTGAATTACCTCAAGGATCAAGTTTAGTACAAGCACTAGGTTCAAGTGGCGGGAAAAAAATGTTTACGGGAAGCATTGAATTCTTAAGATTTAATGATGATGGGACAACAATAAAAAAGGCATTTAAATATAACCAATTAGCTCCAATAAATAGCGATAAAAATCCAATATTGATGAGCGGTGATATTATAAACGTAAGAAAAACAATACTTGGTTCAACGAGTGAATTTATCTCTGAAATTGGAAGTCCTTTATTTGGCGGTTACGGTCTTTACCGTTTAATTTCTGATTAATAAAGATGCCAAATAAAAATCAAGAACCCATTATCAATTCTTCCAACTCAGAGGGTGAAATTGACTTAAAGGTATTAATTAGACTATTTAAAAGAAATTGGAAATTCATATCAATTTTTATAATTTTAGGATCTACTTTTGGCCTAATAAGATCTTATTCGAAAGTTTCCGTATGGAAAGGCACTTTTCAAATTGTTGTTGATGCTGATGAAAAAAGTAGCCCTTTAGGTCCTTTAGCTGGAGCGACTGATACTTTACAGAATATAATGGTTCCCAATCTTCTTCGAAAAGGTATAAGTGATAACAAAACTCAAGAAGAAATTTTGAATAGCCCTTATGTTCTTAAACCAGTATTTAATTTTGTAAAAAATGAATATAAAAATAGAGGAGAAAACGTTGATAAACTAACTTTTAAAGATTGGAGTCAAAAGAAAATATCTACAGAATTCAAACAAAATACAAATGTTTTGAATGTAAGCTTCAAAGATAAAGACAAAAAATTTATTTTGAATACTTTAAATTTAATTTCTAAAAAGTATCAAAAGTATTCAAAAAATACTAAACAGAAAGGATTAAAAAAAGGTTTAAATTATCTTTTGGCAGAAAAAGAAATACTGACCGCAAGATCTCAGAAAACATTAAAAGAATTTAATGAATTCTCCATAAAAAATGGCTTAAGCGATATTGATGGCTTTGCAGGCTTAAAAGACGCTACACCTAAAATTGGGACAGGTTTAAGTCAATTATCTGTAATGGGAGATTATTCAAACTTAAATGCCTCAGTAACTCAGGGAGATTCAGACGCATCACTAAGATTTGCTAGGCAATTTAGCTTATTAGAAGAATATGAATCTTTGTTTTTAAATTTATCATCTAAGTTAAAACCAGGTTCAAAAATTTTAGTAGACTTAAATTCAAAAATTGATAATTTAAGAGAGTCATTAAAAAGACCAAGTGAGATCCTAATTGAATATAGAAATTTAAAAAGATTAGCAAGAAGGAATGAATCTCTTCTCTCTAATATCGAAGATAATATTTCAGTTTTAAGTATTCAAATTAAGCAACAACCTGATCCGTGGTTAACAATTTCAGATGCATATATTGATGAATATAGAGTTTCTCCAAATAGAAGAATAGATTTAGCTAAAGCTTTAATTTTCTCAACCTTTTTTGCCACTTTATTAGCTTACTTAAGAGAAAAGAATTTAAATTTAGTTTATGAATTTGATACTTTTAAAGAAAAAATTAATTATAGTTA
>MDSV01165978.1_pt1 | contig 55957 bp, 58 predicted proteins | sample 810851 | NCBI WGS metagenome assembly MDSV01 (sample SAMN05326640, study PRJNA326480) | marine metagenome | isolation source: seawater | place: Atlantic Ocean: North East | collected 2012
CATGGGCTTCATTTATTTTGACTATACTTGGTATTGCACTTGTATTATTAGGCGTACTAAAATATCAAGACATGGCAATTGGTTTTTCAGTTGTTGGAGTAGGATTTATTTCAATAGGTTGGGCCTTTAATGCGCTGAAGGGAAGAGTCTAGTTAATTATCCCCTATCATTTTTTTTACATCTACCCATTTATCAAATTCTTCAGAAGATGCATAACCTAGATTTATAGCTTCTTCCTTTAAGGTAGTACCATTTTTATGAGCTTGGTTTGCTATTTCTGCTGCTTTATAATATCCTATTTTATTGTTTAATGCAGTAACTAACATTAAAGAATTATTAACAAGTTCTTCAATTCTTTTTTTATTTGCTTTTATTCCTTTTACACAGTTATTGTTAAAGCTATTAACAGAATCACAAAGAAGTGTAGAGGATTCTAAAAGGTTAGCAGCCATTAATGGCTTATAAACATTTAATTCGTAATGACCCTGCATTCCTCCAATAGTCACTGAAACGTCATTACCAATTATCTGAGCACATACCATTGATAAGGCTTCACATTGAGTTGGGTTAACTTTTCCAGGCATAATAGAACTTCCAGGTTCATTTGTAGGTATTGATATTTCTCCAATACCTGATCTAGGGCCAGAAGCCATCATTCTAATGTCATTCGCAATTTTGTTTAATGAATTAGCAATTAATTTTAAAGCACCATGTGTATTTACAAGAGCATCATGTGCAGCAATTGATTCAAATTTATTTTTAGCTGAAACAAAATTTAATCCTGTAAATTTTGATATAAAATCTGAAGACATTTGAGAATAACCTTCTGGAGAATTTATACCAGTCCCAACTGCAGTAGCCCCTATTGCGAGCTCAGATAAGTGATTTAATGAATTTTTTAAAGAACCTAAACCATGTTTTATTTGTGATTGGTAACCTGAAAACTCTTGTCCTAAGGTGACAGGTGTTGCATCCATCAAGTGGGTCCTGCCTATTTTAATAATATCATCAAATTCTTTTGATTTTTTTAAAAGAGTTTTTTCAAATTTTTCAAGAGATGGAATGGTATTTTCTACTAATTTTTTATATATAGCAATATGCATTGCCGTTGGGAATGTATCATTGGAGGATTGGGACATATTAACATCATCATTTGGTGACAATGTATTTTCAGATTCTCCCAATTTTTTGCCTTCCAAAATATGAGCTCTATTGGAAATAACCTCATTAACATTCATATTAGTTTGTGTTCCTGAACCTGTTTGCCATATTACAAGTGGAAACTGATCATCATGCATGCCGTCTAATATCTCATCACAAACATTACTGATAAGATTTCTTTTATTTTTATTTAATATACCTAATTTGTGATTGGTAAATGCCGCAGCTTTTTTTAGAAATGCAAAACCATAAATGATTTCAATAGGCATAGAACTGGGTTTACCAATTTTAAAATTATTTATTGATCTTTGGGTTTGAGCTCCCCATAAACAATTAATTCGTACTTCAACTTTTCCAATGGTATCTTTTTCTATTCTATATGACATCTCAAATAATTATAATACAAATTTACTACAATTGCTTTAATAATATATTTCATTAATTGTTGATAAAAAAATTTTAAGCCAAGATTTCTTTAATTATATTTGTGTATTATAATTTTTTATGGAATTCGATCAATATTTAGGCTTTATTTTATTTTTATCAGTACTAACAATGGGATTTTGGTTAATGATTTTATTATTAACATTTATAATTCCTTATTGGGTAACTGGAGCTTTTATTGAAAGAATGAAGGAACTAAGGAAAAAAATAAAAAAATAGTTTATCCTCCAAAACCTTCACCTTCATAATCCTGATAACTTGGTCTGTTATTTGTTTGACTTTTTTTCTGGTTAAATCTATATATAAGACTAAAACTAAAGCTTCTTCCACCTCTCCAACTTGATTCAGTATAGTTTTCATAGGATTCATTAAATGTTTCCAATCTCCAATTTTGAGTTTCAAAAATATCATCGATTTTAAAAGTCAAAGTCATTTTATCCCCAAAAACATCTTTACTAAAAGCTGTATTTGTACTAATACTGGCCTTTCTTGTGGAAATAGCATTTTTTTGAGGTCCTCTATAACTTAATCTTGTTTGCCAATCAAAGGATGAAAATAGTTTTAAATAATTATTTAATCTACCTGACCATATTAGGTTTTTGGAGTCATAAACTATTCCATTATAAATTCCGATTATTTCTGATTGATAAAAATTTACATTCCCGCCAATTCTCCAATTTTTTGAATGAGAATAATTGGTGTTAAATTCAATTCCTATTTCTTTTTGAGTAGATAAATTTACAGGTGATCTTCTAATTACTGGAACAAGTATGTCATTAACAAGAACTGAAGTTCCTGTAGCTTCATTTATGAAAGTAAATATTTCATCTGATTTTTTATAATAAATAGATCCACTTAATGTAGTTTTTTTTAATCTCTTTAAATACCCTAAATCAATTCCATTTGAATAGGTAGGGTTTAAGTAGGGGTTTCCTTGAAAAAAACTAGTTTCACTTGTTCTTGATGGAAAAGGATTAATAAAATAGGATCTTGGTCTACTTATTCTTCTGTTATATCCTAAAGTAATAGTTTCATTTTCTTTTAATTCATAAGCTAAATTTAATGTTGGAAACAGATCATTATATTTCTTTATATCAGTACTATTGGTTTCTTGTTGCCTAACAATTGTTTTAGATTCTTCAATCCTTAACCCTAATAAATATGAAAATTTATTTTTTTTATTTCCATATTGAGTATAAAAAGCATTAATCTTTTCATTATAATAAAGATTATTACTTAGATTAGAATTTTTTATAAATTGACCATCTAAACTTTCATCTTCTACTAAGTAATCTGTGATTTGAAATTGATTACTTTTTCTATATCCCATTTCAAATTGTCCATCTTCTCCAATTGGCAAAACATAATCAATTTTGTAGAGTTCACTTTCTTGATTTTCATCAGTTAGTACCTTTTCACCTAAATATTTAATAAAATTAGGAATAGATTGTGTGTTTGAAATAATTCCACTTTCAAATTCATTAGATTTTTCTTTTTGATAATCCATTGTTAGACTACCCTTATTTTTGAACTCATGAGTAAAATTCAAAGAAAATTCTTTTGTATCATCGGATTCTTTTTCATTTTCAATTCTTTTTGATAATTTTTTTTCCCCTTGAAAATTTTGATTGATATTATTAATAGTTATATCCTCATCATCACTTTCTCTTGTCAGATAAGAAAGAACTAAACTTGTTTTATCAGAGAAGAAGTATTCAATTCCTGTATTTTGATAAAAAGAATTTCTCTCACTATTTCTGCTACTATTTTCATTTAAAAAATTATTAATTAAACCTCCAGTATAGTATTCTGTTTCACTAATAGAAGGGTTTTCATAGCTTCTTAAGCTATAACCAGTATTTGTAAAAAGATTAATTTTTTTGGTTCTGTAATTAACATTTCCAGAAATACCATATGATTTAGGATCTCCTAAATTGGAAGAAATTGATCCATTTAAACCTGCTAATTTATTTTTTCTTAAAATTATATTAATTATTCCAGCAGTTCCTTCTGCATTATACCTTGCTGATGGTGATGTAATAATTTCAACTTTTTCAACACTTTCTGATGGAAATTGTTTTAGTGCATCATTACTACTAATACCTACTAATCCTGAAGGTTTACCATTAATTAATATTCTAACACTTTGATTACCTCTAAGTGAAACATTTCCGTTAATATCTACAGCTACAGATGGAAGGTTGTCAAGCACATCACTAACGCTGCTTCCTCTAAGTGTTAAATCTTTGCCTATATTATATACTGTTTTATCTAATTTTATTTCTACTTGTGTTTTTTCTGCTATTACTTCAACTTCGTCTAAAATATTTTCATCAATCGACATAAATAAAGTACCTAGATCTTTTGATTTAAAGAGAGCAATATTTTTTATATTTTTTTCTTTAAATGAAATATATTCCAATTTTAAATCATAGTTTCCTCTCAAAATTTCTAAATTGAATTTACCATCTGAATCAGTTATTCCACCATATATAACAATACTGTCACTAGCTTTAAAAACTGATATTGTAGCATATTCTAGGGGGGTATTAGATTCATTATCTAAAATTGTTCCAGAAAGATAGATCAGATTTTCTTGAGCATTTAAATTATAGGAAATAATTGTAGTAATTAAAAAAAAAAATTTTTTCATTGAAATTTTTACTAAAGTATTTTTAAGGAATTTTCAGGGGGATTTGCAATTATACTTTTATTTTTAGAAATAAAGATTGGTCTTTGCATTATTTTTGGATGTTCAAATATAGCTTGAATTACCTGATTTTTTGATAAAAGTTTATTTTTAAACATTTCTTTCCATATTTTTTCTTGTTTTCTTACAAAGTCAATAGGATTTAACTCAGAGTTGTCAATAATTTCTTCAATTTGGTTTTTATTTAAACGATTTAATAAATATAAAACAGTTTCAAACTCAATTTTTTTAGACTTTAAAAATTGTAATCCTTCTCTTGATTTTCTACAGCGAGGATTGTGCAATAATTTATATTTCAACACCTAATTTTTTTAAATTTCTTATTAAACCAACATGATCATCAAATTTAATGCCAGAAATTCCACATTTTTCTGCACCCTTTACATTACTTAATCGATCATCAATAAAAATACACTTCTCTGGATTTAATTTATATTTATTAAGTGTATACAGATAAATTTCGGGAAAAGGTTTTAACATTTTAATTTCACCTGAAACAACTATTCCATTAAATAATTTTAAAAAACTAAATCTTTCTAAAGCGACAGGAAAAGTTTCTGCACTCCAATTGGTGAGTGCTATTAGATTATAATTATTTTTATATAATGTATTTAAAATTTCGACAGATTTAGAAATTTCTCCTCTCAGCATTTCTTCCCACCTTCCATAATACATTTTAATTTGTTTTTCATATTTAGGGTAAAGTTTTATCCTTTCTTTAGTAGCATCTTTAATAAGTTTTCCTCCGTCTTGTTGTTCATTCCATTTATTAGTACAAATGTTGTTAAAAAACCATTTCATTTTTTTTCTATCACCATTAAATTCTTTTAAGAAAACATATTCTGGATTCCAATCAACTAGCACTCCCCCCAAATCAAAAATAATTGTTTCAATTTTCATATTAATTAGCCATTAAAAAAGCTTTTAAAAATGCATTTAACCCTCCGTTTAAAACACCATCAATATTATTAGTTTCATGTCCAGTTCTAACATCTTTTATTAATTTATAAGGGTGAAGAACATAGTTTCTTATCTGTGAGCCCCACTCAATTTTCATTTTGCTAGCTTCAATTTTTTCTCTTTCTCTCATTTTTTCTTTTAATTCAATTTCATAAAGCTGAGATTTAAGAAGTTGAAGAGCCTTTTCTTTATTTTCTAGTTGAGACCTTGTTTCAGAATTTTCAATAACTATACCTGAGGGTGCATGTCTTAGTCTCACAGCAGTTTCAATCTTATTAACACTTTGACCTCCAGCTCCACTGGATCTCATAGTTTCCCAAGAAATTTCAGAAGGATTTATATTAATTTCAATTGAATCATCTACTAGAGGATAAACATAAACCGATGCAAAAGACGTATGTCTTTTAGCATTACTATCAAATGGAGAAATTCTTACAAGTCTATGAACTCCATTTTCTCCTTTTAACCAACCAAATCCATGATTTCCATCAATTTCTAATGTGACAGATTTTATTCCAGCTACATCTCCTTGTTGTAAATCTAATTCTTTTATTTTATAATCATTTTTCTCGGCCCACATAACATACATCCTCATTAGCATATTTGCCCAATCACAACTTTCTGTTCCACCAGCTCCAGCAGTTATTTGTATTACTGCACTCATTTCATCACCCTCATTTGATAACATATTTTTAAATTCAACAGATTCTATATGATTATTACATTTTTTAAAGTGAGAATTTAATTCAGATTCTGAAATTTCATTTGATTTAAAATATTCATACAATACTTCTAAATCTTCACATAATGAATTAGCTTTTTCATAATCTTTTACCCATTGTTTTAAAGATTGAAGCTCTTTCATTATTTTTTGAGCCTTCTTAGAATCATTCCAGAACTCTGGATCAAATGTAACTTCCTCTTTATTAGAAATTTCAATTTTTTTTGAGTCTATGTCAAAGATAGCTCCTTAACGCTTTAGTACGCCCAAGGAGATTTTTAATTTGTTCTGTTGTTATCATTATATTAAATAATGAACAAAAATACATTTTAAATTAATTAATTTTTATATTTAATTCAGAATTAAAATTATTTGAATGTTTAAAAATTTTTTGAATTTTTTCGTTTTCTTTTTCTTTCTATTTATTCATGGACAAGAAACAAAACAAAATAAAATAAATTACCAGGGTTTTTTTAATTTTTCGTATGAAGAAAAATTTGATAAGATTTTTTTGGAAGTAGATAAATTAAATTACGATTTTTTATATATTAATTCTTTGGCTACTGGAATAGGCTCAAATGATATAGGTTTAGATCGTGGTCAATTAGGAAAGGAAAGAATAGTAAGATTCAAAAAATATGGAAATAAATTACTTTTAGTTCAACCAAATCAATCTTATAGAGCCAATTCAAAAAATGATTCTGAAATAAGTACAGTTAAACAAGCTTTTGCTTTTTCGGTCATATATGGTTTTGAAATTATAGAATCAAAATCAGGAACTCATAAAATCGACTTTACTCCATTCTTAATGCATGATAGGCACGGAGTTCAAACCAGATTAAAAAACCTTAATCAAGGTGAATATAAATTAGATTTAACTAAAAGTGCTTTAGAATTAAATAGAACTAAGGCATTTCCTCATAATATTGAGTTTGAAGCATTATTAACCTTTGCTGGAGAATCTAAAGGAAAATTAATTTCAAGTGTATCTCCTGATCCGTCTATTATTAGTGTTATACAACACCATTCTTTTATAAAACTTCCTGATAGTAATTATAAACCTAGAAAGTTTGATCCAAGAAGTGGAGCTATTATGACTTCTTTTATGGATTATGCCAGCCCGGTTCAAGATCAAATAATGCAAAGAATGATTATTAGACACCGTTTAGAAAAGAAAAATCCAAATTTAGAATATAGTGACCCAGTTAAACCAATAATATATTATTTAGATTCAGGAACACCAGAACCAATGAAATCAGCATTGATTGAAGGTGCAAGTTGGTGGAATGAAGCTTTTGAAGAGATAGGATTTAAAAATGCTTTTCAAGTAAAAGTATTGCCACCAGATGTTGACCCAATGGATTGTAGATACAATGTTATACAATGGGTCCATAGGTCTACTAGGGGTTGGAGCTATGGAGCCAATGTTTCTGATCCCAGAACAGGAGAAATTATTAAAGGACATGTTAGTTTAGGAAGTTTAAGAATAAGACAAGATTTTTTGATAGCTCAAGCTTTAATTAATAAACCATATGAAAAAGATGATAATTACAAACCTATGTTAGAAATGGCATTATCGAGAATTAAACAATTAAGTGCTCATGAGATTGGACATACTTTAGGTTTTACACATAATTTTGCATCTAGTGCAAATAAAAGAGCTTCTGTGATGGATTATCCTCATCCATTAATAAAATTAGATGAAGATAAAATTGTTTTATCAGATGCTTATTCAGAGGGAATAGGAGAGTGGGATAAGGTTAGTGTTGCATACAGTTATTCTCAATTTGATAAAGAAAATGAAAATGATGAATTAAATAATATTTTAAAAAAAGCAAATCAAAAAGGACTAAGATTTATTACTGATAAGGATGCTAGAGCACAGGATGGCTCACATCATTATGCACACTTATGGGATAATGGAGAGGATATAATAGAAGGATTAAATGATATTTTTAAAATAAGAGAAAATGCTATATTAAACTTTTCTGAATTTAATATAAAAAGTGGTGAACCGTATTCTGTTTTAGAAGATTTGTTTGTTCCACTATATTTCATGCATCGATATCAAACTGAAGCTGTAGTAAAGTTAATAGGGGGTATGGATTATAACTATGCAACTAGAGGAGACAAACAGATGATTGTAGAAGATCTTGATTTTGAAATTCAGAATAGAGCTTTAGTTTCTGTCTTTCAATCTTTGGAAGCTAAAAATTTAGTAATACCAAGACGCATTTTAAAATTATTTCCACCTAGAGCATATGGATTTCCAAGAACTAGGGAATCATTTAAAGGCAAAACTGGAATTTCTTTTGATCCATTCAGCGCTGCATCCACCGCTAGTGAAATGACTATCTCATTATTGTTAAATACAAAAAGATTAAACAGAATCAAAATTCAAAATTCTATTGATAGTTCGAAGATGAGTTTGAGGTATCTTTTGAGTGGATTAATATCAAATTCCTTTAAAAAAACGTATGAAGACCCTTATTTAAGTGAAGTTCAACATTTAATTAATACAAATATTTTAATTTATTTATTAAATATTACAGAAGATGAGGAAGCATTTATGCAGGTTAAACACGAGGCTATAATGGCTGTGAAATATTTAAAAAGATTAATTACAAAATCAAAAAAAATACATGCTTATTATGATCAATATTCTTATATAATTGAGGATTTTAAAAAGAGACCAGATTTGTATAAAAAACAAAGATCATCTAAAATACCTGATGGTTCTCCCATTGGAAGTGAATCATATAATTATAATTTTTAAATTATATGGAAATAAATTTAATAAGTGATACGGTTACAAAACCTTCCTCAGAAATGCTTAATTCAATGGTTGATGCAAAAGTGGGTGATGATGTTTTTAAAGAGGACCCAACTGTAAATGAACTTGAAGATAAAATTGCAAAGATGTTTGGCATGGATTCCGCTCTGTTCTTTCCATCAGGAACAATGACTAATCAAACGGCCATAAAGTTACATACAAACCCTGGAGATCAATTGATATGTGATAAATATGCCCATGTTTATAACTATGAGGGAGGAGGGGTCAGCTTTAATAGTGGGGTTTCCTGTAAGTTGATTGATGGAAATAGAGGAATGTTTAATAATAAACAATTAATTAATGCTATTAATCCACCAGATTTTTATCATAGCCCTAAAACATCACTGGTTTGTGTTGAAAATACAACAAACAAAGGTGGAGGTGCATGTTGGAATATTGAAGAATTAAAATTAATAAGAAAAACATGTATAGAAAACAATTTATCTTACCATTTAGATGGTGCTAGAATTTGGAATGCAATGATTAAAATGAATCAAAGTCCAAAAGATTATGGCTCATTATTTGATTCAATTTCGGTATGTTTAAGTAAAGGTCTTGGATGTCCTTCTGGATCTGTTTTAATTGGATCTGAAGATTTGATTGATAAAGCTTTAAGAATTAGAAAAGTTTTAGGTGGTGGAATGAGGCAAGTTGGTTATTTAGCAGCTTGTGGAATTTATGCCTTAGAAAACAATTTTTTAAGACTTTCAAAAGATCATGAAAGAGCATCAGAAATAGCAAAAATACTTAATAAACTTTCATTTATTAAAAAAGTAGAACCAGTTGAAACTAATATTGTAATTTTTGAAATTGAATCAAGAATAAACTCTGAATTATTTTTAAATAAATTAAATAAAAAGGGTGTAAAAATTATTTCAATGGGTGATAACAAATTAAGGATAGTTACACATCTTGATTATACGGAAATAATGCATCAAGTTTTTTTAAAAATTTTAAATGAATTGAAATTTTAATTATTAAAAAACTAAATAATAATAAGATTTTTAAAATTAGTCTCAATTTGAAATTGGTATTAAAGGATTATGGCAAAATTATCAAAAAACTCAATTTCTCCTCCAGTAGCTAAAAAAATCCCTACTTATCATAAAAAATTTGATTCAGTCAGATTAGATAATTATTACTGGTTAAATGATAGAAAAAATCTTGATGTTATAAATTATTTAGAAAAAGAAAATAAGTATTATGAAACTCTTACAAATAATACTAAGGATTTTCAAAATCAAATTTTTAAAGAAATCAAAGAAAAAATTAAAGAGGATGATGAATCTGTACCTTTTTTTTTAAATGGTTATTGGTATATAACAAAATTTAAAAAAAAAAATGATTACCCAATTTATTTGAGAAAAAAAACCTTTTTAATTGCTAAGGAAGAAATACTATTTGATTGTAATAAACTTGCAAAAGGTCATGACTATTTTAATCTCTCAAATTTTAAAATAAGTCCAAATAATAAATATGCTGCATTTAGTATCGATACAATTTCTAGAAGATTATATACCATTAAAATAAAAAATTTAGAAACAGGAGAAATTTTAAGTGAATCTATTAAGAATTCCTCTGGAAGTTTTGCTTGGGCAAATGATAATTCTACTCTGTTCTATGTAATTAGAGATTCTAAGACCTTAAGAAGCCATAAAATTTATAAGCATTCTTTAATTTCAAATTCAAAAAAAGATAAATTAGTTTTTCATGAAAAAGATAAAACTTTTTCTACTAGTGTTTCCAGATCAAAATCAAACAAATATTTAATAATATCATCTTACAGTACCCTAACCTCAGAGTTTCAATTTTTAGATGCTGATCTTCCAAATCAGAATTTTAAGCTCTTTAATAAAAGAAAAAGAGGTTTAGAGTATAGTATAAGTCACTTTGCAAAAGATTTTTTTATAATAACAAATAGAGATAATTGTAAGAATTATAAATTAATGAAAACATCTATTTATAATACTGATTATAAAAATTGGAAGACTGTTATTGAACACCGAGAAGAAGTCTTGCTTGAAGGAATAGATGTTTTTAAAAATTATTTGGTAGTTAGTGAAAGGTCAAATGGTTTAAATAAAATAAATATTAAGAAATGGGATGATTCAGAAAATTATTATATAAATTTTAAATCGGAAACCTATACCTTATTTACCACAAGTAATGTTGATTTTAATACAAATATCCTGCGATATGGATTTAGTTCTTTCAATCAACCATTGATGGTTATTGACTTTAATATGAAAACCAGGAAAAAAATAATTAGAAAGGAACAGGAGGTTTTAGATAAAAACTTCAAAAAAGAGAATTATATTTCTAAAAGAATTTGGGCAAAAGCTGAAGATGGTACTCAAATTCCAACATCAATTATTTATAAAAGAGGAATTAAAAAAAATGGAAAAAATCCTCTTTTATTATATGGATATGGATCATATGGAAATACAATAGATCCATATTTTTCTATTAGTCGTTTAAGTTTATTAGATAGGGGTTTTATTTTTGCAATCGCTCATGTAAGAGGAAGTGAGTATATGGGCAGAAAATGGTATGAAAATGGAAAACTTTTGAATAAAATGAATACATTTTTGGACTTTATTTCTTGTTCAAAAAATTTAATTAATCAAGGATACACCAGCCCTAAACATAGTTATGCCTATGGGGGATCAGCTGGCGGGCTTTTATTAGGATCAGTTATTAATTTATCACCTGAGTTATATAATGGAATTATTTGTGCAGTTCCATTTGTAGATTTGATAACTACAATGTTAGATGAAACAATACCATTAACAACTGGAGAATATGATGAATGGGGAAATCCTAATGAAAAAAAATATTATGATTATATGTTATCATATTCACCTTATGATAATGTAAAAAAAATAAAATATCCTAACCTATTGGTTACAACAGGTCTTCATGATTCTCAAGTTCAATATTGGGAACCTGCTAAATGGGTCGCCAAGTTGAGAGAATTTAAAAGAGGAAATAACAAATTATTTTTAAACACGAATATGGATACCGGACATGGAGGAGCTTCCGGAAGATTTCAGGCAATTAAAGAATTAGCAAAAGAATATGTTTTTTTATTTGATCTTGAAAAAATTTATAAATAGATATAAAATTTGGTGTTCACAGCTTTTTTTAAGTAATTTGCCTACTTTAAAAGATTATACTTTAAATGAATAAAAAAGTAAAAGCTTATAAAAGTGCTTTAGATTTAATAGGAAAAACACCCCTGATTAAACTAAGTAAAATTTTAAAAAATATTCCAGGAAATTTTTATGCAAAAGTAGAGGCTCTAAATCCTGGTCATTCTAATAAAGATAGAATAGCTCTACATATTATAGAATCTGCTGAAAAAAAAGGTCTTTTAAAACCCGGAAGTACAATAATCGAAACTACATCAGGAAATACTGGATTTAGTTTAGCAATGGTTAGTGTGATTAAAGGATATAACTGCATTCTAGCAGTTTCTTCAAAATCATCTCGTGATAAAATTAATATGTTAAAAGCTTTGGGAGCCAAAGTTTATGTTTGTCCCGCTCATGTTAGTGCTGATGATAGTAGATCATATTATCAGGTTGCCAAAAGACTTCATGAGGAAATAAAAGGTTCTTTTTATATTAATCAATATTTTAATAAGTTAAATATTGAAGCTCATTATAAAACTACAGGTCCTGAAATTTGGAATCAAACAAATGGTACAATTACTCATTTAATTGCCAGTAGTGGAACAGGTGGAACTATTTCAGGAATAGGAAAGTTTTTAAAAGAAAAGAATTCTAAAATTAAAATTATTGGAGTTGATGCATATGGTTCGGTATTAAAAAAATATCATGAAACCAATGAATTTGATGAAGATGAAATTTACCCTTACAGAATTGAAGGTTTAGGAAAGAATTTAATTCCAACAGCAACTGATTTTGATGTTATTGATTTATTTGAAAAAGTTAATGATGAGGAAAGTGCACATTCATCTAGAGAGATTGCCCTGAAAGAAGGTCTTTTTGTTGGATATACATCTGGTGCAACTATGCAAGCAGTTAAACAGTTAGCAAAACAAAAAATTTTTAATAGGAATAGTAATGTTGTTATGATTTTTTGTGATCATGGCTCTAGATACATGAGTAAAATATATTCTGATAAGTGGATGTATGATCAAGGTTTTTATGATTCTGAAAAATCTGAATTAGAAAAACCTATTGAATACATAAAATAAGCTTATTTTTATTCTCTCAATATTTTACATTTTTAAATGAAAGATTTATTTGATAAAATAATCACAAATAAAGGACCTTTGGGAAAATATGCCAAAATTGCTGAAGGCTATTTTGCTTTTCCAAAATTAGAAGGACCCATAGGAAATAGAATGATTTTTAATGGAAAAGAGGTAATAACTTGGAGTGTGAATGATTATTTGGGCCTTGCCAATCTCCCTGAAATTAGAGAAGCTGATTTAGAAGCAGCAAAAAAATATGGTTCTGCATATCCAATGGGAGCAAGATTAATGTCGGGTCATACTGAATTTCACGAAAAATTAGAAAATGAACTTGCAAAATTTGTTGATAAAGAAAAAGCATATGTATTAAATTTTGGATACCAAGGAATATTATCAACAATTGACTCATTAGTTTCAAAAAATGATGTTATTGTATATGATATTGATTCTCACGCATGTATTGTTGATGGAGTTAGATTACATATTGGAAAAAGATTTACATTTCAACATAATGATATAGATAGTTTATGTCTAAATCTAGAAAGAGCAACTAAAATCGTTAAAAAAACAGGAGGAGGAATTTTAGTTATTTCTGAAGGTGTTTTTGGAATGAGAGGAGAGCAAGGAAAAATAAAAGAAATTGCATCACTCAAAAATAAATATAAGTTTAGATTGCTCGTAGATGATGCTCATGGATTTGGAACTTTAGGAGTTAATGGAGCAGGTGTTGGTGAAGAACAATCTGTTCAAGATCAAATTGATGTATATTTTGCAACATTTGCAAAATCCATGGCAAGTACTGGTGCATTTATCGCAGGTGATGCATTAATAATAGATTTTCTTAAATATAATATGAGATCTCAAGTATTTGCCAAATCATTACAACTCCAATTAGTTATAGGTGTTTTAAAAAGATTAGAGTTGTTAAAAAATAGACCAGAAATTAGATCAAAATTATGGTCTAATGTGAAAGCATTACAAAATGGATTAAGAGATCAAGATTTTGATTTAGGAACAACTCAAAGTTGTGTTACACCAGTTTTTTTAAAAGGTGATATACATGAAGCTTTTGTGATGGTTAGAGAATTAAGAGAAAAATATTTTATTTTTTGTTCTATTGTTGTTTATCCTGTAATCCCCAAGGGTTTGATCTTATTAAGATTAATCCCTACAGCTTCTCACAATATCAATGATATAAATGAAACTCTTTCAGCTTTTTCAAAAATAAGATCTAAACTTTATGATGGAACATACTCTAAAATTGCAAATAGTATAAAGTAATTTTTGAGTCTTTTTTATCTAATTATAAACTCTTAAAAGTTAATAGGGAAAAAAACACTAATTTTACATATAAATCAGCGGGATGACTCCAAAAAAAATACTGAACGCTAATGAAATATCTATAATACTTCATCGTCTTTCCTTTCAGTTAATTGAAGACCATAACGATTTTTCAGAAACAGTATTAATTGCTATTCAACCAAGAGGAGTTCTTTTGGCTGAAAGAATACTTAGACTATTAAGTAAAGAATCTTGTCAAGTTCAATTAGGTCTATTAGATATAACTTTTTATAGAGACGATTTTAGAAGAAATGAGAAGGTTCTAACAGCAAATAAAACTAAACTAGACTTTTCGATTGAAAATAAAACTGTGGTATTAATAGATGATGTCCTTTACACAGGTAGAAGTATTAGATCAGCTTTAGATGCTATTCAATCCTATGGAAGACCCAAGGCTGTACAATTATTGAATTTAATTGACAGAAGATTTTCAAGAGAATTGCCAATTCAACCAGATTATTGTGGTATTCAAGTAGATTCAAGATTAAACCAAAAGGTAAAGGTTAAGTGGAAGGAACGTGATGAAGAAGATTCTGTTTATTTATTTAAAAATAAAGAATGAGTACTTTAACCATTAATCATTTATTGGGAATAAAATATTTAAATTCAAAGGATTTAAAATTAATTTTTGAAACAACCGATCATTTTAAGGAAGTAATTAATAGAAAAATTAAAAAAGTACCCTCTCTAAGGGACGTAACAATAGCAAATTTATTTTTTGAAAATAGTACTAGAACAAAAATTTCATTTGAATTAGCCCAAAAAAGACTTTCAGCAGATGTTGTTAATTTTTCTTCTTCAGTTTCTTCTGTTTCCAAGGGTGAAACATTAATTGATACGGTAAATAATATATTATCTATGAAGGTTGATATGGTGGTAATTAGACACCCAAGTCCTGGAGCTAGCGTTTTTTTAGCAAATAATGTAGATTCATGTATTATTAATGCTGGTGATGGAACTCATGAACATCCAACTCAAGCCTTATTAGATGCATATTCAGTTAAAGAAAAAATAGGAGATTTAAAGAATAAAAAAATACTAATAGTTGGGGATATTCTACATTCAAGAGTTGCTCTTTCAAGTATTTATGCATATCAAAAATTGGGTGCTTATGTAACAGTTTGTGGTCCAAAATCATTAATACCAAAATATATTGAATCTTTAGATGTAAAAGTAGAAACTGATTTGTTAAATGGGTTAAAATGGTGTGATGCTGTAAATATGTTAAGAATTCAAAATGAAAGAATGTCCGACAGTTACTTTCCTTCTGTGCGTGAATATGTTCAACAATTTGGTTTAAACAAAAAGATTTTAGATTCTCTAAACAAGGAAATTATAATTATGCATCCAGGGCCCATAAATAGAGGTGTTGAAATCACTAGTGAAGTTGCAGATTCTGATCAAGCTATTATTCTTGATCAAGTGGAAAATGGGGTAGCTATAAGAATGGCAGTAATGTATTTGTTAGCTTCAAAGCTTTATTAACAATGAAAATTAATATTATAAAAAACTCTATTTTATTTATAATAGAAAAAAAAGACACCCCTGTTTTAATTAAAGCTGAAATAAATAAACAAAATTATAATAATTCTAATAAGATAATTGATTTAAGTAATGTAATTCCTGATCAATTCTTAATTATTTTAAATGCTTTCAAAAATCAAAATAACAAATCTTTAGTTATTGTTGCTGAAAAAATTGACCATGATATTTATAATTTGAATCTAGTTCCTACTTTACAAGAAGCTATAGATTTTATTGATTTAGAAGAAATGGAACGTGATATAAATTCATTATGAAATTAACTATATTAGGATGTTACTCTGCTTCTCCAAGTAAAAATTCTTTTCCATCTGCACAATTACTAGAAATTGCTGGAAAGAATTTTTTAATTGATTGTGGAGAAGGAACACAAATCCAATTAAAAAGATATGGAGTTAAATTAAATTTAATTGAACATGTTTTTATTTCACATTTACATGGTGATCATTTTTTTGGCTTACCTGGTTTGATTTCTACTTTTCGATTATTAGGAAGAACAAAACCACTTAATATATATGGTCCTAAAGGAATTAAAGAAGCCATTATACTCATTCTAAAATTAGGTGATTCATGGACTAATTATGAATTAAAATTTAATGAATTAGATGAGAAAAAATCAATTAAATTATTAGAAAATAATAAACTTTCAGTTTATACAATTCCACTAAATCATAGAATATATACTAATGGATTTTTGTTTAAGGAGAAAAAAAATGAAAGAAAGTTACTTGTTGATGTTGCATTGAAATTAAAAATTGATAAGATACAATTTAATGGCATTAAGATGGGTAAAGATGGAGTTTTGTCAAATGGCAATATAATTGAAAATAGTAAACTTACAGAACCTAAACCAAATGATATTATTTATGCATATTGTAGTGACACTTCTTATTATCCTAAAATAATAGATTTTATCAAAGAATGTGATATTCTATATCATGAATCAACATTCTTAGACAAACATATTGAATTAGCGAATACGACTAAGCATTCTACAGCTAAACAGGCTGCTGAGATTGCTAGATTAGCCAATGTAAAAAAACTCATTCTAGGACATTTTTCATCTAGATATAATAATTTAAATGATTTTAAATCTCAAGCTCAAGAAATATTTAATAATGTTGAATTAGCATCTGATGGAAAAGTTTTTAATTTTTAAATAATAATTATATTTATTCTATATTATATTTTATGAATAAAGATTTAGGTGATTATAGAAAGTCTTATCTAAAGGGAATTTTAATTGAAAAAGATCTTCCTGTAAATCCAATTAAATTATTTTCAGATTGGTTTAATAATGTTGATTCAAATGGTAATGAAATTGAACCAAATGCCATGTCACTTTCTACAATCGATGATACCAATGGATTTCCATTAACTCGTGTTGTTTTATTAAAAAAATATTCAGATAATGGTTTTATATTTTTTACAAATTATAATAGTAGAAAAGGAAAGTCAATTTCTGGCAACCCAAATGTATGTTTATCCTTTTTTTGGGCAAGTCTAGAGCAGCAAGTTATTATAAATGGAAAAGCTATTAAAATTAATGAAAAAGAATCTGAAGACTATTTTAATAGTAGACCAATCGGTAGTAAATTAGGTGCAATAATTTCAAATCAAAGTGAAACTATCCCATCAAGAAAATTTTTAGATAATAAATTAATTAAAAATAATCTGAAAAAAGAATTATTAAAAAGACCCAAAAATTGGGGAGGATACAATGTAGAACCATATTCTATTGAGTTTTGGCAAGGTAGAGATAACAGATTACATGATAGAATATTATATGAGAAAAAAAATAATTTATGGACTCATAAAAGATTATCTCCTTGAAAAAATTAGTTCTTGTTCGTCATGCAAAATCATCATGGAAATATAATGTTTCTGATTTAGAAAGACCCTTATCTAAAAGAGGAAAGAACGATGCAAATCTAATGTCTAAATTATTAAATGATTTATCTATTAATATTGATTGTGTTTTTTCTAGTATTTCAACAAGAACAAAAGAAACTGCAAAAATTTTTTTAAATAATAAAAATAAATCTATCATTGAATCTCCAGATTTATATGATTTTTCTGGTCAAAAAGTTGATTTATTTATAAAAAAAATGGATAACAAATTAAATACAGTTATGATTTTTTCTCATAATAATTCATGTTCTAATTTAATTTTTAAATATGCAAATATTAATCAACATGTTCCAACTTGTGGAATTTTAATTTTTGATTTTGATGTATCTTTATGGTCTGATATTGAATTAGGTAGTTGTAATTATTATTTCCCTAAAGATTTTAGATGAAGACTTCACAAAATAAATTTGTTAATAGAGAAATAAGTTGGCTTCAATTTAACCAAAGAGTTTTACAGGAGGCTAGTGATCCTAACGTACCCTTAATTGAAAGAATTAGATTTTTGGGTATTTTTTCGAACAATCTAGATGAGTTTTATAGAGTTCGCTACGCTACTGTAAAAAGAATTGCAATTAGTAATGAATCTGGAAAAAAAATATTTAAGGAGATAACAGCAAAAAATCTTTTGAGTGAAATTACTAAGAATGCCATTGAACTTCAGGAGACTAGTTTTAAAATTTTAAGTGAAATTATTAATTTATTAAAATCTGAAAAGATATTTTTTGTTAATGAAAAATCAATGAAGAAATATCAAAAAAAATTTGTATCAAATTTTTTTAATGATATTGTTAGTCCTTCTTTAGGTATAATTATTTTAGATAAAATTAAAAAACTTCCAAAGCTTAAAGATAATTTTTCATTCTTACTTGTTAGAATGAAACTTGCTGATGGATTAATTCAACATGCTATCATCCATTTTCCTAATAATCTTAAAAGATTTATTGAATTACCATCTGAAGATAAAAATACATATGTTATGATAATAGATGATTTAATTCGTTATTATTTGAATAGTATTTTTAAAGTTTTTAAACCAAAGTCAGTTCAAGCAAATATGATTAAAATAAGTAGAGATGCAGAACTTGATTTTGACGATGATATTTCTAAAAGTTATTTAGAAAAAATATCTGAAAGTCTTAAAGATAGATCCTCAGGCCATCCTGTTCGTTTTGTTTATGATTCCAACGTTCCAAAGGAAACTTTAGATTTTTTGATTAAGAAAATGAATATTGATATTGAAACGGATAGTATAATTCCTGGAGGAAAATATCATAATAGAAGAGATTACATGACTTTTCCTACTCTAAATCATAATAAATTGGTTTATAGTGCTTTAAAACCACTCAAAATAAAAGGTTTTAATTTAAAAAAAGGAATTTTTAAAAAATTATCTAAGAGAGATTTTTTAATTCACACACCATTTCATAAATTTTTGTACATAATAAATTTTTTACTTGAAGCTTCAATTGATCCTAAAGTTAAAAGTATTTATATAACAATTTATAGGCTTTCAAAGCTATCCAAAGTTGCAAGTGCATTAATAAATGCCGCAAGAAATGGTAAAAAGGTTATTGTTCAAATTGAGCTTCAAGCAAGGTTTGATGAATCGGCAAATATTAAATATGCCCAAGAGATGCAATTACATGGAATTAAATTAATTTATGGTTCTCCAAATTTAAAGGTTCATAGTAAAATTTGTTTAGTTGAAAGAAAGGAAGGTAAAATTTTTCAGAATTACGGCTTTATTAGTACAGGAAACTTTAATGAATCTACAGCTAAAATATACACAGATATGACTTTGTTTACATCTGATAATATGATTTTGAAAGAAGTAAAATTAGTTTTTAATTTTTTCACTGCAAATTACAAAAGATTTAACTTTCAAAACCTAATAGTATCTCCTTTAAATACTGAAAATAGATTTAAAAATTTAATTAATAATGAAATAAAAAATTCAAAATTAGGAAAACCAGCTTTTATAAAAATCAAGATCAATAATATTACTAGTCATAGTATGATTAAATATTTATATAAGGCCAGTAACGCAGGTGTTAAAATTCAAATGATTGTAAGAGGAATTTGTTGTCTTATTCCTGACAGAATAAATATGAGTAAAAACATTGAGGTTATAAGTATTATTGATCGATTTTTAGAACATACTAGGTTTATGATCTTTTGTAATAATAATGATAATAAAGTTTTTATTTCATCAGCTGACTGGATGACTAGAAATTTAGAAAATAGAGTTGAAGTCACATGCCCTATTTTCAATGATGAAATTAAAAATGAAATATTAGATTTATTTAAAATTTATTGGGATGATAATATAAAGTCTAGGTTTATAAATGATTCTGAAATTAATAGCTATAAAAGAAATAAAAAACAAAAATTAAGATCTCAAGAAGAAGTTTATAAATATTATAAAGAAAAAATTGAAGGGGTTCAAGGAAATTAAGAAATATGCAACTATAGATGTTGGATCTAATGCTGTAAGATTATTAATATCAAATATTTTTATTAGTGATGAGAATTCTGTAGAGTCAACCAAAAACTCTTTAGTTAGAGTTCCAATAAGATTAGGGCAAGATGCTTTTACTAATGGAATTATTTTAGATCAGAACATTTCAAGATTAGTTGACACTATGAATTCATTTAAATTGTTAATGAAAACTCATAAAGTAGAAAAATATCTTGCTTATGCTACATCTGCGCTTAGAAGTTCCTCGAATGGAAATGATGTTGTTAAAGAAATATTATTAAAAACAGGAGTTTTAATAAAAATAATTGATGGAAAAAAAGAAGCAAGGTTGATTACAGAAAATAAAATTTTTAAAGATAAATATAAAACCTATTGTTTTATTGATGTTGGTGGAGGAAGTACAGAATTAACTATTTTAAAAAACTCCAGAATTTTAAAATCAAAATCTTTTGAGATAGGTGGGGTCAGATTAATAAATAATTTAGTATCAGAAAAAACATGGAAATTTTTTGAAAAATGGATAAATGAAAATCTATTAAAAATAAAAAATGTATCTGTAATTGGTTTTGGCGGAAATATTAATAAGATATTTAAAATTTCAGGAAATAAAATTGGCAAACCCTTATCAATAAGAAAGCTAAATTCAACTATTTTTAAATTGGAGAAAATGTCATATAAAGATAAATCCTTAATTTTAAAATTAAATCCTGACAGAGTTGATGTTATTGTCCCAGCGGGAAAAATATATAAATTCTTACTTGATATATTAAATATACATGAAATTGATGTTCCAAAAGTTGGCTTAGCTGATGGAATGGTTTCAGAACTTTTAAAAAAATTAAAGTCCTAATTTAAATTCTTTTCGCATTTTTTCTATAGTAGGATTTATTTCCTTAAGTTTTTCAAATTTTTCTGTTTGAGAGTAAATAAATTCTTTTTCTTTCTGTTTATTTACATGTAATATTATTTCAATAAGATTATTATTTAATTTTTCCTTTAAAAAATTAAGAAGATTAACTTTATTTTTTTCTAGTTCTATTTTATTAATATTATTTGATAGAGTAAAATGTATTTCCTGTTTATTTTTTAATATTGGTTCATCAATTTGTAATATACTAGCAAGGTTCTTTTCTCCTTTTTCTATTAACATTGAATAATACTTAACCCACATTTTTTTTAATTCTTCATTTGAAAATTCATCATCCTGATATTTTGAGTTAATTAATTCTTTTTCCTTTTCTTTAAATTTCTTAATACTTTTTTTAATTCTTAGACTTGATATAGATAATCCAGAAATTACTTTGTCTTTATTAATTTCAGTAGTGTGATATTCTTTTTCTTTTAGTTCTTCTTCTTCTTCTTCTTCTTCTTCTTCTTCTTCTTGTTCTTTTATTTTATTTTGGGATACTTTTTCTTTAATAACTTTGGTTTCTTCTCTAATTAAATTTTTATCATTTTTTAAAGAAGAACTAGGAATAATTGCTATTTTTTTTTTTATTTCAATTTGAGAAATTGAACAAAGTTTCATTAAACATATTTCAACCAACAATCGTTGATTTTTGCTAGTTTTATATTTATAACTACAATCTTCAGCTAAGTCTATTGCATTTAATATAAATTCTAAATCTTTGATTTTAGATTGTTCAATGTATTTTTTTGAAATTGAATTATCTTGCTCTATTAAAACGTGAGTTTGTTCATTTTTAGATACGATTAAATCTCGTAGATGAGATGTGAATCCATTGATAAAATGTTGAGGATCAAAACCTTTTTCAATCACTGAATTTAATAACAAGAGCATTTTAGTAATATCATTATTAATTATATGTTCAAAAGCTTTAAAATAAATTTCAAAATCTAGAACATTTAAATTTTCATAGGCTTGCTTCTTTGTGATATTACCCTCAGTATAATTTACTAGTCTGTCAAAAATTGATAATGCATCTCTTAATGCCCCATCACTTTTTTTTGCAATTAAAAAAATAGCCTCTTCTTCATATTTAATTTTTTCAGATTTTGCTATTTTTTTTAGGAAATACTGAATGTCTGTATTACCAATTTTCTTAAAATCATAAATTTGACATCGAGATAAAATTGTTGGAATTACTTTATGTTTTTCAGTTGTAGCTAAAATAAATATAGCATAGGTTGGAGGTTCTTCTAATGTTTTTAAAAAAGCATTAAATGCTTGTCCTGATAACATATGAACTTCATCAATTATATATACTTTATATTTTCCAGTTTGAGGAGGAATCCTTACTTGATCAATCAAATTTCTAATATCATCTACACCATTATTTGAAGCAGCATCTAATTCAAAAATATTGTAAGAAAATTCATCAAAATTATTTTCATTTTTATTGGAATTTATTTTTTTTGCTAATATCCTAGCACAGGTAGTTTTTCCAACTCCTCTAGGACCGCAAAATAATAAAGCTTGAGGCAATTGATTTTGTTTAATAGCATTTTCTAGTGTTTTTGTTATGGAATCTTGACCAATAACATCATCAAATGTATTGGGTCTATATTTTAATGCTGAAACAACAAAATCATTCATTTAACAAATATATAAATTGACCATATTAATATATTGATATAATTAATTAAATAAAACTTTTTATCAACACTAATTTTTACCATACTTTTGTTGTGCAGGCCACCTTATCGCTTTTGTTTTTCAAAAGAGGAAAGTCCGGACACCATAGAGCATTATAGCGGGTAACACCCGTCACTATGAAAATAGAGGACAAGTGCAACAGAAAGAATGTACAGTTAGGCTGTAGTGAAATCAGGTAAACTCTATAAGGTGAAACGCCACGTAAACCAACTTTTGAGAATTGCTCGTTCGATGTTGGAGGGTGGGCGGTTTGAACAAAATAGTAATATTTTGTCTAGATAAATGATAAGGCACGACAGAATCCGGCTTATGGCCTGCTTTTTATTTTAAATAACTTATACTATTGGGTCCTTGGTTGAATATGAGATCTAATATGCTTAAGTTATTTTTAAATCCATATTTTTCTGAAAAAACCTGAATATATTCTTTGCCTATAAATTTATCTTCAAAGTTTTTTTCTGCCATATCTCTTAAATCAATGTTATTACTATATTTTTCCTTAAAACTTTTTGTAAAATTTAATTTAGTTTCAATATCTAACCATTGATAAACTAGTTTAGTACATTCAATATTAAAAACAGAGAGTTTATTATAATTTTTGAAGTATAAATTTTTTAATCCATCTTCATAAAATTCAAAAAAAGGTGAAGATTTATATGCTGATTGAATAGATTTCCAATGGTCTTTTTGCCATTTAAAATCATTTTCAATAAATGCATTTTCTAAAGTAAAATAATTGTTAGAATGTTTGACAGGAATGCTTAGACTTAATTTTTTATTTGGTCCATATATGTATGTTCTATTCCTCAAGGTTTGTTTATTAAAATTTAAATTTAATTCCCATAGAATATTTCCACTAATTATTTCTTTCCAATGTGAGATAGGAGCAAAATAACATGGTGTCATGATTTTGAAAGTTTTCTTCAAAATCTATCCTATTTTAGATTTTTTTCTTTTTCTAAATTCAGATAAACCTAATATTATTAAAATAACGATCAAAAAGTGCCATCTGTATGATTTGGGTTCTCCATCTAAATTTACGGTTGTAAAAACTCTATTCCATCTGATTTTCCAGTTTTTAAAGCCATCATTTATTCCATCAATACTCATCCAAATAAATACTGGCTTTCCTACAATATGATCTTCAGGAACAAATCCCCAAACTCTACTGTCCTCAGATCGATAACGATTATCACCCATCATCCAGAAGTAATCTTGTTTAAATATGTATTGATCTGTAACTATATTATTAATTTTAATAACATTATTTTTCAGTGTCAACGTATTTTTTTCATAGTCTCTAATAAGTTTTTTATATAAAGGAAGATTAGTTTCACTTAACTTAACTTTTGATCCTTTTTTAGGAATAATTATTGGTCCAAAATTATCCTCATTCCAGTTATACTTTATATCGTTAGGAAAAAAAGATGTATTATAAGATTTATAGGATTTAAAATTTCTATTAAGGCTATCAATTATTTTATTGTTTCTTAAAATTTCTGCTTCTCTTTCAGTTAAAAGTAAATTCATTTTGAAGTCTGTAATTTCAGTTAAAAGAATTCTGCCTTTCGATCTTACATCATAAGGTATTCCTTTTGAGCTTGTTACAACTACAAAGTTATTGGGATTATTATCAATTATTCCTCTTATGTAGGGTTGTATTAATTTATATTTATTTTGTGTAATCTCAGAAATTTTAAATTTTCTTTGAATATCTATACCTAGTTTAGCAAGTTTTGAAGTGGAGACTCCCTTGGAATTAAATGCAGAAAATGAGTAAATAGGTTTTGCTCGATATGGCATTTTACTTCTTTTGCCATTAATATGAATTATTCCATTTATTATTTCAAGAGTATCAGAGGGAATAGCTACGCACCGCTTAACATAATTTGATTTTTTATCAATAGGCTTTTTAACCCCCTTTTCCTTGACAAAGAATTTTCTAACAGTATCGGCTGGCCAACTAAAAGTGACAATTTCATTTCTTTTAACTTTTTCAAATCCAGGTAACCTTAAGTATGGTATTTGAGGTTTGTTTAGATAAGATCTAATTCCAGTTCCTACTATAGTATCATGAACCATTGGAAATGAAACTGCAGTTTGTGGAACTCTTGCTCCATAATGAAACTTACTTACAAATAAAAAATCTCCAACTAAAAGAGTCTTTTCAAGTGAACCTGTTGGAATTATGTAAGGTTGAATAAAATAAGTATGAACTATAGTTGCAAGTATTACAGCAAAAATGATTGAGCTTACCCATTCACCTAAGCTAGTTTTAGGGTTTAAATCTCTGTCAATTTTATAATTTATTTTAGATGAATAATTTATATGGTAAATAAATAGACCTAATGATATTATAACTATCAGAGTATCAATTGATGAATTTTTCCCAAAACTTCTACATGTCTCAACCCAAATTACAGGAACAATTAAAAGATTTATTATTGGAATGAAAAGAAGAATAACCCACCACCAGGGTCGATTAATAATTTTCATTAAAATTATCGCATTGTAAATAGGAATAAAAGCATTAATTTTTTTAAACCCAGCAGATTTATATAATTTCCAAGTTCCAAATCCATGAATTATTTGAATAATTAAAAAAAATACAAACCATTGAAATAATGTCATATTTAAAATTTAAATTTTGTATCGTTTATAACATCTTTCATTTCAAATATTCCTTTTTTATTAATTATCCATTCGGCAGAAATAATAGCACCCAAAGCAAATCCTTTTCTATTTTTTGCAGTATGTATAATTTCTATTGAATCAATGGTTGAAGAATAATTTACTTTATGAACACCATGAATTTCATTTATTCTATTAGATTTAATTGAAATTACTTTGTCTTTTTCTTCATTCAAAGTCCAACCATCGTATTTGCCACTTTTAATAATTCCTTCTGCTAAAGAAATAGCGGTACCACTTGGATTATCTATTTTTTTAATGTGGTGAGTTTCTTCAATATTTAATTTATATTCATCATGTTCTTTCATGATATTTGCTAGTTTTTTATTTAAGTCAAAAAATAAATTTACCCCTAAGCTAAAGTTAGATGAGTATAAAAAACTAGTTTTTAATTTTTTAGATAACTCTTTAATTCTTTTAAAATCTGAAAGCCATCCTGTAGTTCCGCTAATTACAGGGACTAAACTATTTAATCCTAACTCTATATTTTTAACTGCAGAATCTGGTGTGCTAAAGTTAATTGCTACATCAGCACCTTTTATATTTTTAATATCGGAATCCTTATCTATTTTAAAAATTATACAGTGACCTCTTTCCTTAGAAATTTTTTCAATTTCTTTTCCCATTTTACCATAACCAAGAAGAGCTATTTTCATTTTTAAAAATTCAAATTTAATGATAATCCTATAGATTCATAGTTTGTAGCTATTCCTTTATCTATATATGGTTTTAGTGTTAGACTCTCATTTACATTATACTGTTTTAAATGAGCGTCTATATTGGCGTCTAGTATATTTAAAATATAGAAACCTACTATAAAAACCATTGATAAATCTCTATTTTTTTTATGAAATTCTGCTCCGTCCAAAAGCCGATTATCATCTAAAATTAAATTTTGAAACTCGTCGTTATTATAACCTGCTTTTCTGCTTTTATATGCATTTCTATAATTCCAAAATTTTTTTTGATTAAAATTATAAGAGTAAATTGAAGTGCCAATTGCAGCGTAAACAATAGGAATTTTCCAATACTTTTTATTGAATGCTTGTCCAGCTCCAGGAAATACTGCAGAGTAAAAGGCTGCTTTGGATGGACTTAATGGATCTAATTCATCAAATGATGGTTCTTGGGAAAAAGATATTGTTGTAAATAATATTATAACAATGAACAGTTTATTTCTTTCCATTTAACTTCTTATTTAACTTTTTGAAATCTTCAATATTATTAAATGGAATTATTATAAAACCTTTTTCCTTTCCGTTTAACTTAATTTTAACTTCTGAATTATACATTTTTTTTAATTTATTTAATTCTGAACTATAAGGTTTTATTAGTTGATGTTTTTTTATAAATGATTTTTTTGATTTTTTAAAATTACTAGCTATTCTTTCTGTTTCTCTTACTGAAATAGATTTTGTTAAAATTTTTTCATAAAGTTTTAATTGATCTTCTTTTTTTTCAATTGTTACTAATGTTCTACCATGTCCCATTGATATAAACCCATCTCTTATCCCAGTTTGAATTATTGGATCTAAGTTTAATAATCTTAAATAATTCGATATTGTGGATCTTTTTTTACCCACCCTTGAACTCATTTGTTCTTGGGTTAACATTACTTCATCTATTAAACGTTTATAGCACAATGCAATTTCAATAGGATCTAGATTTTCTCTTTGTATATTTTCAACTAAAGCCATTTCTAATGACTGTTGATCGTTTGCTATTCTAATAAATGCGGGAATTGATTTTAATTTTAAAAAAGATACAGCTCTAAATCGTCTTTCTCCTGAAATAATTTCAAATGCTTTGAATCCAGTTTTTCTAACTGTAATGGGTTGAATTATTCCAAGTTCTTTAATCGATTGAGCTAACTCTAATATTTTTTCATTTTCAAAATTAGTTCTTGGTTGGAAAGGGTTTAAATTAATTTGGGCAATAGGTAACTCTATTATATTACCTACAATTTTATCTGCATTTTTATCTTCAATAGACCTAATGTCATCTGAGGGATTTTCAAGTAAAGCAGATAGACCTCTACCTAAGGGTTGTTTATTGTACGCTTTTGCCATTTAAAAATTATTATTTATTAATTCTTGAGCTAATTTTATATAGTTTTTTGCTCCCTTACTTGTTGCATCATAGTCTATTATATTTTTTCCATGGCTTGGAGCTTCACCTAACTTTACATTTCTTTGTATAATTGTTTTGAATACCATATCATGAAAATGTTTTCTCACTTCGTCTACAACTTGATTTGATAGTCTTAGCCTCGTATCATACATAGTTAATAGAAGACCTTCAATTTTTAAATCTTTGTTGTGTATTTTCTGAATACTTTTAATAGTATTAAGTAATTTGCCTAATCCCTCAAGAGCAAAGTATTCACATTGAATTGGAATAATAACCGAATTGGAGGCTGTTAAAGCATTTAATGTAATTAATCCTAATGAAGGGGCACAATCAATTATCAAATATTCATATAGATCTTTAACATCTTTTAGTGCTTGACTTAACATAAATTCTCTACTAGGATGATTTACTAATTCTAATTCTATTGCTACTAAATCAATATTTGAAGGGATTATATCAAGATTTGGAGTTTCTGATTTTATAATAATTTCACTTGCTTTAGCAGAATGTTCTAATAGATCATAAGAAGACTTTTTAATTTTATTTAAATCTATTCCAATTCCTGAAGTTGCATTTGCTTGAGGATCAAGATCAATTAGTAGAACCTTTTTTTCTAAAATACCTAAACATGCAGCAAGGTTTAATGAAGTGGTAGTTTTACCAACTCCTCCTTTTTGATTTGATACGGCAATTATCTTTCCCATTGAATCGAATAATCGAAATAAAAATACAATATTTTGATATGTGTTAATTAGTAGTGTAAGTCTTTTTGTTAACTAGTTTTTAAGACTGTCTTGGAATTCAATTATATAGATTTCTTCATTTTCTTTTTTCATGAAAAATTTTTCTCTAGCAAATGCTTCATAGTTATCAAGATCATTTAAATCTTCTATTAATTTTTTATCATTAATTATTTCAATTTCTAATAATCTTTTTTGTTCTTTTAAATCATTGATTTCTTTATTTAGTTCTCTATGAAATAGATAAGAGTTAGTATCCATGAATAACATCCAAAATAAAAATAATAGAGAGATTAATATATAAATATTAGTTATAAATTTAAAATATTTGTTGGAAATAAATTTTTTCATGTAATTCAAAATATTATTTTCTCTGAAATTAAATTTATAACTTTTTTAATTGAAATAGTTTTTGATTTTATAATTAAATCAGCATATTTTTTTGATGGATCAATATATTTTTCATGCATTGGCTTACACATGCTGAAAAACCTTTTTTCAACTTCTTCTTGAGATCTTCCACGTGAAATAATATCTCTTTTTATTCTTCTTTTTAGTCTTGTTTTTTCATCTACGTCAAGATAAATTCCAAAATCAATAAGTTCAATTATTTTGTCGTTGCAAAATATATGTAATCCATCTAAAATTATTATTTTTTTTGGAAAAATAATTTTATTTTTTTTTAATCTTTTATGACTTGTATAAGAATAAATAGGCTCTTTTATTTTAGTGTTATTTTTTAATGTTTTTAAATTTTTAATTAACAGTTTGAAATCAATCGAATTAGGATGATCATAATTAATTTTCGATCTCTTAATTAAATTTAAATTGGAATTATTTTTGTAATATGAATCAGATATGATTTTAATAACACCTAATTTATTAAAATGTTTTTCCAAACTTTGTGCAAAAGTGCTTTTTCCAGATCCAGTTCCTCCACATATTCCTATAACAAACATTTTTATTCTTTTAAATTTTTTACATAATCCTCTTTGATCATTTTATCATATTTATTTCCCCAGCTATTTAGAATATAATTCATCACATCTGCTATTTCATCATCATAGAGACCCATCCTTTCCATTTTAGTATCATACTTAACTCCATTTACAACAATTACACCATCAATTCCTCCAAATTTTATCGCCCTAATGCTTTCCTCCATATTTTTAAAAAGATAATCTGATTTAGCTAGGGGAGGAAAAATACCTTTTTGGCCTTTTCCATCATGCATATGACAAATTATACAAAAATCATCGTATATAGATTTGCCATTATTAATAGAAATTTCTAAACTATCATTTTGTGAATAAATAATTATTGGAAAAATTATTAAAATAAATTTTAATGACTTCACTCTTTAGGAATAATTTTATAAATACCTTTATTTTCAATTGAAACATAAATATATCCGTCAGGCCCTTGTTTAACATCTCTTGGTCTTCCTAAATCTTCAGCTATTTTGGATCTAGAAATAACTTTATTGTCTTTTAAACCGATTCTTTCAATGTATTGAAAGACTAAGGCACCAGCAAGTAAACTTCCTTTCCACTTTGGATAAATATTACTTGAAATATATTCAAATGAACTTGGCGCAATTGATGGTAACCAATAATATAAAGGTTGTTCCATTCCAGGAAGACTTTTATTTTTTGTTATAGTAGTAAGACTATAGTTAACTCCATAAGTAATTTTAGGCCAACCATAGTTTTTTCCTTTTTCTATAATATTTATTTCATCTCCTCCTCTAGGGCCATGTTCATTTGTCCATATTTTACCTGTTATTGGATGTTTAAACATTCCTTGAGGATTTCTATGCCCATAGGAGTAAATAGCTTTTTTTGTATCAGGATTATTAAAAAAAGGATTGTCTTCAGGAATTGTTCCATCATCATATATTCTGTAGATTTTACCACCGTCAAGATTTAGGTTTTGAGGATTTACATCTCTATTTCCTCTATCTCCAATTGAAAAATAGAGATAATTATTATCGTCAAATTCTAACCTTCCTCCAAAATGTTGCCCTTTTCTTGAATTGGGAGACCCTTTGTATAATACTTCTAAGTCTATTAAAGAATCTTCAATAAGTTTTGCTCTAGCAATAGTAGTATTACCACCTTTTTCTACTTTATCTTCTGAAGCATAAGAAAAATATACCAATTTATTTTCTTTAAAATTAGGATGAAAAGCAATGTCCATTAATCCACCTTGGCCTCTTAAATATATTTCTGGAACTCCTTTTATTTGTGTTTTTATTCCATCTTTATAATGAAAAATAGAACCAGATTTTACAGAAGCTAGAATAGAGTTGTCTTCAAAAAACTCAATAGCCCATATAATATTTTCATCTTCAAATACTAATTCCATTTCATAGTTTGTTTCTTCAGTTAATATTGAATCTTCTCCTTCCTTATCTAAAGGTTTTAAGATCTGTGTATAAGAAAAATTTGAAAGCATTATTGAAAGAATAATACTTAAATAAAAAAAATTGTTCATCATTATATGTGTTTAAAAAATTAATTATTGCTTTCAGCCAAAATTTGTAATAAATCTAAAAATAAATTGATAATATCTAAATATATGTTTACAGCAATTTTTACTGCAGAGGACCAAGAATCATCTCCAATATTCATTCTTTGCTCTAATAAATTAAAATCATATAACAGATAACCAGTAAAAATAATTACACCAATATAGGATTTAATTAATGATAAAAATCTAGATTTAAAAATAAATATATTTAAAAATCCCATTATAATTAAAATAGTTAATGCTATAAAAAGATATCCACCTAAAATACTAAAATCAAATGTTGAATTAAAAACAAGAAATGAGGTAGATAAAATAGCAATAGTTGTTCCTAACATTGCTTGAAATACTAGATTTTGCCATTGTTGGTCATAAGTATCTTTCTTTAATTTATAGCTTGATTCAAAATCTTTAGAAATGGATTTATATTTATCTGAGTTTATATCAAATAATTCATTTGGACTACTTTTCTTATAATACATGGTTTTTTTTTCGTCCTCAGCTCCCCAAAATTTGTTCCATAAAGATGACTTTTTTGTAATAACAGTTTTTGATCTTATCCCTTTTCTTCTAAAATATTTCATACTTTTAAAACGATATCCTAAAGTGGAAATAGTAGGACCAATACTCCAACCTATAAAGGCAGAAAAAACTGCGACTAAAATAATATTTGTAGGGAAGCTATCACTTAAAAAAATAATTAAAAAAAGAATTATAAAACTTCCAGCAATATTTATAATAGCTTCTTCAACTGTTTCATAAGCTTTATTTATTCTAGAAAATATTGTTGTAATAATGAGCATTCCTCCAACTAAAAGAAATGTTTTAGCAAAAAGCAAATCGAACATTATAAATGATTTTAATTAATCTCTAAGATAGAGAAATTGTCGGGATGACAGGATTTGAACCTGCGACCCCACGGCCCCCAGCCGTGTGCGCTACCGAACTGCGCTACATCCCGAAAATTTATCTTTTATAAGTTCCATCTGGTAAAACAGTTGGAAAATTATAAAGTGGATCTGTTAGAAGTGAATAAATCGCTGTATCAGTTGATTGAACTAATGATTTTGTATTCAAATCCCATTCTTGCGATATTTCATTTAATCTTTTTTTTTGAGCACCTAAGATTGAAGTCATCCCCCAATAAATATATTCTGTAGCCATACATCCGTAATCACATGTTTGATCGTCATATGTGTACCAAGCAACACTTGGATAAGGATTAGGAACGGAAGGAAAATACCCTCCTCTTGCAATATCCATAGCATTAGTTAAAGAAGTACCTGCTTTTTCTCCAAAAGTTAAGGGATACGCATTAGCATATCCTATATGAGTAATCACATGCCAAATTTCTTCAAGAGATGCATCAAATTGTCCTGTATGACCATTTTTATGCCACTCAGGTATAGTTTCATCTGCTCCTAAATCTTGTGCATTAAGTTGTATCTGAGATTCTTTTTTCCACATAAATAAAGCTGCTTTATATGCTCTTAAAGTTGATAAAAGTGGAGTATTATCTACAACTCCATCTTCATCATTATCTAAATATTGTGCCATAATATTAGCAGCATGTAATAATTTTGAGTCTTCAACATCAGAATATGCATAAATGGATATTCCAAAAACCTCTACTTTTCTGTTTGTTGCTGTAAAACCAGGATCTGCATGAGCAACAATAATGAAGTTAGGATCATTTCCAGGATTAATTGGTTCAGAATTTTTAACGTTATCACTTTCTCCACATGATATATAACCAAAAAAGATAAAGGTTATAAATAATAATATCTTTTTAGTAGGGCTTTTCATGATAATTATTTTTAATTAACAATATAGAAATTTATTATAAAAATATTTTAATAGAAATAAGACAAACTTTAACTTTAGAACAACTTTTAAAAATAATGAAATGAATTTCAAAACTTTTATTTATTTCTTTCTTCTAATACAGTTATTTGGATGTAAGTATAGCAATAATGACAACCCTAACATTTTAATTTTTTTAACTGATGATCAGGGATGGGGTGATTTAAGTATAAATGGTAATCCAAACTTGAGTACTCCAAATATTGATGAAATTGCTAAAAACGGAGCAAGATTTGAAAGATTTTATGTAAGTCCAGTCTGTTCTCCAACTAGAGCAGAGTTATTAACTGGAAAGTTTTTTCTTAGATCTGGAGTTAAAGGAGTTACCAAAGGTTATGAGAGAATGAATGTAGATCATAAATTAATTTCTGATTTTTTTAAAGAAAAAAAATATAGAACTGGACTTTTTGGAAAATGGCATAATGGATCCCAGCCTCCTTATCATCCAAACTCAAGAGGATTTGAAGAATTTTATGGGTTTACTGCTGGTCATTGGGGAAACTATTTTAACCCAATATTAGAAAAAAATGGTAAAATTATTAATGGGAAAGGATATATATCAGATGATATTACCAACAATGCCATTTCATTTATAAAAAAATCAGAAGAACCTTTTTTTACATTTGTTTCATATAATACTCCCCATTCACCAATGCAGGTTCCTGAATCTTATGTTTCTAATAAAAAAATAATTAAACAGGGTAGGTATGCTGAAAAAGAAAATATTAGAAAAACTGAAGCAGCACTTGGAATGGTTGAAAATTTGGATTATAATGTTGGAAAAGTAATAGATTCATTAAAAAAATATGATTTATATAAAAACACTATCATCATTTTCTTTAGCGATAATGGCCCAAATGGAAATAGATGGAATAACGATTTAAAAGAAAAGAAGGGTAGTACAAATGAAGGAGGAGTTAGAGTTCCATTTTTTATTCAATGGCCATTAAAAATTAAAAAAGGAATAAAAATAAATCAGATTACAAGTGTAATGGATATTTTCCCAACATTAGTTGAATTAACTAATAATTCTTCTAATATAGAATTTGATGGAAAAAGTTTTAATCAATATTTAGAGGATCCATATTTAAAGGATAATGATAGGAAAATATTTTCATATTGGAGAAATAAAATAAGTGTAAGGAACAATAATTTTATTTTAGATAATAATGATGATTTGTTTAATTTAAATAATGATCATAAACAAGAATTTCGAGTAAATGAAAATTTTATTAATGATTATAAAGAATTAAAAAAAGCTAAAGAGCAATGGAAAGATTCATTAGTTGTCCCTTATAATAAATTAATTAGCAAAAGAAGATTTACAATAAATTACACTGATTTAATTGATACCCATCTTCCAGCTAGAGATGCTGAAATCACAGGAATTTTAAAAAGATCATCTATACATGCAAACTGTTCTTTCATTGAAAATTGGAAAAATGAAAATGACTATATATATTGGGATTTAGATGTTTTAAACTCTGGAAAAGCTAATATTGATTTATATTATACCCTTCCAGAAAATAGCAAAGGAACTGAAATTGCAATTGAATATGAAAATCAAATAATATATAAAACGATAGATGATTTTTATGATCCGAAATTAATAGGAATGGAAAAGGACTTTGTAAAAAGAACAGAGTCATATACAAAAGAATTTAAAAGAATTAATATCGGGGATTTGTATTTTAAAAAAGGATTATCAACATTAAAAATCAAAACAACAAAAAAAATTGGAGAAAAATCAATTGATTTTAGATTACTAATATTAAAAAAATATAATGAAAAGAGTTCTTGAAATAATCTTAATACTTTCTCTTGTTTGTTGTTCTTTTCAAAATAAAGATCCACTTATTATTGGTCATAGAGGAGCAATGGGACATGTAACAGAAAATACAATTCCATCAATTAAAAAAGCAATTGAATTAGGAGTTGATGGAATAGAAATTGATGTTTTTAAGTGTAAATCAGGAGAAATTGTAGTTTTTCATGATAAAAAGCTAGATAGATTAACAAACTCATTGGGCTATATTGAAGACCTTTCTTATGATTCAATTATGAATATAAAAGTCAAGGGAAAATATAGAATACCTGAGCTATTAGAAGTTATTGATATTTTACCAAATGAGATATTTCTTAATGTTGAATTAAAAGGTAAGGATACTGCAAAAAAGGTTAACCAAATTATAACTGAATTTATTGATAATACAGACTCTAAATTAGATAGATTTATTATATCAAGTTTTGACTGGAACGAATTAAGCGTTATGAGATCTATAAATAAAGATATTCCTATTGCAGTTTTAACTGATAAGAGTATCGTAAAAGCAATTGAAGAGGCTATAAAATTAAAAGCTATTGCAATTAATCCTAGTCAAAAGCTGTTAAACTTTGAAATTGTAAAAAAAATTAAATCTTATGGGTTAAAAGTTTTTCCTTACACTGTTAATAATCCAATTGAGATAAAAAAAATTAAAAAATTTAATATTGATGGAATAATAACTGATTTTCCTGAAAGAATTAATATTAATTAAAATTATTTATTTACATATTTTTTTTAAATTCAAATTATATTTGTTTAAAATATAAAAATGAAAAAGATATTTATAGTATTTATTCTCTTTATATCCTGTTCAGGCAGTAATAATGAAGAGGAGGTTAGTATAGAGAATCCACAACAAAATGTTGAGAGTTTTAAAAAGATTATCTCAGATAATTATAACAAAGATTCTTTTAAATTTGGAGCTACATTAAATTTTTTTCAGCTCAATTCAGATACTGAAAAACTTTTTTTAAAAGAGTTTACATATACAACTGCTGAAAATTCTTTTAAACAAACTATAGTTCATCCTGAACCAGATATATGGAATTGGGATAGAGTTGATGCTTTTATAAATTTTGCTAATACTAATAATGTTGAAATGAGAGTCCATGGTCCCATTGGTCCTCAATCGTCAACCTGGGCAAAGGAAGATTTTAGGACGAAAGAAGAACTTACAAAAAACTATGAGGAATTTCTAACAGAACTATGTAAGAAAATTAATAATGAAAAAAATATCAAATGGATGGATGTTGTTAATGAAACAATTGGATCTAATGGGGAATGGACAGATAAAAAAGATGGAACTAATAAGTGGGAAAATCCATGGACCCAGATAGGAAAAAACAATGATGGTATTCCGCTATACATAATAAGATCATTTGAAATTGCTGATCAGTTTGCTCCTAATATAAGCTTAGTTTTTAATCAGCATGCTGGTATGCAACCTGAGATGTGGGATAAAGTTAAAGAGACTATACTTTATTTAAAAAATAAAGGTATAAGGATAGATGGGTTGGGATGGCAGGCTCATTTAAGAGATAATGTTGTTTTATCATTAAATAAAGAAAAGTTAGATTATTTATTGTCACTAATTGATTGGGCACATCAAAATAATTTGGATTTTCATATTACAGAAATTGATTATAGGTTAGTAGGAACTAATCCTACTAGTTCTCAATACAATAGACAAGCTCACGGATACACCAATATTCTAAAAATTTTAATATCAAAAAGAAATAATGGTGTTGTCACCTATAATACATGGGGAGTTTATGATAAAAATGATATCTCATCTCATGAATTTAAATATATTTATGATTCAAATTTAAATCCAAAGAAAGCAGTTGATGAATTGAAAAAAGCTTTGAAAAGTAAAAGTATAATTCCAAAATATTTAGATTAAATTATATATAAAATAGTTTATTTAAAATTAATAATCTAAATAAAGAAAACCAGAACTTTGTTTTTCAGGATCACTGTTCCATCCATAAAAGATAAAAGCATCTTTCATTTTATTTCCCATTTTATCTTTAATAAACTGGATATTGTTAAATTTCCAGTCTGAGTCAGTATTTTTAGGAGTTATTTTTTTATAAAATTCCCAATTCATACCATCGTTAGATACCCACTCCTCAATTTGACCCCCACCATGTTTATCCATGTAACCACCATTTAATTCATTAATTTTTGTCCAATTATTCAAATTATTTTCTCTTAAAAATTTTTTAGCATCATCATATGGTGTTTTTAATACTTTATCTCCAGTAATAAGATAAGCATGGTATTTGTCATTTTTAATTATTATATCAGCATTATTCCATTGATGATTTGAACTTCTAATAGAAGATTTAATCCATTTTTCATTCAAATAATGAACAAAATAATATTGAAATTCATTAAGATTTTTTTCAGTGAGAACATGAAGAAAAGCAGGGTTCCCGTTTTTGTCTTCAATAATTTCTGGTGGAATTCCTGAACCCCTTCCCTTTGTATTCCATATAATACAGTTTTGGTTAGCAGTATATAGATCAATTGGAAGTTTCATGGGTTCACCTGAAAAATTATATGCTTTTCCACTTTCCAAGTCAATTTTTAAATAATATAGATTGTACTTGTAATCATTTGTGACAATTGTATTGTAACGTTCGTTGAAGTATCTACCCGGATTATTTTGTTTATTATCATCATAAGATACAAATGCTATATGCATAAATTTTTTATCATTACTTAAAGTATAAGAATGATATGAAGACCATTCAAACATTCCTTTACTGTCTAAATCAGTCGTGGGTGAAACACTTGATATCCAAACCTTTGTATTGTAATTTTTTAAAGCATATTTCCAATTACTGGTATGTCCCCCATTTCTAAAATAGATTATATCTCCAAAGGCAGATGTTGAAAAGGAAGGGTAAGAAACTTTGGTTTCCAAAAAAGGAATTTTTTCCCAATCATCTAAAGATTTACCTATTGAAAGTTTTTTTTTTGAAATTAAATGAATGCCTGGAGAATTATGAGCACCATAAAAAACATGTAAATTCATTTTTTTATCTGCCCAAATAATTGGACAATCATGGTGATCTGATGAAGCACTTCCTAAGCTAAAGGAATCCCCAAAAGTTTTGGTTTTTAAATTAAAATTAGTGATAATCGGCATTGTTCTTGGCTTTTCATCTTTATTAATGCTATTTCCATTATAAACCAAATAAATTTCATTTCCCTCTTTTAAAGCCTGAGGTCTCTGTCTTCTATCGTATAACATTTTTAAATTTCCACCTTCTCCAAATGAATAAATAGCGTATTTGTTATTTTGTTGTTGAGAATATAATTGACTTGTAATTAAAATTAAGGTAGCAAGCAATTTATTTTTCATAAAAAAATATTGATTGAAGAGAATCTAAATTTAATCTTTTTTTAATGATTATAGATTCTAATAGCATAGTTAATAAAAAATTCCAATCAATTAAAAATCAACTAATTGGAATTCTTTAGTGTCGGGGTGGCAAGATTCGAACTTGCGACCTCCGCGTCCCAAACGCGGCGCGATAACCGGGCTACGCTACACCCCGAAAAGAGCGAGCAAATATAGGATAATTTAAAAAATCATCAAATAATAATTGATGATAACTTTTTATACTTTTTTGAAAAGCAAATGGTCAAATATTTTAAATTTATATTTTTAAATATTAAAATGTCCTTAGAAAGAATAAAAACATTAATTATAGGTTCTGGTCCAGCAGGTTATACTGCAGCTATATATGCTTCAAGAGCAGACTTAAAGCCTGTTGTTTACACTGGAATGGAACCTGGCGGACAATTAACAACAACAACTGAAGTAGATAATTTTCCTGGATACCCAGATGGTGTAGATGGTCCAAATATGATGGTTGATTTACAAAAACAAGCTGAAAGATTTGGAACAGATGTGAGAATAGGTATGGTAACTGAAGTTAAATTGAATAGTGAACTAGGAGGAATTCATAAAGTAAAAGTTGATAATGGTAAAGAAATTGAAGCTGATACTATTATAATTTCAACTGGTGCAACTGCAAAATATTTAGGAATCCCATCAGAAGAAAGATTAAAAGGTGGAGGAGTTTCTGCATGTGCAGTTTGTGATGGTTTCTTTTACAAGGGACAAGATGTTGCTATTGTAGGAGGAGGAGATACAGCTGCTGAAGAAGCAACATATTTATCTAATATTTGTTCAAAGGTGACTATGGTTGTTAGAAAGGGTCAGATGAGAGCTTCCAAAGCAATGCAACATAGAGTAAATTCTAGAAAAAATATAGATGTTAAGTATTTTTCTGAAATTCAAGAAGTTCTAGGCGATAATGTAGTGGAAGGTGTAAGAATAATTAATAATCAAACTTCTAAAACAGAAGATATAAAAGTTACTGGATTTTTTGTTGCAATTGGACATAAGCCTAATACGGATATTTTTAAAGGTCAATTAGAAATGGATGATGCTGGATATATTATTACAGATGGAAAAACTACTCAAACAAATTATCCGGGTGTTTTTGCATCTGGAGATGTTCAAGATAAAGAATATAGACAAGCCGTAACTGCCGCTGGGACTGGATGTATGGCTGCTTTGGATGCTGAACGCTATTTAGCATCTATCGAATAATAAATTATATCATCTTTATAAAATTTTAAATGAGTAAACTAGATTTAATTATGAAAAATACTTTCTCTTTTTTCGTTCTTCCATTAGCTTATATTTCTGGAATCCGAGTTCAATCTATCGAGGATAATAAATGTGTAGTTCGTGTAAAACATCGCTGGATAAATCAGAACCCCTTTAAATCTTTATATTGGGCCGTTCAAGGAATGGCAGCAGAAATGCCAGGTGGGTTAATCTTACAAAATAAAATTAAAAAAAGTGGTCATAGTATAGCTATGTTATTGATTGGATCTACATCAAAATTTACTAAAAAAGCAACTGGTAAAATTCTATTTATTTATGATCAAGGGAAAGATTTAGATCAATTAATTAATGATGCATTAGATACTAAACTTCCTCAAAAAATTAGCATTAATACGAAAGGAATTGATGAAAAAGGTGATATAGTTTCAGAATTTTCATTTGAATGGAGCATTAAATTAAGATTAAATAAAAAATCTTAACATTTCTTAAACATTTTCAAGCGTTTATTTTTTTTAAATTTATTATAACTAATCAATTATTGTGTCTAGATCAGTATATAAGTATACTATTGAGGTATTGAAAAAAGTGAGTTTTAATCCTAAACTTTTTAAAAAGGAATTACAAAAGGCTTCTTTAAGATTATTGCCTTACGAATATTATGAACTAATTATTTGGGTAAAAGAGTATACTGTAAATAAGCCAGCCCTACAAGGAATTATATAATTTTCTACATTCTTCTTGCTTCTCTGTTTTTTAAAGGACTTATAATATTTACATCAGCAAAATTAATTTTTATCTTTGTGAGATCATGTATTAGAGATTTAATTTCATTTATGATATGAATTTTAACTTCACTTTTATGATATACTAAACTTACCTCTCTAGATGGCTTTGGATCTTTGAATTTATGAAGCATTTTTCTTTGACTATCATTTAAGTTTAAAGTATGAAGAAAAGGTAAAAATGTTATTCCCAATCCCCGATCAGCTAAATTAATTAATGATTCAAAATTCCCAGTTTTTAATTCAAACTTTCCCCTGTATTCATGACAATCAAAACATAGATTTTCTATACTGTTTCTAAAACAATTACCATCTTTTAATAAAAGCAAATCATTTGAATACAAATCTTTAGGAACAATTTCTTTTTTGCCAAAATGTTTATTGTGTATTGGAAGATATGCCACAAAAGGTTCATAATAAATTGGTTTTTCTATTAATTCATCATCTTCAAGTGGAGTTGCAGCAATAATTAGGTCTAAATGTTTATTTTTTAATTTTGAAATTAGTTCAGTTGTTGGAAATTCAAAAAAAGAAACTTTTAATAATGGAAATTTATCTACTAATTCATTAAGAAAAATTGGAAGTAGTGTAGACATAATTGTAGGAACTATACCAATTTTAAAATCGCCTCCAATAATTCCTCTATCTTGGTCTACAACATCTTTTATTTTCTCTGATTCGCTTACTATTTTTTTACATTGATGGATTATTTTTTTTCCAATTTCAGTTAATTGTATTGGTTTTTTTGTTCTATCAAAAATTATAATATCTAATTCACTTTCGAGCTTTTGAATTTGCATACTCAATGTTGGCTGTGTAACAAAACATTTTTCAGCAGCAACTGTAAAATTTAAATATTGGGAAACTGCTATTGCATATTTTAATTGTACTATTGTCATGATAGATAATATCTTTTAAGATATAAAAAATAATAGAATTTGCCAATATACTTAATTGATTATTACTGTTTTAAACCTTACATTATCCAATGGCCACTCTCTTTTATCAGTTTCAAGATTAGAAATTATATCTACTACATTCATTCCTTTTATTACTTTTCCAAACGCTGTATAGTTACCATCTAAATGATATGCTCCATCTTTTTTTTGAACTATAAAAAACTCATATGGGGAAGCAAGTTTATGTGGATTTTCAATTTCACTGCTAGGCATTGAAACAATTCCTCTATGATGTTTATATCCCTTTTTAGTATCTGGAGGTAAAAGATATCTTCCAATTGCTCTTCTTTTTTTAGATGTACTTAAATTATCAGAATTCCCACCTTGTATAATAAAGTCTTTTACAACTCTATGAAAATATTCTCCTTCAAAATAATTTTTTTTGGTTAAAAAAATGAAATTCGCTCTGTGATATGGCGTGTTTTCAAACAACTCTATATCAATATTTCCATAATCAGTTATTATTCTTACAAGATTTTCTTGATTATTTTTTTCATAATTATAAAAAAATGGGATTACATTTTCATCATTTAACAGAAAAACTTTCTTTTTTTCAATAGGTTTTGTTTTAATTTCTTTTTTTAAGACTATTTTTTTTGTCGGCTTATTATTACTAATATCTTTACAAGAGATAAAGCTTAATAAACCAATAATAATCAAAATCTTCATTAGATGCATTTTTCAGATTTTAAAAAAGTTTTGTCAAAAATAAATGATTTTGATCTTCCTGGAAATAAATCTCTTTTAAAATTAGCTCCACCATCAAGATTAAAAGAAATTAAGGAAGGATTTATTCCAAAAAATCCTAAACTTGCAGCTGTTTTAGTTTTATTTTATGGTGATATAAATAATGATACAAGAATGACACTTATTTTAAGAAATACTTATAATGGTGTACATTCTAACCAAGTTAGTTTTCCAGGTGGCCAAAAAGATGATTCTGATTCTAATTTAAAACAAACTGCTGTTAGAGAAACTATTGAAGAATTAGGACTTGATGAATCTTTTATAGAAATTATAAAACCATTATCTAAATTCTATATTCCTCCTAGTAATTTTAATGTTCAACCATTTATAGGAATATATAATAAATTGCCAAAATTTAAACCATGTATTAATGAGGTTTCATTAGTTTTAAATCCATTATATTCTGATTTAATTAACTTAAAAATAGTAGAATCTAAAATTTGTGTTAATAATAGAATTATAATAGTGCCAAGTTTTATTATAGAAAAACAAATTGTTTGGGGAGCAACTTCAATGATTATCAATGAATTTCTTTATTTATTTAATGATGTTGTTAATTCTTAATACATTTACATTCCTTATTTTCATTAAGTGAATTTATTAAAAAGAAATCCCTTTGGTCATATTTTATATATAAAGAAATGGCTAATTAGAATTTTAGGATTTTTATCCCATACAAGATTTAATAGATTTAATAAGTTGAAAATAGAAGGTTCAGATATTTTGAGATCTCTTCCTCAAAATAATGTGTTGTTTGTATCCAATCATCAAACTTATTTTGCTGACGTTTGTGCTATGTTTCACGTTTTTAATGCTAGTTTGAGTGGTAGAGATGATTCTATTAAAAATATGTCTTACCTATGGCAGCCAAAATTGAATATATATTTTATTGCTGCTAAGGAAACTATGGAGGACGGTTTATTCGCTAGAATTTTAGCATATGTTGGATCTGTTTCGATTGATAGGACATGGAGATCAGGTGGTGAAGATATTAATAGACAAGTTAAAATGACTGATATTACAAAAATAGGTACAGCACTTAATGATGGATGGGTAATTACTTTTCCTCAGGGAACTACAACCCCTTTTAAACCAATAAGAAAGGGAACAGCACACATAATTAAAAAATATAAACCAACTGTTGTTCCGATAGTCATAGATGGTTTTAGAAGATCTTTTGATAAAAAAGGAATAAGAATAAAGAAAAGGGATATTTTACAGTCAATGGAAATAAAAAAACCTATGGATATAGATTATGAAAATGACTCTATTGAAAGTATAGTTGAAAAATTAGAATTTGCTATTGAACAACATCCTTCATTTTTAAAAGTATTAAGTGAAGAAGAAATTTCATTACTTGAAGAAAATAATAAGGAAAGAGAGTGGTAATTTATACTTTATATTTTTTTAAGTTTGCTATAAATTAAAATATTATGAAAATATTAAATATTATAAGAAATTTTATTTTTTTATTGGTACTTGTTTCTTGTGATAAGTCTGATAAAATTACAATTAATAAAATTGAAGGTTCTCCTAGCTATGAAAATGCTAAAATTTCAAAAATTGAAACTGTTAAAATTGATAATGATTATTCTTTTTCATTTGAAATTGACAATTATGATCTCGGAGTTCAAACTTCAAAGGATTTTAAGTATAAATTAGCTAATTCAGATAAAGGTCAACATATCCATTTTATTGTAGATAATGGCCCTTACTCTGCTCATTATTCTCAAAGTTTTTCTAAGGAAATTAAAGATGGTAGTGTTGTATTGGCATTTTTATCGAGGTCTTATCATGAGTCTGTTAAAAATCCAAATGCTTATATCTTAAAACAAATTGGTGAAAATCAAGAGATAGATTTAAGAAATGAATTTCTTTTTTATAGTAGACCAAAAGGCACATATAAAGGAGAGGATACAAAAAAATTATTATTAGATTTTTATTTAGTTAACACTAAAATATCCCCTGATGGAAATAAAGTAAAGGCAACTATCCAGGATTCAGAATTTATTATTGATGATTGGGCACCATACTATATTGAAGGATTACCTAAGGGAGAGATTTCAATCAAATTAGAATTAATTAATTCTAGTGGTGATCTAATTGAATCTCCTTTCAATCCTAGTTTTAGGACTGTAATTCTAGAGTAATTTTAAAACTTTTTACATTCTTTGATCTAATTAGAATTGGTAAAAGAATATTAAATTTGCATAATTTTTATTTGTTATTTTAATTTATGAAACGTTATAGTCTACTTATAATTTTTATTAGTTTATCCTCTTGTGGATTGTTATCTGAATTTAATAATTCATCGAATTACTCTAGTGAAGAATATGGAAATTTTAAACCATCTGACCCACCTAATTATGATAAATTGGATTCGTGGGCAGCTCATCCTGAAAAAGAAAATAATGAATTAAAGTCTTTTGCCAATTTAAATGAAAAATTAAATGTGAATGTATTTTTTATTCATCCAACTTTATTTTGGGATAGTAAAAATACTTCTTGGAATTCAGATATTTATGATCCTAAAATGAGAGAATTTGTAAACACTTCAAGTGTTAAATACCAAGCTTCGGCTTGGGCTAGTGTTGGAGATTTATATGTTCCTCATTATAGACAGGCACATATAAGAGTTTTTAGAGAATCTTTTTGGGAAAATGGGGGAGAACAGGCATATGAATTGGCTTATAGTGATGTAAAAAAAGCTTTTGAAATTTTTTTAGAAAAATATAATAGTAATAAACCAATTATAATTGCAGGGCATAGCCAAGGTGCTGGGCATGCTAAAAAAATTTTACAGGAATTTTTTGATGGAAAACCTCTTCAAAATAAATTAATTGCAGCATACTTAGTGGGCACAAAAATTACCGATAAAGATTTTAGTAATTTAAAATTGATGGAATCTAAAAATGAAACTGGTGGTTTTGTTACTTGGAACACATATCGACTAATGTCAGAAAGAAAGACAAAAAAAGCTTCACTTACTGTAAATAGGGATTGGATAAAAGGAGCATTATGCTCAAATCCTATTACTTGGGATAATAATAAAACATCTAATTATGAAGATCATAAAGGTTTTCTTTTTTTTAATAAAAAAATATATCCAAATACTGTAAAAATCGAAGATGTTGATGATAAAGTTTATGTGAAATTACCTAAAATGGGTTTTTTTAAAAAAATATTAGTTTCTACTGTAAAAGATTATCATAAAGCAGATATTAATTTATTTTGGGAAGATATTAGAATTAATTCAATTGAAAGGTCAAAAGCTTTTATAAATAAATGAAAATAAGATTTTTTCTTATTGCCGCATTACTATTATTTTCAAAATCGTATTCTCAAGATTTATTAACAGGAAAAGTATCTTTAATAAATAATGAAAATGAATTAATTCCAGCTGAAGGTGTGAGTATTTACTGGAAAGAATCTTCAACTGGAGTTATTTCAGATGTCAATGGAAATTATTCTATTCCGTTTATCAAGTCAACTAATTTATTAGTATTTAAAATGTTAGGTTTTAAAGAGGATGTAATTACAATTAAAAACCTTAAAATTTATAATCATACATTAAATAAAGAATCTAATTATTTAGATGAGGTCGTTGTTTCAAAACGAAAAAATACTATCCAAAAATCATATTTTAAAACTCAAAATATTGTTAATGTTTCTAAAGAAGAGTTATTAAAAGCAGCATGCTGTAATGTTTCTGAAAGTTTTGAAACAAATCCATCAATTGATGTTAGTTTTTCTAATGCAATAACTGGAGTGAAGCAAGTTAAAATGCTTGGACTGGAAAGTCCTTATTTATTGATTACTGAAGAAAATATTCCTACCATAAGAGGAGCTTCTCAAGTTTTTGGTTTATCATTTATTCCAGGTACATGGGTAGAAAGCATGCAAATTACAAAAGGAGTTGGAAGTGTTGTCAATGGATTTGAAAGTATCTCAGGTCAAATTAATCTAGAATTAAAAAAACCTATAAATGATGCACCCATTTTTTTAAATGTTTTTAGGTCTAATATGGGCAGAAATGAAATGAATTTTCATTTAAACAAAAAACTTAATGAAAAATTTAGTACCGGACTTTTTCTTCACGCTGATAATAACTCAACTATTCATGATGATAATTTAGATGGATTTTTAGATCATCCAAAATATAAAGGAGTAAACTTTTTTAACAGATGGCAATATACAGATTTTGAAAAAGGTATTGTAAGTTTTTTAGGGTTTAAATTTTTAAAAAATGAAAAGAAATCAGGAGAGGATGTTGATAAATTGAATATTGAAAGAATGCCATGGTTAAGCGAGGTAAATACTAACAGATTTGACACAAATTTTAAAACAGGCTACGTAAACCCTAATATACCCTACCAATCTTTTGGTTTTCAATTAGCTTATTCAAATCATGAACAAAAATCTTTTTTTGGGTTAAGAAAATATAACATTAAACAAAAAAGTTTCTATTCAAATCTTATATATAATTCCATTATTGGAAACACTATGAGTAAGTTTAAATCAGGAATTAATTATTCCTATGATAATTATGATGAGACAATTGAATTTGTTGAAAATAAATTTAATAGGGTAGATAAATCTATGGGAGGGTTTTTTGAATATAGTTATGATAATTTAGAAAAGTTAAGCTTAGTAGCTGGCTTAAGGTATGATTTTCATAATAATTTAGGATCATTTTTTACACCTAGATTCCATTTGAGATTTCAACCTAAAGAAAAGTCAGTTGTTAGATTTTCTATTGGATCTGGAAGAAAATCATCTAATATTTATTCAGAAAATCAAAATATTTTCTCATCAGGAAGAAAAATATTTATCGATAGCAAAGGAGGAAAGTTTTATGGCTTAAATCCAGAAAAAGCTTTGAATTATGGTTTGAGTTATAGACAAGGTTTCATTTTAAATAATAAAGATGGGGACATTACATTTGATTATTACATTACAGATTTTAAAAATCAAATTATTGTAGATTGGGAAAAACAAGGTGAGCTACATTTTTATAATCTTGATGGAAAAAGTTATGCTAAATCCTTCCAAATAGAGTTAGATTATCAATTATCAAATCGATTAAAACTTAAATCTGCTTACAAAAACTTTTTAGTAAAAAAGCAATATGTTTCTGGATTTAAAGAAAATCCATTAACTCCCAAAAATAGATTTTTTACAAACCTAGACTTTTCGTCTGTTATAAACGAAAATGGAACTCAATGGAAATTTGATTTTACTTTTAATTGGATCGGTAAACAAAGGTTGCCTATACATTCTAGCCAAAACTCATTTAAAGGTTTCTCACCTTCTTATAATTTAATTAATTCCCAAGTAACTAGGGTTTTTTCTTCAAAATTTGAAATTTACTTAGGAGGAGAAAATTTAGGAAACTACACACAAGAAAATCCAATTTTAGATTTTAAAAATCCATTTGGAACAAATTTTGATAGTACAATTATATATGCACCTATAATGGCTCCAATGATTTATATTGGGTTAAGATTAAAATTGTAATTTTACATTGATGAAATATTTATTAATTCTTTTTCTTTTCATAAGTTCTTTTGCATTTGCTCAAGAATCAAATAATAAGAATTCAAAATCAACATTTAAAGTAAGTGGAGTATGTGAAATGTGTAAGTCTAGAATTGAGAAGGGTTCTATAAAAATAAAAGGAGTAAAATATGCTAAATGGGATTTAAATTCTAATAATTTATCAATAATTTATAATTCTACAAAAATTGATTTAAATACAATTCAAAAAAAGATTGCACATTTAGGTCATGATACTGAGAAATTTAAATCATCAGAAAAGGTTTACAATAGTTTACCAGAATGTTGCTATTACAAATCTCTTGAAATACATTCAATGAATAAATAGTATGAAAAAAAATAACAAATTTATTGCTGCATTCATATGTACTTTTACAATTATAATTTTATGGGTTTATAATGGTCTTGATTATAATAGCATTGAAAAAAATGTGGACCCAAGCCCAGAAAAGATTGTTCAACTTATGGGAACTGAAACCTCTTTTGGAGTAAAAGGCAATTGTACAATGTGTAAAACAACGATTGAAACAGCAGCTAATTCTTTAGATGGAGTTTTAAAAGCAGACTGGAATGTACAAACAAAGCAACTTAGCTTGGTTTATGATTCACAAATTGTAGAACTGATACGTGTACATGAAGCAATAGCTAATTCTGGCTATGGAACAGAATTAGTGGAAAATAATATGGATTCATATGAAAATCTACCATTATGCTGCAAATACGACCCCGCAATGAATGTTAAATCCAATTAAATTTTTTTTAACTTTAAAAAAAAAAAAATATGAAAAAAATACTTTTATTATTTGTTACAGTTTTATTTGTAGGCTGTAATAATACAACTGCTCCAAAGGTTGATGCAGTTAATACAAATGGAGAACCAGATGGTCCTCATACATCAACTGAATGGAAAATTTGGGCATATAGTACTGCTGCTCCATCATTTATTGCTGCTAATTGTACTGTAGTTGATGTTGATGGTACTGTTCTTAGAGAAGGAACTAATGGTTGGACCGCAATGGCAGCTAATCCAAGAGGAATGGCTGATCCAGAAAATGGATGGAAAGATCCACATGAAGCCATGCCAATGGTTGGAGATGGTCCAGCTATGCAGTGGGCAATGGCTTACATGGGTGGAAAAACCCCTGAAATGGAAACAGATGGATGGGCATGGATGTTACATGGAGATATGGGTGAGGATAATAGGAAGCATTTAGTTATTGATGAAGAAGGTGTTGCAAAAGCAAAAGCTGATGGAGAATGGATTGAATCAGGAGCTCATTTAATGCTATTCCCTAAGGATCCAGCTTCCCTAGATGGACAAACTACTAATTTTAACACTGGAGCTCCGTATGTTATGTTTAAGGGAACAGGTTATGATCATTTAATGATACCAGTTGAAGATTACTACAAATATCAAGACCCTAAATAAAAATAAATTATAGCTTAATTATTAAAACCCTCTATTATGAGGGTTTTTTTATTATAAAATAAAATGGTATTCCAATTATTAATAATATACAACCATAGTATATAGATTCAATTCCTGATCCAAAAATTGCCCATAAGGAATAACTAAGACCTAAAAAACCTAAAATAGTAGATTTAAAAATTTTAATTTTTAAATATTTTTTTTCAATATGATATAAAATATAAGATGCACTAACAAATAAATATGGAATAAGAGTAGATAATGTAGTTAAAAGAATTAAAAACTCAAATCTATCAACTAGTCCTTCTGTAAAATTCATAGTCATTACAAATGAAGTGAGCATACTACCTATTAATAAACTGAAAACTGGAAAACCTTTTTTGTTTTTTTTATTAAATATTTTTGGAAAAAGTTTATCATTAGCCATAGTCATTGGCATATAACTTGTTATTAAAATCCATCCATTAAGAGCACCAATTGCTGAAATAGCTGCTCCTGCTGAAATAAAATAACCTGTGTATTTTCCTCCAATAGCTTCACCAGCTTCTGCAAATGGTGCGGGTGAATTAATTATAACTTCTGTTGGTATAATTCCAAATAAAACTATAGTTCCAAAAATGTAAATAAGTGTAGAAACTAAAGTTCCTATCATAGTTGCTTTTGGTATGTTCTTTTCAGGATTATTAATATTTTCTGCAGGAATACTAGCACATTCGATTCCTAAAAAAGCATACAGTGTCATGACACACACAATAGGAAGAATTTCAAAATCACTTTGTTCTGTTATATTAAATTTTGGAAAGATATTTAAATCAAAAACAAATAATCCAGCAATAATTATAAATATTAGAGGAATTAATTTAGCAATTGTTGTAAAAATTTGAATATTTCCTGAAGATTTAAATCCTCTTGACGAGGTATATGTAAATAGCCAAATAAAAAAAAGTCCTGTTGATGTCGCATAAATTGAATTTGTTGCTAATTCAGGGATAAAAAAACTTAGAGCACTTACAATTGCTACAGCAATTGCTGCATTATTAACCCAACAAGAAATCCAATATCCCCATGCGACTAAAAAACCAATAAAATCTCCAAATACTACTTTTGAATAAATGTAAGGTCCACCACTTTTTCCTTTGAGAATTTTACTAAAATTACTGAATATTTTTGCTAAAATTAATGCTCCAGAAGCGGTAAGTATCCAACCTAAAATACTTATACTTCCAAATTTTCCTAAACTTGCTGGAAGAACAAAAATCCCAGCTCCAATCATATTTCCAATTATTAAGGAAGTTGCAGCTAATAATCCTATTTTTTCGTTTTGTTGGGTCATAATAAAAATCTATATTCAATAATTAAATTCTTAATGCCAACTAAAGATAAATATAATATTGATCCAGATATATCAAAAGCTGAAACTTTACCATCAAAGTTTTATAAAGATCCATCAGTTTTTGAAGATATTAAATCAAAAATATTTTTAAAATCATGGCAATGGATTGGTGATTCAGATCTTGTCCCTGAAAAAGATTCAGTATACCCAATTTATCTCTTACAAGATTATTTGTCAGAACCTATTGTAATTACTAGATCAGATGACAATCATATTAATTGTATGACAAATGTGTGTACCCACAGAGGAAATATTATGATATTAGAGCCTGGAAAAATGAAAAAGCTGATATGTATGTATCATGGAAGAAGATTTGATATTAAAGGCAACTACGAATACATGCCTGAATTTCAGGATGCAAAAAATTATCCAAGAGCATGTGATAGTTTACATAATTTTCCATTAAAAAAATGGGGTAAATTACTTTTTGTTGGATTAAACCCAAGCTTTGATTTTCAACAGGTTATAGATAAGATGAATGAAAGAATTGGATTTCTGCCTATCGATAAGTTTGAATTTGATGATTCGTTATCTAAGGATTTTAACATAAATTCTCATTGGGCTTTATATTGTGATAATTATTTAGAGGGGTTTCATATTCCTTTTGTTCATAAAGATTTAAATGAAGTACTAGATTATAAAAATTATACTACCGAAGTATATAAGTATTGTAATTTACAAATTGGTTATAGTGAAGATAATTCCGAAGTTTTCGATCTTCCTAAAAGTCATATTGACTACGGAAAAAATGTTGCTGCTTATTATTATTGGATTTTTCCAAACATGATGTTTAATTTTTATCCTTGGGGTCTTTCAATTAATCTCATTAAACCAATTTCAAAATCATATACTAAAGTTTCCTTTAGATCCTATGTTTTTGATCAATCTAAATTAAATAGAGGAGCGGGTAATGATCTTCAAAAGGTAGAGGAGGAAGATGAGTTTGTTGTAGAAAATGTTCATCGAGGATTAAATTCTTCTTTTTACAAGGCTGGAAGGTTCTCTCCTTCAAAAGAAAAAGGAGTACATCATTTTCATAGTTTAATTTCAAAATTTATGAACTCTAAAAATTAAAATTTTGAAAACCATATATGTTTACCAAAATAATTTCTGGGAATCTTTTTTTTTTTGGTAAGATACCAATCAATACCACAGACTACTGATTGAAGGTAATTTTTTAGAATAGGACCAATAAATATTTTATATGGTAAATAAGAAAGAAATTTTGGAATAGAATTTAATAAATACGGATATACAGTTATTTTTAGAAAAGTTGAATCTTTAGAATTTGTAATTTCCCATACAACCTTTGATTTTTTTCCTCTTTTTCTTCCAATTAATAATGTGTAACCTTTTTTTTCATTCCATTCGATAAAGTTTCTAAAAAAAGTTAAACCATTTAAATAAATTAATACATCTTTAGAATCTTTTCCATTCCATTTAATAACTTCATTTGATTTACAAAAAGGGTGAACCAAGTTCAAATGATTTGGTTTTGTTATAATTTTCCATAGATCTTCAGCACTTGAATTAATTCTTTTTTTAAAGGAAATAGGCCATGTATTTTTCACAGTTTAAAATTAAAACTATAATAATTATTTTAAGCAAAAAGTTTTAAGTTTTTTATTTTTGTGCTAGATTCAATTTTGTTAGAAATGAAAACAAATTTTAATGATATTTTAAAAAAAATTGATTTGATAAAACCAATTCAATATTCTAAAAACAGAAATTTTATTGATGGTTCAGTAAGTAAATTATCCCCTTACATCTCCAGAGGAGTAATTTCTACAAGATATGTTTATGATAAATTAATGAAAAAGGGGTATGATTTTTTAAAAATTGAAAAGTTTATTCAGGAATTATGTTGGAGAGATTATTGGCAGCTAATTTGGAATAAAAATGGAACCCAAATAAATGAAGATTTAAAATCTAAACAAAAAAATGTTTCAAATTATTCTTTACCAAATTCTATAAATAATGCTAGTACTGGAATTTTATCAATAGATAATGCAATTAATACATTATATGAAACAGGATATATGCATAATCATTTAAGAATGTATGTTGCTTCAATTTCATGTAATATAGCTCAATGTCATTGGAAAAATCCAGCAAAATGGATGTATTATCATTTGCTTGATGCTGACTGGGGATCAAATGCTTTAAGCTGGCAATGGGTCAGTGGAAGCAATAGTAATAGAAAATATTATGCAAACCAAGATAACATCAATAAATATTGCTATACAAAACAAAAAAAGACATTTTTAGATGTTGATTATTCAAAATTTGAAAGTATGGAAATCCCGGATATTTTAATTAAAACTGTTGACCTTCAATTAAAAACTATTTTACCAAAAAATTTAAATCTAAATCTAAATCTAAATCTACCAACATTAATTTATAATTTCTATAATTTAGATCCATTGTGGCGGCAAAATGAAAAATACAATCGAATATTTCTTCTAGAGCCATCAGTTTTTGAAAAATATCCTGTATCAAAAAAATCTATTGATTTTGCTATAGATATTTCTAAAAACATTGATAATATTCAACTTTATGTTGGATCTTTTGCTCAACTTGTAGAGCATTATAATTTAGACAAAGTTATATTTAAACAACATCCGCTAAATAGAAATTATAAAGGAATTGAAGATCAAAGAGATTGGATGTTTTTTTCTGATGATATAAAATCCTTTTTTAATTATTGGAAAAAATGTAAGAAAGAATTAGCAAATTAAATTTATTATATCATAATATTCCTAATAAAAGTCCAAATGCAATAACTAGGATTAATATGGCAACTAAAAATCTTATAAATTCAATTGTAACCTTTTTTAAGAGTTTATTTCCAATTATTGAGCCTATAATTCCAGAAATTATAGAGAAGAATCCCAATGCAAAATAATCTGATAGATTAATGCTTACTAGATTAGATGCATAAACACCTAGTCTTGTCATATCTACCAATGATGAAATTACAACGGTTGTAGCAACAAATACTTTTTTTTCTAGTCCAATTTTTATTAAAAAAGCACTTCTTAGAGCTCCTTGATTTCCAGTAAGTCCACCAAAAAATCCACTTAAAATTCCTCCAATTGGTAAACTCTTTTTTTCAAATTTAAGATTATTAAAGAATGGAACTAAATCAATAATAGCGAACATGATCAATAGCAATGAAATAACAAATTTAACAGCAGAAACTTCCCTTAGAATTCCATTAATATTTATAGAATAAACAATTGAGTTTTCATCAATGTAAAATAGGAGTAAAGAACCAAAGAACGCTGCTATTATTGCTGGAAAACCAAACTTAATTAATACTTCCTTACTAACATTTTTCCCTATAATAAAAAGTTTAAAAATATTATTTGAAAAATGAACTATTCCAGTAAATGCAATTGCAATTTCAACTGGAAAATATAATAACATTACAGGTGTAAGAATAGTTCCTAACCCAAAGCCTGAAAAAAAAGTTAATAAAGCTGCAAAAAATGTAACTAATGAAATAATTATAATATCCATTGATTTGATTTCATTAAAATTCTAAATAAACTGTATAGAATAAGTAATATTTTTATATTTTATTTTCAATTTTATCTAGTCTTTTTTCAATATTTTCTAGCTTTAATAAGATATCCTTAAAATAGCTCTTGGCTTCTGTGGGACAATTTTCTTTAAAATGTGATAGATCAAATAGTTTCATTTTATAGTTAATTTTAGATTAATCAATATAATAATAAATAGAAAATATCAATTTAATATATATTATAATTATAAATTACTTTTTTACACTTATGTTATATAAATTTATATTATGAAAACACATTTATCATTATTAATTAATAGAGTAGCATTTTCATTATTAATGCTTACTCATGGGTATCCAAAGCTAGTTAAGTTATTTTCCGAAAATCCTACATTTGGAAACCCTTTAGGTATTGGTGAGATTCCTACCTTAATATTGGCTGTCTTAGCAGAATTTATTGCTCCAATTTTTATTATTATTGGATATAAAACAAGAATTTTTACAATATTTCCAATAATAACAATGTTTGTAGCAGCCTTTGTTGTTCATCTTGATGATCCGTTTAAAAGAAAAGAACTAGCTATTGTATATTTATTTGCTTTTTTGATCATTTTTCTAATGGGTCCTGGAAAATATTCTTTTGATAAAAAGTAATTTTATTTAAATGGGTATTTCTTTTTTAAAAAAAATATTATTGATTTTAATTATTCCAGTTTTTTCTTATTGTCAATCATCCAATGAAAATATTAATTTATTAGCATTAAGAAAAAGTGAAAATGGATTTGCTAAAAAGACCAGAACATTAAAAACTACATTAAAAGATAATTCATTTTTTCAGGAAAAATATCGAGATACTAACATCAATCTTGAATATGTTTTGAGATATCATTTTTATACAGGAATTGAGTTTGGAGCAAAAAAAAATCAATTGATTAGTATGGATGGTACTGTGTTTAATATAAAATCTAAAACTCCTTCCAAAATTACAGATGAAATTATTGATTTAATTGGAGGAATGTTTTATGGTCAAAGAGAATATAAAAAATTTGAAAGACTAAACTTAGAAAAAAAATAATGTTAGAATATAATTTTGATTGTCCACATTGTTGGCAAAATCAACTAAAAATGATTGATCCTTCTATTGAAATTCAAAACTTTATTGAGGATTGTGAAATATGTTGTAATCCGCTGGAATTTGATATTGTTGTTAATGAAAATAATTTAGAATCATTTTTAGTGAAAGAAATTGGTCAATAGTTTTAATTAAAATTTTCTACAATTAAATTTTATCCTACGTCAATAGAATGTGAGAAATGGTTTGAAGAAAATGAGCTTGAAAAAGGAGGCGATATAGCTGACTATTATCTAAGAAAAAACCCCCAATAAAGGGGGCTTTGTTAGAATGTGTGGTGTAGCAGTCTAATCAATACGAGCAGGCCAACAGTTCATAGGTGTAGTATCATTAGGGTCAGGGTCAGCAATCCAAACTGTAGTTTGATTATCAAAATCCTTAGATATACTTCTGGTAAAAACTTGATTAGCAATTGTACAACGAAATGTAATATCTATATTGACATTTTTAGTTCCTGAAGGTATAGTTAGTTGAGAAAATGTTTTTTCCTCACCAGGAGCTATGTTTAGATTTTTAAATTCATAACCTACAAATGCAACCTGTATCACACTTAAAGTTACAGCATCTCTATTTACAATTCTTAAAGAAACTCCATTTTCATCATCACTACCTGAACAAGAAAAAACAAGTGAAATAAAAAGTAAAAGTAGAATTACTTTCTTAATTATTCCAAATGCAACTATATACTTGAAATATTTACTTTTTCTTATTTCTTCAAATTCCTTTTTCATTAATTACCCATTGCTTTAATTTAACATCTGTTTCAGAAGAAAGTTCCAAGGTTAGAGAACGGGACATATAGGGACCAGCAGCAGCACTAGTTTCACCTACAGCAAGGCAAAGGGTAAGATCTTCTTCGGGTACAAATTCACCGCTATCTTCGTTATAGATAAATTTCTGATCTGATGAACTCGTATCACTTTCTACAAGTCTTAAACTCACGCCTTTTGAAGCTCCTCCATGCATTTCTATACAGTAACCGGGAAACTCAACCGAACAAATCTGAAGAGTTTCTTTTTTATAAAGAAACTGAACATCACCACCCCTTGGCTTACAAGAA
>MDSV01196793.1_pt1 | contig 55800 bp, 51 predicted proteins | sample 810851 | NCBI WGS metagenome assembly MDSV01 (sample SAMN05326640, study PRJNA326480) | marine metagenome | isolation source: seawater | place: Atlantic Ocean: North East | collected 2012
AAAAAGTCTAATACTTCTTATGAAAATTGGCGTTGTTAGCGATACGCATAACAACCTAAAAAATATTGAAATAATCATTAAACTATTTAATGATGAAAAAGTCCCTATAGTTATTCACACGGGCGATATAACTAATGCCAATACATTAGAGCAATTTTCTAAGCTTAAGTCTCAGCTTATTGGCGTTTACGGAAACAATGATAGGAATGAATCTGGCCTTAAAGAAGTAGCACAAAAAAATAACTTTAAGTTTCAGGAGCCACCTAGAAGATTAAACTTGCTAGACAGAGAAATCGTTATTTTCCATGAACCAGATAATGTAGATCAATTCTTATCAGAAAATAAATTGATCCAAGTGGTTCTGTATGGTCACACCCATCGTTATGAAAATAATATAAAAAATGGTGTTCTGTATTTTAATCCAGGTGAGTCTGCAGGCATGCAAAAAGGCAGCAATGCAATTGGAATTCTTGATCTGATAAATTTGGAAGCTAAAAGAATTTTCTTTTAAACATTCTAACTACAAATAGAACTGCTATGCTTGTAGGAATAGTTATTACTAATGGTCTAAGCGGTCTTAAAGACAGGTTTTGTTCCAATATTAAATTAAAAAGAAATGTGAATAAAGAAGGTGCATAGTCTAAATTTAAAATGTCTATTTGTGCAGGGGTAATGAAAATTGCAAAAGATAGAATCAGTGTTTCTATGAAATATTTTTTATTAATTGATGCAATAACAGAACAAATTAAAAGTGAACTAAATATATAAATAGTCCAATACATACATCTATTTCAAAAGATTTATAATATCTTCCTTGACGAGCCGACTTCTCCAGGGAGTGATTTCTTTAGATGCTATTTCTAATCCTTCTTTGAAAACTAACCTCAAAAAATCTTTTTGGGCTTTTTTTGAGAAAAATAAAGTAGGGTTGATCTCTTCTCTTTTCGAAATTTTCTCTACAGTTTTATTGAATTTAAACAAGATATCTGTTTCCTCTGCTCTTGTAATAATTCTCTCTATATCTTTGTGAACTGTTGGATTAAATGTTACTTCCAATAATTTATCAATTTCTTGATCATGCCATCCCATCTTGGGTGTGCTTATTAATTCTTCTTTTTGAGCATTGTAGAGATGAATTAAATACTCTACATCTAATGAAGCATATTTTAGCTGTGAATCAGACAAAGGTCTTCTAATCCAATTTGATCTCGTTTCATTCTTATTTAAAACTATTTCCATCTCTTGTTCTACTAAGGCTTGATAACCAATTGAAAATTGTCCATTTAAGAATGCATTAGCTAGCTGAGTATCAAATAAATTCTTCATTATATTTCCTGTCCAAGAATGAATCGCCTCTAAATCTTCTTTGCAGGAATGAAAAATCTTCTTTACTGAATCTGAAAATAGGAAATCACAATTTCCTTCTGGGTCATTAATCGATATTGCATCTATAAGATAAATATCCTCTCCATCATTTACCTGAAGTAGAGCTAATCTCATATTATCTTTAGTTGTTCTCCTAAATTCTGTGTCAAGTCCCAAAAAAGGTTTTTGTAACAGTTCTTTGTTTAAAAATGATAAATCTTCAATTGAGTCGATGTAAGTAAACAATGCTTTATATTTAATGTTTTTTTGTTTTTTGCAGAGAGATAACGTCAACGATTTTTTCTTCAGATTCATATCCATGAATCACGCGTTTGAAGATGTGTTTTAAAGTTAATACATCATTATTCCTTTCAGCTTCTTTTAATTCGCCAACGAGTTTTTCGATTTCTTCCTTCTCAACAAACTCTTCTTGGGCTCTGAGAATCTGTTGGTGCTCGGTTTTGCTCACATTATCACCTATCAGTAGTTCTTCATACAACTTCTCACCCGGTCTCAGTCCCGTGAAGATGATTTCTATATCCCCATTAGCATGATTTTCATCTTTTACTTCTAATCCACTGAGATTGATTAATCTTTTAGCTAAATCCACAATTTTCATTGACTTTCCCATATCTAGAATGAAAACATCACCCCCTTCTCCCATTGCTCCTGCTTGTATAACCAGCTCTGCTGCTTCAGGAATTGACATAAAATATCTTGTAACTTCTGGATCTGTAACTGTTACGGGACCACCTTCTTTAATCTGACTCTGAAATAAAGGTAAAGCAGACCCTGAAGAGCCTAAAACATTACCAAACCTAACCATGGTCATCCTTGTTACTTTGTTGTCCGTAGAATAGGATTGTAAAATCATCTCAGCAAACCTTTTAGTTGCTCCCATAATATTCGTAGGTCTTACAGCTTTGTCTGTAGAAATAAGAACAAAGGTTTCAGTTTTAGAATCAATTGCAGCCTCTAAACAGACCTTCGTACCAATAATATTATTAAAAACTCCTTCAAATGGATTCTCTTCAACTAAAGGTACATGCTTGTAAGCTGCAGAATGATATACAGTATCTACATCAAAGGTATGAAAAACGTCCATCATCCTTTTCATGTTAGTAACACTAGCAATTATTGTTCTTAATCTTATATTAGATATAGAAGACTCAATCTCCTTTTTTATTTCGTAAAGAGCAAATTCATTTGAATCTAGAATTACTAGAGTCTTAGGACTGTTCTTTGCTACTTGTCTGGCAATCTCTGAACCAATAGACCCTCCTGCTCCGGTAATTAACACAGTTTTATTTACAATATTTTTATCAAGCAGTTCTTGATTGGCTTCCACTTCATATCTTCCAAGTAAATCGGTTATGTCTACCTCTTTTAACTCAGAAACAAGGACTTTACCTTGAGCTAATTCTGCCAAACCAGGTAATATTCTTACTTTTATTGAGAAGTTTTCTATTTCCTTTAGCAAAGAGCTTAATTTCTTCCGCGAAGCCGAAGGCATTGCTATTAAGACTTCGTCGACTTTTCCTTTGCTTGCGAGATTTTCTAGTTTTCTAGGATGAAGTACTTTTATTCCGCCTAAAAAACTATTTTGTAAGGATGGATCATTATCTAAGAAAGCTATTGTTCTCATTTCCGAACTTACTCGAAGAGCACTTGCCAATTGTATCCCCGCAGCTCCAGCACCATAAATTACAACTCTATTTCCTGAAATATGATCAGAAAAGAAGTAATTTGCTATTAATCTACTTCCAACTAATAGAACAATTGCGCACAATAAACCTGCTATCCAGCTTTCAACGCTGATAAATAATTCAGGCCAATTAAAAATCTTATTTAAAGTGCTATCAAAGAGTGATTTAGCAAGCAAATTAAAAACGAACACGATGAAAATTGAAGAGATTAAAAGGTAAATGAAAGAAAAGTCTATGTATCTAACGATTGACCTATAAACTCCGGTAGATGCAAAAATCAATACTCCAATAAAAGGTAGCCAAATCAATCTTAAAAATTGTTCTGCAGGTATTTGTATAAGATTTACATCACTTATATATAAAGCAAATAGTGTCGCACTAACAATAGAAAAGAAATCGATAGAAGAAACTAATATCTGTTTTGTTCTTCTGCTCGAATTAATTAATTTGTTTTTAACTGAATGCATAACATCAAACTTTTTATAGAAAGAAGTTAGCTTTAATATCTTTGACCACAGATGAGATATTTGGAAAGTATATATCTTCTAGGGGTTTTGAAGTTGGAGCAGGTGAATCGGCAAGAGTTATTCTTAATGGTTGAGATAGAAGTTGATTTGTTTCCATATTTTCAACAATTGAAGAAATTATTTCAGCAGAAAATCCTGAATTTTTCCAACCGCCATCGATTACCACAAATCTTTTAGTCTTGTTGACTGATTCAATTAATGACGTTGAATCGAAAGGATTAAGTGTTCTGATATCTATCACTTCGGCACTTATTCTCTCTTTCTCTAATTCGAAAGATGCGTCCAAAGCTAATTTAGTAGAATAGCTAGTTCCAATAATTGTTAAGTCCTTCCCATATTTTATAATTTTTGGTTTAAACTCTGCAATATTCTTTTCAGAAATTGGATCCAATTCATCTTTTGTATCGTAAAGCCAACGATCATCAATATATATAACCGGGTCTTTGCTTAGAGCTGCTGTTATTAGCATATCTCTTGCATCAGCAACTGAGTAAGGCATTAAAACTCTTAAGCCCGGAATATGAGCAAACCAAGAATGTAAAGATTGTGAGTGCTGTGCTCCTTGCTCTCCACCTCTATTGATAATGCCTCTTATGGTTATACCTGGATGAGACTGTGCACCCGTCATATGAGACCATTTTGCCGCTTGATTTACTATGGAGTCCATTGCATACAGCATAAAGTCTATTCTGGGATGAACCACAATCGGTTTTGATCCGCAAAGAGATGCACCCACACCTAGACCTGTTACTGCAGATTCCGAAACTGGTGTATCTATTATCCTATCTTTTCCATATTTACTATCTAGATCTCTCATTGTGTTGCCTACATACCATGGACTCCAAAGACCCTGACCAATTACAAAAACTTCTGGATATTTTTCTAAAAGATATTCAAAAGCTGAAAGGATCGCTGAAGCATAATTTTCTTTAGTCTTCATTGCAGTAAACTCTAGTCAATAATTTATCTTTTGTTGGATAAGGATCCTGAATGGCTTTTTGCCATGATGTAATGATGTCTTGAGATATTTCGTCATTAATATTTTTGTAGTCTTGTTTGCTGATTATAGTGGCCTCAAACATACCGATTGATAATCTTTTAATAGGATCTCTCTTCATCCATTCTTCTATATCTTCTTGAGATCTGTCGACCCCAACATCTACATCTTTTCTCCAATCGACATGTCCGTAATGACGAAAAGTCACACCTTCAATAAAGCATGGGGTGCCATCATTACGAGAATTATTAATTAGGTCTTTTGATTTTTCATAGACCTCTAAAACATTATTACCATCAACTAGTAGATTCTCTACTTGGTTGGCTTCGGCGAATCTACAAGTACTTCTCATAGGCTGTCTCAATGAAATATTCATATGGCTTGCAAAAAGATTATTTTCTACAACAAAAACAGTTGGTGAAGGAAGAACTTTTGCTAAGTTTAATGACTCTTGCACAACACCTTCTTCAATTGCCCCATCACCTATGAAAGCAAGACCTATATTATTGGTACCGCTCCTTCTGGCATCAAAAGCAGCTCCGACAGCAAGAGGAACCGTACCTGACACTATAGGCACAGATCCATAAAAACCATTCTTCTTATCAGTTAAATGCATTGATCCTCCCATACCTCTTGAAAATCCAGTTTCTTTCCCAAGCACTTCGGCAAAAAGTTTATGGAAATCCGGGTTCATAGATAAAATGTGAGAATGAGATCGATGTGCTCCGAACACTCTATCTTTTTTATTGAGGTTCTTACTAATCCCGACCGCCATTGCCTCCTGTCCTGCACTAAGATGAACAGGTCCTCCGATAGCTCCAAGCTCTCGTTCACTTGCTAACTTTTCTTCAGCAAATCTAATTTGGGTCATCAAATATAGTATTTCGTAAAGGAACGAAGATTCATATCCACTAACATCCAAAGGCTCTTGGAATTCTTTGGGATTTATCAAACGAGTTAATAGATCTGCTTTATCATTCATTAGTTGTCATGGTTAGGACGGTAAAAACAGAAATGATTATTTCTTTATACCCAACTTAGTTAATAATAAATTTATCGACATAGATATTATCTCAATAAGCTCAGACATTCGATTTAACTCTTTTACTTCTGCAGGAAAATCTGAAAGGTCAGAAATTTTAGACGAGATAAATGCTAATCTCCTATTGTTTTTGTAATTTTCAAGCGCTGCTTTATGAGCTGATTGTGGTTCAATTATTATTGAGTGATAACCAAATTGGTTAGTCATGCTTAAAACGGCCTTTTTTGATGGACACATTGTCAAAGTGTAATCTATGCTATTTGCATAATGTTCAATGGGCTCATGAAGAATCTGCATGTACTCCCCTGGTAATCTTGTTACCCTAGTTTCTAGCAAAAGAAGATCTTTATTTACTTCAGATATCTTATCTAACAGCTGCATATGTTTATTCATATGATGAAAAAAGCCTAAGCAAATTACAATATCAAATTCACCATATTGACGAAAATCAAGATCAAAGACATTACCGCAATGGAATTCATACCTCGATTTATCAATTTCTTTCACCTCAAAAACAAAATTTGCTTGATCTATATGCATCTGCCTTCCATCCAGGCCTACGATATAATCGCATTCTGCTTCAATAGCTTGCAAAGCCCAAAACCCAGAGTTACAACCTATATCAAGTATACGTTTTCCTTCCAAAGATCCGCCACAAAATTCAATTAGGGGATCGAGGAAATAACTCTTTCTTTGCCTTGCACCTTCAATTGTAGATTCAAGAGGAACTGGCGTTAAATTTCCTTTCAAATCAAATTGATTTATCCAGTAAGGAAAACTATTTATTTTTTCTATTATTTTTTCATTTTCCATGCATAGTCTCCTTAAATGGCATTTAGCAATTAATTGTCTAGATTATAGAGATTGTTTTGATCATTTTCAGATAAATATCCCTCATTAGAAAGATAATCCTTATAACGGTATCCAATCGCATTAATTTCAAGCAATGTTAACTCGTCTTTCCAAGCGCCTGGCATACCCCTTGTTGGTTCGATATGTCTTGGTGCAATAACGGTTTTAGAATCTACTTTCGGTAATATTTTTAAATAATATTTTCGTAATTTCCAACTTTCATTATAAGGAGGTGGTAAAAAGGTTTTTACGTAGCTAGCCAATTTACCAAGAATTCTGAGAAGATTTTGTGGGACAGTGACAGATATTGATTCGCTTACTTTCAACATGTTGTCAATAGAGCATTCTTTTACAACTTCTTCAACAATCTCATTACTAGGATTTAAGTCTAAGAAAGACGCTATTTGTCTGACGGCCTTACTAGTATCATTATAGACTTCTTCATATTTCTGATGCAGACACCAATCACTTATAAATGCATTGTTTTCGATCATTACTTCGTATCCTGAGAGTGCTCTATCTAGTATTTCTGTCAAACTATCTTCTGACAAGCCCCACTTAAACTTTGCTGCCACTGCTACATCTCTTAAATCTCTATTAATGTATATCATTTTAGCCAATTTATTATTGGCCATTTGGAACTCCTCAGCATTTCTTCCACTCTTTACTACGTGAAAAGTATTCTCATCTTTTGCCCAGAGATTAAGCTGATTTTTTGTAAATTTTTCCTTTGGTTCCCATCGACCATGTCTTTTACATGATGAAGTTTTTTCAAGAAGTGAACAGACTAAATTAAATTGGAAAGCAGAGCCAGATCTGAGCATTCCATTACAAAAAATTAACATAGTAAAAAAATTTCAGATTTCATCTGTGATGAACTACTTTATCATGACCGGGAGGTGGATAAGCATATAACTCCTCTTCTCTAGAAGAAACAGATAACAATCTTGGACTGCATTCAATTTCCTTAAGGATACTATTAATCAATTTAATTGCTTTCCTCCTATTTATTATGGCTATAGTAGTAATTACAAGAATTTTAAGATCTATATAAAAATTCCTATTTTTGATGTAAAGCAATCCCAATCTGCTTTTCCATGGTCTTATTAATTGATTGTAAGCAAGATCGGGGTCAGCTTTATCAGATAGGATTTCTCCTTCATCTGAAAAAATTATTGAAGAAAAATCGGTAATGCCAGGACGAACAGTCAGTAATACTCTTTCCAGATCTGAATAAAGGTCGGTTTCTCTTTTCACATTTGGTCGTGGTCCGACTAAACTCATATCACCTAATAACACATTCCACATCTGAGTAAGCTCATCTAGTTTATATTTTCTTATAAAATGACCAATTGCAGTTATCCGATTGTCTTCGGAGCTTGTAGAATCTACACCTGAAGAATCAGCATTTATAATCATCGATCTTAATTTAACCATCGAGAATGTCTCTCCATTTCTTCCAACCCTTTCAGCGATATAAAATGGAGAGTGTCTATCTTGCTTCCAAACAAGAAAGCAAACTATTAATAGAATAGGGCTGGAAATTAGGAGGGCGAGCAAAGATAAAATTAAGTCTCTTAATCTAATCATCATGAATAAAATTGCTTAATTTTGTCACAAACATAATAAACATCTTCATCTTCTAAGAATAAATTTATTGGAATCATTAGGCATCTTTCAAAGAATCTTTCAGATTTTGGAAGTTTTTGATAGAACCCAAGACCTTCCCACTGATGTATAGCTTTCCCTCCCCATTGAACCAAAGTTCCTATGCCATTTTGATTAAGATATGTAATTAATTCATCTCTTCTATCGGCCTCAAATTCATAGTTCTGATAAACATCAAAATGTTCGGGATTTGAATCAGGACCAGGGGGCAGAGTAAGAAACTCCAAAAAAGATAACTCATTATCATAAATTCTTGCTATCGCCCTCCTTCTTTCAATTACTTGAGTATAAGACTTTAATTTATAAGACAAAATTGCTGCTTGTATATTATCTAGCCTCGAGTTCCTACCCCAGGCCTTCACCTCTCCATCTGTATCTCGACCGTGGTCATGAATTTGATAAGCTTTGTGATAAATTTCTTCATCGCTTGTTAATACTGCTCCAGCATCCCCTAAACATCCAAGGACTTTAGCAGGAAAAAAACTAATACACGAAGCTAAACCAAATGTACCAGCAAATTTGTCTTTAAATTTTGATCCAAGCGCTTGAGCGGCGTCTTCAACAACAAATAATGAATGTTTGTTTGCAATTGATAAAATACTATCCATATCACATGTCCTGCCATTTAATTGAGTTGGCATTATCCCCACAGTATTATCTGTAATAGCATCACTGATAGATTCTGGATCAATAAGAAAATCATCACCTATGTCGACAGGAACAGGAATTCCTCCATTTGCTATTATCGCAGAGGCAGTGGCTAGCATAGTGTGAGATGAAATAATAATTTCATCTCCTTTCTTTAATCCGATTGCCTGAAGAAATATTTCCATTCCATCGGTAGCATTTCCTACGCCTATTGAATATCTACTCTTAACATACTCAGCTAGTTCCAATTCGAAATTATGAAGATCTTTTTGCAGGATAAAACCTCCTGAACTTGCGACTGAATCAATAATTTCAAGCAATTTAGTTCTGTCATCTTGCCACAACCTTGGATAATCGAAGAAAGGTACTTTTTTCATAAGAGCTCCTTAGGACTTAATTAAATAAAAAAAGATTCTAACTAATTTAAAAAAAAATTCTTTAAAAAATATTCAGTTAGTTTCAAAAAGATCTCTAGAGTAGATTTTCTCTTTAACATCAGAGATTTCAGCATCTAATCGGTTAGCTACTATAATAGAAGAAACTGACTTGAACTCATCTAAATCCTTATAAACTTTCGATCCAAAAAATTCTGTCTCATTCAAAAGAGGTTCGTAAACTATTACCTCTTTACCTTTTGCCTTTAACCTCTTCATTATCCCCTGAACTGAAGATTCACGAATGTTATCAGACTTTTCTTTCATGATGAGTCTATATATACCTATTATCTCTGAATCCTTTTTAAGAATGTCCATTGCAATAGCATCTTTTCTAAAAGAATTTGATTGAACTATTGCACTAATAATTTGCTGAGGAACGTTTGAATAATTAGCAAGTAGCTGTTTACTGTCTTTAGGCAAACAATAACCTCCGTAACCAAAAGAAGGATTATTGTAACCCTCACCAATTCTGGGATCAGCACAAACTGCATTTATTATCTCTTCTGTGTCAAGGTTTTGCTCCATAGTGTAGGTATCGAGTTCATTGAAATAGGCTACTCTGAGAGCTAAATAGGAATTTGAAAATAATTTAACTGATTCTGCTTCTGTAGACATCATGAAGAAGCACTCAGGATTATTTCTTGCGAAGGATTGCAAAATCTGACCTATTGATTTTCCCAGCTTGCTTTTGTCGCCAATTACTATTCGTGAAGGAAATAAGTTATCTTTTAAGGCATTTCCTTCTCTTAGAAACTCAGGAGAAAAAATAATTTTTTTAGTATTATGTTTGGCTTGCATTCTCGAGGTAAAACCCACCGGAACAGTTGATTTGATCAAAATTATATTATTTTTATCAGAAGAAATGATCTGTTGAATAACATCTTCAAGAATAGACGTATTGAAAAAATTTTTTTCTGGATCATAGTTTGTAGGCAGTGCAAGAATAAATAAGTCTGTGCAATTCAGCAGTGGTGAGAGTGAATCAGCGGCATTAACTTTGCTCCGACCATTTTGTAAGTAATCTTCTACCAAAGAATCTTGGATCGGGGAAAGTTTGTTTTTTATTAAATTGGCCTTAAATGGGTCAGTGTCAACGAGAGTAACGTTGAGTTCTTGGCCTAAAAGAGTTGCAAGGGAGGTTCCGACATATCCTGCACCTATTACGGTAATATTCTTAAACTGCATGAATATTAATCTGAAATATAAACATAGAATTTTGGTTAAATAAAAGTTACTCTTCCCTCATACCTTTAAGAACTGTTTTTTTATATTTACGATTCTCATTGTCAAGAAATTCAAAAATATTTGCATCTATTTTTCTATCGTTCACATAGAAAGAAATAGCTCTCACATCTTTCGGTAAGCACGGTCCTGAATAACCTCTCAGGTCTTCATTACTATTTAGATAAGAATCATGAACATGATCTCTTTGGACAAAAGCATCTTTAACTTTACTGTAGTCAGCTCCAGAAAATTTGCAAACATCATAAAAATTATTTGCTAAAGTTACTAAAGTAGCAGCATAAATATTATTTAAATATTTAATAATTTCTGCTTCAACTGTATTTAGCTGAATAAATTTTCGTGGATAATGACCGTGTAAAAGCTTTATAGTCTCGAATATTTCTTGAGATTCTGTACCAATCACACACAAATCATGATTTTCTATGAAATCCTCAGAAGCACATCTCTCCCTTAAAAATTCTGGAACAAAGCAGATTTTTTTATTTTTATATTTATCTTGGAAAGTTGAGGTCGTTTGAGGTGGCACAGTTGATTTAATAGCAATTATTCCTTTGTAATTAATCTCCTCTAATTCTTTTAAAACACTATCCACGATAGATATATCACATTTATTTGTTTTCTTGGCAGGAGTGGGTACACATATAAAACATACATCAGTAAGAGCTAAATCTTCAATTTTAGTATCTAACTTTAAATCATGAACAAGTACTTTGTGTCCCAAGCCTTCCATACCGGTCTTAATAGCTTCACCAACAACACCGAGTCCTATAATGCCTAATTTGCTCTTCATCACTATTCTCTTGTATTAAAATTGTCTATATATTTTTTCTAAGTGCTCTATGTAAATCTTTGAATTTTCTATGCGATCAAAAGACTGTTTATAAAGCGAGTTTGAGTTCACCATATGATCTCTCAATTTAGATGGTGCCTTTAAGTAATGAATTATAGCATCCGCTACAGCTCTTGGATTTTCAGAAGATACATTCATTCCAATATCATACTTATTAATGACATCAGCAACTTCAGTTTGAACATTATTTACAATTCCAAAAGAAGAGGCGATGTACTCTCCTATTTTGTTACCGATCCAATACTTGGTGATTCCTCCTTTCATTAAAACCAATCCCACATGAGATTGCTGCATAGCTTTATTTATCTCATGACTTGAAACAAAGCCAGTGAAGTGGATATTCTCTAACCCTTTTGCATTTTTAATGCTAGCCTCTCTTCCCTCTCCATCACCTGTAGCTGTTATTTGAACCAATTGTCCTACTTCATCTTGCAAGATACGGGCGGTTTCAACGAGAACCTTAGAATCATAACTAGAACCCCAGGATGTAATGTACATGCACCTTAAAGGGTTTGTCTCAGAGAATAAAGGAACTTCCAGATCAAAATTGAGTTCATCTTTATTTTCGTAACCGATATAAATAAGTTTATCTCTATTTCCATCAAACTGCCGTTGAGAGTAACTAATGCCCCAGTCTAATTGAGATTGAGAAACTGCCATTATACCTGCCGCTGATTTTGCAATATTTTTTATAATTCGTTGATAGTAATAAATTAAAGGGCGTAAAAAAATTTCTAAGAAAGGGGGAAAATAACCAGAAAATATATCCGGCCAAGGATCTCTTACATCCATTAAAAAGGGTATGTGATTTTTTGCGGCATAAATGCTTCCCGCGTGACAAAATTCAGGAGAAGGCATAGCAGCAACAATAATATCTGGCTTTTCCTCTTGCTCACCTCTAATGATAAATTCTTTAGAAATGGATCTTGCATGCAATATGCGTGCTATAGACATATTTTTTTTGTAGCCAGAACTGTCTAAAAAATTAACCTGAATACCATCTTCAGTGAAATGTCTATTCCTGTAAGTGTTTCTGTAGGTTTTACTGGTATGGTGTACTCGAGAAGTCCACCAGATTACTTTATGTCCTTGCTCAGTAAGTTTTTTTGCCAGACTTCCGGTTCTATGACAACTGCTTCCCTCTTCAAAAAAGAAGGGCTCTCCATCTGTTAATAACCAGACTTTCATTTATAAACGAGTGAATGAAATTTTGGAATCATTTTAGAGCGCCTCTCCATAATGCTCTTATTTTATATGTATTCACATTAATGTATTCAAATATTTGAGTTTAACTTTCTGCATCCTGAGATCGTTTTGTCTAAATAATCAGCTATAGCAAGGGAAGAAGTTAACCCGGGGCTTTCAATTCCTTGAAGATTAAAAAAACCTTCTAGATTGTGATCATTAGGTGAAGATATTAAAAAGTCAGCTTGTGACTCATTCTGTTGATAAATCTTTGGACGTATACCTGAATAATCAGGCTGCAGTTTCTCTGAATCAATCTGAGGCCAATATTTCCTTATAGAATGAAAAAATTTATCTTTTAGACTTTCATCAAATGTATAATCTATAGTTTCAACCCATTCCATGTCTGGCCCAAATTTACTTTGTCCAGCAAGATCTATAGAAAAATGTATTCCTAGACCATCTGAGGAAGGCATTGGATAAATCAATTTATTAAAAGGCCTAGTGCCTGAATACTTGTAATAATGACCTCTTCCAAAGTTAACTTTAGCAATATCTTTTTTATCTAAACCTTGGATATTAGTAGCTACATTTTCCGATTGTAATCCTGCACAGTTAATCAATATTTCAGATTGAACTTGAAAAATCTCCTCAGACTCTAACTGAGAAATAAAATAATTCCCTGCTCTTTTGGAATTTAAGAAATTCGTTTTGAAGGAGATTAAAGCACCTAATCTTTGTAAGTCTGCCTCAAGTGCATTAATAAATTCAGGCACATCAATAATGCCTGTATTAGGAGAATAAATTGCTGAGGAGCAATGTACTTCAGGCTCCATTTCAATCACTTCTTCTTTTGTTAATTTTTTAAGATCTACTGAGTTTGATACCCCTTGATTGTATATATCTGATAAAAGGCGTTCCTCATCTTTATTAGCAGCAATAATGAGTTTACCGAGTCGCTCATGAGGTATGTTCTTTTCATCGCAATAATCATAAAGCATCTTGTTTCCAGCTACACAAAGATTAGCTTTAAGTGAATTTGTTGGATAATACATACCTGCATGGATTACACCTGAATTCCGACTGGAAACTCCTTCACCAGACCTATCTTCCTTTTCTATTAAGATAACATCAAGACCATTCGATGACAGAGTCCGTGCTATGGCAAGTCCAATGACACCAGAGCCAATTATAAGGACTTCTGTGTTGATCATGTTTTGTTAGAGTGAGTTAATCAAAGATTTTATATACAATGAATATTTTATTACTTATGAATCTTAATACAAAACACTTTGAATCATCATTTAATGAAACCATAGATGAATTCATCCTCAAGATTGATGATTTTCCTGAGATTAACTTTCCGAAAAATGATCTATATAGTGCAATTAGTAGCAACTCAGAATGGTTGAGATCTGCCCATTTGTCGTCGAATTTTCATGAACCTGGGATGCTTAAAGCATTAATTCATATCAAAAAAGAAGGTTTCAAGATAGAGAGTATAGTGGACATCGGATCTTTCTATGGTTATTTCTCTAAGGTAAGTGAATCTATTTTCCCAAATGCAAGAATTTATGCTGTTGAACCAAATTACGACTCTTTCAAAATATTAGTAGAAAATTCTAAATACAATAAAAATAAGGTTAATAATATTCAATGTAACTTTCTAGCCATCTCTAATGATAATCAAACTAATTATAAAATTTTTTATGGTTTTGATTTTCTAAAACTTTCAATAGCCAACTTGTTAAACTTTGGGGCTAGAAATTTTATAAAATTTCTTCTTAGAAAATCTAAGTCTCCTTTTCTAAAGATTTGGAAACTTAAAGAAGAATCACTAGAGAACTTCTGTAAAACGAGAGACATGACACCAGATCTTATAAAAATCGATGTTGAAGGCAGGCAGGCATTAATATTGCCTCCTGCTTATGAGTACATTTTAGAAGCAAAACCAATCATTCTTTTAGAATTTGATTCTTTAGAAAAACTTGAACCATTTAATACTTCCAACGAAAGTGTGGTCCGGCCTCTTTTAGAAAATGGTTATAGGCTTTATTGGGGAGATCATAGAAAGCAAAAGTGCGAATTCAAAGAAGTTAAGCTTGTGGACTTAGATCAAGAAAAAATAGATATTGAGAAAGACAGTCTTGGAATACTAATACCCGATATTCGATAGGAATTCATACATCAGCTCTTTCTGCAGTAAAATTTAGACTGTAAAAGAAATATTTATGTAAAAGCGCATTACCAATAGTATTTTCTTTTCTAATAATGTCTTCGTAATTTCCTTTCTTAAAACTATTTGGAAAATAAAATCTAATATATTTAATGCTTTCCTCATCTATCTTAAGCCCTGAATCTTCAAAAAGTTTAGTCCACTCTTTTAATCCTCTTATATTTTCATTACCTAATAAAATCTCTTTTTTTAATTTTTCATCATATATTTTTATTACTCTATTTCCTCCTCTTTGCTTGTATAGCAAAGCTCGTAAGATTAAATTATCACCATTTTCTTCAACTGTTATGAGTTTGCCATTCTCGCTCAATGAGTTTCTTATAATTTTCAGGGCTTCATTGCATGGCTCTAGATGATGGAGAGTATCCTGAGATATTATAAACTTATGTTTCTTTTCTTCTGGAGGTTCGTCATAAATATTTTGATAAGACCAATCAAATAAAGAAGTATCTCCAAAGTTTTTCCAATATTCAATTCTTTTCGGAATTGCTTCATCATAAAATTCCAGCGTGAGTCCTTTGACTCTAAATCCATTTAATGCAAGAAATATAGCGGTTGTTCCGTAACCACAACCAACATCTAAAATTTCTGTATCAGATTTCTCGATATTAGAAATTATGAACTCCAGCCTTTGGCAAAAGTAGGCCTTGCGAAACAAAAAACGATTATTATTTTCGTGAAATTTATAATAAGAAGTTAATGCCGTATCTAATTTTAGCTCTTCCATAAATAAATTAAAGAAACGCTCTACACTAAATAAATTCTTCACTTCCCGTAGCCTCTTTTAATTTATTTATAAGAATGTTCTCAAGTTTGGAAGCTGAGTTTTCCCATGTAAAATTTTTGATGTAAATTTTAGCTCTTTTCCCTATTTGTTTTAGTAAAACTGGATTTTCAATTAAGCTAATTACTTTTTGGGTCATCAATTCTCTATCTCCTGGTTCAACAACGAATGCTGTCTCGCCCGGGATTGTACACTCAGGAATACATCCTACATTTGTGGTAACAAGTGCACATCCCGAAATCATTGCCTCTCTTGGGGGGTTTCCAGAACCTTCCTGTATAGAAGGAAAAAGAAATATATCACTGGTTCCATAAAGTTCTTTCAATTTATGTCTATTAGGTCTTAGATATATTTCTGCTTTGAAAGGTAACAGCTTGGGTTGTGATAGCCCAAAAATTTGCACTTTTACTTCAGGGTGTAGTTCTTTCACTCGTCTTAAAACTTCGATTCCATCATCCATCCCTTTTTGAGGATGATCATAATAGACCATGCCTATAGTGGGAGGATTCTGATAGCTTTTTTTAGAATAGTGAAAATCATTAAAATTCGTACCATTTTGCACTACTCCGTCAACTTCTAATTCAAGTTCTTTCTCTAAGAAATCTCTTAACCATGGACTTACAACGATCCTGAAAAGATCTTCTTTAAAAGAAGAGATCTCTAATTCAGGTTTATACATCCAAGGATTGGTATCTCTAATGAAATTGAACTTTAAACCCTTAGATGAATGTAATTTGTAAACATCAGATACAGTTTGCCAATGGTTAGCGATTATGATCTCGGCATCTCTGACGAAAAAATTATTTATCATAGGGACAACCTTATATTGAGCCTTTAGATCAAACCATTTTACTTTATTCCGCCTTATTAAACTTTTGCCTATGCCTCTTATAAATATCTTGAAGCCTTCTTTGCTAAAAAAGCTTCTTCCGTCAAGATAAGGAAAGAAAGGTACATATATTGTTATGTCATGACCTTTAGTAATTAGATTATTAGAAAGTTCGTAAGTTGATCTAAAAGCACCTCCAACATTGTTGTATGGAAATATAATATTTATTTTCATTTAATTCTTATAAGTGTAGAGCTCTCTATGCTGTTATTATCTTTTTAATAATTTTTCTTCCAAGATGCCTTCTCTAATATATCTAAAGCTTACTGCCACAGCAATTACGAACCATAAACTGACATCAAAAACACCACCTTTAGAAATTCCTAAAAAGAAAATCATAGTGCCAACAAAAAAAGTTCTTTTGTCTAAGACGAGGTTTCCAAGAATAAGAAGATAAAAAATTAATAAAGTTGGTAAACCTCCTGCTCCAGACAATGCAGCCCAGAATGTAGTTGCAGACTGACTTAATACTGCTTCTCCATCAGCCTGCTGCAAGGTAGTTGCTAACAATGGCTCTCCATACTTATCTAGAAATGCTTGTTGGTTTTTTCCTCCCAAACCGGATCCAATAAGAGGTTTTTCTTCCATTATATCCAAAGTGAATAAAGTACTACCAACTAGTCTTTGCAGGGTAGACCCTCCAGCAAGCCCAGCAGACAATCTGTCTGTAATGAAAACAAATGAACTGGCAAGAACGAATACCATAATAGGTATTGCAATTAAGGAAAGGCTGATGGTTTTTAGCAATGATGTAGTTTTAAATAGTCGTTTTCTATGGATTATTAAATTCATTAATATCAAGATGCCAGCAACACTGGCTCCCGTAACTGATGCTGTGGAGAGTAAAGCAAGAAAAAGGATGAAATAATCACTATTTGTGGCTATACGTTCTTTCGTATTTCTTTCATACTGTAATACCAAGACCATCATCATTCCTATAAAGGCAGAGGCATAAGAAGGTTCCATCCAAAGTCCACGTGCTCTTTCTGCAGGTAATACCTCGTTTGTCTCCATTCCAAGAATTAAGCCATAGTCACTGAACGTCCATGGATAAATTACAAAAGGATCTACTATGAGCAAAATGCCATGAAATTTGAGAGCAAATAATATTCCCTTCAATAACTTCTTAAGTTCAATCTCCTTCAAGAGTGAAGGAATGAGCGTTATCATTATCATTACTGCCACAACTCTAAGATAATTCTTAAAAAAACCTTCGCTTGAGAAATCTTGCTCAATTTGCATGTTGATAATATTTGCTAAAAATATGTAAAAGCCAAATATTAAAGTAAAGAAAAGCATCCAATTTAAAAGGATCTTTTGATGGAATATTAATGAGTAGGACAATAGAAATAAAACTGTTATGTCGGTTACAGAAATAGGTGCCCCCAACATAATAACCAAAGATTCAAAACTTATACCTAATACAAACAAATGATAAAAGAATTGACTAAATTTTCTTTGTTCCATCAATCTATCAAGGTTTTGTAAATATTCATTGTAGTGGAAGCAATTTGATGCCAAGTTTTCCATGAATCTCTTAGCAAAGACATATTATTATCTAATTTTAATGATTTATTAGCATCAATAATTTTTCTAATTGCCCTAGACAGATCTACAGGGTCTTCCTTTTTAAATAAAAATCCTTGTTTGCCATCTTCAATGATTTCAGAAAATCCTCCTATATCTGTCGCAACTACAGGTTTACCAAATTGAATCGCAGACATTAAAATACCACTCTGGTCTATGTGCCTGTGTGGAAGAATAACAAAATCACAATAATCATAGATTTCTTCAACATTTCTATCTTTTATAAAAAAAGTATGCCAGTGGATTTTTTTTTCTAACGATAGGTCATTTGCTCTTTGTTTTAATGGCTGCAGAGGAATATTTGATTTTCCGGCAATAAGAAGAGTTATGTCCAAATCTTTTAAAAGATCCATGGCTTCAATAAGAATATCTAATCCTTTATAGTATTGAATATTCCCGAAAAAGAGCAGAACATTGCTAGAATTAAAGGAAAGATTTAATTCATTTTTAATTTTTTTAGGAAATCTAAGCATTCCGTGTGGTATCACTTTTATCTTAGAGGATAAATCAGGATAGTCAGAAAGTAATTTTTTTTTTGAATAATTAGTATGCACAATGATACATTCAAATTCTTTTAGAAGTTGATGATAACCAAGAGACAATAAACTAACTAAAAATGATTTATCACCATGATTGTTGGTCGTATTATGGAGTGTAAATACAACACTTGAATATCTCTTAAAAAAAAACAGAAAGAATTTATCCAATAAAGGTATCCTGCTCCATTGGATATGTATAACTTTTGGTTTTTCCTTTATAACTTCCTTCAATAAATAGAATTGAAGAAATATATACAAAGTACCTTTAATTAACCTTTTGAGACTTCGAATTTTTATATTCTCAACTTTGAAGAAATAATTGTAATAATTGAAATTAAAAAAGTTTTTAGACCTTTCTTCGTAATCATCAGAACCATATACATAAACAATATTTCCGTTTTTATGCATGGAGGTAGCCAATTCGTAAACATAATCATTAACCATGCCGGGATTAACTATAAAGATTTTCATATTGTTTCTTCAACGATTTGATTAATAAATTGGGCAACTTTCTTAGAAGCATTCCCTGCATTGCCATCGAGCATATATTCGGATACTCTTCTTCTTTGATTAGTTTTCAAATTCTTATTGTGTAAATTAGACTGAAGCAGAGTGATAAGTTCCTGAGGACTATTAGCTAGAGATGTACACTTTGTATTTAAAATAGGATCATAATGTACAAAATCATAAAATCTTTTTACAGATTGATAATAAGGTTTCTCTTCTAGATCATAGCAAATATTGATTACCGGTTTACCTGCCGAGATAGCATCTAGAGTCATAGTTGAGCATGTATTTATAGTTACATCTGAAAAGTAGAGGACATCTCGTAACTGCTCAATGAAATTCTTATCCGCTACTCTTTCCTGTGTTCCTTCTCCTTCTTTTATTCCCGGAACCTGAAATACGACATTCTCAAAATTCAAGTTTTCATATCGATTTATATTATCCATTTGATGAAGTCTTATTATCAATTGAGAATTGAGCTTATCAAGATTCTCTGCAAGTAGAGCTACATTCTTTGGATCGTCGGGAGAAATATCTCTGTGATTTGTAGCATAAAGAATAGTTTTTCTTTTCTCAGAAAGATTATATATCTCCAAGAATTCTTTTTTTGTAATTGAGGGACTTTCTTTATAAAGATCAAATTGAGGTACACCAGTAATCTTGATTCTGCTTTCAGCATAATCATATAGCTCTAGGAGCTCATCTTTTAGCATTTGACTCCATAAAAATATAAAATTTGGTTTAACAGCTATAAATCCTTTAGAAGTAAGGTTATCGAAGCTTTTTACCATGCCTACTGTTTGAATATTTAATTTGGAAGCTATGCGAAGATAGTCATGCTCTTCGTTAGCTACAAGATGGGTTGAAAAAATGAGATCTGGATTAATTGCCTGGATTTGTTGAAGGATGTTCTTATCAGTTACAAAGAAAATCTTTTCTAATATCTGCATTAGATTAAAAATTATCTTACTTCTAGGGAAGGGATATTTCAGTAAGGAAGAAATATAATGCTTGGAGTCTAGAAATAAGGGGCCTTTTTCCAAAATCTTAATAGTAGAATTAGGTTTTATAGAATAAAATCTTTGCCTTAAGATAAAACGAATTATCCAGTTAATCGAAAACCTTTTTTTGTTAATAAACTCAACATACTCTATTCTTTCGTGTTTGATGTAATTTTTATATTTGTTTACATCCTTCAGGCAGCAAATGATTTTATGGTTAGAAGATTCTAAAATTTCTTTCACAACATTTGTACTTAAGAAATTCCTTATGGTCATTCCAGTGGGCAGTAAAAGTAAAATTTTTTTTTGGTCAGTCACTTTTCTTTTTATAAGTGAGCTTGTTATTAAAATTCATTATTGGACGAAGAAACATAGCAGGGAAAAACAACTTATTAGAACTTAACCATCTGGTGTCATACTGAATTTTTTTAGTATCCGCTTTCCTAAATCTCATGGGATTGCCAACTACTATGTGACTTTTAGATTCAGATGGTATTGACATACTTGGATCATAATTCATTCCTAGAAAATCTGTTAACGAGGTTAATGTAGCTTCTGTATCCATAGCCAAATCCTCGTAACTTATTCTCAGATTTTCAACTTTATGCTTTTTTAAAAAGTTTATAATCTTTTTGTGACCCCAATACCATTGTAAAAATCTAGCTGAAGCTGATCTTGAGAATTTTCTATAAATTTGATTGATTAAAGATAGTTCATGTTTTGTTCTTTCATCTCTCATCAATAATCCGTTTGACCAAGATCTAACATCACGAACCATATGAATAACTTTTAAATCTATTTCTGGCTTATTAATTAAATAATTCAAACCCTGCATGTCTCTGTTGTCCTTATTGAAAAAAAGATCAAAGGGATGGCACTTTGAACTATCTACAAGAATATAATCCTGATCATATTTTTTAAAGAATGTAGAAATCACTAAATCATATTTAGCTTGTATATCTAAATCTTTTTTTTCTTTAAAAGCCTCATAAATATCTCCCCAAAAAGGACAATCTTTAGTTAACTCTCCACATGAACACTTTTCTTCGAAGCCACCTCTAAGTCCTTTATATATCTCACCCAAACCAATGACTTTGGGTAGGTTTCCAAGAGTTAAATCCATTAAGGTAGAACCTGTATGATAAAGTCCTGCAATGTAAACGATCTTCATAATAACTTTATAATTCTTTTGATTTCCTTTTACGACTTAGTTAAATTTTTAAAATCTTGATTTCTTTCATTTAATTCCTGATAAGTCCCCTTATCGACTATTTCTCCGTTCTTAAAAAATAGCAGTTGGTCACATCTTTCAGTGGTCACAAGTCTATGTGCAATGATAATTAATACTTTTATATCTTTACTGTTGACTAAATTATTTAGAATTTTTGCTTCAGTAGCCTGATCTAAATTGCTAGTGCCCTCGTCTAGAATAAGTATTTGAGGATTGTTATAAAGCGCTCTAGCAATTCCAATTCGTTGCACTTGACCCCCACTAAGCCGTGCTCCTCGCTCTCCCACTAGTGAACTGTAACCCTCCTCTAAACTATCATTTATGAATTCATGGATATCAGCTATTTTAGAAACATACTCGACCCTCTCAAAATCAATATTATCTTTATCAATACCCAGCGCAATATTATTAATAATCGAGTCGTCAAGAAGGTAAATATCTTGAGGAACATATCCAATTTTAGAAGAGAATGAAGGACGAGAAAAATTATGCAATTCTTTATCATTAAGCAGAATTTTTCCTGACGTAGGCGGTAATAATCCTAAGAGTAAATCAATAAAGGTAGATTTTCCCGAACCCGTAGCTCCTACTATTCCCAAGAATAAAGGGCTATCAAGCTCAATACTGAGATTATTAAGAACAGGTTTTGACCCAAGGGGGTATTTATAAGAAACATTTTGAAATTTAAATCGAAAATCTGAGCCTATTTCTAAAGTATTTTTTGAAGCGGAAGACCTTACGTTATCAGCATTATAGGCAATCTGTCTTTGATCATATAGTTTTTGTAGAACAATATTATTGAAAGTTAAGCTAGAGAAAGATTGATAGATAGTTGAAACAGTAGGAAGGAGCCTGTAGCCTGCAAAGGCAAAAAGTCCAATGGTAGGAAGGATTTGTCCAATTTTACTTCCCTGTCCTATACTCCAAAGAACTAGTAAAATAATAGAACCAAAGACTACTACTTCAAAGATATATCTAGGTAAATTTCTGACAACTGTCATGTAAGCCATAGAACTAGCAAAATATTTAGAAGGTTTTTCGAGCTGCTGTGCAAAGAATTCCTCTTTATTCAGGAGCTTAATGAGCTTTATACCAGATAGCGACTCATCAACAATCTTAAATCTGTCAGCAGTAGATTTAAATCTTTGTATCCCCATCTTATGTAGAGGTCTTTGAACTGCAGCGGAATAGAGACCGAAAATAATGACAGTTACTCCAACAACCAGTCCCGCAACCTCAACATTGTAAAGAAACAGAACCAAGATTATAGACAAAGCCAAGATTGACTGAGAAATTATAATTAATACTGGGTGGAGCAATCCAGTAACAAATTTTTCAGTTTCAAAAAGTATATCTTTAGAGGATTCGGTTGAGTTCTCGTCAGCAAAAACCTCATAAGGCCTGTTAAGAATTGCCTTAAGTAATCTAAGAGCCATTGTCGCTTGATTATTCCAAACAAAGAAAGAAGTAAAGTAAAGAACAATTCCTCTAAGAATATTAGAGGCAAGAATTAGAATTAAAACAGCACTTCCAGTAATTAATAAAAAATTCTCATAGCTTCCTGGATTTACTATCGAGTAAACATACTTAGTAAGGTTATCTGTTTGGCTAATGTCTTGCATTGAAACTAAGTTAAGAAAAGGAATTAATGATGATACTCCAAGAATCTCAATGGCACCTAAAATCAGCATTAATCCAAAAAGTACGAAGAATTGTATTCTTTGCCTATATTCAATTAAGCTTAAGATTTTAGATATCATTTTTTTCTTTTTCCCAATTTTCTTTTAAGTAAGTATGGCCCATTGTCCCTTGAAGCGTACTTAAAGCTATAGATCTGACTCTTTGAAGATCTTTTTCCTTCTTTGAAGAATATGCAATCTCTGCATTGTTATCAATTAATTCATGTTTCAACCAATCATTTTTTGCTTTATCAAATTTTATCTGCAGTTTACTGTAAGAGTTTTCGCTATCAATAAATTCTAAGAAGTCTTTGAGAGCATTTAATATTTCATCGCTTGTATTATCTTTCAATAAAAAATCTCTATCTTCATAAAAATTTGTATTTATTTGATAATCAAAACCTTTTGTAAAAAGTTCAGATATAGTAACTTTCTCTTTAGTTGATTTTTTATATAAGTTTTTAAGGATGAAAAAATTTCCTTTTTTTCTTGGCAATGAAGTACTCCATTCAGTTAAGTTAGTTACCAATAAATCCTTTTTAAATAAGTGCGTAAGATAGTTTGGTCCCGAACCTACCCCAATATGAAAACTAGCATTTTTAACTAAATATAGATCCAAAAAATTTTCATGCTTTATGTGAGCTAAATCTATTAAACCTTTTAATCTAATACATTTTGGCATGTTAGAGTCCCCAATTCTAAACACAGTAAAGCCCCTATCTATAAGGTGCTCTATGGCAGGATAATAATTACTGATATCGGCCCCCCTTGCATATTGAGTCAGCGTGTTATCAAGAACATGTAAAGTAATCCAATCCTTACCTTCAACATCTGGAAAATTATCATGAATAAATTGATTACTTTTTTGAATTAGAGTACACGGCAAATTAGGAGGCGAATACTCGTCTTCTAAGCTCTCCCATTTTTTTTTACTATATGGTTTTTCTTCGGAAAATCCCCAAAGGAGTTCTTTCCCAAAATGCTGTGCTGAATTATGACTTAGCTCTTTATTACTAAAAAATTTGCGATCTAATCTAAAGACTGAAGCAATTAGATATCTAGCTTTACTATCTAGATATCCCACACTTGCCATGAGGGTCATCATCAGTGATAGAAAAAAGTTTGTAATAAAATTGGGTTTAAGTATGAGATCATGTTCTAACTCATAGAGATATTCATTAGAAATATTAATTTTCTTAAAAAAAAAGTTATTAAATGGTTTGAGTAATAACAATTTTTTGCCTTTGTCATGACAATGCAATAGTCCGAAGAAAATCTCTTCGATAGAATTTCCAAAACTTCTATAGTTTGGAGAAAGGATTAATATGTTTAATTTATCCCCAAAATAATCTGAAATTTTATAGAACAGTCTAAACATTTACGACTCTTAGTTTACAAAGATTTCAATAAATCCTCTTTTTGCAGCGGTATATTGCCCAATCTTCCTATTTGAATTGCAGAAGCAAGACTGCCTAAACAAGCCGAAACCCAGCCGCTGGCACCTGAAATATGACTCAATAGTGCGGCTATCATCATAGAATCACCAGCTCCAGAAACATCTTTTGGAAAGTTATTTAATGCTCTTAACCTATCTGTTTGAGAGTGTATGCTATTAGCATCCTTCAAATGCAGAAGCACACCCTCTGATCCTAATTTGAGAAATATATTTGCTGCATCTGCTTTTTTTGATAACTTCTCGGATAAAATCACCAAGCCATCATCATAATTTCTTAAACTTAGTCTTGCTTCGTGTTCTGTAGGAAATAGGAAATCCATACCCTTGAATCGACTAATATCTCCCATTTGTGAAGAAGATTGACTGTCTGCAGCCATAATAACTTTGCTATCTTTCCCTTTTTTTACCAATCTATCAACTAAGGTTTGTGGTAGACATCCATAGTTGAAATCGGAAAAAACTAAAAGATCATAGTTCTCAATTTTCTCACTAAGCAGTTCATAAATTTCATTTTGTAGATTCAAATTTATTGCTCCCTGATGTAAGTGACTAACTCTAAGCAAAGTCTTATCATGTGACCGAAACCTTTGTTTTAGAGTTGTAGGCCTTATTTCATCCACAAAAATATGATGATTAATTTTATAAGTGTTTAAAACCTCTTTTGCAAAAGATAAACTTTTGTCATCGCCCCCTATAGATATAAAATCTACTTCTGCACCCAAACCCGCAGCATGAGCAGCTACAATTCCTGCTCCACCAATGAAACTCTTAGAGTCTATTGGAGTCACCACTATGGTTGGGTCTTCTTGAGACATGCCTAATGGATCGCAACTAATATATTCATCAACTATGAGATCTCCGATTACGCACACTTTTAACGAAGTAAAACTTTCAACTACATTTTTTAAATCATTTTTATCAAATCCATGTCTTTTAAGAAATCTTTGAGGAATATCAACAGTAGAATGGGCTTCAGATTTATAATAATTTGAAATTAAATCAAAAGAGGAAAAAACCACTTCACCTGAACTAAAGATAAGTTTTCCGCCGTAAGAATCTAAAATTTCCTTCTCAGGATTGAAAATTCCCTCATACTCCTTGCCTTTAAGAACTATATCCGGCCTGACGGATTTTAGGACTTGTTCGATAGAGTCTTCAATCAAGATTGTTTCATCAACCCATATATTTGAATCAACATTATCTAATCTCATATTTTCGGGTACATGAATAGCAGATCCTCCAACAGAATCAGAATTTATACCAACTACAAGAACATCTCCCAGCTCTTTCGCAAATTTAAATAATCTTAAATGTCCGGGATGAAGAACATTAAAATTTCCGGATATAAAAATCTTTTTTTTCATACCTAGTCTCTCTTGGCAAAGTGTTTCTTTATTCTTAGCATTGCCTCTCTAATATTCTGTTGAGAATTAGCAAAACAGAATCTGACATATCCTTTACCGGAATCGCCAAAGTAAGACCCCGGACAAGCGGCAACTCCTAACTCACTTAAGAGAACTTCACAGAATTCTATATCTGTCATTTTGGTGTTTTTGATATTAACAAAAACATAGAAAGCACCTTTCGGCACAACACAAGAAAGCACAGGTATTTCATTTATAAGAGAAACCATTAAGTCTCGTCTTAACCTAAATTCATGAATCATGGTAGAAATAGTCTCTTGACTCGATGACAATGCTTCAATGGCTGCCTCCTGAATAAATGGAGAGACGCATGATGAGGTTGTTTCGAGCAATAATGTCATTTTTTCTATCACGTTTGAAGGTGCTGTCACAGCACCTATTCTCCAACCTGTCATAGCGTACGATTTGCTTAAAGAATGAATCACAATAGACCTTTCCTTACATTGATCTATTGAGCTAGGCGAGAAGAAACTCACTCCATCATCTTCTTCATAAACCATTCTCCCATAAACCTCGTCACTCAAAAGATAGAGATCTTCCTCTTCAGCTATGCTATAAATTTTTCTTATCTCATTTTCACTCAATACTGATCCAGTAGGGTTATGCGGAGAATTGATTAAAATTAGTCTTGTTTTGTCGGTGATTGCGGCTTTTAGGTCAGAAGGATTAATTTTGAAATCATTTTCTTCATACAAAGGCACAAAGACAGGTTTTAAACCGAGAAACTTTATAATAGATTTGTAAGATACAAAGCACGGATCTACTGTTACTACCTCGTCTCCCGGATTTGCAAGGCAAGACAAAGCATAATAAATTTGAACATTGGCTCCTGCCGTAACAAGAATCTGGTTCTTTTCAGGGGCAAAACCTCTTGATTTAATAGATCTTTCAATTGATGCTTCTTTAAGTGCATCCATGCCGGAAGATTTCACATAATGAGTATTACCCTTTCTTAGACTTTTTATAGCTGCTTCAACCACATTTGGCGGTGTATCAAAATCAGGATCACCTATCTCCAAATGTATGACATTTGTACCTTTTTTTTCTAGCTCCTGCGCTTTTTCAAGGATTTGGAACATTTTTTGTCCTTCTAATTCCTTAGAAGCTTCAGACAAATACTTCATAAAGTTTTATTCCATGTATTCTAATGATAAGGGTGTTGAAGTACCATCATCATTCTTAACATATTTTTGTTTGAATAATGGAGGTTGATCTTCAGGGCAAAGCACTTCAAGTATTACCGGATAAGGCTTTCCGCTAATTTCATGTATTACAGGGTCAATGTCGGTATTGCTCTTGAGAACTTCATACTCTATTTCAAATGCAGCAGCAGCCTTTTTAAAATTAACAATTCCTAAGTTCCAATCAGGGTGTGTTCCATGATATCTATCCTCTAAAAATCCTCCCTGGGTATGTCTTATTGCTAAATAACCATTATTGTTGATAATGCAAATAAGTACTGGTATTTTCAGATCTGAAATAGATTGTAAATCCTGAATATTCATTAGGGTGCTGCCATCTCCAATAATACATATTAAATTATCGTACCGTTTCGACATGAAAGAACCAATAGTCTCTGCCAAGCCAGTTCCCATTGAGGATATAGCTGATGAACAAATTATATCTTGCCCTTGAGTTAAAAAGGAACTCTGAAAACCTGTGTACAAAGCGGTACCTCCTCCATCAACTATAATGGCGTCTTTTCTTCTCATCTTAGTTAACTTTCTAAAGAAAACATTAGGATCAACTAATTCTTTCTTTGCAGGATCTTGTTTCAGATTTAATTTTTTTAAAGTATCTATTTCTTTGTAATTCTTTTGTGACACTTCGTAAGAACTAATTTTTTTAGCAAATTCATAGAGATCGGACTCTATGTTTAAGTCAGATCTAATATTTAGATTATTGAGTTGATCTTTATCTATATTGACGAAAACTTTTTTAGCTTTTGGCGCATATGATTCAGTTAATGTTGTGGTATGTGGTATCGATAAATGAGTACCTAAAGAGATTAAGAGATCTGAGTTGTAAATAGCCCTATTAGCACCGGCCTGCCCCGACATGCCTATAATTCCAAGATTATGTTTATCATCAGTTGATAAAAAAGAAGCCGCTGTCCAAGTTGTAACGCATCTGAGATCATTCTTTATTATGAAGTCTCTCAGAAGATTTTCGCTCTTTGAAAGTATTGATCCATAACCAATAATAAATAAAGGACTTTTTGATTGCTTGATATATTCCTCGAATTTTCTTAAATCCTCAGTTATGTCTTTCTTTTGAAGTTCGGATTGAATTTTAATACATTCTTTTTCAGAGAATGGGACATCAGTCCATTGAAATTCAAGAGGTAAATCTAACCAAACTGGGCCGGGTCTCCCAGAAATAGCAATTTTAATAGCCCTATGTAACTCCTTTTGTATGTCTTCTGGCCTTGCGATTGTTTTGGAGTATTTAGTTATAGGTTTAACAATATCAATAATATTTGCCTCTTGTGATCCAACTTGTCTAACCGGCTTTCCATATGACATGTGAGATGACCTCACTTGTCCAGATAAATACAAACAAGGTATTGAATCCTGCCAGGCACCTAATAAACCTGTTATGGCGTTTGTAGCTCCTGGGCCAGTTGTCACAACTGCGCATCCTAACTCTCTAGTCGACTTAGAATTTGCAGCCGAGGCAAAAGAAGCTGAAGATTCGTGATGTGTGTAAACAACTGGAATATCAAGTTTTTCTAGAGAATCAAAGATGTGAACAACAGCGCCACCCTGTAAGCCAAAGACACAGCTGATATCATTAGCTTTAATAGTGTGAGCTATCACATCTGTGAATTTCATCTTTGATTAATCCATGTAGTTGAAGTACATGAAATGTTTAGATTGTCCCGCGTCTACGGGAATAATAGCACCATGGCAAAAGCTTGCCAAAGCTGAGCAATATACAGCTACTATAGGACCAATCTCTTCGATTTCACCGAATCTTCCAACGGGGCATCTCTCAGCTAAATATTTTTCTGCATGCTCCGGATTAGTCTTGAGAACTTCTTCCCAGTGACCACCCTTTGTTATGACTACTCCTGGGAATAAAGCTGACATGACTATACCTTGTTCTTCTATGGCCAATACTCTTCCCATAGATCTTGTATAAGCTGTGAGTGCAGCCTTAACAGTGCTGAATGTTACTGGACCGCTATTCTCTAATCCTGCACAAGAGGTAATGTTAACTATTCGACCCCATTTATTTTTTTTCATATTTGGTACACAGAGATTTACTAACTCGACTGCTACCTCAAAATTTAATCTAAAAACCTTTTGCCAATCCTCAATTGAACAAAATGGATCTGTGACATTTAATGTATGTCCGGCGTTATTAACAAGTATATCTATTTCGAAATTTCTTGAATGAATATCATTTATTAAATTTATAAGTGAATCTTTTTCAGTTAAGCTTGTATTGATACATATTAATTGGTTTTTATAGGTCTTATTTTTGTCTTGAAATTCATCTATTGCTTCTTGAGACCTGCTTGTTGTTATGACAGTTGCTCCTTCTTCTAGGAGGTTGTCAGTTATTGAAGATCCTATGCCTTGAACTCCTCCAGTAACTAAAGCAACCTTATTATTTATTCCTAATTTCATATCTTCGAGTATTAAGTTTAATGGTTCTAGTATTGAAAAATGAGGATTATATTCTTATATAGTATTAAGGGGTAAAATTATATTCATTACCTTTTTTTCGCAAAGGTTATTCACAATCTTCCTAGTGGCTAATTTGGTCGCAACAGCCGTAATAAGAACTTCTGACTTTGTTAGATCTAAATTTAGTCCATCTGTTATTTCTACATCATAATTCACATATGATAAACCTGATTTAGATTTATCTTGGTCAATGATCTTCAGAGCTTTGTCCATCGATGGCATGTAGTAACTTAATATGGGCAACATAAGAGAAGCTCCGTAACAATAAAGATCATCTTCGACATATTCAATTTTTTTATTAGTCGAAGAAATATCGGTGAGAAAAGTTTCGTACCTTTCCTTAATTTCTTCAGAAGAATAAAAAGATTCATATTCATATAATCTTATTTCTTTAGATGTTTTCTTAAAAGAGACCATCAAAGTACCGTAATGATCGGGATCTAGATAATGATCTATCAATTGAAAGCCAAATTCAGAAATTAATTGAGATAATGATTGAACACTGAAATAGTGAATGTGTTGATGATGAATCTGATCAAATCTATTGTCTCTAACTAATAAATCTAAAGAAGGGAATTGGAAAAAAAATTGGTCTTCTTCTGTGGAAGACTCGGATAAAATTTGCATGAATTTTCTGGGATCATAGATATGCTCAAGAGTATGACTGCTTATGAAGGTTTTTTTGCCCTTTGCATATTTATTTAAATCAACATTTTCTAGATAATCTTTTATACAAACTATTTCCCCATCATCAGAGTTTATATTTGGATCTATTCCAATAAGATTTACATCTTGGTCTTTAAATTTTTTTAATAAAAGTGTGTCATTTGCACCAATATCAACAAATGACTCCGTGCCTTCTTTAATGTTCTTAGTTATGAATGCAAAAAAATTATTCAATGCTGTAACTGAACCCTGACTGGCTGAAGAGACTGTATGATAATTCTCAGAGTTGTAAATAAACTCTTGAGGTAAAAGTTTTCCTAAGTAGGCATGTTTACTTTTAGGGCAGAACATTAACTTTTGATCAAAAGCTGTAGGGAAATCAAAAGTATTTTCATTATATTTCTGATAAACCTCTGTAATTGGATAATCTTTTAATTCCATTAAGAGTTCAGGTTCAAACCCTTCTAAAATAGGATTTTCAATATTATCTACTGTTTCAATTTGCATTATCGTCTCCAAGAAATATTACGTCTTTATTTTTATCAAATGGTCCTGTCGCAACTTCATGATAAACAACCCATTCAGTTATAGGAATAGGTTGATGCCATATTCCGCCTCTTATTCTATACATTTTAGGATGTGAATTATGAGAGAGGATGAATTTATCTACTTGATTCCCATCTTTATCGTAGATAAGAACTTTCAATTCACCCTCTAAGACATGATAAGACTCTGGTTTACCATTCGGATGCTTATGCGGTGGAATGACTCCATCTTTATGTGCAACAATAATCATTTCATGCACTTTGTTTTCAATACTTTCATGTATGCATACCCGCGATCTTTTCAGAGGATGGTTGGTAGCAATTGCTTTTAAATTTTCAATCATCTCTTCATTCAGTAGGAAGATATCTGAAGAATTAAAAATAATATTATCCTGAGAATTTTTATCTTGCATTTGCATCAATATATTTAACCTTATCGATGATGAGTTTATCGGCATCAACATAATTCATCTTAAGTAGCTCTTTAGAAAGATTATTATTTAGGTCATTAACTCTTCCTCTTGGTTCCGAATAAGGAATTTCTTTAAACAAACAGTCCTCATAATTCATTTTTTTACCATTTTTACTGTTTGAGATAACTGATTGCGCCATTTCCTTTCTATTTATTATTTTCTCAGAACAAATATGTATTTTCTTTAGGTCTTTCTGCTTAGAAGCTTTGTAGAGGCCTTCAGCGGTATCTCGAATAGAGCTCAAAGAAAAAAAGTTATCTGTTGCCATCTTTGCTCCAGGATTTAATAAAGTTTCATAAGTCAACTGAACTACGCATCGACTTTTTTCATTTAAACCTACATTCCATCCTGTCCTTGCGATAGTGTAATTATCATAATTAACTGCAAGATAATCCTCTACCTGGAATTTTAATTCTCCATAATAGTTTAAGGGATTAGGAGAATCATCTTCCTTGTAATCACCCTTAGTTCCATCAAAAATTTCTACAGATGACATAAACAAAATTTTAGCTTTTTTGCTTATTAAAAAGTTAATAAATTTAATGGTCTTCTTATAATTTAAATCCTCGGCTTGATCTCTATTTTTTGCTATCCAGTTTGGGTTACTATAGGCAGACAAAAGATAAAAAATATCCCCCTCATTTATATCTTTGAAAATACTGTAATCTTCCGTTATAAGATCAAAATAATATAAACTAGGCTCTTTTTTAGCGGTGTAAGTTCCAATTGCATTGGAAGATTCTTCCTTGAGGAGGTTTAATAAAGAGCCACCTATTAAGCCCGAAGCACCGATGACGATGTGTTTTTTCATTTTAATTTTTAATCTAAGTAGTGTTAAGGTCTATTATAATTCTGCCATTCGCCTTTCCGGTTTTCATATCAGATATTGCATCATTAATGTCATTCAGACCGCAAATTTTTGTAACTTGGTCTGTAATATCGAGCCTCCCTTTATCTAACAGAGTTGTTAATTTTGGAATATCTATAGCAGGGTTACAATTACCTCCCTCAGACCCTTTAATGGTTTTTCCAAAATGCATTGGAAGAGAGTGAATTCTTATGGATTTATCAAACTTAGGCACTCCAACTAGAATAAGTTTGCCTGTTTTTTTTACTAAGCTATAACCGCTTTCAATTACTTGTGGAACTCCAGTATTATCGATAAAAACATCAAGACTGTTGTTTGTTAAATTAATAATTTCTTTTAAGACTAAATCAATGTCATTAGATAATAGTGAATAGTCCGCACCACATTTTTCTGCAAGCTCTAATCTACCTTCATATTTATCTACGGCTATTATAGGGTAAGCGCCTCTTAATTTTGCTGCTTGAATCATGCTGAGACCAACACCGCCAGAGCCAAAAATTACTACGGATTCTCCGATCTTTAAATTAGCATCATTTTCAATGACACCAAATCCAGTTGTTAAAGCGCAGCCCAAAAGTGGAGCTTGAACTTGATCTATACCTTTGGATATGGAAGTTAATCTATTCTCGGAAATTACAGCATATTGGTTGAAAGTTGTTACCCAGCCTGCATTGACAGAAATGTCATCTAACATATACGTTGGTAGAGCACTATTTATTCCGTCTCCTTCACGCCAATGAAGAATTACCTCGTCATCTACTTTAACAGTAGAAACACCTTCTCCTACCTTTAAAACAATCCCCGATCCTTCATGACCAAGTAGGTGAGGTAAGTACTTATCTTCACCTTTAACACCATCTATTTCACCAATCTGAGAACCACAAATTCCACTATAGTTAATTTTTACTAAAACTTGACCATAAGATAACTCTTCAGGAAGAGATATATTTTCTATCCTTAAAGGTTTCTTTTGTTCAAAAAGAATAGCAGCTTTAGTTTTTTTGGGTAAGTCCATATTTATTCAAAGTATATAAAAGAATGATCACCGGTATAACCGGCCTTGTCAAACCACCATTCCCATTCTTCAGGAGTGCAAAATGATTCACAGGTTACTTGCCAATATAAGAGATTAGCCTTCTCTTGCTCATTCCTGTAAGATTCTACACAGACATATTTATATTTTTTTCCAACTCTTTCAATCTCCTGCAAAGCTTTCATAAGATCATAGTTATATAAATTATGAATAGTATTAATTGATATAACTAAGTCGAAATGATTTTTTTCGAAAGGAAGGCTCACAGCACTACAAACCGTTAGGTCCTCTTGCACTTCAGACTTTGAATTTTCAATAGCATATTGAGATATATCAACTCCCTTAATTTGTAATTCAGGAAGCAAGAGTTTCATCTCATACAACAAAAAACCTTTTCCACAGCCAACATCCAGCACACTATCACCATTTTTTAACCCGTAATAATCTATGAACTCTTGTGCAACGGGCTTGAATCTTCCGGGAATATAATTGTACCCGCCGTAACAAATTTTTCTATCCCCATCCCAATAATCAAAATCCCACTTCTTCGCTAGTGTTGCAGCTTTTGCTTTAGGAAATTCTCTATCATTAACACGTGCAAGATAATCTCTCTCTGTTTTTTTATGTAGAGAGGTCATGAAGTCTTTATATGCCATTAATTAGTTCTTAAATTTTTAGAAAAGTAATTTTTTACTTTATTCAATTGGTTTTCTAATAGGGAAGATGTCTCCCCTCTTGAGTGAAGCCTTCTATCATAAACTTCTTTTTTAAATTCGTTAAGCAAAATGCAACACCACTTTAGTTTATACAATGATTTCAAAGTTAATACTCTTTGCTCTAAGTTCTTTATCTGGAAAAGACTAGCTAGCTCATCTAGAAAGATTACATGTTGTGATGTGGAGATTGGTCTCTCAGGTTGGCACCAGAAATCATTTATGGTTTTGGCGCAATCATCCCAACCTGCATATTCAAAATCTAAAAAGGAAAGCCCTTTAGAGGAAACTAAAATATTATGAAAACCAAAGTCTGAAGGAGAAATTATCCTTTCTTCTAAGGATAATCTTGCTCGTAGACTCTCAGCATCGGATTTATTTAAAATAGAAGATTTGATGTTTTGGAATTCAGGTAGTAAAAGTTCATTAATAAATGAGAGAGCAGATCTATGGATATTTGATTCTATCTTTATTAGAGATAAAGTTTTCAATCTTGATTCAACGCACTCAATGTGATCCATAATACAAAAAAATGCTTCTGAAGCATTATTAAGACCTTTAGCCTTTTTTAAATTTTGTTTATCATTTATTTGATAGATGAACTTAGCACATTGGATTATATGCTTGTCTTCAATAATATCCGGTTCTTCACCCTCTAGAAAGCCATAAATACCTATCCTATTTTCTAGATTGGATATTACTGGAACGGGAACATTGATTATTCCAATATCTTTTAGATATTCCAGAAATGAGAATTCTCTTTGTAACCTCAGAACAGAATCTTTACTACCTCCATATTCTTTAACTACTAAAGGTATTCTATTTGAAAAAATTTTCCAAACACGACTATTTCTTCCATTTTTTAATCTATTTAACGAGGAACTCTTTATTCCCAATTTAAAGAGGATTCGCAGAATATTCTCTTCAGCATCAGAGTCTATCATGACAATATCGCAGAGATCTTTAACCAGGAATCAACTTCGATCCAGCCCTTACTTTTGGTATTAGTACCTTGAGGTGAAAATAATATTTTATTTATATTATTTGGTAACATCTCAAGTATTTCCGGAAGGTCATCTATATAATAATCACAACCTAAATCTTGGATTCTCTGAATCTTTTTTTCTTTAGTTAACTCAAAAAAAATATTTTCTGATTTCCATCCTAGCCCTTCTGCATCAAAAAAACCTTTAGCTTTAAGCCATCCTAAGGCTGCGGCATGCATATCATGAGGTTCTCCTAGATAAGGGGTTTTGGTCTTATGACTTACAAGGCACATTTCAATGTCCTTATTTTTTAGATTAGTCAAGACTTCAAGCATATAACAAAAAGGCAGAGCTTCATTTATTCTGGGTCCATAGACCTCGCCTTGCATTATAGTCCAGTCATCTTCTTTTCCTACTGACCGTAGGAAATCTCTAATCTTTATTTTATCTTCGATGAAATCTTCTTCTATGAGATTTTTTTCTCTAGCAACCTTATAAAATAATTCATCATACTTTATAAGAGTATTATCAAAATCTAATCCCAGTAACATGGGGGCTAGATTTTTTTAATCTTGTTATAAATTGACAATGCATCTAGACCGATAGATTGTCTGGCTTGGATTTGATTGCCCTCACTCATTAGAAACCTATCAGGAGTACCAAAACAATTTAACTTCCTTAAATCTACTTTGTTTTGATTGCCCCATTCTAATATAGCGCTTCCCGCACCTCCGGCCAGACCATGTTCTTCAATAACAACTATAGTCTCAAATTCTAAAAATAGTTCTTTAAAGAGATCTCCGTCAAAAGGCTTTATGGAATGAAGACTAATGAGGCTAGGGTTGTGACCTTCAGAAACCATTAAATTTCTGCATTCTTGAGCAACTGACACCATCGTACCAACTCCTATCAAAGCAATGTCTTCTCCATCATGGAGAGAAATTGCTTTACCAATTTCAAAATTTGGAGTTTTTGAATGTACTAAAGGCTCGCCTTTTTTTCCAATTCTTATATAGGTTGGTTTCCCTAACTTTACAGCCGCCTCTAAAGCCAAATCAACTTCGATTGAATCAGCTGGAGCTAAGACATTCATATTAGGGAGGACTCTCATTATTGCCATGTCTTCTAAAGAATGATGTGTAACTCCTAGGCTGGCATACGAAATTCCTGATCCTGTACCGACAATGATCACAGGTAAATCTGGATAGCAGACATCAACCCTTATTTGTTCAAGACACCTTAAGGTATTAAAAGGAGTGATTGTATAAGTGATAGGTTTTAAGCCCGACGAAGCTAACCCTGAAGCAAGGCCAGTCATAGAAGCTTCAGCTACTCCACAATTATAAAATCTGGAAGGAAAATTATCTTTGTATTCATCAAAAAGTCTGTTGCCAATATCTCCAGCTAATAAAACAATATTAGTATCTTCAGCTGCAAGACGGGTAACTGAGGCTGCGAAGGCATTTCTCATGATAAGCCTAGTTCACGCCTTGCCAGCATTACTTCCTCTTCATTTGGACTTCTATAGTGCCAATTATTATCATCTTCCATAAAGGAGACTCCCTTTCCTTTTACTGTATCAGCTATTATTAATTTTGGTTTTCCATTAGATTCTTCAGAGAATGCTTCAGCTATTTGCTTATGAGAATGACCGTCAATTTGAATTACTTCCCAACCAAAACTTTTCCATTTATCAGAAAGTGGGTCTAGTTGAAGGACATCTTGACTTCTACCTGTAGCTTGCCACTTGTTGAAATCTACTACTGCAGTGAGGTTATCTAATTTATTTTTGGAAGCAAACATTGCAGCTTCCCAAACTGAGCCTTCATTACATTCACCATCGCTCATAAGCACATAAACTTTGAATTTTTTAGATAAAATCTTAGCAGATAAAGATATTCCATTTGCAATAGGTAGGCCATGGCCCAATGAGCCAGTAGAGGCTTCTACTCCTAAAAGCTTTGTGGAAGGGTGTTCTTCTAAAAGGGAACCCTTTTTTCCGTAATTAAGTAATTCTTCCTTATCGATAATTCCAAAGTAAGCTAAGGTGGCGTAAAGGGCAGTTGCTGCATGTCCTTTACTTAAAATGAAACGATCTCTGTCCTCGTATTCATTATTATCTAAATCATAAATTTGTAAAAAAGAGGAATAAAGCACTGAGAGTATATCAATAGTCGAAAGAGCAGAGCCAAGGTGAGCTGCTTTTGCTCTGTGAGACATTTCTATCACATCCATACGTAGTTTTTTGGCCAGGTCTTCTGTATTCATAATATAAAAGTTAATCTATGATGTAATTTTTTTCGGAGCTAGCCCACGTATCCTCAAATGCTCCGATATCAATTATTTTTTTTATTCCTTCATCTAAAGATACTTCGGATCGATAGCCAATTATTGACTTAGCTAAATCTGTATTGCAGTATCTTTGAAAAATCTCTCTTTTACTGTCTCTATCTGTTTCTTCAAATGAGTTTTTGACCTCTATCTCAAGAGAATCTTCCTTACCTGCAATTTTTATAATCTTATTTCCTAAATCGATTAAAGATATTGGTTCATCGCTATTACCAATATTAAGAATTTTACTATTGGTCTCTTTGCTTAATAAGGAGTCAACAGTTCCTCTAGCAGTGTCAGAAGAAAAATTATAGGACCTTTTTTGGCTTCCGTCTCCAAAGATTATAGGTGGTTTCCCCATAACTACTCTGTGAATAAATCTTGAAATCACAAATTGACTTACTTGATGAGGTCCATAAGCATTAAAATATCTAAGAATAGAGTAAGCCATATCAGGAAACTCAGAATTATACGCCTTTACGAGCTCTTCACCTGCTAGCTTAGATACTGCATAAACAGTCTTCCCTTGTGTAATGGCATTTTCCGTTATTGGATTTTCGAGAGGTTCTCCATAAACTTCTGAAGATGAAGCATAGATAATTTTTTTGACATTGCCATTCATCGCACAAGCATCAAGTACCCCTTGAGTACCTGCAATATTAATATCAAGACATCTAAGTCTATTTCTTTCTGTTCTTTGTACGCCTAGGTGCGCAGCCAAATGGATCACTCCATCACATCCATTTAGTGCATCTCTGAGAGAAGCTGAATCTAATATTGAACCAGAAAATTTTTCAACCTTAGGATCTAAAAAAGATTCATGTCTTTCTAATTGTTCATTTAAATCAAAGACTATTACATCAATACCTCTAGAAATTAACTCATTTGATGTCGGTATGCCAATAGTGCCAGATCCACCCGTAATCAAAATTTTGTTGAATTTATAAGTCATAGCAAATTTCTTTCTGAATTAATTTTTGATCGATTTCTATATTAGATAACACATCAACAATCTTCTTTGCGGCACTACCATCTCCATAAGGATTTTTTAAACTTTTAAGAGAAGCCCTAAATTCTGAGTCATTGAAAACTTTGTGTAGTGCGTCTTTAATTTGATTTACATTGTGATCTACATCAATCACATTGCCCGCTCTAAGTCTCCCGTTTTGTCTTGTTCCAATGTTTATGACAGGTAATTTAAAGCTAGGTGCTTCTCTTATTCCCGAGGAAGAGTTACCAATCATAAGAGAGCTATGGGACATTAAGCTTAAAAAATCACTGCTTAACATGTTAGGTATAATTATAAAGTTTTTTTGATCTTTTATTTTTTTAATTATTTCTTTTCCACCTGCATCGGTATTGGAGAAAAAGCAAATTACCTGTTTATCAGAAAAATCTTTAAGTGCATCTATTGTTTTTTCTACCTGGTCAGATGATTCATTAAATTCTGTTGTAACAGAATGTTGAGTGAAAATAATGAGATCTTTAGATTCCTTAAACCCATATTGAGTAGATAATTCTTTCCTTGACTTAAATACAATTTTTTTTATTTCATCTATATATGGGCAACCGGTGTTGAAAACCATATCTTTATTTTCTCCCATAAGAATAATTCTTTGTGCGGCATCATCTGTAGCAGGAAAATGGATATGACTGAGTTTGGTAACAGCATGTCTAATTGATTCATCAATCGTACCAGTAACCTCTCCTCCTTGGATGTGTGCAATAGGAAAATTCATTAAGCTAGCAGCTGTTGTACTTGCTAAAGTTTCAACCCTATCTACTGTAATTAATACTATATCAGGGTTTAATTCATCTAAAGCTTTTGCAACTCCCGCTGTGCACCTAGCTGAAGCCTCTGTCATACCCAAAGGAGTATCAAAATCACCTATAAACATTTCTACTTTTTTTGAGATATCGAATCCATCATCAATAATTTCTTGGGCAGAGTATCCGTAGTCATCTAATAAATGAGAACCAGTTACTATCAATGAAAGCTCTAATTCTTCTCTTTTTTGTATCTCTCTCAGAACGCTTCTCACTCTTGGATAATCTGCTCTAGTTCCAGTTATACAAGTAATTTTTCTTTTGTTCATCTAATTTTCTATATCTGATAATTGTAAGTGTTTGTCAATCTCAATATCATTAGCTGCTTTTTTTCCTAGAAGAGATTTATAATCCTCTGCGAATATAGGTCCTGTTCCAGGTCTCTTAACCCATAAGTTCTCTCTTGTAAATGCTTCTCCAGCTTTTATATTGCTTATGGTAACCACCGAAGCATAAGCAAAATCTATTACTGGTTTTTCCTCGTCTATAGGCCCCTTAGTTCCCCCTCTTTCAAGTTTCAAGATCTTCGATCCTTCAACTAGCTCTCTTGCAGATTTGGGATCCATTGAATTAATAATATCTGGACCTTGTCTGCTCATGTCATCTGTGTAATGTCTCTCCAAAATGGAGGCACCTAAGGCAACAGCACCGAAGCAAGCATGATTTGTAGTAGTATGATCTGATAGTCCAACAACATGATCAGGGAAAGTATTTTTTACTTCTTCAAGAGCTCCAAGTCGAACTAAATTAGGAGGTGTAGGGTAAATGTTTGTTGTGTGAAGGATCGCACAATCAACTTCATTGGCATTGAAAATGTCAACTGCCTTTTTTACAGACTCGAGGTTATTCATGCCTGTACTAAGAATAACAGGCTTATTGAATCCAGCTATATGCTCAAGCAAAGGATAATTGTTGCATTCACCGGAACCAATTTTAAAAGCAGGAACATCAAAATTCATTAACCTATCTGCTGCGGCTCTAGAAAAGGGCGTACTGAGAAAGATACCTCCTAAATCATGAACAAAGTTCATTAATTCATATTCATCTTCTTTTGAAAGTGCACATTCTTCCATCAATTGATAAATTGACTTCCCAATATAGCCTATTTTTTCTTTATCTGCTTCAGGTGACATCTCGTCTTCGACTATATGCGTTTGATGCTTTACAACATCAACACCAGCTTCGATAGCAGTCTTTGCCATTTTTTTTGCAACCTCAAGTGATCCATTATGGTTGATGCCTATCTCGGCTATAACTAAAGGATCATGGTCCAAGCCTACCTGTCTGTCACCAATAACTATTTGCGGGTTTACTTTATCAGTCATTTTTGAACCTTATTTAGAAAGTTGTAATTTTAAAGCATCTAAATCTTCATAACTATCAATATCTAAACTTTCAGATGATTTCATAATAAATGGTTTTGATGCATTGGAAGGGAATCCATTATTAGAGAGAAAATTAGAAATTAAAAATGTATAAATTGCACCATTTGCTCTAAAAGTTTTCTTTAAATTTTGTCTATTTTGATTAGTTAAAGATTCGTCAAATAACGATTTGACAAGTCCATTTTCATCAAGAAAAAAAGACTTATATGGGGTATGTACATTTTCAACCAAACTAATAATGCTGTCATCAGGAGACCCTTCAAGCAATTTGAAGCTTTCATCAAGTATTTTGGCATTTCTTAATGGAGAGGTGGGTTGCAAATATGAAAGATAAAAGTCCTCTTCTTTAGAAATCTTTCCCTCTAAAATCAAAAACTCGTAAAAGTGTAAAACAACTTGTGTTGCATTTGAGTCATCATCTGCATACTTAGGAGGTCTATCAAGGACTGAAATATTCTTTTCTTTGCCATAGTTAAGTATCTCTTCAGAGTCACTTGAGAGAAATGTTATGTCAATAAATTTTGAGTTTAGTGAAGCCTCGATTGTAAAGTCAATCAAGGGTTTACCATTAATGGAGAACATATTTTTGTTTTTTATGCCCTTAGACCCACCTCTTGCTGGAATTAATCCAAATACTTTAAGGTTATTTAGCGACATTCTAAGCCTTGACTACATAAGCAGACGTTTCTATTCCATGCATTGCATTCCTAGTATCAATGATAAGTTTAGAGTGTTTTGCTATAGTCCCAAAATTGATATAACTATGGTCAGTTATTATGAGAACTGCATCAAAAGATTGTATTTTTTGTTTTGTCAATTTGACGCTTTTCATTCCTGATAACTCTGAAAACTCTTTAATGTATGGTAATGAGGGTATATATTCGTCATGATAAGAAACTTTTGCCTTATTTTTTAATAGCATACTAGCTAGAGTTAAAGAGGGGCTTTCTCTTATATCATCAATATTATTCTTGTAAGCCATTCCAATAATCAGAATTTTCGATTGACTTATTGATTTGTTAGAAAATAAATTAAGACTATCAATGATCTTTTTCAATACAAAATGGGGCATGCTGGTATTTATCTCTCCAGCCAATTCTATGAATTTAGTTGGGACATCATATTCTCTTGCCTTGTAGGTAAGATAGAACGGATCTATTGGAATGCAATGTCCTCCTAGACCTGGGCCCGGATAAAAAGGCATATAACCGAATGGTTTTGTAGAAGCTGCATCAATAACTTCCCAAATATCAATTCCCATAACGTCGTAAATTAACTTGAGTTCATTGACAAGCGCTATATTCACACTTCTAAATATATTTTCAGTCAATTTAGTTGCTTCAGCAGTTCTAGAGCTAGAAACAGTAATAACTTCAGTGATTACCTTTTCATACAATTCTTTTGCGAGCATTTGTGACTTGGGAGTATCTGCTCCAATAATTTTAGGTATAGTAGATGTTGAAAATTGTTTATTACCCGGATCTTCTCTCTCAGGTGAATAAGCTAGATAAAAATCTTTATTTGCCTTCAATCCAGATAATTCAAGTTCATTCGATATCAGATCATCTGTTGTTCCAGGATAAGTGCTAGACTCAAGAATAATTAATTGACCATTTTTTAAGTTATCTTTAATGAATTTTACAGAATCCATGACAGGCTTAAGATTGGGTTCTCTAAATTTGTTCAAGGGGGTGGGAACACATATAATTATGACATCAGCCTTTTTTAGCTCTTTAAAATTATCTGAAGGAGTAAAAGCTTTTGAAGGTAAAAATTTAGCAAATAAGTCCTTTGAAATGTGTTTTAAATAAGATTTGCCGTCTTTTAAACTTTTTATCTTATCTTTATCTATATCCAATCCAATTACATGGTAACCTTTATCTAGAAATGCTATTGCTAAAGGTAAACCAACATAACCTAATCCAATGATAGAAACTACTGCCTCTTGGTTTTGTATTTTTTCCAACAATTTCATTCGTAATATCTATAGCTACTGATCTAGGTTAAGATGTCTCATCCACTTGACAGTAAAGCAATTATCTCCCTCTTGTAATTCACCAGCTTCAAAAGAATCAATGATATCGTCTATAGCATCGCTTACAGAGTATTTCTGTACAAAACCTGTATCAAGTAACTTTTGTGAATCTTGTCTGTAAGATCTGGGATCATTACTTTCAGTAACTGTAATTTTAGTTCCTTGAAGTTTCTTTCCTATTAGGTTCGCTATGTCAATTATAGAAATATTTTCAAAGCCCGCATTATAGCAACCAGATTCTATTTCTTTATTTTTTAAGAAATGTTCATACACATTTACCATGTCTTGTATGTGTATATTAGGCCTCACTTGATCTCCACCAAAAACTGTCATTTCATTATTTCTCAGAGCCTGCCAAGTGAACATATTAACACTTACATCTAATCTCATCCTTGGAGACCAGCCACAAACAGTTGCAGGCCTTATGCAATGAATTTTAAAGTCATCTTGATAACTCATTAAAACTCTTTCAGAAACCATTTTGGTTTTGTTGTAAACAGATATGGGCACGAGATCTAATTCTTCAGTAACATGCTCCTCTTCTTTAATTCCATAAACACTTCCACTACTTGCATAGATAAACTGTTTAACGCCATGTTTCCTAGCTTCACTTGCCATTTGTTGTGTAGCAAGGACATTTACTTCCCACGAGAGAGAAGGATTTAACTCAACACTTGGATCATTTGCAATATTAGCCAGATGAATTATTGTGTCGACATCTTCAAAAGGAATATCTTCTATATTTCTTATATCTGCCTTTATACAGGTTAGGTTCTCATGGGATGGAAGAAAGTTACCAAACCATTCAGTATCAACAACAATAACTCTATAGTTTTGAGCGATGAGATTAGAAACTAACGCACTCCCTACAAATCCGCACCCGCCAGTAACAAGTATTTTTTTCATTTTTTATGAGAGTACTCCTTGGTATAATTATTTAAAAATTCAAGATTTTCTTTTACCCAATCTAAAGTTTGGTTCAAGCCTTCTGAAAGCTTTATTTTATCTTCCCAGTTTAGCTCTTCTCTTATACTAGACGAATCTAGTAAATAAGCAGAATCTTTTCCAGGTCGATCTGGACCTTGTTCTACAAAATCTTCTAGTTTGACGCCACAAAGATCAGATATCTGGTGAACTAAATCTTTAATCATAATACTCTCGGTTCCGGATATGTGGTAAGAGGAACCAATTTTGCCATCTTCAGCAATTTTTAGTGTGGCACTGCAAACATCTTCCACATGTATAAAAGATCTAGTAGATTTTCCACCTCCATCAAGTTTAAATTTGCCTCTCGTCAAGGCTTCAATAATTGCTCTAGGTATTATTCGATATAGACTTTGTCCGGGTCCATAAACATTTGCTGCCCTTGTAAAAAGTACAGGGAAGTTGAAGCTATCATGATAAGCTTTCAGATGTAAATCTTGAGCAGCCCTTGATATTGCGTAAGGTGTAGATGGATTAAAATCAAAATTCTCCTTGATCCAACCATCTGTAGAACCGTAGACCTCAGGAGTCGTAATGCTCACGTATTTCTCTATAAAAGAGAAATCTTTAATAGCATTAATCAATTTGGACAAGGAAACTAAATTTGTTTGGTACCAATCCTCAGGAGAATTCCAGCTTTGTCCAACCATACTTTGAGCAGCAAAATTGACAATATGCGTAAAGCGTCGCGCATTCACTAATTCAATAATTTTTGATAAGTCATTATTTAAATCATAATTGAAGTATTCGTATAAACCTTCTTTGTAGTCCTTCCATCTATGAGCTAAAAAAGGTTTATCTAACTCAACAGATCTACTTATGCCTACACATTGAATATCTTTAGATAGAAGGTGAGAAATAAAATGTGTTCCAGTAAAAGAATTAGAACCAATTACTAAAAAATAATTATTTGGATGTTTCTTCATACCTTTCTCGAGCTTGGTTTATTAATTTATGAATAGGATGTTTCAGAAATAAATACTGCCATTCATCTCTATGAACTTTACTATTTTTTCTTTCTAGTTTTTGACACTTTAAAAGGTTTTCAATACTACCTATATCAACATGGATTCCTTCGTTATTCCAAACACTAATTTTTCCTAAAAGTCTTGGTATTACGTCTAAACTAAAATCAGTGATCTCACTTTGTTCAGTTATCCAATCTAGAAATTCTTCATTTAACATATAAACTGCACCATTGGCTATGTTTGAAGGTGGGCTTAGAACTTTTTCATGAAAGTCTATTAATATGCCATTTGCATCTGTAGTTACAATCCCACAAGATTCAGGTTGATCGGTGGTAAATGTCATCATTGTAGCAATGCAAGATTTTGGTTTTTCTTGATGTGCATTTATAAATTCAGAAAAGTTAGCACTACAAAAATTATCAGCGTGAGCAAGTAAGATGTCCCCTCCTCTAAAAAATTCATGATTTTTTATCAGAGTTCCGGCAGTACCTAATAACTTGTCTTCATAAACCCAAGTAACCAAACCTTTGAATTTATCTCTTTCAAGAAATTTTTTTACTTCATCTGAAAGATAGTGAAGATTAATCAATATATCGTGAATGCCAGAATCATGAAGGGTATCTATCCAATACTCTAAAAGGGCTTTATTCTTAATAGGCATTAAGCACTTTGGCCAAATATCAGATAATGGGCTTAACCTGGTGCCATAGCCCCCTGACAATAATAATGCTTTAGTAGGCACTTAATCTTCTTGTCTTGAAATAACATGATCAACAATTGCAAGAAGCCAGATATGGTGAGTCATTTCTATAAAATTATAGTTCTCGCTATCTATCCATAAATTGACATCACCAAGACTCCTTAAAGGATTAGATGCGGAAAAACCCGAGAGAGTAATCAATTTCATTCCCATTGATTGAGTCATTTTAGCAGCATTTACAATGTTATCAGACTGACCGCTACTGCTAATAAGGATAATAAGATCATGAGGATCGGCATAAGCCCTAAGAGCTTCTATCACCCAATTTTCATATCCATAATCGTTGGCAAAACATGTAATTAAGTCAGCTTCATTAAAATTTATTGATCTAGTCTTAGCTGCCTTAGTCAAATCAACAGAAACGTGGCTAGCCATTGCAGCACTGCCGCCGTTACCAACCACAATTACTTTGCCTTTGTTCTTTTTTGTATCTTCAACTAATAAGGTGGCTGAGTTAAGATCATCATGATTTATGTTCTGGACATAATCTGAAAGTTGTTTGAGATAATTGCTATAAAATTGCATTTTTTTACTAGGAATTTCTTTGAGTACTCCTAAAACCAAAATTAAATATAAGCATACTTAATATTGTTATTACAAAGCCAACAGCTGTAACTGATAGCACAAGAGATGTCCTTCGAGGAAATATCCTAGATTCGGCAATATAAGGTTCATCTATATACTCGACTAGATATTCATCATTAACACTAGCCAACATCTGTTCGTTAATAATTTTTAAGATTAGATTAGATAGAGATTGTTCAACGTAAATTAGTTTATTGGTAGATTTAAGATTAGTTAGGTAGTCAAGTTCATTTGTGGATTGAATTAAATCTTGTTCTTTTTGAAGAGAATTTATTTCTTTGAAAATAAGCTCTAAAATTTCTTTAGCGAAGAAAGGCGAGGAATGATCGTAAGTCATATATATGAATTGCGTCTTTTTATCAACTGATATGGTAAGATCAGATAAGAAAACTTCATGAGCTTCTAGAGATGAAGGTTTAGATTTTCTTAAGCCGGCCGGAATTCGAACCCATTCATTGGTTTTTGAATTAAATACAGTGTCATCATAGATAATGTTTTTAGAATCAAAGTCAAATGATTCATGAGCAAAAACATTCTCAAGAACACCGGGGAAAGAAGCTAAATGATCAAAGAAAGATCGAGAGGTGATTTTGGCAGTCACGTAGGCCGGGTTTTTTGAATTAAATGAGCCTGATGATGAGTCTAAATTTAAGCCCGCTAAAGAAGCCAGGCCCATAGCGCTAGAAGATACTGAAGCTGAAGAAGGAGAAGAGGATAAACTGCTATCTGAAATTTGCAACAGAGCTTCACTTCGATAAATTTCTTGCAAGTTTAATGCGACTATACTTGTTACCGAAGCAATTAAGAAAGTAATGAAACCTATGACGTAGATTTTCTTTATAAGAAAAGATAGTAAGTCTTGGGTACTAATTTCATTCATATCTTAAAATTTTTCACTGTAAATCCTTTCTTGCATGAATTATACCTCTAGATGATGTTACTTAGTATAGACAATATAAATCAAGAAATTATAGTCTCAACAAGTTAGAATTAATCATGAATTTTCATCATAATAGTAAAGTCTTTCAATATCTTCTTCAGAAGTTTCTGCACCATACTGTATTTCAACAATATGGCATTTTTCATCATATGGATTAGATATTTGATGCCACTCCTGTTCAAGGATGAATAGTGAGTCATGTTTGTGTAATATCTTTTCCTCATATTCTTCTGACTCTCCTGTTGAATGACGTACTTTGCAGGCACCATGCGTAACTAACCAAAATTCATTTCTTTTTTGATGCCTCTGAAAGCTCATACCTTTGAATGGATCAATAACGAGTTCTTTTACTTTTACATTTTTGTCGACAAACAAGTCATAAAATTCTCCCCAAACTCTCTTTTCCATGGGATACGCCCAATTCTTTAATATCCAACTACTTGAATTTTGTTTATCACTTCCTCCTACTGAAAATTCAAAAGAGATTCCTTGCACAGACATTTCTGGAATATTTTCTTTATCTCTATCTCCTCCGTTACAAAATACTATCTCGTCATCTGGATACTTAACTTTCAAATCCATTAATCCTTTTATACAACTTCCCAAATGATCATCTTCAAATCCCATAACTTCATCTACAAACTTAAGGTTTGTCAAAATAGTCTTTCTTTCTTGAAAAGGCATAAAGAACCTTTCTTTTTTCTTTATCAACCAGTCGTCGCTGTTCAATAAAATAACTAGCTTAGAACCTAAACGAGAAGCATGCTCAATATATGAAATGTGACCACTGTGTATTGGATCAAAGCCACCACTTATAACTGAAATTTTCATGATTAAGTTTATTTTCCCCTTGTCTAAAGATTATGCTCACAAAATGGTGCCCGGGGCCGGACTCGAACCGGCACGAAGTTTCCTTCGAGGGATTTTAAGTCCCTTGTGTCTACCAATTCCACCACCCGGGCATGCTGGCATTGTACTTTATTACTAAAATTTAGTAGAGAAAAGAATGGAGGCTGAGGCCGGAATCGAACCGGCGTCTAAGGATTTGCAATCCTCTGCATAACCATTTTGCTACTCAGCCATTTTCATAAGAAAGATTTAAAGTGCAACAGTACTTTAGTCAAAATAAAAAAGAAACACTGATGAAGCAATCAAATTTATTCCTATTATCATCCTTATCAAATTTTGTGGAGAATTGAATATTGAATTACTTGCAATTATGACACCAGGCACAGAACCTGTTAAGAGCAACCCTAAAATTGATAAGTCTAAATTTCCAAAAGCGAAGTAAGTGAAACCTGCTAAAAAGGTAACTGGAATAGCATGAACGATGTCAGTACCTACTAAAGAATAGGAATTAAGTCTTTTGGGGTACAGAATATTTAAAATAGCTGCTCCAATTGCTCCAGCGCCAACTGACGTTGCAGAGACTGAAGCCCCTATTAGAGAGCCAAAGATAGGAGTGACGAAACTGTTCTTAGTTTCTTTGAATTTAAATAAATTTAGATACTTGTAGCTAGATGTATTAATGAAATCTCTAAAGATCATAATCATTCCAGAAATAAAGATTAAAATACATAAAACATTCATCATAATTTCAGAAAAAAAGATGGGGTTTGTATTTATAAAAAAAAGAATAATCAAAGATGCAGGTATACTTCCTGCCCAGAGTTTCTTGGAAACTCTCCAATCTATAGTTTTTTTTCTGAAATGAAAAATGATACTTATTGATTTAGTGATAAAAGAAAAAGCTAAATCTATAGCTACAACAGCAATCAACTCCAACTGAAAAAATATCAAAAGTAGAGGAGCAAGAGTTGCCCCTCCTCCGACACCGGTGAGCCCTATTAAAATACCGACTAGAAAGCCAAAAAAAGTTAAAAGAATAGGATCCACACCTACAAACCAAGATAAGAACTAATCATCCCTACAGACCTTTCAACTGATACCTCATCAGTATCGATTACAATATCTGAATTTTTTGGTTTCTCATAAGGACTGTTGATGCCTGTAAAATTAGGCAGCTTTCCTTTTCTTGCTTTTTTATATAAGCCCTTTGTGTCTCTTTTTTCTGAAACCTCAAGGCTTGTACTTACAAATACCTCGACATAATCTTCTTCTTGGAATAAATCTCTTACCATTTGTCTATCTTTCTCATATGGAGAAATAAAAGAAGCCAAAACATAAAGACCTGCATCAACCATTAATTTTGCAACCTCCCCAACTCGTCGAATATTTTCTACTCTATCTTCCTCTTTAAATCCCAGATCTTGATTAAGCCCTAACCTTAAGTTATCTCCATCTAAAAGATAAGTCTTAATATCTCTATAGTGTAAATCTATTTCTAAAGCATTAGCTATTGTAGACTTTCCAGAACCACTTAAACCCGTAAACCAAATTAACTTGCCCTTATGACCATTTAGTAATTCTCTATTTTCTCTGTTGATATTTGTTTTCTGCTTATGTATGTTAGTGGCCCTTCTAACTGAGTGTAAGATAGTTGCAGCTCCCTTTGTTTGATAGTCCACTGGGTCTATTAGTATGAAAGAGCCAGTTTCTCTATTTTCTTGATATGTATCAAAAGGTATATCTTCGTCTAACTGAATTACTGCACAAGCTATGTCATTTAATCTTAATGAGTTTGATTTTAACTTTTCAAAATTATTTACATTATATCTATGCTTAATATCTAAAATTTTTCCTTTTATGTACCTAGTGCCTATTTTGAAAAGGTACTTCCTTCCCTTAAAGCATTTGTCTTCAGAAAGCCAAGCTAAATTAACTTCAAATAAATTTGATATTGTGAATTTATCTTCTTGACTGACTATTAGATCTCCTCTGGAAACATCTAGATCCTTCTCAAGTTGAATACTTATAGATTGTCCTTTGATAGCTTTAGATATTTCTTTATCACCAATATTAATAGACTTAACTTTGGATATAGAGTTGGAAGAAGCAATTTTTATGCGCTGTCCTTTCTTCAAATGTCCTGCCTGAATCATTCCACAAATACCCCTAAAATCTTGATTAGGGCGCAATATGTTTTGCACTGGCATTCTTAGAGATTTCATGTCATCTGATTCTATTTCAAAAATTTCAAGAAAATTTAGAAGAGAAGGCCCTTTATACCATGCTAAATTATTACTATTAAGCTTGATATTGTCTCCATTCAGCGCTGATAAGGGTATATAACTCACACTATTAAAATTTAGAGAATCAAGAACTAGTTTGTACTGGTCTACTATCTGATCAAACTTTTCTTGGCTATATTCAATAAGGTCCATCTTATTGATAGCTAAAACTATATCCTTAATTCCTAGAAGAGAGGCCAAGAAAGAATGCCTTTTTGTTTGCTCTAATATACCCTTCCTTGCATCGACCAATATGATTGCAAGATCAGCATTAGAAGCTCCAGTGATCATGTTTTTTGTATACTCTTCATGTCCTGGTGCGTCTGCGACAATGAACCTTTTATTTTCTGTAGAGAAAAATCTATAAGCTACATCGATGGTTATACCCTGCTCCCTTTCAGCAGATAAGCCATCAACAAGAAGTGCATAATCAATGTTTTGACCTTGGGTACCATATTTTTTTGACTCATTTTGTAGATTAAATAACTGGTCATCGAGCAAGGCTTGAGCTTCATATAGCATTCTTCCAATTAAGGTACTTTTACCATCATCAACACTTCCACAAGTTATAAATTTCAGAGTGGGAAGCTCTTCATGATGTTGTAAGTATTGATCTAAGGAAAAGGTGGTTTTACTCATTTCTTTGCTTTTTTCTTTCGTATCTAAACCTTTAGAAATACCCTTCCTTTTTCTTTTGTTCCATTGAACTATCTTCATCTTGATCAATTAATCTACCACTCCTTTCTGTAGTATTTGATTCTATTAGTTCTAATAGAATTTCAGGAAGGTCTTTGGCGGAGGACTCGATAGCAGCAGTTAAAGGATAGCAGCCTAGCGTTCTAAATCTAATTTCTTTCATTTCAAGCTCTTCTCCCTCTAATAATTGAAAACGATCATCATCAACCATTAGATAACAATCCTCTCTTTTGACAACTGGCCGTACCGACGAAAAATATAAAGGTACGATATTTATATCTTCTCTGTATATATAGTGCCATATATCTAGTTCAGTCCAATTTGATAAAGGAAATACCCTGGCACTTTCCTCTTGCATTTTTTTACAATTATAAAGATGCCATAACTCAGGTTTTTGGCTTTTTGGATCCCATATATGATTTCTAGATCTAAATGATAGAACTCTTTCTTTAGCTCTGCTCTTTTCTTCATCCCGTCTTGCCCCACCAAAAATAAAATCAAACTTATAAAGATCTAAAGCTTGCTTGAGCGCCTCAGTCTTCATAATTTCTGTATGGATTTTACTTCCGTGATCAAAAGGATTGATTCCTTTCTGAACACCTTCTTCATTCTTATAAACAAGAAGATCCAAGTCAAAAGCCTCTTGAACCCAATTTCGGTATTCATACATTTCCTGAAACTTCCATCCAGTATCGACGTGTAGAATTGGAAAAGGTACTTTTGAAGGATAGAAAGCCTTTCTTGCCAAGTGAAGCATGACTGCACTATCTTTACCCATTGAATACAACATAGCTGGATTTGAAGCTTCTGCAAATACTTCCCGAAATAAATGAATTGACTCTGATTCTAAAAGGTCTAAGTGGCTTAAATTATTTTTTATCATAAGATTATTATTTTCTTTTTTTTGTACTGAGGGTTCGGTTTTGAAAGTTGTTGGATTTAGAAAAGCTCCGCAGGGTAAGACTATAACGTGTTTATCTAGCACGATCTGTTCACTTTCATATAAGGTCAAGATTTCTTTGAAAATTAAATAAAGCTCGAAATTAGGCCAAATTATTAAATTATTTCCTACAAGCTTGCTTAAAGCCTTTATAGCTAAAAGCCATTCCTCTGATGAGGGAGAAGAGTGAATTGGTATCCAGTACCTTTTTCCTCGTTTATCTTGTAGATAGATAATCTTTGAATCCCCTAAACGATACAAAGTCCCATTCAAGGAGGTAAATCTTTTCTTTTTCGCTAAATTATCCCAGTATTCTTTTACGTGGCTAATAATAGTTAGAGAGGTGAAATTTTTGTCTATGTAATTTGGCAAAAATTTTGAGGATAAGATTTTGCGTTCAAAAGTTTTCTTGCTGAATTTATAATCTTTTATGGAATTATAAGCGTTAGTTATATCCCAAGCATGGATGATTTCTCCTTTTTTATGTTTAAAAAAACTTGATATTTTGTCAACCGCAACCATATGTCTTAAAATTCATATATTATATAATTTCAGAAATTTTTAACTTCCATAAATTAAAAATTGTATTATAAGACAAAATTAAATAATCTTTCTATCTTACTTGTATTAGATGTTAATAAAATTTAAAAAAGCGCAGAGTAAGCTAAATTTTATTATAGTAAGACCTCAAATAATCAAATAAACTATAAACAGAAAGAAAGGAAGCCAGCCAAAATAGGAAGACGGTAATAGAGTAGAAGGTATCCAAAAAATTTGGTGATACAATCAAGAAAGACAAGGCTGTTATCTGGATTGTGGTCTTGAATTTACCTATTAAACTAACTTTAAAATTAGAAAAATTAGAATTTTCCGCAACAAATTGTCTAAATGAAGAAATAATTAATTCTCTGGCAATAATAATGATGGAGGGTATTACCAAAGCATCTCGGTCACCAAATGAAATTAGAAATACTATAGTAGTGCATATCAGTAACTTGTCTGCAATTAAATCCAATAGCCCCCCCAAATCACTTGTAGTGCCTGTTTTTCTAGCCAAATATCCATCTAAATGATCTGTCAAGCCTGCAACAATAAATATAAATAAAGCCATCCAATTTGACAGTGCTGAAGTAGGTGATACTAAAATTAAAACTGGAAATATAAGAACTATTCTTAATATTGTTATGTAATTTGCCATTCTTATTGGTTGTGCAATTGTCTAAATATTGACTCAGCAGTATTCTTGCCTATTCCTTCTACTTCAGATAAATCCTCTACGCTTGCTCTTTTAATCTGCTCTAGGGATCCAAAGTAGCGTAATAATACTTTCTTTCTAACACTTCCTATGCCTGATAACTCATCTAGAGAAGAATGGATTAGGGTTTTTCTCATTTTTTTCTTCTGATTTAATAATGCATATCTATGGGTCTCATCTCTAATTTCTTGAATGAACTGATGAAAAATAGCGGCCTCTTTAACCTTAATACTTTCACCATTCGAAAGGTGTATAGTATCAAAATTCGCTTTTCTTCTAATGCCTTTTGAAATTGAAATGACATTTACTTCATGAATATCACAAGCATGAAAAGCTTGTACAACCTGTTTGAGGTGAGTCTTACCGCCGTCAATGATAATAAGTCCAGGTAACTCTTTTGTTTTAACTCCAGAAAACCTCCTCTCAATTAATTCTGCCATAGATCCAATATCATTTCCCCAATTAGGCTTACTGATATTGTATGATCTATATAAATTACGGGCCTTCCCGCGTGACGTGTACACAACACAACCTGCCACTGCATTCTTACCTGCATGATGGCTAATATCATAGGATTCTATTAGTGCTAAATCATCTTGTAATTGCAGGCCCTCTTTTAATTCTTTGAATTTGACATCTATACCTTTATCAAACCTATTTTTTCTTAAAACATATTCAGTATTCGCCTTACAGGCATCCAAGAGACCTTTGTCTTTTTTTCCAGGCTTAGTTATGATCGAGATTTTGCGCGAAAACTCTGAAGATAAAGCCTTCTCCAATAGAACTTTATTCTCTAATTTTTGGTTTATAACAAGAAAATCGGGACAATTATTATTATTTAAATATCTATGGGTAATGAAATTTCCTAAGGTATCTGTCTCATCGAAACCTTCTATTTGTAAATAATTTTTATGCCCTGTAACCCATCCTTGATTAACTGAAGTTACGCCAACCCTTATTTGATTTGAAGAAGAAGAAACATAAATAGCATCTCTGCTTTTGTTAAAGCCAGCAATGCTCTGAGATCTTTGTATATCTCTTAAAGAAGAAATTCTATCCCTGTATATTGCTGCTTTTTCATAATCTTTAGCTTGAGAAAATTTATCCATAGAAATATAGAAATTATTAACTAAATCTTCAGATTTTCCTTCCAATAATAATTCTGCTCTTTTAACCTCTAACAAATACTCATCTTTATCGATAAGGCCTATACAGGGGGCCGAACATCTTCCTATTTCGTACTGAAGGCAAGGTCTAGTTCGGTTTTTAAAGTATGCATCAGAACAATTTCTCAATTTAAAAGTTTTTTGGACAAGCTTCAGAGCATCCCTTACCGCATAAGAATTTGGAAAGGGACCAAAAAACTTTCCATTCTCTAACTTTTTTCCTAAGAAGGATTTAGCAGCAGGAAACTTTTTTTTAGATTCAATTTTAATCCATGGATATCCTTTATCGTCCTTGAATTGAACATTAAATTTGGGTTTAAATTCTTTTATTAAAAATTGTTCATGGAGAAGCGACTCTAGCTCAGTATTCGTTAAAACAAAATCAATAAATTTTGACTGCTCAAGTAGTTTTATTATCTTTTTTGTTTTTGAAGATTGTCTGAAGTATGACGCAACTCTATTTTTTAGTACTTTAGCTTTTCCTATATAAATGGGATTGTTGTATTTGTCTAAAAATTTATAAACTCCAGGAGATTTTGGCACCTCTTTAATAAAATCTTTTATTTCCCTTTCAAGGACAGGTATCAGATAGGGTGATACAGAAGAAATCTTATGTTCCATATACAGATTATAAACTAGGATTTGGGAAGAAAAATTTGAGAAAAATAATCTTTCAAAAACTCTTTATTACTTTTCGCTTCCAAAGCTAATTTCTTTCCTAGTTGTACACCCCATTGATCAAATGGGTCTATTCCGAGAATAGAAGCTTCTATAAAAACTTTGTGTTCATAAATAGCCAACAAAAATCCTAAGCTCTTAAGGTCTAGGGAGTTTAGCTTTAAAATAGAACAAGGATTATTTCCTCTTACTGATTTGTAAGGCTGTTGCTTATCTTCTTTACCGTAACTCATAGCAAGTACCTGAGATAGGAGCATTTCGTATGAATCTAGAGTCTCTTTTTCTCCATCATCTAACCCAATAAAATCGCAAGAAGTTTCGTTCTTACCTTGCATAAGCCACTGAAAAGTTGAATGTTGAGATTCAATGCCATAGCCTCCCCAGATTAAGGGAGAAGTCGAAAAAGGAGATTCTTGTAATTGGAAATTTATAGATTTTCCATTACTCTCCATGGACATTTGAGCGATATATTTTGATAGTGATCGTAATCTGAAGTTATAAGTGAAAATACCATGATTATTTATGTTTAGTGCACTTGTATTCCATATACTCAATAGTGCCATTATTACTGGGATATTAGATTCCCATGAAGCTGAATTTGTATGCCTATCAGCTAGTTGTGCTCCTTCAAGCAAATCAAGATAGGAGCTAAAGTTAGAATTAACAAAAGCTGGTAAGCTTATAGAGGACCAAATAGAAGATCTTCCTCCTAAAGAATCCAATAAAAAAAATTGATTGCTTTCTTTTATGCCGAATGAATTCATTGCATGAGCATTAGCTGATATGCCATAAAGATGATCCTGGAAGTCGATATTAGGATTTTCCTCAAACCAAGATTTGAGGTGATCTAAATTTTTTAAAATTTCGGATGTTTCAAAAGATTTTGAAGAGGCAAAAACTATAGTTTCATGTTGTTTACAATTTCTTAGAACGTCATTAATCTCTAAAAGGTCATAACTGGAGCAGTAGAAGATATTTACTGGATCATCAAGGGATTGAAATTCACTTAACAACTCTGGCCCTAATCTAGATCCTCCTATACTTAAGCAGACTAAATTCTTGAATTTAGAATTAATATTTTTTTGTTTTAAAAAATTTTTAATTTTCTCTCTTTCAGTAATTATCAGTTGGAAGTTTTCAGCTGGGGTCTTATCTCTATAAAGCGTATGAGATACTAATCTGTCTTCAGATGGATTCTTTAAAGTCCCATCGAATAATGCTTTGAGTGAATCTCTTAAATTTATCTGATCTGGTATCTGAAAAAGATAATCAAGAATATTATTAG
>MDSV01148801.1_pt1 | contig 55653 bp, 33 predicted proteins | sample 810851 | NCBI WGS metagenome assembly MDSV01 (sample SAMN05326640, study PRJNA326480) | marine metagenome | isolation source: seawater | place: Atlantic Ocean: North East | collected 2012
CGCGCGGCGCTCGCGGCGACAGTGCGCGCCGCCGCCGCCGCCGCCGCCGCCGACGCCTTCGGCGCGCCGGCGTCCGGCGAGGCGGCGCGCGCCGCCGAGGCGATCGCCGCGGAGCTCGCGCCGTGCCTGATGTTCCCGGCTGCGGCGAGCGGCGAGGACCGCGACGAGCGGGGACGCGCGGTTTTCGTCACCAGGCTGATCCGCGTGATGCTCGCGCGCGCGCCGACCGAGTCGTGAAGGATACGAGACGTTCAGGGAGCTACAGTAATAGTAAGTATTAAAAGTATTAAAAGTATTAAAGGTATTAAAACCGCTCGCGAAGCAGCGCCGTAGCGACCGCGCCGTGTCGCGCAGTCGCCGAACCGACCAGCCTCCGCGTCGGGAGAGTCATACAGTAATAGAGAAATGTGTGATGATAACTACGCTCGAGTCCGCGCGCGCGGCGCTCGGGATACGAGTACGTCGTAAGGAACCTGCTCGCTGGCTCACGCGATGCTCTGGAAGTTTGCCGCGGTGACACCTATGAAGACGCTCATGGTGGCGATCATGATGGAGCCCATGACCACCGGCCCGTAGGGGTCGTGGAACGGCACTGTCGAGCGTTTGCTGATCTGCCGCCCGCGCCACACGAACGTCCAGGTCGCGTACGCGCAGAGGCACACCGATGCCGAGAGCATCGTCAGCGCGATGGTCAGGCCGAACGTCGTGTATTGCGCGCCGCCCTCCGCTCCGGGCGCCGCCACACCGGCGACGCCCAACAACGAACGCGAGGACAACGACGCGACGTCGTTTTCGGCGCCGCCGTTCCGGTTCAAGTTCTCGAAGTAGCCGGCGATGGCGCGGCTCACGATCTCCTCGATCGCCGCCGACGTCGCGTCCGCGTCGACGTCGCTGTCGCGAGGCGCGCGCTCGCTGTCGCCCGGATTCTCGTCCCCTGGCGCCGCCGCGCGCCACGCGACGCGGTGTTCGTGCCTGTGGATCACCGTCAGGAGGCCACCGTCGCTCGCGCCCGTCCAGCGCGCGGACGTGGCGTTGATGGACCCGCTGCCTGAATCGCGAGCGCTTTCGTGGGCGGCGTGCCCGGCGTTGCCCATGTGCACAGACACGAGGCCCGCGCCGATCGTGCCGATGAGCGTCGCGGTGTGCAGCCAGGAGAGGAACGTGCGTTCGTTCGCAAAGTACGTCTTGGGCTCGATGCGCATGGGCACCGTGCGCGGGTGCGCCGAGCCGCGTTCGCCGGGCCGGTCGTCGCCGGGTCCCAGCCGGAACTTGCGGCGCAGAAAGCGCGCGCCCGCGCTGAGGCCCCGGCGAAACGCGGCGCCGCCCCTCTTGAAGCCGTCCGCGTCGCCGAGGTCCGCGTTGACCCTCGAGTCGCCCATCAGGTCGAGCACGACGTCGTCGCCGGTGCCGGCCAGCAACGGGTGCGTTAAAGAGTGCTCGCCGTCGCCGCGGCTCTGCGCGGCGTCTCCGCGCCCCCCGAGCTGCGTCGAGGACGAGGCGGGGTCGGGGCGCACGCGCCGCGAATTGGAACCCGCGGGGATGGCGCCCGTCTCGCGCGACGCCGAGCTCTGCAGCGATTGGCGCAGCGAGACGTCGTCGACCCAGTACGGCACCTCCTGCGCGATGTCCGGGAAGAGCACCGCGCAGCCATGCATGAACTTGGAGAACTTAGGCAGCTCTGTGAGGCATCCCGAGCGGATCAGGTCGTCCACCCACGCCGGCGGGTCCTCGCCGGGGTCGAGCGCGAGCTTGATCTCGAGCACGGCGTGCGGGAAGCGCGTCACCTCGGTACGGTGCACTGGGATCTCGGGGTTCCGGAACCACCGGTTCGAGGCTTTGCACGTCGGGGCGTCCCGGGGGTTTTCCGAGAGCATGCACAGACTCGTGTCCAGCGAGCAACGCACCGACGCGTCGTACGGCACCTGAAACGCCGTGCGCATGTACACGGTGCGCAACGTCGGCTGCAGCTGCTTCGCCTCGACGGCGGCTTGCACCTCCGAGAACAAAACGCGGATGCTTTCCAGCTCCGAGGAGGACATCTTCTTCGAGCCGTCGGGGTTCTTCTTGGCGTGCGACGCCTTGAGCCGCTGCTTCTCCATCTCCCAGGTGTGCTTGCCCTGCAAAAAAGGCACCACGAGGTCGGCGGGCAGCACGAACCGCTCCTTGACCGACTCGTCCCCGGTCCACGACTCGCGGTGCGTCTTGCGCTCGACAAACACCGGCCCCTCCTCAGGTTCGAGGCCGTACCAGCGCAGCCGGACGGCGATGCTGTGCGGCTGCTTCTTGAGCCTGTTGTGGTACAAACCCAGGCTGACGTTGTCCAGGTACACAGAGCTGGTCATCTGCGAGTCCGCGGCGACGCCGGGGCCGCTAGCGACGGCGGAGGAACCGGCGGGCGGAAGGGCGCTGTCCCGGGTCTTCTGGCGCTCCATCAGGAACACCGGCAGGTGCTCGGCGAGCGTCTGCTTGACCGTGCTCACGTCTTCCGTGGAGACCCAGAACTTACGCGTGGAGCGCACGAAGTTCTGCGCACCCGGGCCGCCCTTCGGGCCGTTACCCTGCGCCTCGCTCGGCGCCTTACTCGGCGCCTTCGGGCGCAGCTTCTCGAACAAATCGGCCATCTGCACGACGAAAACCGCGCTGTGGTCAGCGGTGACCCACGGCGAGCTGTGCAGACGCTCCATGTAGTATCGGCAACACACCGTCGAAGGAAGGAGCTTGTCGTGCTTCTTCAGGATCTTGTAGCACGCCGTCGTGTTCAGGTTCGCGAACTTCTCCACCCGCAGAAATTCCCGCTGGACGTCGTGCAGCGCGTCGCGCAGCGCGGAGGCGCGCGCCGCGGCGTCGGCGCTCGCGCTCGCCTTCTCGGCATCCGCGATGGTGCCCGAGTTGTCCGAGCTCTGCGAGCCGCTCTCGAGCGAGTCGCTGGACACCGCGAGCATCAGGCCCTCCCTGTTTCGGTTTCGGTTCGCGGAGAGAGGACGGAGGGCGGAGGGCCGAGAAGCGTGTGAGAGACGCGCGCGCGGAGACTAAACGGCAAACGCGTCGCGTCGCGTCGACGCGACGATCGCGCGACTCGGAACCTGAGATCTGACTGGACCCGAAGGCGAAGGCGTTTCGTAGGTTTCGAAACTCGAGATCCGCGCGCGTCGTCTGTTCGCGGAGACGCGCTCGGAAACACGTTTCGGGGGTCCGCGCGCACCTCGCCACATCGTTGATCTCCAACTCGAGCTCCTCCACTCTGCGCTTCAGCCTCGCCAGCGTGGACTCGACGAACGACCCCACCTTCTTGACGTCCTCGTCCAGGGCCTCGAAGAACACGGACTCCCTGGGCAAAGGTGTCTCTCCCTTCAGCCCGCTGACCCCCGGCCTCGTCTCCATGAACGAGAACGAGAGCTTGATGAGGTCTTTAGGGGGTGTCGAGCTCACTGGCGCGTGCACGCCGGAGCTCGTGTCGGGGGACGCGTTCTTCGACGCGAGCTCCTCATTGAGCGCGCGGATCTGTTTCAGCAAGATCTTAAATTCCCCGTAGCGGATGTACCGTTCCCTCCACTCCGGCTCCATCTGCTCCTCGAAGTACGAGCCGAACTTCATCGCGCAGGGCGTTGGAGGACCGTCGACTCTTCTCCTATGAGCACCTACGTATCGCGATGCGTGCGACGCGCGTTGCGTGAGGCGCGAGAGTGCGCGTCTCGGGGGATATCTCGGGGCAAAAAAGTGTTAAAAGTCCCCGTCGGTGCACTTCGAGAAAGTCGGCAATTCCAAGATTAGTGCAGACGTAGTCTCTGAAAATGTAAAACGATAAATTGGAATAAAGCGGATTGGAATATGCCTTTTCGTCTTCGGAAAAGCCGGGATAAAGTTCGTCGTTGTTGATTTTTGGCTTTTTGCTGTTCGCGTGACAGACCGAATCAGACGATGGGCGGGCGCGCTCGGCTCGCGCTGGTGGTTCTGGCGTCCGCGCTCGTCGCGGGCGCCGCGCTCGAGACACGCGCGCTCGGCGCGGCCGAGCTCTCGCGCCTCGGCGCCGAGGAACGCGACGGCGCGCGGCAAGTCGCGTCGTTTCGTTTCGCCGTCGGCGCGTCCCTCGAGGGATCGACGCGTCGGGACGCGCGCTCCTTCGCCGAGGTTGGGGGGTCGGACGACGCGCCTTGGTCTTCGCCGTCGTCCCCGCGCGAGCCCGAGAAACCCGAGCTGCGCGCGAAGAAGCACCGCACGTCCAAGGCGAAGTGCAATCCCTTGAAACACCCGGCGGAGAAGCGGTGCGCGTACGTTCAGTCCCACCCGGCGTGCGAGCACGACGACAATCTCGTGCATTACCTCCGGCTGCACTTTTGCGCGTTTGGCCCGGAACGCGTTGCGCTGAGCCTCATCACGCAGGTGGCGGCGCTCGCGCTCCTCTGCGCGGTGCTGGCGACCGTCGCCGAGCGCTTCTTCTGCCCGGCGCTGGCCAACATCGCGCGGTGGCTCGAGCTCTCCGACGACGTCGCCGGCGCGACGCTGCTCTCCTTCGGGAACGGCGCGCCGGATGTCTTCGCGCAAATCGCCGCGCTGAGCGACGCGCGCGCCGAGGGCGTGAGTCTCGGCGTCGGCGCCGCGCTCGGGTCGACGTTCTTCGTCGCCTCAGCGGTGCTCCCGCTCGTCGTGCTCTGCGCCAAGAACGCCAAAGAAGGCGTACGCGTCGACGCGGCGCCCTTCGGGCGCGACGGCGCGTTTTACCTCGCGGCGGTGTTCTCCGTCGCCGGCGTGTTCGCCGCGGGGTCGGTTTCCGTCGCGCAGGCGACGAGCGCGTTTTGCCTGTACCCGGCGTACCTCGGCGCGGTGCTGCTGCCCGGGAGGGTCGAGGGGCTGCTCAGAAGGTTTCGGCGCGGTGTTTTCCGATCGGCTTCGCCGAGAGCCGACGACGACGACGACGATGCCCGAACGAACGCGGAAGGCGAAGGCTCCGCGGGGCGGACGTTTTCTTTCGACGGCTACTCGACGCCGCCTGAAGAGCCGACGAGCGCCGCGCCCGCGGGCCCCGGAGAGCCTCTGCTCGCGGGTGAGATCGACCCTGCACGCGGCTCGGATTGGCTCGGGGAAGCCGTCCACCCGCTTCTCGACGCGACGGACTCCGAGGCGGGCGAGCTGGAGAAGGGTCGTGCGAGGTACGCGCGCCTGGCGTCGATTCTCGCACGCGCCGCGCGCGCGCCGCTGCTTTTCGTCTTGCGCTTCACGATGCCCGAGGTGGGTAAACCGCTGCCCTCGCGCGGGCGGTGGGCGACGGCGGCGCTGCCGGTGACTGCGCCTCTGTTCTTCGCGTCCGTCGCGCGCTTTTTGAACGCTGGGTCGGTCACGCGACGGGGCGTGCTCTTCGGGATGGCGTGCGGCTCCGTCGGGAGCGTCGCGCTGTTCCTGTCCTGGCCCGCGCTGGCGGGCGCGACGCGCGAGCACCCGCGCGTCGCGAAGCGGCTGGACTTTTTCTTCACGCTCGTCGCGTTCACGCAGGCGGTGATGTGGATGGACGCCGCCGCGAGCGAGCTCGTGGCTCTGTTCGGCGCGATCGGGCGCATCAGCGGCGTGAGCGAGTCGCTGCTGGGCGCCACCGTGTTCGCGTGGGGCATCAGCGTCAGCGACCTCGCCTCGGACACGGCGGTGGCGCGGCGCGGGATGGCGCGCGCCGCGCTCGCCGCGTGCTTCGGCGGCCCGCTGTTCAACCTGCTGGTGGGCCTCTTCGGATCGCTCGTGTTCGCCACGGCGAGCCACGGGACGATTCGGGGCGTTCGCGTGGAAAACGAGATCGTCGTGCTGATGGTGTGCCAGGTGTGCTCGGTGACGTACCTGATGGCGGCGGCGCCCTTTCTGCACGGCGGGAAAGTCACGCGGGGCGTCGCGGCGGGGATGCTCGCGTATTACGTCGCCGCGCAGATCCTCGTCGCGCTCGTCGCCGGAAGAGTCATCTTCCCGGAACCGTGGATGTGAAGCACGAACGAGGTCTCGCGTCGAGGGTGCTGTTTATGTGCGTAGTATTAACGCCTCGGAAGATCATATTAGATCATAGCTATTAATACCGTAGACTACATATTTGGTAGACTACATAGTAGATCTCCTTGCGCCGCCTTCTCACTCGGCGGCGATCCCCGCGCGGCTTCCGCTCGCGAGAAGCCGGTTCGCAAACGGGCCATGTTTGGAGGTTTCTATGTGCCACTCGTCGATCTTCGCGCCATCGTCCAGCGCGCTGAACTGCTCCCAGGTCATCCGCGACCCCGACCAGAACGTCACGATCCCGTACGCGAACTCCGACGTGCGCCCGCCGGAGACGTCCACCCCCGACTGAAACGCGCACCACGGCGCGGGGTTCTTTAAATCTGCGCAGAGCCCGCGAGACGGCGGCTTGTCCCCGAGGTCCATGTTATCGTTCCCGCCCGCGCCGGTCACGACGTGCACCGTGCCTCTCGGTTCGCGGTACGTCTCGAGCGATGTGTGGTCGGTGCCGTTGACCACGGTCTCGTTGAACACCGGGAACGACCGCCAGTACTCGTGCTTGTGGCCGTAAAACGCGACGTCCACGCCGTGCTCGTGAAACAGCGCCTCGAGCGGGAACCGCGGCGGGTCGGAGAGTTCCCTTTCTTCCGGCGACGACTCGAGGTACGACACGGACTCGAAGCGCGCGCAGTTCGTGCCGTCCGCGTTCGCGCACACGCTCGGAACGCCGAGCCGACTGGACTCCTGCTCCCACTCGCACAAGCCGCCGAGGTTGGGTTTCTTCTTCTTCCCCACCGGTTTTTTTTCGCGTCCCGGCGCGCGCGGCGTCGGCGAAAAAGACGACGGCGGCGCGTTATCATCCCCGTCTTCGTGGCCCTCCTGAACGGCCGTGGCTTCGGTGATGGGGCAGTACATAGGCCTGTGCCCGTGTACGACCACCCAAGGGGTCTTTTTCCGGTCGACGCGGCTCAGGTCCCGCTCGAGCCACGCGTACATGCGCGCCGCGTATTCCGCGCCGAACTTCCCGGGCCAGAACAACGCCTCGGTGTTGTACGCCACGAGGTGCACCGGCCCCAGGTCCAGCGAGTAGTAGTGGTTATCGGTCTGCGCTTTGTTCGGCATCGTGAAGCGCTCGCGGTAATGCGTGAAGTTGTCTCGTTTCTCGTGGTTGCCCGCGCTGGTCATCCACGGCACGTAAGCTGCAATCGGCTCCATCGCGGCGAGGAAGTCGTCGCCGACGGCACCGTCGTCCGAGTCGAGGTCGTACGCGATATCTCCGCACTGCACAAACGCGTCCGGGGGGGTCTTACCCGCGCCGTGCACTTCGTTCGCGAGGAGCTTCAACACCTGCTCGCTGCGCTTGAGCCCTATGTCGCACAGCGCGATGAGCCGCAGAGGGGGAGTGTTTTTGTCCGCGAGCTGCTTCGCGTCGCGGCGCGACGTGAACCAAAACGTCGCGCTCCACTTATCCAGCGACGCGTCGCCCACCTGGTATTCGTACCGGACGCCCGGCGCCAAGCCCCGGAGCGTGGCCGCGTGGACGTACCGCGTCGTGCGCTTCGAGCCGCCGTCCACGAACCCGCGCACAGTTCCCGTCGCCGAGAGCGTCAAGCTCGCGGGCGTCGAGGACTCGGGGTCGCTCGGGGAGTAACGCACGTCCGCGTCGGTGGATTTCGCGGTCGACCACGTCACCACCATCTGGTCCTCCTCGTCGCCGAAGCTCAGGTGCACGCCGGTGGGGTCGTGAGGGCCCGCGGAGGCCGCGGCGGCGGCCAGAGCGGACGCGATGAGCGCGAAGAACGTCACCAAACGCATCCGCATCTCGGTCGGACAGTCGCGGGGCGGGACCTACTGCCGCCACCCACCGCCGCCAGCATCGTCATCACGTGCATAAAAGCCGAAAAGCATATTATGCTTTTTCTCGAAAAAATCTAGCGAGTGCGTCGTGCGCGTCGTGGCGGTTCGTTCCGGCATTTTTCTGCGGTTCCTGGTGTGAGGAGGTACAAGCGGGTGAGCGTTCGGGTCACGAAAAGGTTTTCTCGTCGCAAAAACGAACGCGCGTTCACGCGACGTCCACACCCGCGTCGTCCTCGTCGCCCTCGCCCCCTCCGTCCTGAGGGACACACTCGCCGTTGCGCACGTGCACCACCGTCGGGCGTGCCTCCGCGTCGGCGCGCGCCTTGGCCTTCGCCGCCGCCGCCGTCCGGGCAGGGTCCGGCGCCGCCGCCGCAGCTTGCCCGAGCGACTCGAGCACCTTGCGCGTCTCCGACACCGCCGCGAGCGCCTTCTTGAGCATCACCTCATCCACCTCCAGGCCCGCGCTCTTGCGCTCCTCCAGCGCGCGCACGGCCACGGACGCCTTCATGTAGATCTCCTTCATCTCGCCCACCAGCTTGTGCCGCTTCTTCTCTGCCTCGGTGCGCGGCGCCAGCGCCGGCGCCGCAGCGCGCGCCGCCAGGGAGGCGGATTTCTTGCGCGTGCGGACGGAGTTTTTCTGCGCCGCGACGTAGTCTGGGTCGGCCCACTTCGCCTTCAGCGCCGCGGAAATGGCGGCTCTGTGCTCGGGGCTCTTCGCCACGCCGCGCGTCGTGCGCGCGGTGACCCCCGTCGCCGCCTTCTCCGCCAGACGCGCCTCGCGCGCCGCGCGCTTCTTCTCCTCGCGCTCGATTTTCTTAAACGCGCGGAGCTCTTCTTTGCGCCGCCGCTCGCTCTCATCCATGGCGTGCTTCCCCCACACCCCGAAGCTCAGCCGCTGCACCGAGCTCACGCGCCGAGCGTACGTCCCGATGGACACGATACCCACCTTCCCCCGCCGCGGGCCGAGGCTCTGGCTCTTCGCCAGGTTGCGCGCCTCCATCTTGCGGTGGGCAGTGTCGCGCACGGTGCGGCGAATCTTCATCTTGGTGGTGGCGCTGTGGAACGTCTTCGCCGCCGCCTCGCGCATGCGCCGCTTCACCTCGGGGTCGCGCATAGCGCGCGCCGTGCTCTCCTTGATCTTGGCGATCGTCTCTGGGGAGTGGTGCCTCCCCTTGTTCCACGCGCTCTTGCCTTTGTTGGCGGCGCCGATCTTCGCGCGGCGGTCCAGCTCCGACTGCTCGTTCAAGACGCGTTGGAAGCGATCTTCCTCGCTCACCAGAGACGCGAGCAGGGTTTCGTCAATCGTCACCACCTTCGCCGTGCCCTTGTCCATCCGGAAACGCATGTTGTTGCAGTTGGGGCACCGGCACCCGGAGACGTGGTGCTTCTGCTGCTGCTTCCCGACCACGAACCCGCCGTCGAACGCGACGAAGACGGGCTCCGACGCTTTGACTGAGGCGAGCGCTCCGCCGGACCCGGAAGCCGCGCCCGGCGGATCCGAGGGCTCGGGCGCCGCCGCGACGAGCGCCCGCAGGTCGCGGCACACCGAGCACGCGCACGAGGGCTCGTGGCGCTGCCTACGCACGAAAAAGCCCGTCTCGGCGCCTCGCGGAGGTCGAGCTCGCGTCTTGACGCTCTCCGCCGCGCTCGCGACGGGCGCGGCGCGAGTCTCGACGGGATCCCGATTCTCCGCTCTGTCGAGAGCCGCCCCGGCGGAGGCGGACGCGTCCGGCGCGGCGCGCGGCGGCGAGCTCGGCGCGTCCGCGGGCGGGACGACCGACTCGGGCATCTGCACGATGTCCTCGCTCAGGAGATCGTCCCATGAAACGCGCGACCCGCCTCTGGTGGCGTTCGCGTCGCTGATGGCGCCCGTCGCCGGGTTTCGCAGGTCTTTCTCCTTGCCAGCCGCCGCCCTGACGTCGCGGCGCGCCGCTCCCAGGCGCGGCGCGGGGACGCCGCAAGAGCGCGCGCGCGATGGCGCACCAGCTCTCCCGACACCCACACGCGCGCCTGCCGCGCGCCCGGCGTGAATCCCCGCGACGCGGGGTCCCACCGACGACGCGGCGACGGCGTGCGCGCTCATGGCGTCTCAAATCGACGCGCGACGCGTCGGCGGGTGCTTCGTCCTCGTGGCTCTTCGTGGACGATCGTCCGCACGACGCAGCCTGGATGCGAGGAGGCCTTTCCCGCTCGCGCCTGCGCTCTCGTCTCCCAGACGAACTCGGACAAACGAACGGCTCCACTGAGGCCGCCGAAGACGCCTTCCGCGCGTCGCCGAGCGTTGTGGCGAGCGCGCCCCGCAAGCAAGGCACGCATGTGGGCGCCACGACGCCCAGCCGCCTCTGTCTCGACAAACGAGACCGGTACGGCGGCGTATAGACCGTCATTCTCGAGTCGTGCACGTTCACTTTTTCGCTCTCGGACTCGACGTTTCTTCGTCAAAAAAGTGGATAAGTTCGGCTCTCAGTTTCGACGCTTTTTTTGCGCCGTGTGTTTTCTGCAGACTACCTGGTCAGTTGGTAGTTGCGCATTTCCGCGCGTCGTTGCTCGCTCGCTGGCTGACTCGTTCGGGACGGGCGAACGCGAGACACGTCTGCGTCGGATCGCCGCCGCCCGACTCCATTAGTTGCGGCGGCGACGCGCGGGCGAGCGACGAACGCCGCGTGTCAAGTCGCGAGAGGGAGCTTCCGCGCGTTTCGCGAGCGTCTCGCCGGTGCGGGGTCGCGAGTCGCGCGTCTCGGGTCCGTGTCGAGCGCGGTCCGGCGCGCGGCGTCGCGCGGTTCGTCCTCGGTGGGGCGTTCTGTCGAGAACGGGCGTTCCGACGCTGCCGGACTCGGCGCGCGGCGGTCGCGGGGCGAGCGGTCGGGGTCTGGAGGGTCGGCGGGCGCGTTCCAGGGCCGATGGCGTGCGTGAGCGCGCCCGCGTCGGTGCACGCCGGCGTGCGCGTGGTCGCCAAGGCCTCCTCCAGCGCCGGACGGCGGGCGCGAGGGGACGGGATTTTCGCGGCGTCCCATCGGCGACGCGGTGCCGTCCGGACGCCCGCGCGATGGACCGCGGCGGCGCCGTTCCGGGGCGTCCTTTTTGACACGCGGAGGGCGCCCGCGCCCGCGCACGTGCTGTGCGAGCCTTCGCACGCGGAACTCGGGTCGGACGACGAGCCGGACGCGGTCGCCGCGCGAGCCGCGCGCGACGTCCGGAGGCGACGCGCGGGCGACGAGACGGATGCGCTTCCGGAGCGGCGCTCCTCCGCGAGACTGGGAAGACAGAAAAAGTCCCCGCCCGCGCCCGAGCGCGACGCCGCGTTGGCTGAGGCCAAGTCGACCGTGCGCGCGATGCGCGAGTCGCAGGCTGCCAAGCGCCAGACGCGCGCGAAAGCACCCTCCGCGGATGCGATCGAGACGCGCGAGCGGCGTGAGAGCGGCGCGAGAGCGGCGGAGGAGAGCGGCGCGGATTCCAAACTCGGCGGCGCCGTCGCGCCGCGGCCCGGCCCGGCGCGCGCCGCCGACGCGCTCAAGCGCTTGTCGCTCCGCGACGGCACCAAGACCAGCGTCGGCAGACCGTCTCGAAAGGCTTCGGTCGGGTTCAAGTCCCCGCCGGTGGACGCCGAGGCGGCCGCCGCCGTTTTCGGCGGCGGCGAGACGGAGTCGAGACGCGCGCCGCATCCGGCGGCGAAGGCGCCGAGCGCCGCGAGCGCCACGTCGCCGGCGCCCGTGCGGCGACGATCGCCTTCGAAGGAAAAAAACGCGGTTCCCGCGCCCACCGGCAGCGGCGCGCACAAGCACCAGTGGGACTCGTTCGTGGACTGGAAGATGATGGAGCACCAGGATTACGAGACCATCCCGGATGCGGAGTTTGAGAAGCTGAGTGAGAAGCTGCACATCAAGGAGAAGTGGCGCCCGATGGTGTCGTATCTGGTGTCGCTCGGCTTGACGACGAAGGAGCTGGAGAAGTGCCTGGTGAACTGCGAGGAGATCTTCAAACGCCCGGTCGCGAAGGTGATGACCCGGGTTGAGTACTTGCAGAACGAGCTCGGGTTCCAGGGCGCCGAGCTCAAGAAGCTGATCCACAAGGAACCCGCCATCTTGCTGCAGCGCAACCGGCACACGGTGCCGCGCTGCCGGTACCTGACCGAGCTCGGCATTCCCGCGGAGCGCCTCCCGACGATGCTGCGCAAGCAGCCCCAGATCCTGCACCTGTCCGTGGAGAAAGGCCTGAAGCCGCGCGTCGCGTACTTCAAGAAGGAGCTCCTGATTCCCGAGGCTGACATTCCCAAGATGCTCGAGCGCAACCCCGCGGTTTTGACGTTTTCCATCGAGAACCAAGTGCAGCCGCGCGTGGATTTCCTGAGGGATCTCGGCATCTCGCGCGACGGCGTGATGAAGATGATCGTGCGCCACCCGCACGTGCTGCAGTACTCGTTCGAGGGTCTAGAGGAGCACATCAACTTCCTCTCCAGCATCGGCATGGACGAGGAGGATGTCGTGCACACGGTGACGCGCCTGTCGCAGCTGTTTTCGCTCAGCGTCACAGATTCGCTGCGCCCCAAGTTCAAGTACATGACGGATGAGCTGGGCGGCGACCACAAGACGTGCGTCAAGTTCCCGGCGTACTTCTCCCTGAGCCTGGACCAGCGCATAAAGCCGCGACACACGTACCTGCAGCAGTACGACTGCGCGCCCGACCCGTTCCCGATGAAATACCTCAGCGAGAACGACGCGGCGTTTGCCGCGCGCTCAGCGTCGAGCGGCGGGTCGCTGGCGGATTTCGAGGAGTATCGCGAAGCCGTCGTGCCGCGCTTCAAAGCGGAGACGCTGCAGGCGAAGGAGCGCGCGATGGAGTCGCTGCACGCGGAGCAGAGGCGCGCGCACATGCGCGAGACGCGCATCGCGCAGCAGAGGCGCCTGCAGGTAAAGAACCAAGGGTACTCGCAGCGCATCGTGGACGCGCGCAACAGCATGAACCGCGTCAAGATGCTCGGCGCGGCGCGCAAGTCGCGGTGACAAGCGCGGGTCTTTGTGGCTACCGAATGTTTTTCCGCGCAGCGACTCGCGGCGCGCGAGCGTGTACGTAGTACTACCCGCGAAGCGCATATCATAGAGTGAGGTCTGTCGTCATAGCTATGTACTTTCGAAAGTAGAAATGCGAGCAACTTCTTGTCTCTTGGTGGCTTACTTCGCTTTGAGACAAACTCTATTTCGCGGCGAGCGTCTGCAGCTTCTTCTGCAACTCTTGGATCTCCCTGTGCTTGGTCTCCTGCTTGTTCTCCATGGACTTGACCATCTTGTCCAGCCGCTCGGTCTCGTTCTGGATGAACTCCAGGCGCTTCTGCACGTTGCTCTTCGCCTCCACCAGGTCCTGCTTAATCAGCACCGGGCCGATGAGCTTAAACACGTTCGCGTCATCCTCCAGTTTCTCCAGCTCCTGAGCGTGTTGGTTTTTCGCGAAAAAGACGCAGCGATCGTGACGGTCAGCGAGAGGGTCGTTCGAGAGGGTCGGTGGGAGCCGAGAAGCGGTAGCGATGGAGCGCGGTCGTTCGCGCTCGACGCTGGTCGCGCGCGCGTACCTTGAGTACCATGTCGTTCTCGCTGAACTGCTGCACGAACTGCTGGCGGTTGCTCATGTTCCTGCTCAGATCTGCGAGGTGGGTGGAAAAAAGGTCAGCGCGCTGCTCCCCGCGTCGAACGGCGCGACAGATCGCGGCTGCTGAATCCCGGCGTACCTTTCTGCAGAGCCTGGAAGTCATTCGCCTCGATCGCGAGCTTGTCCTGGATGGTCTTCAGGGCCGACATCGTGGCCTTTGTCCCCTTTCACGCGTGCGACGCGCGCGAAGTGAGTGGCGGGCGGGCTCGTCTTCCGCAGCAAGCACGCGTGAGTCAGCGCGGTGATTTTCATTTCAAAATTCAGGCAGCGGACGAGCAAACAAAGCGCCAACGCCTCCCTCGCCTCACACACGCCTCGCACGGCCTTCGCTCGCCGGCGCGCGTGCGCGCGCGTGGGGGCATGTTCTACTCCGTCGACTTGCTCTCGCCCAAGGGCGCGCTGGGTCAGATATGGGTACGACGCGCCCGGACGACGCCCTCGCGCCCGCGCCGCGCGCGCGTTTCCCCCTCCTCTTTCGTTCTCGTCCTCCGACCGAACGCGTCTGACGAGTCCCCCGCGCCGCGCGTTCGCAGATCCTGGCGCACCAGCCGAGCCGCGCGGCTCGTCTGAACCGGCACAAATCCGCCAAGCTCTCCGTGGCGGACGCGTGCAGCATCATCATGAAGCCGCCCTCTCCGCTGGTACGTCGTCGCCCACGCGGCGGAAAACGAGTCTCCGATACGACCCCCGAGACGAGTCGTGGTTCCCCTCGCGCGCGGACGCGACGACGCGCGCTGACCTGTCGTATCCGCCGCGGCGCACCGACCAACCGCATCGTCGCAGGCACTTCGACTCGCCGCACTCCTGATGCGCGGGGTCGTGACCCTGTACTCCCGCCAGGTGCGCGCGCGGCTCGATCGCCCGCCGCGCCCTCCTCTTTCCCCTCGTCTCGCGCCACCCGAAAGGCTCTTCGCGCGCCGCCGCGTTTCGTTTTCCCGCGTCCCTCGCGCGTTCCGCCCTCTCACGCGCCTTCCCCTCCTTCCCCTCGGACCGAACAGCTGCACTTCCTGTTCGAGGACTGCTCTTCGTTCCGCACGCGCCTCGCTCGACACGCGCTCGCCTCGGGTGACCGCAACACCCTGCGCGACGACGCGCGGTCTCCGCCCGGCGGGGCGCGGGCCGCCGAGCGAAACGAGCGAGACGGCGGCGCCGGCGGGCGACGCGAACACCGCCGCCTCGCCGTGACGCGCGACGTCGACTTCGACGACGCGTTCGCGCTCGACGACGAGCGCGTCGGCGAGGACGCGCGCTTCGCCGAGATGGCGCTCGACGTCGTCGAACGGGACGGCGCGGAGCACGCCTTCTTCGACGCCGCGCGCGACGAGGCGGAGTGGGACGCGCGCTTCGGCGGCGCCGCCGCCGGCGATGACCTGGCGATGGATTTCCTCGGCGGCGAGGTACGTCGGCGCGGCCGCGCGACGACGCGCGACGACCTGAACCTCCCCGACCAGGCCATGGAGGACCTGCTCGGCCGCGTCGCGGGCGATCGGCTTCCCGAAAGCCCGGAGCGCGTCCCGAGAGACGTCGGCCGCGGGCGCGGCGGATTCGAAGCGCCGGCGCCCGCGGAGGCGCCGGACGAGCGCGCCCTCCCGCCGCTGCCGCTGGACGAGAGCGACGACGAGGATGAGGACGCGCCGTACCGCCCGGACGACACGGACGTCGAGGTGGGCACGGGAACGGGCACGGGCACGGCCTCCGGCGCGCTCAACGTGACGCACTCCTCCGCGGCGCCGTCGCCGGCGATGCTCGAGCTCGAGGCGGCGGCGCGCGCGCGCGCCGGCAAGGCTGTGCGCCCGCGCCGCGCGGGAAAGCCGCGCCCGGGCACGGCGAGGCACCGCATGCAGACCGTCGACGCGGAGACGCACCTGGGCGGCGGCGCGTACCGCATGTGGCTCAAGGATGCCAGCGACACGCGCGCGCGCGGCGGGCGCCCCTTTTTCGGAGACGAGGTCCCGCACGCGGCGTCCCCCGGCGGAGGAGGAGGAGGAGACGACGCCGTCCGCGGCGACTTCTTCGAGACGCTCTTCATGGGCGGCCCCCGCGGCGGCGTGCTGTTCCGGGCGGCCGCGCGCGACGGCACCGCGTGCGCCGGTCTGAGGGCGCACTTCCACGCGCTCTTCGAGGCGAGGCGCCAGCCCTGGCCTGCGTGCGCGCGCGGCGCCCACGCGCGCGGAGGAGCGCGCGGCGAGTATTTGGTCAGCAAAAAATTCGACGGCGCGCGCCACCCAGAGGAGGCGCTGGCGCTCGAGGCGGAGGCGCTCGCGCTCGAGGCGGAGCGCGAGGTGGCGCTCGAGCGCGACCGCGAGCGCCGCGGGAGGCTCAAGCACCTGAAGCGCAGCGAGGCGTTCGGGGACGTCTCCAGCGACGACGAGGGCGGGTACAAGCCCGGCCCCATCGCCATGGGGCACGGCGACGACGACGACGACGACGACTTGCCCCTCCCGCCGATGGACGAGAGCGACGACGACGCGCCCGGACGCTTCGCGGATGCTTTCCGCGCCTCCAGGTCCGACCTCGGCGTTCGCCGGCGCCGGGGTTTGTCCCTGGCGGACCTCCTGGAGGGCTGCATCGTGGACGAGCGCGACGCGCGCAGCTTCTCCGTGGGCGCGGCGTCGCGGGGCGCGCGGTCCGGCAGCCTTCGCTTCGGAAGCGACGCCGGGAACCCGCCCTCGTCGATCCGCCCGGCGTCCTCCGTCGACACCGGCGGCGCGTCGCAGTACCGGCTGCTGGAGTCCGAGCCGAGCGAGGCTGTTTCTTTGGCGGCGCGCGGCACGTCCGCCGGGAACGTGGGCTCCGCCGCGTACAACCTGATGCAGTTCCTCAGCCGCGGCGCGTTCGCGGGCGCGACGCGAGTCGCGTCGCTCCGGGCGCTGTGCGTCGACAACGGCTTGCGCCGGAAATCGGCGGCGCGGTGCTTTTACCAGACGCTCGTGCTGACGGGCGGCGGGTTCCTGGACGCCGCGCAAGACCTCTCCGTGCCGTACGGGGAGATCCTGATTCGGCCGGGCGCGCGGTTCGGGGGGGAGAAGAGCGCCGAGGAGGGCGCCGACGTCGGCGGGCGCGGAGCGGACGGCGACGGCGGCTCGGGATCCGAACCGTCCGAGGCGCCCGAGACCGAGCCCCGACCCGATCCCGACCCGATCCCGCAGAGACGGTCCAAGCGCGCGCGTCGCGGTTAGCCCTCCTTTTGGGTTTGGGTTCCGCGCGCGGCGAGACGCGAACGCACGCGCTCGAGACGAACGACACGACGAAGGAAACGACGACGTTTGCGGTACCACGATTCGTGACTCTTCGCGCTTCGCGTTCGTCCTCCTTTTCAGGCGATTCGACGTTTTCGTTTTCAACCTCCTCTCTCACAGGTACACGTCGTACCTCCTGTCGGCGAGGCGCTCTTCCTCGTCCGGCGACAGGGACGTTCGCCTTCTCGCCGCCGCGACCGCCGCCGCGGCCGCCGCGGCGCCAGCGCCGGCGCCGGCGAGAAGGAGCGCGGCGGCGCGCCGGGAAAACGCGCCGCCGCCGGTTTTCGCGGCGCCGAGTCCGGCGAGCCTCGCCCCCCCGGTCCCGCCGGCCCGCTCCGTTTCTTTTTCTTCGGGGAGCGGGGGGAGCTCGCCCTCCGCGGCCGCGATCGCCGCGGTCGCCGCCTTCATCGCCGCCACTTCGTCTTCCCTGTGCAGTAGGCGCAGCTCCTCCGCCGTGAGCCCCGCCAGATCGCGCGCCACCAAGCCCTCGAGCGGGCCGCCTCGCCATCTCGGTGCCGTGTGGTGGTACGCGTGCCGCGGCGCGCGCGTCTCTCGGCGCGCGCCCGGCGTCGCGCCGAGCCGCGCCTCCCCGGCGCTCGCGAGCACCACCTGCGGGGTCCCCGCCGCTGTCTCCGCGCCTTCTCGCTCCGGTTCGACGCGCTCCAGCGCGAAGGGCGCGAAGATCTCCGCGCCCACCCCGGAGGCGCACTGGCACAGCTTCTTGTGGCCGGGAAACGGATCCGCGTCGCCGAACGTCGCCGCGTCGCAGGTGAAGGCGCCGCGCGTCTCCTTGTTCACCCACTTGAACACGTCGCGGTTGTCGCGGAAGAACCTCGAGTTGTCCGCGTACATCTCCACCTCGCCGCTGTGCCCGAACCGCGCGACGCCCAGGCAGTTGCACGCGTCGCCCTCGTCGCCGCACCAGGTCCAGCGCACCTCCCAAGGCTTGGGCGTTTTCGAGCCAGCGTCATTCGCCGGCGTCGCAGCCGCGTCGATCCCGCCCACGCGCGCCGCCGCACCGGCCCGAGCCCGGCTCGCGCTCGGCGCGGGCGTGGGCTCCGGCGCGGGCGCGGGCGTGGGCGCAGGCGTCCACGTGGGCGCAGGCGTGGGCAGCGCCTCGCAGAGCTCGTCTGACTTGGGAGGCAGCGCCGCGCACTGGCAGATGAACTGCTGGTCGGGTTCGCGCGTCCCCTCCGGCCAGGGGTGTGCGCCCGGCATCGTCTCGTTGGCGCACCGGTAACGCGCGCGCCCCGTGGGTGGCATCTCGAGGTACTTCCAGCGGGTCACCTCGGGGTGGTCCGCGAAGAACGTGGGGCGCTTGCCGCCGGCGTACAAGTCGGAGGACCCCGTGGACCCGAAGCGCATGAGCGCGTTGTTGCCGCACTTGCACGGCTCCCCTTCCACGGAGCAAAACTCCCAGCTCAGCGTGGTCGGCTCGGGCAGGGGCGTCGGGATAGGCTCGGTGCACTGGCAAATGCTCCTCTCCCCGGGGTAAGGGTTGGGGGGTCCGCCGAAGTGCCGAGGCGCGCAGTCCACGTTCCCGCAGTTGCGACGGTACGCCCACTTCACGGCATCCGGGTAAGCCGCACGCGACTCATACGTGCCGTAGCCGCCAAACCGCACGACGCCGTTGCAGAAGCACGAGGGCTTGCCCGCGCCGCTGTTCGCGCACCACGCGAACGTGCGGTTAGTCGTGGCCGGGCCAGGCTCCGTGCCGAGCAGGTCCATGAAGTCGTCATCGAACGCCTCCGCCTTGGGCGTGGGGATGGGCTTCAACGAAACCACGAAGTCCGAGTCGCCGAGCTCCGCGAGCTCGGTCTCGCCTGTCGGCGAAGGCTCCGCCTGCGCCGTGGAGGCGAGGACGGCCACCACGCACGCCACGATGATGGTGACACGCATCTCGATTCGCGTAAGCCTCCGCGGCTCTCGGGTGACGCGCACTGATCCACGAACGTGACGCGCCGACGTTTCACGCAAAAAAGAAACACGCGTCTTCTGTTTCTGTGTGTCAAAGAAAGTTCGATACTAAATGCCCATACGGTGTGCATTTGTTCGGTTACATTTTTGTTTTTGGTTCACAACTCAAGTCGTCGCCCCGTCGATAGTCCTCTCCACTTCCCGCGAACGCGCCGCCGGCTCGACGGACGCGTGACCGGGAGGCGCAGCTGCGATGGCGGTCGCGCCGCGCCCCGCGCGCAGCGCGCTGTGCGTGGTGGGGCTGTGCGTGCTGCTCGCTCGGGCACACGGCTTTGGAGGGGACACCATGGACGTGGACCGAGCGACGTCGTGGCTCGAGACGATGCACGCCTCGGACTCGGGTCCCGATCCCAACACCGTGAGCTGGACGCGGTGCGCCGCCGAGGGCGAGCTGTGCGACTGCTCGTACCAGAAGAGCGCCGTGCGGCTCATCCGCTACGGCAGCCCCGGCGCGTCGGAGGCGCCCGACCGCGAGTGGCAGTGGGACTACGCGCACGTCGAGGCGACCGCGAATGTGCTTTTGTGCCACCCCCTGAGCTTCATGCACCGCGATCCCGCGCCCGGGTTCGTCAAGCACTGCGAGTGCGCGCACGCGCGGGACGAGTCCGTCCCCCCCGCGCCTCGGGCGGTGTTCGACCAAACCACCGAAGTGGTGATTCCCGCGAACCGCAGCCAGATCGGCGCGCCCCCGCCCCCCCCGGCGCTGGGCGCCCCCCCGGCGCCCCCGCCGGCGCCGCGCGAGCGGGCGTACGCGTCGCCGGCGTCGCCCGGACCCGTCGTCGAGGCGCTGAAGACGGCGAGAGGCGCTGAAGAGGTGCGCGGCGGCGCGCCCGAAACGCAGGGTTCCGTCGAGACGCTGAAGACCGCGATAGACAAGATGGCACAGGAGGAGACGGCGGAGGCGGCGGCGGCGCGCGCGACGGCGACGGAGGTGCGCGGGATGGCGCCGCGACTGACGGCGGTGGCGTCGGAGCTCGAGGCGATGGCTCCCGGGCTGGCGGAGCTGGAGCCGGAGATGCACGCGGTGACGCAGGAGATGGATGTCATGGCGTCCGAGGCGGTGACCACCGCGAGCATCGTGGACGACATGGTGAGCGAGATGGAGGCGCTGGCTCCCGAGATGACGGCGTTGGAGTTGGAGACAGAGACGGCGAACGCGACCGCGAAGGAGGCGATGGCGCCGGAGATGGCCGCGATGGCGGCTCGAGCCGAGTGGGCCGCCTCGAAGGCGGCGTGGGTGGCGTCGGAGACGCACGAGTTGCAGCCTGACATGGAGGCGCTCGCGTCGCAGGCGGAGTTCATCGCGGGCAAGTCGGAGATGCGCGCGGTGGTGCCGGAGATCCAGTCGATGACGCGCGACGCCGCGGCGGTGGACTCGAACGCCACGCGGACAGCCTCGGACGCGAATCGCACGGCCGAGGACATCGAGGCGGTGGCGGAGATTTTGGAGACCGCGACGATCGCGACCGGGACGGCGACCTCGCGGTCGGCGTCCGCGACGACGCCCGCGCTGACGGCGGCCGCGCCGGAGGCGCGCGCGCTGAATCCGAACGACTACGGGTGGACTTTCTGCGCTCGCGACGGTTCAAACGAGACGTGCGAGTGCGCGACGCCCGGTGCGTTGGTGCGGTTCGGGTCCACGGGCAAGCCCGAGTACTACGCGAAGGGCTCGACGTGGTTCGCCGACCACCCGCGCGTCCGGAAGTTCGATTACGCGTCGCTCCGGCCGGGCGAGACGAAGGCGACGTGCGACGCGGCGACGTTCTCCGGCTCGGATCCGTTCCCGGGCCAGGACAAGGTGTGCCACTGCGCGAACCACGGCGCGATCCCGGAAGACGAGCCGCTGGTGACGTTCGTCTCGCACGCGCGTGACGTCGAGGAAGTCGAGGCGCGCCGGCCGCAGAGTGACCAATCCATTCGGGGGGACGTGACCGACGCGATCGCGGCGGTGGCGGCGGTGGCGCGCGCCGGCAAACGTCCACGCGCGGCGGACGTGGTCAAGCTTCCGCCCATCCGCACCAGACAAAAAGGCGCCCTGGGCTCGAAAGAGGCGGGAAGCGAGATGGAAGGCGAGTCTATTCGCGCATCGCTGGGGAGGAGCGCCATGCGCCAGCGCGCTGCGCGGTACGCGCAGAGCCTCGCAGGGCCGGCGGCGGCGGCGGCGGCGGCGGCGGCGGCGGCGTTCGCCGTCCGCCGCGCGCGGCGGCGGAGCGAGGAGACGCGCGCGGAGCGCGTCGCGCTGTGCGGGCGAGGGAACGAGTTCGTCCGCTACGGCGATGACGCGACGGTGTAGGATTCTGTGACACACACACCGAATCGAGAATCGAGTACGAGCGCCGACGGCGCGCGCGCGCGAGAATGCGCGGGACGTATCGAATCGGGCCCACTTCCTGGTTTTTAACCTGAACTCGATCCCTCGGGAAAACGACGGGTTGGCGAACCCAGAGACGTGCGTTTTCGACGCGAATTTCCTTCCTATCCATCCAAACGGTGGATGGATGAAAAGCGCCGAAAACTCCGAGGCGGCGGCGTCATCACGCCACCGCATTCACCCGAGCACCGCGCGTTCCACCCGCGTCGGCTCTCGCTGAACCTCGCACAGGAGGCCGACATGACTTCCGCTTCGGACATGGAGCGCGCCCGCACGGCGATGATGGTCGCCGCGGGCGTCGTCACGTCCACCGGGCTCCTCGTCCTCACGCAACGATCGATCCGCTCCACCATCGCCTCGATGCTCAAGGTGCGGATCTCGCGACGAGAACGAACGGCGTGTGCGCGACGTCCGCGCGAACCTCCGTCGTCACCCCTCGTGTCTCGAGATACACGAGCACACGCTCTGACGCTCACGGTGCCCTCCCCGCTCATCCCGCCCCCCCCGAACCAGAGCGTCGCCGCCGGCCTCGATCCCGCGCCGGTGAAGTCCGCCGCCGCCTCGGACGTGGAGCAGAAGCTTCGCGCGCAGATGCAGGCCGCGCAGGCGGCCGCGCAGCAGGCGCAGCAGGCGCAGCAGGCGCAGCAAGCCCAGGCTCAGCAGGTGGCTCAGACTGCCGCAGGCGGCGCGCCCGGCGCGCAGCCCGAGGAGGAGCTCTCCGCGCTCGAGCGCTTCTGCACGGACGTGACGGACGAGGCGAAGCAGGGAATGCTGGATCCCCTCGTGGGGCGCGACGACGAGATGCGCCGCATCATCCACATCCTGTCCCGCCGCACGAAGAACAACCCCGTGCTTCTGGGGCAGTCCGGAGTGGGCAAGACCGCCATCGTGGAGGGCCTGGCGCAGCGGATCATCGCCGGGGACGTCCCCGCGCCGCTGCGCAACGCGCGCCTGCTCGAGCTCGACCTGGGCGCGGTGGGCGCGGGGTGCCAGATGCCCGGCGAGTTCGAGGAGCGTCTCTCCATCGTGGTCTCCGAGATTGTCGAGGCGACGCAGAAGGGCCCGGTGGTGATGTTCATCGACGACATCCACAACCTGTGCCCGCCGCCGCCCGCGGCGAACAACGGCGCCGCCATCCTCAAGCCCGCGCTCGGCCGCGGATTGCTCAAGTGCATCGGCGCGTCCACCACCGAGAAGTTCAAGAAGACCATCGAGCAGGACGCCGCGCTCGAGCGCCGGTTCCAGCAGGTGCCCGTGCCGGAGCCGGACGAGACGCAGACCGTCTCCGTGCTCCGCGGCCTGCGCTTGAAGTACGAGCAGCACCACGCGATCAAGATCAACGAGAGCGCGGTGGTGGCGGCGGCGAAGCTGTCGGCGCGATACGTCAGCGGGCGGTGCCTGCCGGACAAGGCGATCGACCTGCTGGACGAAGCCGCCGCGGCGGTGCGCATGCAGAAGACCATGAAGCCCGAGGATCTGGACGAGACGGACCGCAAGGTGGCGCAGCTCACCAAGGAGCGCGACCAGATCCGCACGAAGCTCGCGGAGGAGAAGTACAAGCCCGGCGCGGCGCCCAAGATTGCGGCGGCGTGCCTGCAGAGCTTGAACGAGCAGCTCTCGACGGAGAAGGCGAAGCAGCGGAAGATCTCCGGCGATCTGGAGAAGGAGCAGAAGGCGAGCCGCGACCACAAGCGCGCGGCCGCGGACCTTTCCTTTGGCGAGCGGCGCCTGGCGAACGCCAAGGCGAAGCAGGCGGCGGCGGCGACCAACATGCGCCGCGTCGAGGAGGCGCGCGCCAAAGCGGCGGCGGCGGGCGACGCCGAGGCGGCTGCCAGGGTGGAGGCTGCCGGGAAGCAGGCAGAGAACGACGCCGCGCGCGCGGACAAGGAGACCGCCGAGCTCTCCGAGCTCGTCGCCAAGGCGAAGATCGAGTACGTGCGCACGGAGCAGGAGATCATGGCCATCTCCAAGGACGCCGGCCTGATGAGCAAGGAGGAGGTGACGGACGGCGACATCGCCGCTGTCGTGTCGCGCTGGACCGGCGTTCCCGTCGCCAAGCTGGTGGCGTCGGAGAAGGCCAAGCTGCTGCAGCTCGAGGCGGAGCTGCACACGCGCGTGATCGGCCAGGAGACCGCCGTGACGTCCGTCGCGGAGGCGGTGCAGCGCTCGCGCGCGGACCTGTCCGACCCCAACGGCCCGGTGGCGTCCTTCATGTTCCTCGGGCCCACCGGCGTCGGCAAAACGGAGCTGGCCAAGGCGCTCGCCAACTACCTGTTCAACTCGGACACCGCGCTGATTCGTCTGGACATGTCCGAGTACATGGAGAAGCACTCCGTGGCGCGGCTGATCGGCGCGCCCCCGGGGTACATCGGCTACGACGAGGGCGGCATGCTCACGGACGCCGTGCGCCAGAAGCCGTACTCCATCGTGCTCTTCGACGAGATCGAAAAGGCGCACGTGGACGTCTTCAACGTGCTCCTGCAGATTCTGGACGAGGGGCACTGCACGGACACGCAGGGCCGCACGGTTTCGTTCCGCAACTGCCTGATCATCATGACCAGCAACCTCGGCTCGGACGAGATCGCGTTCGGGGACAAGCCGCGCCGGGGCAGGCGGGGCGAGAGCATCAAGGAAAAGGTGATGGGGCACGTGCGCTCGCACTTCCGCCCCGAGTTCATCAACCGCCTGGACGAGTTCATCGTGTTTGAGCCGCTGACGCACGAGCAGATCATGGAAATCGTGCAGCTGCAGTGCGCGAAGCTCGCCGAGCGCGTCGCCGGTCAGCGCATGAAGCTGGACCTCGAGCCCAGCGCGATCGACTACCTCGCGACCAAGGGTTTCGACCCCACGTACGGCGCGCGCCCGGTGAAGCGCGCGATCCAGTCGGAGCTGATCCAGGTGATGGCCAACCAGCTCCTGCGCGGCGTCTTCGAGGAGGACGACACCATCGTCGTCTCCGCGGACAAGAACGGCCTCGCGCTCGCGTCCGGCCCGAAGATCGTGCGCGACGCGCCCAAGGATGTCGGCGACAGCGACGACGACGTCCCGGCGCCGGCCAGGAAACCCGCGTTCATGAACGTCGTGAACCAGTCAATGGGCCAGTTCGTGGGCGGCGCGCCCAACGGCGGCGGCGGCGACGGCGGGTTCCTTTGAGAAGACGCGGCGAGAAAAAAAAAAAATCATACTCTCGAAGGCGAGGGCGTTAAAAATAACGGGCGCGGGCGAGGCCGGCCGCGCCCGCGCGAACACACGACGACTATCAACCTGTGACTTTGAAGGCGCAAGTGGGGATGTAGGAGAAACGCGGGATACCCCCCCGCACACGTAGACGGCCTTATGCCGCATTTTTTACGACGAATCCGTCGAAGCCGTCGTCGCGAGCGAACCTCTCGCCTTTTCCTCACAACGCTCTCTCTACCCCGGGGACATCTCCATGTCGTCGTCCTCCTCCTCGTCGTCCGCCGCCACGGGCACGTCCTGCCGCGCGTCCGCCTTCCCCCCCGGCTCGTCCGCGTACGGCGCAGCCTGGAGCGGCTCGTACGAGACGAAGTTGTACGGCGGCATGGTCACCGCGCACTGGTCGATGAGCGCGAGGGTGAGCATCTCCTGCGCGAATACGTCGTCCGGTCGCAGCGAGAGCGCCCTGTGATAGCACTCGATCGCCTCGGACATGTTGGTCTGGAAGTTGCCCTTGAGCTGGTGCGTGAACCCGAGCGCGGTGTGCGTCCCCGCGCACCGCGGCGCGAGCGACAGCGCGCGCTCGTACCACTCGATGGCGGCGTCGAAGTCGTTCATCTTCCGGTATGCGTGCGCGACGTTGACAACCGACGCTTCCCACTCGTCCGTCAGCGGTTGGGGCGCCAGCGCGACGGCGTCCAGGAGGTGCCCCGCGGCTTTCGCGTATTCTTTGTTGCGGTACGCCAGCACGCCGAGCTCGTTGTGCACGAGCGGGTCCGCGGGGCAAATCGATCTGCTCTTCGCGAAGAACTGCTCCGCCAGACTCAGGTTGTTCGCGCGCCGGTACTCCATGCCGATGCACAGCGCGGGCAGGTGGCACCCCGGGAACAGGCGCGCCGCTGTGCGGTAGGCGGCCATGGCCTGGTCGGACTCGTCCTGCACGGCGAAGGCATGCCCGAACCCGATCCACGCGGGCACGAACGCACCGTCCAGCGCGGTGGCTTTCGAGAAGAACCGCCGTGCCGCGTCGAAGCGCCGGACGCAGTAGTAGTAGCACCCCACGGCGAACCACGAGACGGCGCGTCTCGGGTACTCCTCCACCAACTCGTGCGCGCGCGCGAAGAGCTCGTTCTTGCGCCGCAGCTCCGTCGTCGCCGCCAGGTACACGGGCAACGCCTTGAGCTGGAACGGGTCGCGTTCGAGGATCGCGACGCACGTCTCGTGGCACTTCGAGAAGTCGCCGCGGTGGTAGTACCACTCCGCGCGCGCCAAAGCCACTTCGCCGTTGTCGCGCAGCGCCAGAAGCTCCGCGGGCAACGCGGCGAGCCGTTCTCGCCGCGTTCTCGCCTCTTCCTCTGACGCGCCGTCGGAGACGCTCTCGTCCGCCGCGCCCCGGATCTCTTCCAGCATCTCCAGCCCGCTCTCGAGCTCGGGCTCGTCGTACTTCTTGCCCATGGACGTGTACAGGAACCGCAGCCACTCGTCCTCCGGGTCGAACGCGAGCGAGCCGATCAGCGCGCGCTCCTCCTCGGCGGAGAGCGCGTGGTTGGCCACCAAAGACTCCAGCGCGGCGTAACAAAACGGATCCGCCTCCAGCGCGGCAACGTACCACCGTCGCGCCAGCGGGCGATTCTCCAGCGCCTCGTGCGCCTGCGCGCGGAGCAGCGCGATGGCGGAGACGTGAGAGATTTTCTTCTTCGAAGGCGTCTTCTCGTCTCCGAAGGCGTCTTCCGGTTGATCCGCCGCGTCCGCCGCGAGCCGCGCGCCGTCGGCGTCTTCAACAGTCTCGTCGCCCAGCGCGGCAAGGCACTCGTCCCACTCGCGCGCCGCAGCCAGGCACCGCGCGGCGAGCAGTCGGAACCGCGGGGCGTTTTTTTCGGAGGAGGTCGGCGCGGTGACGTCCCCGCCGTCCACCAGGCCCGCCCCGCGCATCACCGTCAGCGCGCGGCGGTGGTGCTTCCCCGCGAAGAGCGCCTGGCAGTACAGAAACAGGTCGTCGGGGTCCCGCGCGTCGCCGTCCCCGCTCATGCTCACGAGCTTGTCCGCGAAGAACACCGCGGAGTCGTCCAGGTGCTTGTCCAGGCAGTCCCGGACCACCGAGCGGAGCTTTTCGAGCGTCGCGCGGGGAACGCGCGGGAGGAGCGGCGGGCCGTCCATGGTGCCCGCGCGTGCCCACGGGAGATCTGGCGCTCGATCGCGCGAGGATGAGTTTTCTCTCAGACGGCACCACCTAAACACGCCGGATCCGTCTCTCCAGCGTTCGAATCCAGTCCACCGCCGAGGGCTCGAACCCGTGGTCAGGCGCCTCGCCGAAGGTCTCGCGGGGTACGACCAAACAGCACTGCCGCTCCAACGCGCGTGGTTGGCGCGTGTTTGGCCTTTGCTGGACGACCACGGCGTCCGAGGATTTTAAACCTTGACGTTCTTATGGCGACAGGCGAAGTGCCAAGTCCCAACTGCCGAAGTGGGCACACCCCTTTTCTGACATCCCGCCATCGACCGGTTCGGCGGCGAATGCAAACGCGTCGTGCCCATCCGCCACGTGGCTGAAGCGTTCACTTTATCCGTCGCACGCGATGGCCGCTTCCATGGCTGCTTCCACGGCCGCTTCCACCCACTTGTCCGCGACCCGCGCCCTCGCCGGTCGGGGGCGCGTCTCCCGGCACACGCCCGCGCGCCGCGCGCTCGTGACGCGCGCCGCGGAGGCTGGCGTGCCCACCATCTTCGGCGCGCCGGGATCGCGGACGCAGATCGTCGAGTGGGCGTGCCTCGAGCTCGGCGTCGAGTTCAAGAGTGTCACGCTGAACCGCGCGATCATGAAGTCCGCGGAGTACAGAGCGGTGCACCCCTTCGGGAAGATCCCCGGCATGAAGGCGGCGGACGGCGAGACCGGCATCTTCGAGTCCGGCGCGCTCATGCTGTACGTCGCGGACTTGTCGGGCTCGCTCGACACGCCCGAGCGGCGCGGCGCCGCGGCGTCGTGGGTCATCTGGGCCAACGCCACGATGTGGCCCGCGCTGGAGGCCAGCAGGGGGCAGTGCGACATGGAGGCGCTGTTCGGGCCCGTGGACGCGATCCTGGGCGACCGCGCGTGGCTGCTGGGCGAGGACTTCTCCATCGCCGACGTCGCCGTCGGCGCGTACGTGAAGTACGGTCAGATGTTCTTCGGCCTGCGCGTGCCGAAGTCGATGCCCAACCTCTCCAGGTTCATGGCAGACATCGAGCGGAGGGACGCGTTCAAGAACACGGTCGCGGGGGGATAGGCGCGCGCGAGACGTGACGAGACTTGCGAGACGTGTGTCAATAATCGTTTTAATCGAACACGACCCGACAGACAGACCGCGTCGTTTCGCGACGGGAGACGCTTGAAAAACGCTCGAGGCGGACGGATCCGCCCGTCGGCGCGCGGGCGTCTATTCCGGCGACCTCGGAGACGCGCCCCCGGGCGGCGGCGACGCCGGCGGGTAGGGCGCCGCCGCCGCGTCGAAAGCGTCCACCAGGCCTGCGCGCGGCGAGGGCCCCGCCGCCGGGACGAGCTCGACATCCCCCGCGCGCGCCGGAGGGCGCGGCGACGAAGGCGGCGGCGACGGCGGGATCGGTATGGTCGGCGCCGGCGGCTCCGCGGCGAAGGGGTTGGCGGCTCCGGGCTCCGCCTCAACCGGCCCGGGCGGGAAGCCGGGCGCCGGAATCGCCGCCGGCTCTTCTGTTCGCGGCGCTCCGCGCGCAGAAAATCTCTCTGCGGCGTACCCGCGCGCGTCGTCCGGGTAAGGCTCGTCCTCGAACTGCGCGTAGGGGTTCGCGCGCGTCGCCGGCGGCGCGCGCCCCGCGGCACCCGCGCCGGCGGCTGTGCCTCGCTCGGCGCTGGGCGCGTTCGGCGACCCGCCGAACGACCGCATCCCCCGCGTGGCGTCGCGCAGCCACGCGGGGACGAGCCTTTGTCCCCGCGCGGAGGACCGCCGCGCCGCCACAGCGGCGACCCCGACACCGATGATCGCGCCCACCAGCACGAAGAAGCCGACGATTTCGCCCGCGCCGATCCGCGACCGCGCGCCGCCGCCGTTCGCGTCGGAGCCCGGGAACGTCCCGCCGTGGTTCTTCCCCAGCCGCAGCGTGCCCGCGCTCACGGACGCCGACGCCACGGAGTCCTCGTCGGCGGCGCCGCCGACGAGCACGGGCGTCAGCACCGACACGTCCGCCCCGCTCAGCAGCGCCGCCTCGAACGCCACCGCGTCCGCGTTGCGCAGCGTGAACGTCGGCACGGTCGTGTTGAAGGGCACCGCCGTGGCGGTGAGCGTCTCCACGTTTTGGCTCTCCAGGCCGATGAGCACGGCCAGAGCGTGGTTCGCCTCCATGTCGCGCACGAAGTTGGTGTACGGGTGCGCGCACCGCAGGTCGCGCTCCATCACGAACACCACGCGCCCGGCGACGTCCACCTTCAGGAGCGGCGCGTCCTCGCGGTCCAGGTACCGCAGGTACGTCTGCGTCTCCTCGGCCTCGTCCGCGAGCCGGTCGCACTGCAGGCACGTCCACCACGACTGGCACGCCTCGGCGGTGCGCACCAGGAGCGCTTCCGCGCGCACCGCCGGGTACGACTCCGGGTTGAAGTTTGCCTGTCCGGCGGCGCACGTCGTCGCGATGTCGCCGCCGCCGTCGCCGCCGTCGCCGCCGCACAGGCCGCTGGGCGCCTCCAGCAAGCCAAACGCGGTCGTCTCCATCTCCTGCGTGTTGGGCACGTAGTACCCCGCGGAGTGCACGTGCGGGCCGATGGACGCGTCGCCGTCCGCGCCGATGGCCGGCAAATCCGCGCGCGCGTCCGCGGCGCCCCGCAGCGCGCGCATCGCGCACGCGAACGTCACCGAGAAGGTGGGCACGGTGCGGCGCAGAGGCTGGCCGCCGGCGTCGACGTCCGCGATGGCGTACATGTGTGGCGCGAGGTACGGGTACGACTCGGACATCACCAGCAGCGTCGCGCTCGCGCCCGTCGCCTCCGCGACGGCGGCGAACTCCTCGTACGACGTGAAGCACGTGAAGTCCTGCAGGAACACGACGGCGACGAAGTCGTCGCCGAACGCGGCGCGCGCGTCGGAAGGGACGTCCGACGACTGCGCCACCGCGACGCCTTCCACCGTCGCGGACGCGTTGACGGTCGCGGAAACGCCCCCGACGCGCGCCCAGAGCTGCGCGATCTGCGTGGACGCGCCGCCCGCCAGGCACTCGCCGCACCCGACGTCGCCGACGTTCGCCGCCGCGCACGCGTCCGAGGGAAAGAGCGTGACGAGGCGGTTGCCGTTCGAGGGGAGCGGCAGACCTCCCCAGGGCGCCGGGTTGAACACCGCCTGCCCGGCGTCGCAGTAGAAGTGGTCCGTGTCGTCGCGCCACATCAGCACGGGCGCCGGCCCGAACTCGACGTCGGCGTCGGCGAAGTAGTCCGGGCCGGCGCCGCCGGCGACGGCGGGCGTCTTCAGCGTCACGTCGTGCGACGCGTGCGCCGCCGACTCGTCGCGCGCGCTCTCGAGCATCTCCGTGTGCGGCCGCATCAGCGAGAAGAACGGGATGGTGAGGTCGAAGGGCACCTGGTACGGGCCGGCGTAGTACCAGGAGGAGACGTCCGCGTGCGTGCCGTGCACGATGGCGAGCGCGCCGAATTTCTGCGCGAGCTGCGCCCAGCTCGAGAAAAGCGGGAAGCACCCGTATTTGTCCTCCGCCTCCTCCTCGTCTTCGAAGAGGGCGATTTTGCCGGTCAAGTTCTGCGTGAAAGGGGGCGTGCCACCGGCGACGGCCGCCCAACATTCGTTCGCGCACGCCTCGTACTCGTCCGACACGCACGCGTCGATGAAGACGGCCTCGACCAGCTCAGCCTCCTTCGCGGCGGCGTCAGTCGGGCCGAACGTCGCCGTCTTCGCCGGCATGGGAAACTCGTACCCGTTCGGCCCGCCGGGCTTCCACGGCTCCTCCACGGTGAGGTACGTCAGGCGCGGGTCGGGGAACTGCTCGTCTTCCTCGCGGTACATGGGGATATTCGTCGTGTCGATGCTGGTCACTTGGTTGGTCGTGAAGTGGTCATCAGTGAACGCGTCGAAAACCGCCTTCTCCATCGTGCACACGGGCGTGGCTTGGTTGAACGAGTCGGAATTGATCAAGTGGCCGACCATCTGCTCGGGGATCTTGCCAGCCATGCCTTCGCCCCAGATCACCCCGATCGCGCCCGCTGCGACCACCGCGTCCATGCGGCGCTGGAAATCCTGCAGGTAGTATACGTACGGGTCCTCGTAATCGCCGTCGCCGCTGTCGTACGTGCCGAAAAGGCACGCCGAGCCTCGAATCACCGCTATCTTGCCGCTCACCGCTGTGAGATCCGCCTGGTTGAACGTGAACTCGCTCCTGGCGACGTCGCCGGCCGCGTTCGCGGGTTCGCACGTGTCAACGTCGAGCCCCACGACCATAGCCTGGGCGTCCGTCTTGTGGAACGCCTCCGTGATGTTGTCCTCGTGGTACTGCGGCGCGCACCCGTGCTTGACGCCACCCGACGTGCTGACGTATGTGTAGTCCGCGCGCACGGGCGAGACGGCGACCAGCGCGAGGGCGAGCGCGGCGCACGCGAACCGCCGTCCGCCGGCCAGGCGCGTTCCGCCGCGCGGCGGGACCGTCATCTTGAGCTTCGAGTCTCTCTGCTCGGGATCCGCGAGCCCAGCACAGTGACGATGGGAGTGTCGAACACGACGCTTGACGAAAGGACGCGTTCGTCAAAAAGAACAACAGAGAACGACGTGGCGCGCGATTTCCGCTGGTCTTCGGTGCGACGCTCGAAGAGCGCGTGCGAGTTGCGACTTGGACATTTCGTCTCGAAGACAGGAAGAAGTGCATCGAGAAAAAGCGCGTGCTTCGAGATGCTGCGTCAGATCGCCGACGCGTCGCGTGCCGCTCGTGGCGCTTGAGGCGCTCGCAGCGCGATGTTCAAAAAATGCGTGCCCTCCGGGAGCCACACGCAGCTCTCGAAATCGGACGCGAAGAAACTGCGTAAGGCGGCCGCGGAGACCATGGGAGTGGACGAGACCCTACTGGAGAGCTCGGGCTTGATGCCGCCCAAGTCTGACGTCGTTGTGGGGAAATTGAACAACGCCAAAGTCTACTGCGTGAACGATCAGCCTCTGTTCTTCGATCCGAATGGCAAAGGCGGCCGGATCCTACCGACGGTGTACACGATGTGGGCGATCCCCGAGGCGATGCCTCGCGGCATCGTCACCTACAGCGAGGTCTCCCCCAAGGTCCTGGGAGGCGCGGACCTGATGTTGCCCGGCTTCATCACGTCGGACGAAGGATTCGAGGACGGCGAGACGAGCGAGTGGGCGGAAACGTCGTTCGCGGCGGGCGACGTCTTGGCGCTGCGCGCGCGCGGTAACCCCCACGCGTTTGCCATCGGCGAGATGGCGGTGAGCAAGGCCGAGGCCGAGGCGTGCGGCATGAAGGGCCGGGGTATCAAGGTCATGCACCACTACCCCGACGCGCTTTGGGCGATGGGGGACAAGTCCACGCCGGGCGACTCGTTTCGCCCGGAGCGCGTGTTTCGCGCGCGAGTTTCGTCGCTCGTCCCGGCCGAAGCGGCGCCAGAGGCGCGCGATGCGACGTCCGGCGACGCGCCGGCGACGCGTCTGGAAAAGCTGCGTCTGTCGGACGACGACGACCGAAACGCTGAGGCGGCGCCTCCAAGCGCCGGCGGCGCCGCCCTCGACGATTCGGAGGACGAAAAAGAAACCGCCGAGGCGAACGCGCCGCCCTCGGCGGGCCTCCCTCCCCTCGACGTCTCCGCGCCCGGGGGCATGGACGCGATGTTCGAGCGATGCTTCATGTCCGCGCTGACGCGCGGGCTGAAGGACGGCGACTTGCCGATGCGGTGCGAGCTGTTCTACGCCAACCTGCTGTTGCCGTCGCGGCCGCCGGACGTCACGCTGGACCTGAAGAAGAGCGCGTTCAAGAAGCAGCAGAAGCTCTTCGCGTCCTTCGAGAAGCGGAAGCTCATCGCGGTGAAGAAGGTGCACGGGCAGGACAGCATTGTGCGCGTCGACCGGGACCATCCCGCGTACCTCGAGTTCGCGCGAGCGTCGGGCGACGCGGGCGTCGGCGCCGGGACGGCGGCGTCGGCCGCGCCCGGCGTCGCGGGCACGACCGACGACGCCGCCGCGAGCGGCTCGCGAGACGAAGAAAACGGCGCCCGCGCGAAAGTCGCCGCGAAAAACCCGTCCGGCGCGGGCGCCTCCGCCCTTGTTGTCGTGACGCACAAGTACCGCGCGTCCACGGCGTACCGCCCCATCTTCGGCTCGCGCGCCGTCGGGAAGAAGGACCGGCTCTACGACGAGCGCGAGTGCGCGGAGGCGCTGCGCGAATACTGCGAGGCGAACGATTTGTTCGCCGACGAAGACGCGAGTGGAATCGCGACGAAACAGGCGAGCGCCGGAGACACGACCGACGCGACTCATCGGACTTCGTCTGATGAATCGGCGCGTGTCGTGCGACTGGACGCGTTGCTCGGGAAGGAGCTCTTCGGGAAGAAAGAGGCGGAGGGCCCGGGTTCGCTTCTCGCCGAGCGGCTGGTGGTCCCGCGCCTGCTCAAGAAACTGCAGAAGCACGTCGTGGTGTCGGTGACGCGCGGCTCCGAGACGAGCACGGTGATCCTGAAGCGCGCGCTGCGGCCGATCAAGGTGCGCGTCGACCGCCGCGGCGGGCGCAAGCACGTCACCTCCGTCAGCGGGCTGGAGGATTTCGCGGTGGACCCCGAGGCGTTTGCGAGCGCCGCGCAGAAGTCGTTTTCGGCGGCGACGTCCACCGCGAGGCTGCCCGGCAACGCCGAGACCGGCGTCGAGATCAGCATCCAGGGGAACGTGCTGAGGGAGCTCGTGCACGCGCTGCGCGCGGAGTGGGGGATCCCGGGGAAGTACATCGAGACGGAGGACAAGAGTAAGTAGAAACGGCGAATAGGAACACGCCCCTCCCCCCGAACGCGGGGCGGCGACGAAAAGAACGAAAACCGAAAACCCCCACGCGCGTTTTCTTCTTCGTCTCTTCCGAGCGCTTCGCGAACGACGCGTCTTGTTTTCCCGCGCTCTCGCGCGCGCACTTCTCTTCGCACCATGAGCGACTCCAGAGCCTCTCTCCTGATCAACGGCCTCGGAGGCGGCGTGCTTTCCTGCGTCCTCTTCAACAACGCGCTCGCCACCGTCCAGACCTCGCGCCGCAGGCGTCGCGAGCGCCTCACCCGAGCCAACCGCGCGGACACCCTGGTGCGTCCCCCTCGTCTCCTCCGAGGCCCTCTTCGTTTCCCGCGGCGCGTCCGGCTGAGTCCGGCTGACCCCCGCGCCCGCGCGACCGTCCCCGGACCGTCCCCAGCTCCCCTCGTGGCTGTCCCTCGACATGGACACCGCGGACGCGATCGGCTTCTACGGCGCCGGCGACGCGGAGAAGCGCGCCGCGGAAACCCGGAACCGCGCGTTCGGCGCGAAAGGCGTCGTCAGAGCCTTCGCGTTCCTCTACCCGCTGTCGCTCGTGGGCCGGCTCGTGAAGCGCAAGGTCTGCGGGGTCGCGCACCGCGTCGCCGACCGCGCGGCGGACCGCGTCGCCGAGCGCGCCGCGCGGATCCTGCGCGACGAGCGCGTCGCCGAGGAGCTGGCGGAACGCGCCGAGACCGCCGCGCGCGCGGACCCGGGAGACGCGCTCGAAGACGCGGAGGAAGACGCTGAGGAAAACCACCGCGGCGAAAAGACGCCGGTTTTCTCGAACGTCGCGAACGGAATCGCGACGCACGACGCCGAGCGCGCCGGCGCGGAGGAAGCCTTTTTCGCCGCGAGCGGCGTTTCCGCGGCGGATGTCGCGCTTCAGTGTGAGATGGAAGAAGGCGCACCACAGACGCGTCTCGTCGAGACGCGCCCGAAACCAACGCTCGAGGCTCGGAGGGGCGAACCCCGAGGCGAGAACGAAGCGTCGCTCGGGGCTTCCCCGGCCGCCCCGGAGAAGGCGACGAACGCGAAAGCCCGCAAGAGCGGCGAGAGCGGCCAGAGCGGCCAGAGCGGCCAGAGCGGCCAGAGCGGCGCGTCGCGCGCGGCGCTCTCCGCGCCGCCCGGGTGGGCCTTCGTCTCCGAGGACGGCGAGTGAGGCGTCTCTGTTCGATGCGCGATCGCGAGCGTCGAGAGAGGCCCATCGAACGACGCCTAAGCGCGCGCCGAGTTCGCCGCGCGCGAATAACAGACGGGAAGACGAGGGAGACGTTTTTGAAGCTTTTCGTGAGACGCGAGAAATCGACGACCGAGCCGAGCCGAGCGCTGTTTCGCGCGCTCGTTCAAAGGAGACGCGGGCGCGCGTCTCGATCGCTCGCCCTCGATTTCCCGACGATTCTCGTGTGCCAGTTTCGAGCGCTTTTTTCGGCGGCTGCGCTTGGCTGCGCCTCACTTCTCACCGCCGCCGCACCTCCGAGACGCGTGAGGGCACCATGGAGATGGAATTCTGGGGCGCGGTCATTCCGCCGGGCATGACCCTGAAGGTGGAGGTGGAGGAGGCGGAGGAGTTCGTGCACGTCACGCAGGTGGCTCTGGCGGCGGACGCGAAGCCCGGCCGATGCGCGCTCGCGATCGTCGTCGGCGACGGGGATCAGCACGTGCTGTGCACCCTGGACAAAGGCAAGTGCGACCAGGTGGGCTTGGACATCGTCGTGGACGAGAAGTTTTCGCTCAAGAACCACGGCCCCAACCCGCTGCACCTCACCGGCCTGCGTCAGACCACCGACGGCATCGACGCGGCCGAGGAGGACGACGAGATCGAGCGGCTCGCCGCCATGCGCGCCATGGAGGACACCGACGAGGAGGAGCAGGATACCTCGTCGGACGACGAAGACGATGATGCGAAGGAGGATGCATCCGAAGGAGACGACTCAGAGGAGGAAGAAGATGACTCGGAAGCGGAAGGCTCCGAGGGCTCCGAATCTGAGGGCTCCGACGAAGCGGACGGGGTTCTGGGCCAGCTCGTGGAGATGTTCAAGTCCGAGAACGGTCGCGACCCGAGCGAGGCGGAGATGAAGCAGTGGGCGGCGACGCTGCGCGACGCCGCCGAGGCGAACGGGCAGCTGGGCGAGCAGGCCGACGACGTGCTCGGGCAGCTCGTGGACATGTTCAAGGAGAAGAACGGGCGCGACCCGTCCGAGGCGGAGCTCGCGCAGTGGGCCAAGACGCTCAAGGAGGCTGCCGCTGAGGACGGCGAGGACGACGACGACGACGACGACGACGACGAAGATGAGTCGGACCTCGTGTTCGGCGCGGACGACCTGCCGAAGGAGGAAGAAGAAGACTACGGCGACTCAGACGAGGAGGACTCCGATCTGGATGACGTGCGGGAAGAGGGCGTCGTCATCGAGAGGGTGGATGCCGAGACAAAGGCGGCCGAGACGAAGGCGCCCGAGTCCGACGACGAGTCCGACGACGAGTCCGACGACGAGTCCGACGACGAGTCCGACGACGACCGGTCCGACGACCAGTCGGATGACGACGACGAGTCTGACGACCAGTCCGATGACGACGATAACGACGGCGAGTCCGACGACGACAAGTCCGACGACGACGAATCCGACGACGAGTCCGACGCGTCGGAATCCGATTCCGCTTCCGGCTCCGATTCCGAGGAGGAGGACGTTCCCGCAAAGAAGCACGCCGTCGCGCCCGCCTCGCAGAAGAAGCGCCCCGCGGAGAAGGCGTCCGCGACGCCTACTCCGTCGAAGAGGTCGAAACCCGATCTGCTTCCCGCGACTCCGACGACGGCGACGAAGAAGAGCTTCGACGAGTACGCGGATGAGATTGCGGCGTTTCTCGCGAAGCACCCCAAGACTAACATGGCGGCGCTCGGCGGGAGAGTGAGAAAACCCAAGAACATGATGATGAAGGTGAAGGAGTTCCTGGTCACGCACAAGGACCGGTTCATCATCGAGGGGGAGCTCGTGAGCAACCGCGAGTGACGATGTTTCCGTGAGCTTTGGCGATGTCGCGTGGGTGGTTTCATGGAATACGTATACGGTATACCTATTCGAACATCGTCGCTCGTTCTGCTCTCAACTTTTACAAGTAATTTTTGGAAAACCGAAATCACGTCAGAGCTCGCGGCGCGCGCGCCGTGCGGTCTCCCGCGACATGGCGGACGCGCGACGCGACGCGTTCCAAGTCGCCTCGCCGACCGGCGACCAGACGGCGGTGAGCAAGCGCGCGTTCAGGGAGAAGTTTAGGAAGAAGAACCGACGGAACAAAGAGGCGCGAAAGTTCGTGGTCGGATTCGGGGAGGCGGCGGGCGATGAGGAGTTCGCGGAAGACGCGGACGAGAGCTTCCACGCGCCGAGCGCGTGCGGCGTCCTGCTCCTCGTCCTTATCCCGCTCCTTGCATCGGCGCTGCTCACCGCGCTCCGCGCGAAAGACGTGCCGTGAGCGAGCGCGCTACGCGTGGCCCACGCGTGTGTACAATAAAACTGTTTACCCGCATCTTTCGGTGCTACGGAGCTAGGAGTATGTAAAAGCGAGACGCGCTTCGCGACGTCACTCGCCTTCGCCCTTCGTCTCCCCCGCGTCCGCCGGTTTCGGCGGCGAGCCCTCCGGCGATGCCCCGCTCACCGGCGATTCCCCGCCGTCGACACCGTGCGGCTCGATGTCGTCGTCCGCCTCCGGTTCCGGAGCCGCCGCCGCGCCGGACGGCGCGCCGCGCTCCGCCTCGCCGGAGATTTTCCCGGGCTCCATCGCCGTTTTCGGCGCCGCCGGCTCGGCGGCGAGCACGCCGGTGACGCCCACCTTCAGGCGCTCGATCTTCTCCAGCTGCTCGCGCTCTCGCGCCGCGTACGCCGCGTCGCGTTCCTCCGCCGCCGCGCGGTAGGCGGCGGTCTCGTCGCGCAGGCGCGACATCTCCGACTTGGCAACGTTTTTGCGCCACGCCGCGTCCATCTCGGCGAGCTGCTTCTCGCGCTCGAGCACCAGCTTGCCCATGAGCTCGTCGTGGCGCTTGCGCGCCTCGCCCTCCTGGTCCAGCGCCTTGTGCGCGAGCTGCTCCTGGAGCGCGCGGTACTTGACGCGCTCCTCCTCCACGCTCATCTTCTCGGCGGCGGCGAGCCGCTCGGCGTGCGCGATGCGCTGCGCGAGCTCCCGCGCGCGAGACTGCATCTCCGCCTCCAGCTCGGCGTCGCGGCGGCGCTGCGCCTCCACCAGCTGCGCCGCCTTGCGCACGGCGGTCTCCTCCTCGGCGTCGGCCGCCGCCAAAATGCGCTGGCGCTCGGCGGCCGCCGCCTCCAGCGCCGCTCGCCGCCCAGCGCGCTCCGTCTCACGCAGGCGCGCCGCGCGCTCCTCGGCGTCTTTCGCGGCGGCGGCCCACTCCGAGTCGACGGTTTCCTTTCGCGCCCTCGCCGCTTCCTCGAACCGCCTCTTCTCGGCGGCGGCGAGCGTCTCCAGCTCGTTCATCTCCGCCTGCGCCAGCGTCTGGTCGCGCACGCGCGCGGCTTCCACCATCTCACTGCTGAGCGCCGCTTCCGTCTCGGCGACGATGCGTAACCGCCGCTCCTTCTCGACGAGCGCGGTCTGCGCCTCCTTCTCCCAAGATTTCCGCAGGAGCATCTCCTTGGCGTTCGCCGTCGCATCCGCCTCCTGCATTTGCGCCACCAGCCGCACGCGACGCGCCACCTCGTGCGCGCGGCGGGTCGCCGCCTCGTCATCCTGCGTCTGCCACTCCGCCTCGCGCCGGCGCTCCTCGGCGGAGTCCACGCCCTCGGCGGCGGCCACCTCTCGCTTCACGCGGTCCAGCGCGCTGGCGTGCGCGCGCTCCTCCTCGAGCGCCCAGAGCCGCTGCTGCGCCTGGAACTCCAGCGTGCGAAGCTGCTCATCCTCGCCCTGGCACTTCATGGTCTTGGCGTGCAACTCTCGCTTCTCGTCAACCTCCTTCTTGAGCTTGAGGAGCTCCGCGTTCCACTCGGACTTCTTGCGCGCCAGTGCGCTGGCGTACGCGGACTCGATCGCCTCCACCTGCTTGAGGCGCTCGAGCCGCTCCTTCTCCTCCCAGCGCCGCATCTCGGCGCGCATGCCCTTCTCCAGGCCCTCCATCTCGCTCTTGCGCGCCTCCTCAATCTCCGCCATGCGCTGCGCCTCCGCCTCCCACGCCATCTCCATCGCCTGGATCTCTTCCGTGCGCTTCTGCAGGGACTTGACGGTCTTCTGGCGCGCCAACAGCGCGTCCTCCTCGGCGCGCAGGCGGTCGCGCTCGCCCGCGGCGTAATCCACGGCGCGCTTGGGGAAGCCCTCGAACACGGGGTAGGTCGTCGCCTTGGGGAGCTCGACGACGGCGCCGCTTTCGAGCGACTCGAAACCGGGCCTCGCGTCTCCGGGCGCGTTCGCGCCCACGTCCACGATCTTCGTCGGCTCGAGCGTGGTCATGCCCGCGAGCGACGACTCTTTCAACAGGTACGCCTTCTCCAGCAGCCGCTCGAGGCTCGTACCGGCGTCGCGCGCGAAGAGCTGCTTGACAGCGCTGGAGCCCTCGGGCGCGTTGAGGATGGCGTCGCGCCAGATGAGGACGTACGCGGCGGCGAGGTGCGTGAGCATGGCGCGCCCCTGCACGGCGACGTGGTCGAACAGGCGGAGCCACTCGTCCGCGGTGGTGACGTCGGTGAAGAGCGTCGAGAGCAGCTGCCACACCGCGCCCTGTAACCCGCCGGGAACGGACTCCATGCGCTTCGCGACTTGCGGGTCGTGGAACTTGACCACCGCCTCCGCCTCGGCGAGGTGCCCGTACGGCGGATCCGGGAAGAGCTCGAACCAGCCGCGCGCGTGGTTGTTGACGAGCGTCAGGAAAGCCTCGAACGCCTGCACTTCGTTCGTCTTGAACGCCTTGACGAACGGGAACACCATGCCGGGCACGACGGGCGATTCCGCGAACACGGGCGAGTAGTGCGACAGGCACGAGCAGATGCTCTGCAGGCGCAGCAGCAGCGAGCGGTCGGAGATGGGGAAGCGGTCCGGCAGATCCGCCATCGCCGGGTGCGTGCCCTTGGACGCCAGCGTCTCGTACGCCTTCTCGTTGTCGGGCAGGCGCAGGACCTTGCGCCACGTCAGCAGGCGGTACTTCTCCGGGAACTCGCCGTACACGCTCAGCAAATCGCGGAGCTTGTTCACGTCGTCGTCGCTCGCCGCTCTGCGCGCGTCCAGAAACTCGGCGCTCAGCGCTCGCGGCGCGTCAAACCCGGCGGCGACGTACGCGCTCGCCGGTGGCGCCTTCGCCGTCCCGGGCGCGGGGCCGCGCCGGCCCTTCCCGAGCCGCGGCCTGGTGCCGGGCGGGGGCCCGAACCCCGCGGGCGCGGCGATTTCGTCCGGCACGGACCCGCTCGCCGGAATCGCGGGGGGATGGACTTTGGCTCGCACCTCGCCCGCGTCGTCCAGCGCGATCAGAGCGAGCTTCTTGGGGTGGTCGCTCGGCGCGCGCGCGCGCGGGACGTGCGCGTCGTACAGGCGCATGGTGCCCTTGGCCGCGAGCACGGCGGCGTACCGCCCGCTCGCATCGAACGCCAGGCCCTCCGCCATGGTCTCCTTGCTGCCGGAGTCGTCGAGGACCATGGTGTGTGTCACCAGGCCGCGCACGGGGTCCACCACGCGCACGGCGCCGTCGTCGCACGCCGCGGCGACGAAGAGCGCGTCGTCCTCCGGCTCGTCCGCCGCCGGCGCCGCGAGCTCGACGTCGCACGCCGTCTTGACCCCCTCGGGCAGCTCCACGGCGTGCTTCATGGCGCCCTCCTGCAGGTCCCACACGAACAGGCACGGCGAGCCCCCCGCGGTGATGACGTACCTGGCGTCGCGCGAGATGGCGATGGACTGGCACAGGGTCGGGCCCTTGGCGGGCGACCGCGCGCCCAGCTCGGGCGCCTGCAGTTTCGTCTCGAGGTTCCCGGTCCGCGCGTTCCACACCCAAAGGGATTCGTCGTGGAACGCGACGACCGCCTTCTCGCCGTACGCTCCCGCGAACCGCGCCTGTACGGCACCGTACGCGCCGCCCGCGAGGTTCTTCTTGGTGTACGTGCCCGACTTGAGGTCCCAGAGCAACGCGCAGTCGTTGGACGTGGACAACATCAAATCGTTGTTGGGCGAGAGCTCGATGTGGGTCACCCGGCTCCGATGGCCCTTGAGCGTCGCCACCAAGGGTTCGCCCTGCTTGTCCACGTCGAAAATCTTGATGACGCCGGTGATGAACCCGGCGAACACTTCCTTTTCGTTGCAGCACACCGCCGTACCTTCGTCGCCCTCCCGCGACAGCAGCTGGTACCGGTTCTTGCGGATGTGGAACGCGTACACGTTCCCTCGGGTGTCGACGGAGGCGACGGAATCCGCGGAGCGCGTCCATGCCGCGCTCGCGAAGCTCGTGCGGTTCACCCCGGAGCGCACGACGGAGATGAGCCCATCGGCCTGGACATCGGGCCGCTTGGACCAGATTTGACCTATCGAGGGAAGGAGGAAAGGGTCAGGTAGACTCGTCGGTGGTTGTGTGGTCGGTAACGGAAACTCGGAATCGCCGAGCGGGAATCTCGGCACGAGACGGAATGTGCGCGGGACGCACCAGCGTCGCCGGTCGGCGTGAGCGTGTACGGTTCCTTCGGCATCGTGCCGTAGGGACACGCGCGTGGTCGAGGTGCGCGGCACGCAGTGCCTCGCGACCCGACGGACCCGCGGTACGCAGCGCGCGTCTCGGCCGCGACGAGAAAGTGTGAAAGTCATTCTCGTTCGTTGGCGAACCAACCAACGGCTCTCTCGAGAAGAAACGAAAGAACGAAACGCTCGAGAAAAACGCCCCGCGTTTTCGAGCCGCCCCGCCCGGTTTTCTTTTCCTCAACGAGAAGATCAGCGCGGCCCCCAGACGCGATGGCGCCCCCGCGTCTCGCGCGGGTGGCCGCGGCGGACCTGGAAGAGGACGAGGCGTGCGCGTTACTGCATGAGTATGGGTGCTTGGTGGTAACCGGCGCGGTTCCGAAAGAGGCGTGCGCGTTCGCGCGCGAGTACGTCGACACCAGGCTCGCCCTCGCCCTCGCCGCGTGCGGGTCGGCGTCCACCGCGTCCCCCCCTCCCGGGTACTTGAGCGACACCGACGAACACGTGGACGCCGCGACGTACCACTTCGGAGACGTGTTGTCTCCCCCGTATCGTCGGGACCTGAAACTTCCGCTGGACCCGCCCGTGCGCGCATGCCTGCTCCCCGCGCTGCGCGCGCTGGCGCCCGTCCTGGCGAACATTCTAACAACAGATGCCGAGCTGGTGGAGCTCGCCTCGCTCGTCGCCGACCCTGGCGCGGCAGAACAGCGCCTACACCCGGACACGCCCATCACAGATGCGGGCTTCGGGAAGCACTGCTGCCTGCTCACGGCGTTCGTCGCGCTGCAGGATGTTGTTGACGCCGAGATGGGCGCCACCCAGGTGTGCCCAGGGACGCACTGTCCCGAAGCGCACGCCGCGCTCAACGACGCATCGATGCGCGACGAGGCGACGAAAGAGGCGCGGTTAAACGCCGCCGGGTTCGGCGCGCCTCTACCTGCGCTTCTTGGTGCGGGCGACTGCCTGCTGATGGACTCGAGGTGCATACACCGCGGCGGCGCGAACTCTGACACGAGACTAAGAAGGCGCGCTTTGATGTACGCGAGCTTCGCCGTGCCGTACAACGCGCCGGGGGGAAGCACGTACTCGCTCCTCACCGACATGCGGGGCGGCGCTCGGAAACGCGTGTCGGCTGTCGAAACGTGGTGCGGGTGATTCCTTTTACTTTCAATACGAACGCCCTTCGCGTCAGCCCAGGAAGTTCCCCGGCGCCCTCCCCCCCGCGATGCGCAGGTTCGCGCCCGACACGTACGAGCCCTTCTCGCCGAGCAGAAAGCACACGCCCTCGGCGATTTCGCGCGGCGCGCCGATGCGCCCGAGCGGGATTTTAGAAAAGTCAAACGTCGGCACGACGTCCGCGACGAGCTCGGTGTCCGTCATGCCGGGGGACACCGCGTTGATGCGGATCCCGTGCGTCGCGAGCTCTTCCACGGCGCCGGCTTGAAACGAGTTCAGAGCGCCTTTGCTGGCGGCGTACAGCAAAGGCCGGCCGATCACCGCGCTGCCGCTGCTGATGTTGACGATGGCGCCGCCCGCGCCGGGCGCGGCGCCGCCGTCGGACGCTTTCTTGCTTGACATCACGCGGATAGCCTCGCGGCAACACAGCACGGGCCCCACGAGGTTGACGCGCATGATCTGCTCCAGGTCGTCCGCGTCGGCGTCCTCCACGGATTTCGAGCCCTTCGCGCCCATCAAGATGCCGGCGTTGTTCACCAAGCCCTTCACGGCGCCGTACGCGGCGGCGGCGTCGAACATCGCCACCACGTCAGCCTCGACGCCGACGTCCGCCTCGTGCGCCAAGGCGTGCCCGCCGCTCGCGCGGATCTTCTCCACCAGCGCCGCCGCGGCATCCGCGCTCGATGCGCGGTGGTTCACGACCACAGCCCAACCCTGCTCCGCGAGGAGCTCGCAGCACGCGGCTCCGATGCCTTTGGCGCCTCCGGTCACGATGGCCACATCGCGATCGGTGGCGGCCGCCGCCGCGACGCGCGCGCTCGAGCGCACCGCGCGGCGGGCGCTGACGCCGCGGCGGGCGGGGTTCGCGCGGGGGGGGTAGATCGACGCGCGGGAACACGTGGCGGACATGTTCCGGAGGCTGCCTCTCGCGTCTGGAGTGCGGCTGGGAGTGCGTGACGAGGCCTCGGATACCCCCGGGCCACGTGTCGGAACGAGAGACTCTTTTCGAAGGGTCCGTCACCGGTGTCCAGTTGTTAAATTGAGCCGCGCAGCCCCCGAGACGTCCGCCCACACGGCCCGGAAGATGTCCCCTATGGGCTTCCCCGCGCCCAATCTGCTCGCCGGCGTCGTCCTCGCCGCGAGTCTCGCGCAGATCCTCTCCGGCGGGGCGTGCCAGGTGATCCTTTCGCGCCTCCCGTTCGGCCGCCGCGCGTCCGCGGAACTCGCCACCAACAAGGTGTTTCGCAGGATGGACTCCCCCGGGATGACGTACGTCATTGCCGGCGCTCCCTTCGTCTCCACCCTCCTCTTTCTCTTCGCCTACCACACTCTCGGTTGCGCGCCCGCAGTCACGCCGCTCCGAGCCGCACTCGTCATGTGGCTGTGCGGTGCGTGCCACGGCGTTTTCATCGACCACTGCTCCATCAGATATTCGCTCGACGTCGCCGCCTTCTTCGCGGCGTCGACGTGTGCCGGCGCCGCCGTCATGGGTTGGACCGTCCAATACGCATACGAAAGATACGCGTGAAACCAAAACAGGACACGAGCTCGAGGTGAGCCGACGAGCGCGACGCGTGACGACGAACGGCTAGACGTATCTAGCTCGTAGCTAGCGCCTTGCGCTTAGTTGGGGTGAAACCGGGACGGTACCGTGAAGGCACTACGAACTAGACTACGTTACGCCGCCGTACTATATCACATCACACTTCGTCCCCCGCGAGCCTGGCGATGGCCTGCGGCGTCCTGAGCTTCTGCATCACCTTCGGGGGCAGGTTGATGAACATCTCCACGCCGTTTTCCCCGGCCGGCGCGCCGTCAGCGGGGCGGGAGCACTGGATCTGCACGATGTCATTGAGCTCGGGCGGGAGCGCGAGCGCGGGCGCGCCCGTCCCGAAGTCCAGGCGGTACAGCTTGAGGTAGATGTCCGTCAGGTTGTTGCACCAGACCATGTTCCCCTCCATGAAGCGGTTGATGTCGAAGTCGAACGCGCTGACGCCCACCTTGAACGTCGCCTCGGTGAGCATCAGGAACTTCGAGCGGCGCATCAGCGCGCGCACCATCCCGGGCCGGATCGCGTCCCTCACCTGTTTCACCGTCCTCAAATTTTCGTCGCCGACGCGAAGGCGACCCGTGCACACGCCGACGCTGGCGTTGCCGAAGTACATGTCCGGCAGACCCTTCTTCCCGCCGCGCGCGGTGACCACGGTGACGTGCTCCAGCACCGCGCCTTTTTGTAGGAAGCCGCCTCCCTGCGGCCCGAGCAGTCTCGACAACTCCAGCCAGACGTGCGCGGAGAGCGCTTCGTTCGGCGATGCGCCGTCGCCGGCGCGCGCCACGATGCGCGCCATGTTTTCTCGCGAGACGGGGACCATCAGGCGGTTCCCCGGCGGGAACCGCAGGAAGTCCGGCACCAGCACTCGCCCCGCGGCGAGCGCCCTGCCGAGCATCAAAGTCGGGTCCACTCCGACGAACCCTTCGTCTTCGAGCATCTCTGTCATCGCGCCGCGGCCGAGCGCGGGCGGCGACGGCAGGAGCGCGCGGTCGAACACCGGCGGGCCGAGCGGGTGGTCGCGTCCTTGCGCGCGCTCCGCCCACGCCACGAGGAACTCGATGAAGCCCTGCCCGTCGCTCACCGCGTGCGACATGCAGACGCCCAGCGCGGAACCGCCACCTTCCAGCTGCGTCACCTTCGCGGTGAACACGGGCGCGCCGCCCAGCATGATGTCGATCCACGGTTCGTAATCCAGAAACCGCCGCGACGCGTCGGCGTAGTCGTCGGGCAGATCGGGAAACGTCACGTCGGAAGTCACGCATCGCAGCGGACACCCGTCGTTGGTCAGACGCACGCCCTTCATGGTCGGGTCGGGATTCGCGAGGTCGAGGCGGCCGGCGAGCAGCGGGTACGCGTCCAGCGTCTGCGCCAGCGCGCGAACCAACGCCTCGACGTCCAGGGTCTTCTCGTAGTAACACACCGCCTGCATCACGAACGGCACCTCGCCGACGTCGTAGCCGCTGAGCGGCAGCAGGGGCGCGGTCTCGAACGGCACGCACGGTCGCTCGTTCGGGACGCGCACGGCGACGGAGGAGAGCACGTTCTCTTCGCCGGACGCGCCGTCCATGAACCTGCGCGCGGGGATCATGAGGCCCTTGGCGATGCCGCGCGCCGCGGGGATCTCGATGAGCTTGATGAACGCGCCCGCCGCGCGCACGCGGAAGGGACCGCGATGGCGCGTTTCGGGACGCCGCGCTCCGCAGCGGGACGCGCGCCCGGCCCGGGGCGCGCGCCTCCCAGAGCCGAGGGACGCCGCCGCGGAGGCGACGAAGGAGGAGCGCGCCGCGCCGAGCGCGGTCGCTGGTGCCATCACAGCCGCAACGCGGGGCGGACGCGTGCGTCAGTCGCAGTGCGCGTCGCCGTCGCTCCGCTCTCGTTTCGTACCGACAACTGTCAGGAGGAAGAGATTTCGTGTCGAGTCGGAAGTTCTTCGGCATTGCTCAAGCGCTGAGAGTCGAAACCGCGAAAAAACGCTACCCGTGCGAGCCACCGCCGCCTCGCGAATGTTGTCGGCGGGGCGAAACATAGAGCGCCGACACTCCGCGAGACGCTGAGCGGGTTCCGCGGTATCCGCTGACCGGCGCGATGGAGGCGCCCGAGCCCGATGAGGACCTCGAGGCAACCCCCGGGGAGGGTTTCATCTTCGTCCTGGAGAAGGCAACGCTGGAGACCGCCAAGGTGGGCAAGGGCTACCAGATCCTCAACTGCGACGACCACGCGAATTTCCTTCGCCGCCACGGCAAGGACCCCGCGAACTACCGCCCTGACATCGTGCACCAGGAGCTCCTGGCGATCTTGGACAGCCCCCTGAACAAGGCTGGTCGGGTCAAAGCCGTGTTCGTGCACACGCAGAAGAACGTGCTGATCCGCATCAGCCCGCACACGCGCATCCCGAGGACGTTCAAGCGCTTCTGCGGGCTCATGGTGCAGCTGCTGCAGAAACTCTCCATCCGCGCGTCCAACGGTCCGGAGAAGCTGTTCAAGGTGGTGAAGGGGCCGGTCACGAAGTACTTCCCCGCGGGCGCGCGACGAGTGGGCTTCTCGTTCAGCGCGCCCGAGATCAAGGACATGAAAACGTACGTCAACGCGCTTCCGGATGAGGTGAGCGTCGTGTTCACCGTCGGCGCCATGAGCCACGGGAAGATCGAGAGCACGTACACCGACGACTTCATATCGGTGTCGCAGTACCCGCTCTCGGGGGCGTGCTGCATAGGCAGGATCACGAATTGCCTCGAGAACAAGTACGACATCGTCTAGAGTGGTCGGGGGAGAGATGGACGGATTCCGGGAGCGTCGACTTTCACGGAGCGCGTGTTCCTTTCGGTGCGACTTCCTTTCCGCGACGTTCGCCGCGCGGGCTGTATTACTATCGTTGCCGTATTCATGGATCATGAGGTATAGGTATATATCCGTCGCGAAAAGGCGAGCGCGATGGCGCCGCAGCGCGACTCGTCTGTGTGGACCTACCGACGCGCTCACTTCACTTCACCACCTTGACGTCCGGCCGCATCATCGCGAGCCCCTTGAGCATGGCGTCCGTCACCGCGGTGAGCGCGTCGTTCCCCGCGAGGCGCAGTTCGCGCAGCGCCGGCGCCGCGCCCGCGGCGAGCGCGGCGACCAGCCGCTGCGCCTCCGCGTCGCGCGCGCCGACGCGCGAGAGGTCGAGCGCGCGCGGCGCGTCCTTCGACGAACACGCCGCCACCGCCGGGAGCAGCTCTTCCAGGAAGTGTGTCGCGCGGAGCTCGATCCCCGCGAGCGACACGGTCGCCGGGCCGCCGGTGGCGCCGTGGCACTCGCGCAGCGACTCCAGCGCTCGGTCCAGCGAGGACGGGCGGAGCGCCGCCAGCGTCGACGCGGGCAAATCCGAGTCGCGCGGGGAGCTTTGAACGCCGCGTTCCGCGTCGGCGGGAGAGCCCGCGCCGGACGCGCTCGTGGCCGTGACCCACGGCGCGTCCGCGTCGATTTCGCCGACGTCCCCGCCGGACGCTTTGGCGACGCAGTCGGCGACGCACCGCGCGAACGCGTTCGCGACCCGCTCCAGCCCGAAACGGCGCATGGCGTCGCGAGCGACGTCGTCCAACTTCGGACCGGCGGCGACTTCGAGCGGAACGACCGACTCGCTCTCGCGGGCTTCCTTCGGAAGATGCGTCTGTGTCGCTTGTGTCGCTTGTGTCGCTTCGAGATCCTGCCCCGCGGAAGAGCCCGAACTCCCCACGCGCATGGCCTCCATTTCCCGGCGCATCCGTTCCTCTCCCGCGCGTTTCCGCGCGTCCCGCTCGCGCTCCGCCGCCGACTTCTCGCCGCCGACGAGCAGCTCGGGCGCCGCGACGGCGATCGTGCCGTCCTCCTGGAGCTTTGCGGACGCGAGCTTGACGCGGCCGAGGACCGAGCCGAGCACGGACTCGGAGTGTCCCAGCTTAACCACCGCGCGCCACTCCACGGAGACGCCCACGTCGCACGAGACAGCCACCGAATCCCCCGAGTCGGCGGATGCCGAATCCACCACGCCCACCGCGCCGTGCGGCCACAGCGATGTCACGCGTATCACCACCTCGCCCGTGTCCACGAGCGGCGCCGTGCGTTTCCCCACGGCGCTCAGCAACCGCTTCCGGTACCAGTCGAACAGGTCCACCTTGAACGTCGGTTTCTCGTCCACGCCGTCGTCCGCATCCGAGGTGTCCCCGTGCGCGTCCGAGCACGACGCTTCGGTCAACAAACTCGAAGGCGCTCGTCCCCGGTTGACGTCCTCGTAGTACCCAAGACCGTGCTCTCCGAGCCGGAAGTAGTACCCATCCCGCGCGCCCGCAAACTCGTCGGACGCGACGAAAGGAGCGGGGCGGTCGCTCGCCTCCGCCATCGCGACGGGGCGTCGCTCCGTTGTCCCGCGATCGAAGATCTGGCGACTCGAGCCTTTCTCGCTCGAAAAGCCGCTGAAACTCACGTCACGTCTTTTCGCGAAACAACGACGTGAGGTTTGCCGTTCGCGCGCAGTGCGTGGGCGCGCGCCCTTGTCACGCCGGTCGAGGGGGCGCGGCGTGCGCTCCCCAAGGCGAGTGAGGGGTCGCGCGCGTCGCCATGGGGGGATGCAGCTCCGTTGCCAAGTGCGTCCCCGCTCCTACCGAACTCGAACCCCGGACGTGTCGGACATTCCGCAAGGCCGATCGCGACGACTCCCGCTCATCACACTTCTTCCACGCTTTCCCCCAGGACACCCGAGCACGCGCTGGCTTGCGACCAGGCGCGCGCGCTGATGCGCGTCCTGCAGCCCTCGACGGGCTCGCCCACGCCCGAGTCCATCCGCGCGCTCGCGAGCCTGTTCGGCGGCTCCGGCGGGTTCGTCTCTCACGACACCATCTTGGCGGTGGTGCGCCTCCCGCAGAGCGTCCTCACGACTCGTCTGTACTCGCTCTTCCCGAGGCACACGCTGGAGGAGTTCCTGGCGACGCTGGCGAACGTGCACGCGCGCGTGCGGCTGCGCACGCCCCGGAGCGCCGTCGGCACCGCGAAGACGCTCACGGAGCGGGAGGCGCGGCTCGATTTCGCGTTCGAGGTGTACGACCTGGACGGCGACGGCGTCGTGACCGAGGCGGAGCTCCTGGAGATTGTGCACAAGACGGTGCGCGGGAACGGCGCGAAGATCGCCTCCGTCCTGCGCGTCGCGTCCGCGGCGTGCGCGCTGCCGGAGGCGGAACTGCGCGAGAACGGGCCTTCGTTTCGGTTCCCGGAATTCCGGAACCTCGCCGAGCGCGTCCCCAGCCTGCTGTTCCCGGCGCAGGCGCTGTACGAGCTGATGCGCGAACGCGCCGCGCACGCCGAAACCGCGCTGCGCGCGCTGCGCGCGCGCGCCGAGACGGAGCCGTTTTCGCATTCGCGCGCGAGCGTCTCCGCCGCCGACGGAGGCGCTTCTTCGCGCGTGCGTGCCTCCGGCGCGAGCGATCGCTTCGACCGGAGCGAAGGCGAGGCGCGCGCGCGGTGCGCGTCGCTCTCGACGGAAGCGTTGTCTTCGTTCCTGGAAGACATCGGGATGGATCTCGGTTTAGACCTGCTGGACCGAAACGAGCTGGTGGACCTCGCCGCCGCCGGTTCCCTCAGCGCCGGGCGCCCGCTCCCGGCGCTCGCGCCGGAGACGGCGCGCCGGGACGATGAACGAGACGACGCGCTTTCGCGCGGAAGAGTCGCGGCGCGCGCGAGCCGAGAAGACTCGCCTTCCTCGTCGCCTTCCTCGTCGCCTTCCTCGTCCGGCCGTCGCGCGCCGCCGCCGCGCCGCCGAGGGCGCGCGTCGCTGGCGGAGGCGTTCGCGGCGGGTCCGCCTGAGCCCTCCTCGCCGCGCGCGGCGGACGCGTTCCGGGCCGCGCGCATGGGCCGCGCAGACGCGCTGGAGGCGATGCTTCGCGACGGGGCGGTTCGCGCGGACGCCGTCGACGCTTCGAGCGAGCACGGGTTCTCGCTGCTGATGGTGGCGGCGATGAGCGGCGCCAAAGGCGCCTGCAAGCGTCTGCTGTCGCTGGGCGCGGACGCGTCGGCGGCGGACGCGCGCGGACGCACCGCGCTGGACCTGGCGCTGGAGTACGGGCACGACGCCGTCGCGGACCTGCTCGCGCGGAGGGACGCGAGCTTCGGCGGTTCTTGCGACCGCGGCCGAGCGGGTGACGAAAAGCGCGAGGACGGCGCGCCGGCGCGCCGCAACCGGGAAGAGCCCGATTCGACCGCCGGCGGACTCGTCGCGGCGCCCGTTCCGGTGTCGGCGACGCGTCCGGCGGGAAGCGACGGGGGGCTTTCGCCGCGGGACGAAGGGCCGTTGTTGAGCCCGGAGTGATGCGAACGCGCGCGCGCGGAGCGCTTTATCATTACCACACGTAGACTAAGCGATACGCTTTCGTAGCTAGACTGGTACTAGATAAGCGGTGAGGCGCGTACTACGGAAAAACAAAGGTAGCTACCGCGGAGTCCGTCGTACCGCGCGCGTCTCTCCTCACCTCGCGCGCGTCTCTCCTCCGCACGCGCGTCTCTCCTCAGAACGCCGCCGGGCAGTTCTCAACGGTGTGCCTCTTGAGCGCCTCGGCGTCCCACAGCGCGCCGTCGCCCTCCGCGGGCTCGAACTCGTGCTCCCTGCCGTCCAGCTCGGTGGGCGCGCTGCGCGACGCGCCGTGCCTGCTTTTGTGCTCCGCGTACGCGGACTGATAGCAGAGGTGCGAGCAGAAGAACGCGCGCTCGAACGTGTCGAACGCCACCTTCTCGGCGCGGCGCTTGAAAATCTCCAGGCACTGCGCGCACTCCAGCCGGCGCGTCGTCGCCCGGTCGCACCCGAAACACCGTATCGCTTCTTCGCCGTCGCCGCCGTATTCCTTCGGCGCGAAGGGCACGCCGCGGCGTAACGGCAAGCCGTGTCGTCCGTTCGGCGGCGCCTTCGCAGACGCGGGCTTCGAGGGATCGCCACCCGCCTCTCTCGCGCGGCGCGCGTTGCGCTCGCACGCGTCTCGCCAGAACTCTTCCCACGATTCGGGATGAGCCGTATCGTCGGAAGGGCCCTCCGGGGGCTCGGCACGCGCGCCGTCGCGTCGTACCTCGGGATCGGAATCCGCAGAGCCATCGGAAGACTCGTCGTCGCTGCTCGCGTCGTCCAGGCGGGACGCGCGCGGCTTCTTCTGCCAGGCGTGAGGAGAGGCACGGGGAGGGGGGGCGGTGGACATCGTCGTTGTGTGGGACTTGAAAATCCTGGGGTCCGCGCGCGCGGGTATGGTGCGTGCTCGGCCTCGGGACGCGAGGAGCGCGAGGCGACATCACGTGGGAGACGAAACGCTTTCCGGCGTTGTCCCGTCAGGTTGTGACTGCTCAGAAGTCCGCTGAAAGTTTCGGCGGCGTGCACGCGTGCTGATCGCGACTTCTTCCCGATCTGTGCGCGCGCTTTCAGGCGGTGCGCTTCCTGCTCGACCCGCACTCTTTCGCGCGCGGAACATGACCGCGATCGACGCCGCGGCGAAGAAGGTTGACGATCTCACGCTCGGTGCCATGTCCTCCGACCGCGTCAAAGTGGACCCCGCGGATCCGTGGGCGGATATCTGGAACCCGCCGCCGCAGGTGTACAAGGAGCGGTGCCCGCACACCGGCTACCTCATGACCAAGCCGTTCGAGCAGAACAACCCGATGCCCGGCCAGTTCGACCAGACCAGCGACTACATCGTCTCCATGCTCAAGCCCGTGATCAAGCCCAAGGACGGCGGCGCCAGAGCCGCGGCCGCGACCGGTGACGCGAAGCCCAAGAAGGAGAAGAAGGAGAAGGCGCCCAAGACCCCGCAGCCCGCGAGCGACGAGGACCCCTTCGTGAAGGCGCGCCTGGTGATCGCCAAGGTCCTCGAGGTGGGCCACGTCGAGAACTCGGACAAGCTGTACTGCTGCAAGGTGCAGGTGGGCCCGGAGGAGACCAGGCAGGTGATCACCGGCCTGAGAAAATTCGTCCCCGAGGCGGAGCTCACGAACAAGTTGGTGCTCTGCATCCTGAACCTGAAGGTGGCCAAGCTCGCGGGCCAGACCTCGGAGGCCATGATCCTCGCCACGACGTGCGAGCTGAACGGCGAGCTCTCCGTGAAGGTGGTGAACGTCCCCGAAACCGCGAACGTAGGCGACGTCGTCGGCGCCGAGGGCGTCGCGCCCGGCGCCGCGGGCTACCCGAAGGAGTGCAAGTCCAAGTTCTGGGACGCCGTGAAGGAAAAACTCAAGGTGAAGGGCGGCGTCTGCACGTACGACGGCAAGACGCTGTCGTGCGCCGCGGGCCCCTGCGTCGCGGACGCCAGCGTGCTCGACGATTCGCCCATCAGTTGAGCGGATGATGCGCGTGTTGATACCGACGTTTTGGACGTCGTTCAGTCGTTCGTCTAACGTCGTTCGCCGAACGCGACGTGTCGCGACTATATTTCCGACGGGTCGACTAAACGAAACGCATCGCCGTTTCGCCGCGCCCGCTACTCGACGCGCGCGCCGTTCGCGCGGCCCGGGGTCCCCCCGACTTCCTCGCTCGGCGCCCAGGAGAACGGTTCGTTGCGGTCCATGCCCACGGGGCTGATCAGCTCGAGCGAGAACCCTTCGCCGTCCGCGGAGGACGGCCAGCCTTCGCCGTCGTCGTACTCCACGAAGTCCACCAGGCGGCCGCCGGCGTCGTACAGAGAAACCATCTCGCCCTTCGCGCTCAGGTTGAACTCGAACGACGCGTCCAGCACGGACGCGACGTCCGCGTGCTTCCGCTTGAACCGCTCGACGTCGCGCGCGAGGACCAGGTACCCGCCGGGAGGCAGCGAGGCGCCGCGCAGGCCGCGCGGCACGACGAACGCGTCGTCCTCCTCCTCCGCGCCGAGGGTTGGCTCGGCGGCGTTCCGGGAGCCGCGGACGGTCCAGCCCTCGAGGTTCACGGCGCGCGCGCCCGGGTTGTGCAGCTCGATCCAGTCCCCGCCTTTCGCGAAAACGTCTTTTTTTCGGCGGCGGCGTTCGCCGCGTCTCGCATCAATATCAGCGAAGAAGGCTCGCCTCGGGGTCACGAGCCCCTTCTCGGTCGCGTCCCGCGCGTCGCCGTACGCGGGCGCCGCCGCCGCGCCGGAAGGGACGCGGAACCGCTCGTCTTTCTGTTCGCCCTCGTCCCCAGTCGTCCTCTCCCCCTCTTCCTCCAGGAGGTCGGACGCCGCGGACTCGGCGCGCTCGCGCGCGCGACGCAGGTTCGCCCGCTTGGTCGCCCTCGGAGATTTCGAGCCCCCGCGCGGCTTCTTGCGCTCGTTGTACATGATCTCGTTGATCACCACGCGCCCGAACGCGCGTTCGGGCGCCGGGGCAAGCCACCCGGGCTGGGCCTCCGAGGGCGCGGGGGCGTCCGCGAGCGCGCTCGACGCGAGCGCGAGCGCGAAGACGCACGCCAGGCACCCGCGGATGCTCATCGCGGGACGCGGGCGTGAATCGGGAGCCGTGGCGTAGGTCGGAGGGTGGGGGGGAGAGACCGCGCGCGGCGAGGAGTGTGAGCGCGCGACGGCGTCGCGCGCCGTTTCCACGCGCGAGCGTTTCCGAGGCTCGTCGGGCGTTCGTCGCTCGACGAGAAAAGCGCCGCATCTCGGCGTGTCCGATTTCCTCGATCGGGTCCCCTATCGACTCTTCCGATGAATCCTCCGATGAATTTTCAAACCTCGACCGGCGCGCCCTTTCGAGGAGAAAAATGGTTCCGGCTCGGTGATTGGCCGAGACGCAAAACCGATCGAGCGCTCGCTCTCGTGTCACTCGTTTTCTCTCGGAAAGTTATCCTGGTTCGGGCCCTAGCTCGAAGCCGAGCGAGCGAAATCACCGGGCTCATACCCGCACTCGCAACCGCCAGCAACGATGTCTGCTATCTCTGCTGTCCAGTGCCGCTTCCTCGCGGGCGCCAAGGTCTCTGCCGCGCGCAAGACCGTGCGCGCCCGCGCCGCCGCCGTCGCCCCCGTGGCCAAGTTCGGGTGCGTCCGGGGAAAATCGATGCCGCTACGGCCCTGGCCGCTTTTTCTCTTCGCGCGGGCATCGGAGGAGCGGATAGGACGGCTCCCGGCGCGCACGACGTTCGTGCGCCCCGGGAGTCGCCGTGAACGGTTCATGTAAACCGTGCACCGTTCGAATCCGCCACCGTCGAGCCCGGCTCGCGCCGACCACGCGCGGCACGCGCCTCCCCTCGCGCCTCCCTCGCCGTGGCTGACCGTCTTTCCCCGCATCCCGCGTCTCGCGTGTTTTCCCGTCGAGCAGCAAGGTCGAGCTCCCCAAGTCGGTGAAGCCCGCCGTCATCGCCGCGGTGACCAACGCGCTCGTCGCGATGCCCTCCATGGCTGGCGAGCCCGGTAAGATTTTCGACTTCAACCTTACCCTGCCCATCATCGCCACCGAGTTCCTGCTGCTCATGGTGATCCTGGACAAGACCATCTTCGGTCCCGTGGGCAAGGCGCTCGACGACCGCGACGCGCTCATCCGCGACCAGCTCGCCGCCGTGGGTGACAACTCCACCGCCGTGGCGGACCTCATCGTAAGTACACGCGCACCTCCACCGCGACGCTTTCGTCACACCGAGCGCGTATCCGGAGGCTGAACGAACGCACCCGCGCCCCGCGCGCGTTTCCGGCGCGCGCGACCGCGCGCGATCGGCGCGCGAGGCGACCGAGCGCGAGACACTTGGCGTTCGATCGCGCGCGTGAACCGCCGATCGGGGGTTGTTTCGGCGCGGTCGCCGAATCGCGAACCCGGTTCGCGCGAATCGTCGTTTGACGATTCGGTTTTTTCTCTCGAGCGAAAGACTCGCGCGCGAGGGCTGACGGACGCCTTTCCCTTTCCCCCCGCTCCTTCAAAACCCACAGTCCGAGAAGGAGGCCCTGATCTCCTCCGCGCGCGCCGAGGTTTCCAAGGAGGTGGCCGCCACCAAGGCGAAGATGGACGCCGACATCGCCGACGCCTCCGCCAAGGCGAAGGCTGACGTGGACCGCCAGATCGCCGCCGCCATTGCCAAGCTCGACGCCGCCAAGGCGGAGTCCGCGGCGCAGGTGGAGACCAAGGCCACCGAGCTCTCCAACGAGATCATCAACAAGGTTGTCAACGTCTAAGTGTCGGTAGCAGAACGCGAAGACGCGACAAAAAGCGCGTTTCCCCCGACGGCGCGGCGAAGGCTTTCGCCGCGATTGGGGGTGCCGCGCGCCGCGTCGCGCGGGAGGCTTTTTAGACTTCTATAGGACGACGGAGGATGTGACGGTTGACGTTCCCGCGACGCGCGGTCGCGGGGGAGAGCGGTGATTAGCGCTGCGCAGCGTCGGGGCCGACGGGGGGTCGCGACGCGTTTTGTTTACACGAAACAGATTCAAAGAAGGCGCGACGCGCGTCTCGGGTTCGCGACGAGGGACGTTTTGCGCCGAAAAGTCTCGCGCGCCGAGAGAAAGGGGCGCTTTTTTTTTCACGCCGCGTCGCCTTCTCCCGTCGCGCGCTCAAACCTCCACTCGCTTCCTTTTGCCCGGCGCACGCGCCGCGGGCGAAGGCGGCGCCGGCGCCGCCGGTGCCGCGCACACGCCGGCGTCGGCGAGCGCGTCGGCGAGGCGCCACGCGTTTTCTTCGCCGGCGGAGGCTTCGCCTCGTTCCTCCTCCTCCGCGGGCCAGTCGCGACGCGACAGCCACTCCCTGACGAACCGGAACGGGGACGCGCCCGCGCCGCAGCGGGAAGACCCCGCCGCGTGACGAACGTCCGCGATGTGCTTGGCGAACGCCACCGGCGGGACGCCCGCGAACGCGCCGCGGAGCATCGTCCCGGCGAGCTCGGCGGCGAGCAAGCCGCGCGCGCGCGCGCCGGCGTCGGCGTCGCGCGCCTCGCACGCCGAACACGCCTCCAGGAGCTCGTCCAGCGCGCCACCCGCGCGCAGGAGCTCGCGGTACGCGGCTCGGCGCGTCGCCGCCCAAGCCGGCGCGTCGCCGGCGGCGACGGCGGCGGACCCGGGGCACGCCGCGACGGCGCGAAGCAGCGCCGCGCCGGCGCGCGCCAGAGCCGGCGCGGCGGCGGCGGCGGCGGGTGGGCTCGCGGCGTCGCGAAGCGCCCCG
>MDSV01012746.1_pt1 | contig 55520 bp, 47 predicted proteins | sample 810851 | NCBI WGS metagenome assembly MDSV01 (sample SAMN05326640, study PRJNA326480) | marine metagenome | isolation source: seawater | place: Atlantic Ocean: North East | collected 2012
AACTCGCCGCCCATAAAAGGTGCTGCGCGTTTGACGTCTCCGCCGAGTAATTCAGTCAGGCAATAATCCTGACCTTTCGCCTGAAAAATACGGCCATCAACGATTTCACCGCGCTGTGATACGGCACCGTCAGCAGGTGAGCACAGGACAGAGGCATCACCTTCGATCGGGCGTGCACCATCAATTAATTCGCGTGTAAAAAAGTCGTTAAAACAGGAGAACTCAGAGGCCGTCTGACGCTGAGCTTCGCTCATGTTGACGCCAAACTTTTTGATGAACAGATTAATGAGCGGATTTTTTACCCATTCCATTTCTGTCTCAGCCAGAGCACCCACCGCACGAGAGAGCAGGTGCTGCGGAACAACGTATTGGCTGGCGATAAACAGATTGTCTTTAAAACTCATTGGGTCATCTCTTAATTAGGTTCAGTGCCGGTCACAACCGGTGTGTTTTCGTCATTGCCCCACTCAGACCACGAGCCAGCGTAACCCCTGATATCGAATCCCAGAATTTTACCAACCAGGTAGGTATATCCGGAACGATGGTGGGTCTGGCAGTGCGTAGCGATACGCTTAGTCTCATCGATACCCAGGCCTGACAGTAAGGTGCGGAAAGCATCCAGATCGTTAATACGTAAACCGCGGTCTTTGTCCATTCCACGGGTCCACTCATAATTCACGGCTCCCGGAATGTGGCCACCGCGGGCTGAAATCACTTTTTCACCCGTGTATTCGGCGGCTGAGCGAGCGTCCCAGATGGCAAAGTCCGGTTTTCCGAGGTTATCCAGTACCTGGGCTTTGGTGAAGGTGGCATCCGGGTTAATCGCAGTGATTTTATAGTCAGACGCCTGCGGGGTAACGGTGCCGGTTTCCTGTGGTAAGCCCGCTTGACGCCAGGCGACGATACCGCCATTAATATAGGAATATTTTGTATGGCCTATGCAGTCGAGTACCCAGATCAGACGCCCGGCCCAGCCACCGCCTTCGTCGTCAGAGCAGATAACGTGAGTGTCAGGCGTCAGTCCCAGCTCGCTGAATACGGCTTCAAGATCTGAGACTTCTGGTAACAGACCAGGGACGGGTGTACCCGGACGTTGTAAACGTTTGAAGTCGAGGTGAACTGCACCCGGAATATGACCTTCAACGAAGGTCTCTGCCTTACTCTGGTCGATGATCAGGACATTATCGAGCGGTAACAGGTCAGCCAGTTGTTCTGGCTCCAGCAACAAAGGGAGGTCAGCCATGGGGGGGTCACTCAGCTAATTATTTCGTTGGCACGAAGTGTATCTGAGAGACCACCCTGTGTCAGGTCACGACGTCTGTCGCGCGGCCTTATGGGCCTTACCCGCGGGTTTATTTTTCTGGGCACTGAGCTGTCGGAGAGAAGCCAGCCCCTGACTGGTGGTTGTGCAAAGTTGGCGGAATCGCTGATATTGCGCCTTCGTGATTTCTTTATTGTCAGAGTTCGCCGCAATGACAATCCCGATAGGGTCGCGACCAGCATGAACGGACATAAGCATCAGCTCTTTTGGAAGTGCATCCGCAAGCTCCGGCGCCATGCCTTTGAAATATCGTTCACAGGTGGCTGGCGTGATATGAACAGCTGCTGACTGTTTCATCAACTGACGGAGTAAAGGAGCAACCTGTAACGGGACGCTGGTACTCGACAGAGGCATCAGGCCCTCAGGATTCTCCGAGTAAACTGTGCGCAAGGATGAGCGGTTCTTTCCTGGCAGCATAACTATTGCATGATCGATTCCTATGCCCAGATGGATACCTTTTAATACGCCCTGCATCAGGTAGTGCCAGTCACCGAAGCTGGCAGGAGACTCAGATAACTGCCCCATCAACTTAGAAAGGTATGCGCTGCCGTGATGAGCAGGCTTGGCTGTTGATTGGGTTTCGGGCGCTGACACTTCAGCGGCATCGGCCTCTGAGCGTACTTCAGGTCCTGTCTGCACGACCTCAGCTGGCATGTCCGCGCGCGAAGCTGTAGCTGCAGGCGCAGCTTCTGGCACGGGCGTCCATTTAGGGTAAGACAGCGCCTCAGGTTTCGGTGTAGTCAGCAAGGCGATACCAGAGGCCAGAGCTGATTTCCTCAGGCGCGCTTCATCGAGCTGTATTTTCCGGCTCTCGCTGACCAGTGTTGGGTACTGCCGGCCCTGCGCATGACTACTCAAAGCGAGCCAGCGGTGGCTTCGCTCTCCCTCCGGGTTCATATGCAGGTGCCATGCGGTGCCAGCGGCGGTGAGTGCGAGCATAGAGGCGCTCTGGCTTTTGTGGATCAGTTGTCGTCCGGTATCCAGGTCTCTCGGGTCCTGTTTGCGCAGACGTCGCCAGTCCTTGCGTTCCGGCAACTTATCGCGCTGGAACATATCGACAACGGGCTCAGGCAGGTTATGCCGGCGTACAAGGCGTTTCCAATTCTCGGGTGAGTTGCCGAATACCTTGCGCGAGGCTGTACCCAGATCATCTCCCTCGCTCAGGTAATGAAACCAGTTATGACTGGATTTATCGAGTAACAGCCATGGCCATAGAATCGAGTTTGCCAGCATGGCTGACCAGTACGCTGTGCTGGTAGGGGTGCCTTTCGCACTGGCCCACTGTGCAGCCAGACAACCGGCCATGTGCGCAGTGTATAGCGCCTGTCGATAGACCTTTTGCGAGGCATCCTTTGGATGATCTTCAATGACCGGGAGCTTTTTCACCAGAATAATAAGCTCCTGCATACCAAGCAGTGCCAGGCAGTTGTAGACGCCGTGAATCTGTTCGCGGCAACCGGGATTGTGGTTGACTGCCTTCTGTAGCAGGTGCCAGCAGAGTGCCGGGTCTCTTTCCGCAACAGGCACCAGCGATTCAAAGCTGACCTGCGGATTTCTAAGTTCGACCCTTAACGCATCCCGCGTTTCTTTCAGGATCGGTAAGTCACGGAACGCCAGTACGGCCTCCCATTGGGCGGCGCTGGGCGTCTGGAGCGCAGAATTCTGCATGGAGAGAGTGTTCCCGGTTTGTTAAACGGTCATTTGTAGCCTTTACTTACTATAGTCGTGATGCGTATTTCGTCCCGTGTAATCTGTGTGTCTTTTTTGTCACGGAAGGGTTTCGATACGCACACTGAGTTAAATGTGGAGTACCGCTGAGGAAATTGGCTGGATGCTATTTGTAGCAGGTGTCGTGATTGTTTTTGGCAGTGTCCTGTATGGCTATGTGATGTCGCATGGCCAACTGCTGGCACTGTGGCAACCATTCGAGATACTGATCATTGTGGGTGCCGCTTTTGGCGCGTTCCTTCTTTCTAACCCCTGGCATGTGGTCTGGACATCGTTTCGTCTGATTCCCAAGGTGATTATGGGGGGAAGCGTGCCTAAGACTATGTATATGGATGTTTTGGGGTTGCTCTATGACATCCTCAATAAAGCACGCCGGGAAGGCATCATGGCGATTGAAGGTGATGTTGAGAACCCTAATACCAGTGCCTTGTTTGCACGTTACCCTGCGATTCAGGCGAATCACGAGCTGGCTGTTTTTATCGCGGATTACTTTCGTATTATTGCCGCGGGTAACCTGACGTCTTTCGAGCTGGAATCGCTGATGGATCAGGAGATCGAAGCGCGCATGCACGAGCTTGAACAACCCGGGATGGCTGTCAGTAAGGTGTCTGATGCCTTGCCGGGCTTTGGTATCGTGGCGGCTGTACTCGGTATTGTGATTACCATGGGCGCGATTGGTGGCGACATCAACGAGATTGGTGCTCATGTCGCCGCCGCACTTGTCGGTACCTTCAGTGGTGTGCTTCTGGCGTACGGTCTGGTTGGGCCCATTTCGTCGGTGATGCGTCATATCGCCGAAGAAGAAATCAAACTGTACGAAGCTGCCAAGGCCTGCATTATTGCGTCACTGAATGGCTTACCGCCTCAGTTGGCCGTCGAGTTTGGTCGTAAGTCATTGTTTACCCATAAGCGTCCGACATTTAACGAAGTCGAAAGCAAAGTGCGCGGCCGCTGATGAGTGATTGCTGATGGAGAAGTTAAGCCCGCATCAGAATATCGTTGTCCGTCGTTATAAAAAGGGCAAACACGAAGAGCACGGTGGCGCCTGGAAAGTCGCCATGGCCGACTTCGCGCTGGCGATGATGGCCCTGTTTCTGGTGTTGTGGGTGATTAACTCCTCGAATGAGCAGGAACGCGAAGCCATTTCTGGCTACTTTCAGGACCCGAAAGCGTTTGAGGAAGGCAAGCTGGTACCGTCCAAGTACGTAATCGACCTCGGTGGCTCGCCAACGACCTCCGACAATATCGCCGTGTCAGAGAATATTGATCCCGAGAAGATTCTTCAGGCTGACGAGATTGAAAGTCTTGCCGACGCAATTGAGCAGCGGCGCATGGAAGAAATGAAGGCCAAGATTCAGGCCATGATTACCGCCAGTCCGACACTCAGTCCATTCAAGAATCAGCTTCTGTTAGACCTGACGACCGAAGGCCTGCGCCTGCAGATTGTTGATCAGACCAATCGCCCCATGTTTGATCAGGGCAGTGCTCAGTTACGGTATTACTCAGAAGACATTCTATGGGAGCTGGCGCCCATGTTGTCCGGGCTTGATCATCGCTTACAGATCACCGGCCATACCGATTCGTCCGGGATAGCCAATCAACGCGAAGAAGATGATATCAACTGGGGTCTTTCGTCTCTGCGGGCAGATTCTGCGCGGCGCGCCTTAATGGAAGCCGGTGTGCCTAAGTCTCAGATTGCTCAGGTGATTGGTATGGGCGATACCGCACCGCTTAAACCGGATGATCCCGCGGCAGCGGTCAATCGACGCATCTCAATTACGCTACTCAACAAAGCCCTGGACGAAGGCATTAAAGGGCGCAGTGGCAGTGATGCGGATGTCGAGTTTATTAACGATGGTAGCGCGGCAGACGACCCAAGAACTCCGACGATTAACCGCACCGGGACGTTGCTCGAAGAGTTGCAGGAAAAACGTAACCGGGCGGATAACCCCTACGATAACCCGCCCAATAAAGAAGAAGTTTTCTGGTAGTACGCTGACTTACAGTTCGGTCAGCGTGCTCAGAATCCGTTTGTAGCTGAAGAAACGTTCGTCACTGATCTCACCGTTTTCCAGTGCTTCAATGATGGCGCAGCCGGGTTCAGATTCATGCGCGCAGTCGCGGAAGCGACAATGACCTGCAATGTCTCTCAGCTCGCGGAAACCGTACATCACCTCTTCTGGCGACATATGCCATAGCCCGAATTCACGAATCCCCGGAGAATCAATAAGATCACCGCCAGCAGGGAAGTGATATAGGCGTGCTGTCGTGGTTGTGTGCTTGCCCTTACGGGTATTCTCAGACAAGGCACCAATGCGCAGGTCTTCCCCCGGAAGCAGAGTCGCAATCAGAGACGATTTGCCGACCCCAGACTGACCAACAAAGACACTGACCCGGTCATTCAGGAAGGTTTTCAGATCAGCCAGGCTGTCTTCGTCTTTGCTGCATACACGCAAAGACCGGTAACCCAGCACTTCGTAGTCGCCGAGCAACTCGTCGAAGTACGGCTGAATCTCTTCGTCAATCAGATCGATTTTATTGAGCAGCAGAATCGGTTCGATACCACAGTTCTCAGCAGCGACCAGATAGCGGTCAATCAGGTTGCGGTGGGCGTGAGGTTCGGGAGCAATGGTCAGCAGAATGTTGTCGATATTCGCTGCGACGGGTTTGATCTCGTTGTAAGGGTTTGGGCGTGATAATTCAGATTCACGCTCCTGTACCATCTCAACGACGCCGGTCAGTACACCGTTATTCTCAGGCCCCGGGCGGAACACGACATGATCGCCGGTGACCAGAGAGCCGAGGTTAGCGCGGAGAAAACAGCGGTAGCGGGTGCGGTGTTCGTCTTCAACCTCAACCTGCGACCCGAAGTGGGCGATAATCAGCCCATGCATCTCTTCACCCAGTTCGCCTGCGCTCAGCTGATCTGAAATATCACGCTCTTTGCGTTTGGCTCGTGAAGCCTTTTCCTGCTGGATTTTTTCAATCCGCCAGGCCTGACGCCGGTTTAGTTTGCGCTTTGCCATATCCGCTCTGATTTGTGAGATGGCGCTATTGTCGCGGTTGGCTGGGTTTGGTGCAACTTGCTAGACTGATATCACCAACATACTTACTGAGAATGCGACATGAGTCAGAAAGATAATCTGGTCTGGATGGACCTGGAGATGACAGGTCTTGAGCCAGAGCAGGATGTCATTATTGAAATCGCGACGATCGTGACCGACAGTGACCTCAACGTTATTGCTGAGGGGCCTGTGATTGCGGTGCATCAGCCCGACGTATTACTGGATGCGATGGATGAATGGAACACCCGTACCCATGGTAACTCAGGTCTTACTCAGCGGGTCAAAGACAGTACGCAGGACGCTCGTGCCGCAGAGCTGGCGACCATCGCCTTTCTGAAAGAGCACGTTAAAGAGGGCGCATCGCCACTGTGCGGCAACAGTATTCACCAGGACCGACGTTTTCTGGTGAAGTACATGCCTGAGCTTGAACGCTACTTTCACTACCGCAATATCGATGTATCCACGCTGAAAGAGTTAGCACGTCGCTGGAAGCCCGAAGCTGTCTCTTCATTCGAGAAGAAAGGGGCGCATCAGGCGCTGGATGATATTCGTGAATCCATCGCTGAAATGCAGCACTACCGTAAGCACTTTTTAGCCGTGTAAGAAAAAAGCGCCGCCAGCAAAAATGCTGGGGCGCTTTTTTTATTTCTTTCAGCTGAAAGTTGATTCACAGAAGCATCAAATCAACGAAACAGAAGCATCCAGAGCGCCATTCCTACCATCATCAGGTTTTCCGTCATGGATATCGCACCAAGAGGGACGTTGCTGTTGCCACCTACACAGGCACATTTCAGCTCCCGTTTCTGAATATAAACGGCTTTATAGACGGATGCTGCGCCGATACTACCGATGAATAAGGCGACAAGCGCAACCAGTGGTGTCCACACCATAGCGATCATACCTATGCCGGCGAATGCCTCTGCGAACGGGTAGATCTTTGAATAGGGGACGTACTTCTGTGCCAGCAGGTCATACCCGAGGAACTGCAAAGAGAAGGCTTCGAGGTCCTGCAATTTCTGGATAGCCAGCACACACATGCTGAAGGCGATAAACAACTCAAACCATCGGGCACCAAAGAAGCTTCCACTTAACATGTGAGAAGCGCCCAGAGCCATCAGAAGAGCGACGGAGAAAATCGCAATGACCGGCGTGTAGCTGGTCGTCTTTTCTTTGCTTTGTGCTTTGCCAAAGTGCTCCTTCAGAGCGTCGTAACCACCAATGCGTTCGCCATCGATAAAGGTCTGTGGTGTGGTTTCAACCTGATGTTCTTTTTTAAACGCGTCGGTTTCTTCCCGGGTGGTTAACCAGTTGTCTTCGACCTCAAACCCTTCACGTTTCAGCAGGTCGAGAGACTTTAAACCGAAAGGGCAGATGTGTTTTTCCATCACCATACGGTATATAACGGCTTGTTTACTCATAATTCACCTCCTGCGAAAGTTGACCTGCTTTCTGCTTACAAGTTCATTGGCGGAGGAATCAGGTTAATGCCATTTTCCGAACCATCTTATAAATCACACTCGGGAAAAGACGTTTAATTATAGGGCCCATGCCTTCTTTGCCTTTAGCGATGACCACCTGTTCTTTCTCGTTGGCGACGGCATCTAAGACTTCGGCCACCGCCTCATCGACAGCCATGCCATTTTTGATGACGGTGTCCTCAACCTTCTCCTGAGCCGTGCCTTCGCGGCGGGCGGTATCGATAATATTGGTACGCACGAAGCCCGGGCAGAGTGTTGTTACGCGCAGACCTTTGTCGTGTACTTCAGAGCGCAAAGAATCCATAAAACCAATAATGGCGTGCTTCGATGAACAGTAAGCCGACCGGTAAGGAATACCGATCAGCCCGGCTATGCTGGAGGTAGTTACGATATGTCCTGAACCACGGGCAAGCATGCCGGGAAGGATTTTGCGTGTAATCGTCACCTGCGAGAAATAATTCAGCTCCATCACCTTGCGATAGATATCCGCATCGGTTTCATTGATCAGCGAGCGTTGTGTGATACCTGCGTTATTGAACAGGTAATCTACGGTGCCGAGTTCGTTGGTCACCTTGTCAGCCGCGCTGATTACATCGGCTTCATTCAACATGTCGAGCGGCAGAACAGTGTGTGATTCCGGGCTCTGGCAGGCGCTTCTTACCCGCTCAAGTTCGTCTGTTCGACGGGCAGACAGGATCAGGCGAGCACCCAGCTTGCTCAGGTCATAACAGAGTTGTTCACCAATGCCGGAAGACGCTCCGGTAATCCAGATAAGTTTATTACTGAAGACAGACGTCAGATTCGTGTTCGCCATATGCTGCACTCTTGTTCAGGCAATATTGAGGAAATATTTGTAACGGAAGAGCATCGACATTGGCAGAGCTCCAGAGAAGCGTCAAATGTTTCCAGTACATATTTTGGGAACAAAGCGAAACAGGCCCTGTCACTAAAAGGGAGTGATTCATTTTCAGAAGGAGTACACGTATGACTTCGATCGATATTGGTATTAATGAAGAAAGCCGTAAACAGATTGCAGAAGGTCTGAGTAAAGTTCTGGCAGATTCTTACACCCTGTATCTGCAGACCCACAACTTCCACTGGAACGTCACTGGCCCTCAGTTTCGTGAATTACACCTGATGTTTGAAGAGCACTACACCGAGCTGGCGGAAGCCGTGGATGATATCGCCGAGCGAATCCGTACTCTGGGGTTCACCGCGCCAGGTACTTACAAAGAGTTTGCGCGTCTGAGCTCCGTTGAAGAAGTGGACGGTGTACCGGAAGCTAACGAGATGGTCGATATTCTCACGAAAGGCCACGAGCAGGTGGTACGCACCTGTCGTAGCGTTATCAAAATGACTGACGAAGTCTTCGATGAAGGTACGGCTGATCTGCTGACGGCTCGTATGAGCCTGCACGAGAAAACGGCCTGGATGCTGCGTGCACTGCGTCAGTGATAGGTAATCGTTAAGTTAACCAGAAACGATGGTCTTTAGTGGCCCTGCTGTTGCAGGGCCCAGTTGATGTGTTCATCAACCAGGCCTGATATTTTCCCTTTCTGATTTTTCAACGCTTCCTGCACTTCAATACTCTGTGGGGCATTTCCTAACGCTACCGATATATTCCGCATCCAGTTCTCGTAACCGGTTCGCCGGATCGGCATACCTTCGGTTTTTTTCAGAAAGGTCTCTTCATCCCACTGGAACAGTTCAAGCAATGTTGCTTTATCCAGCTGGTGGCGAGGGGTGAAGTCGGGTTCTTCGCTATTTTTACTGAAGCGATTCCACGGGCAGCCAATCTGGCAGTCGTCGCAACCAAAAATACGGTTGCCGATGCCGCTACGAAGTTCTTTGGGAATAGGGCCATCGAGTTCGATGGTCAGGTAAGAAATACACTTTCTCGCGTCGAGAACATAAGGGCCGACAAAGGCCTGAGTCGGGCAGATATCCAGACACGAGGTACAGCGGCCGCAATGATTCTTCAGTAGCGTGTCATTCGGCTCGAGCGGCAGGTCTGTAAGAATCTCACCCAGAAAAAAATACGAGCCCGCCTCACGGTTAAGAACCATGGTATTTTTACCAATCCAGCCGATTCCTGCCTGTTCTGCGAGGGCTCGTTCGAGAATGGGTGCGCTGTCGACAAAGGCGCGGAAACCAAGATCGCCAATCTCAGACTGAATGCGTTTTCCGAGTTGCGTCAGGCGTTTGCGGATTAACTTGTGATAATCGCGCCCCAGCGCATAACGAGAAATATAAGCATTGTTTTTATCCTGCAGATGCTTAGCTACCTCAACACCGGGCGCCAGATAATCCATGCGCAGGCTGATCACACTGAGCGTGCCGGGAAGCAGCTCATCGGGCAGAGCACGCATCGGTCCCCGTTCCGTCACGTGATCGGCCATATAGCTCATTTCACCGTGATAACCGGCATCCAGCCACTGTTGTAAACGATCGCCGTGCTCACCTGTATCGACGCTACTGAACCCACACTGCTGAAAGCCAGCCTCGAGCGACCATTGCGTAATATCATCACGCAACTTCTGTAGTTGTTCTGGGGTAAGTACTGTCCTGGAGGATGTCATTCTGGCCGGGCTGCCCTGGGACTTATATAATCCCGGCAATGTATCACAAGCGCAGGCCCAACCGCGATGAAGCGACCTTACACAGGCTATGACCATCTTCCCGGAAACATCGACAGCGTTGCTGGCGTACGGGAGCTCGACCGGCTGATTATTCAGCGCATGGGAGACAATGGCTACAGTCTGATGCGACAGGCTGGCGAAGCGGCATTTGAATGCCTGCGTGAGCGTTGGCCCGAAGCGCAGCACCTGTGCATTCTTGCCGGTGCTGGCAATAACGGTGGTGACGGCTGGGTAATCGCTGCATTAGCAGTCGAGCAGGGCCTGTCGGTAACTGTTCTGATGCTTGGCGATGTTACCCGACAAAGCCCATCGGCGACCGATGCCCGGCACATGGCCGAGAGCGCCGGTGTCGTTGCCCGTGAATTCGATGGCAATCTGCCCGCAGATGCTGACCTTCTGGTTGATGGCTTATTAGGTACAGGCCTGAATGCGGTCGTACGGGGTGAGTTTGCCGAAGCGATTAAGGCGATGAACGAACACCAGGCGCCGGTATTCGCTCTTGATATTCCTTCTGGCCTGAACGCCAGTACCGGCATGATTATGGGCCATGTGGTTCAGGCAGATGCGACGATGACCTTTATCGGTATGAAGCCAGGTCTGTTGACCTGCGACGGCCCGGACTGCTGTGGTGAACTTCACTACGCGGCTCTCGGGTTAACCGATGCAGAGCGGCAAGCGGTTTCTGTACTGGCGCAACGAGTGAGTTATCACACGCTTACTCAGGATGGCCCCTTACTGTATTCCCGACGCGGTAACTCCAACAAAGGAAACCATGGCCATGCGTTGCTGATTGGCGGCGAAACCGGCTTCGGCGGTGCTATTGCTATGGCCGTGGACGCCTGCTGTCGTACCGGCGCAGGCCTGACCTCCTGCGCGACGCGTCCGGCTAATGTCTCTGTGGTGCTTGGTCGGCGCCCGGAGTGTATGGCGGCGGCGATTAATGCCGGGCTTGAAATGCAGCCCCTGATGGAAAAAGTGTCAGTGTTGGCCTGCGGCCCCGGACTCGGGCGCAGCAGCTGGGCAGAGTTGCTTCTGCAGCAGGTTCTTCAGAGTGACTATCCGGTCGTGCTGGATGCCGATGCATTGAATATTATTGCCTCTCCGGGCTGGCAGACGGAATTTCCCGAGCGCGACGTCGTGATGACTCCGCATCCGGGCGAAGCTGCGCGGTTGCTGGACAAGTCCGTAGCGGATATCCAGTCCGATCGCCTCGGTGCGGCGCAGGCAATTGCTGAGAAATACCATGCGGTTGTTATTCTCAAGGGGCAGGGCAGTATCATTGCTTCTCCCGAAGGCGAGCTGGCGATCTGCACTGATGGCAACCCGGGCATGGCGACCGGCGGAATGGGTGATGTTCTTACGGGTGTGATAGCCGGGCTTCTGGCTCAAGGGTTAACGCCATGGCAGGCGGCTGTTCGTGGCGCCTGCCTGCACAGCGCAGCTGCTGATCTCGCGGCAGCGGAGTCCGGGACGCGCGGACTTCTTGCGACAGACCTGATGCCATTTATCCGACAATTGGTGAACTGATGACTGAGAGCAATCCACAGACTACTGGCCAGATACGCCTGACCGGCGAAGATGAAATGGTCAGTTTTGCAGGCCGTATGTCTTCAATACTGACGGGCGGTGGCCTGGTATTTCTCGAAGGTACTCTGGGCGCTGGCAAAACTACCCTGAGTCGTGGGCTGATTCAGGCGCTTGGTCATACAGGCCCGGTGAAGTCCCCGACGTATACTCTGGTTGAAGAATACGATCTGCCGGATGGTCGGGTCTGCCATTTTGACCTCTATCGTCTGGGTGATCCGGAAGAGCTTGAGTACATGGGGATTCGCGAATATCTGACGGATGGAACTTTGTGCCTGATCGAGTGGCCTGAGCGTGGGCGCGGTGTATTGCCCGAGGCCGATCTTGCGATTCATATTGACGATGTAGGTGAGGCACGTATCCTCAACTGGCAGGCAGAGACAGATAAAGGGGCACAGTGGAACAGGCAACTGCAGCAGCTGGTAAAAGAATGGCAGGAATAATTAAGCGGCTGATCGCGTTTTTCGTCGTGACACTCTGTGTGCTGCCAGTATGGGCAGACGTCAGCGACGTACGTATCTGGCAGTCTCCCGATAAAGTCCGTCTGGTGCTCGATCTCAGCGGACCGCACGAACATAAAATCTTCCAGCTGACCGGGCCGGATCGCATCGTCGTTGACCTTAAAAATGCGTCTCTGAAAATGTCGTCGTTAGAAAAGGTAGCCGACGATTCCAGCGAAGTGATTCGTGTACGCAGTGGACGCCGCAACAAGACCGACCTGCGTCTTGTGGTAGAAACCCGCGCGACGATGAAATATCGCAGCTTCCCGTTACCCCCTTCTGAAGGGGTGTCTCACCATCGTCTGGTCGTAGATCTTGAACGTCCTCTGTCAGAGGCGTCTATGAGTGCGCCTGATATCGTTAAGAAAGCAGAAACCTACGAAACCGATCAGCGTGACATTATTATTGCCATCGATGCCGGGCACGGCGGCGAAGACCCCGGAGCCCTTGGCCCTGGCCGCGTGATGGAAAAACATGTGGTTCTGGCGATATCCAAAGAACTGCAACGCCTGCTGGATCAGGAAACTGGCTTTGCCCCCTTTATGGTCCGCACCGGCGATTACTACATCGGCTTACGTGAGCGCTCAGAAAAAGCCCGTAAAGCGAATGCCGATTTCTTTGTCTCTATTCATGCCGATGCGTTTAAGCACCCCAGTGCCAGCGGTAGCTCGGTATTTGTGTTGTCAGACCGGGGAGCGACCAGTGAGACGGCACGCTTTCTTGCCGACAAAGAAAATTCGTCCGACTTAATTGGTGGTGTCAGCATTGGTGATCGTGAGGATCACCTGGCGATGACGTTACTGGATCTGTCGATGACGCATAAGCGCACCGCCAGTGTTTCGATTGGCGATGAAATTCTGCAGGAAATGGGCAAGATCAGTAAACTGCACAAGAAGAACGTCGAAGAAGCCGCATTTGTCGTACTGAAATCACCGGACATGCCGGCGCTACTGGTAGAAACAGGATTTATTTCAAACCCTGGCGAAGCCCGGCAGCTGAAAACCAGCGCTTACCAGAAGAAAATGGCGCGTGCGATTTTCAACGGCATTAAAGATTATTTTCAGAATAATCCTCCGGCCGGAACCTTGATGGCGGCGCGTAAGAAAGCAGCACAACAATACATCGAATACACAGTCCGTAGTGGCGACACTCTTTCTGAGCTGGCAGTTCGCAGCGGCATGGGAATGTCTGAGCTGCGCAAACTGAATGGCCTGAGCAGTAACTCGCTGAGAGTCGGCCAGAAACTGCGTATTCCAAATTCCTGAACTTTCAGTCTGAGCTATGAGCCGAATACACCTGTTATCGCCACGTCTTGCGAACCAGATTGCTGCGGGCGAAGTTGTAGAACGTCCAGCCAATATCATTAAAGAGTTGGTCGAAAATTCGCTGGATGCTGGTGCTCAGCATATTGATGTTGATGCCGAGCAGGGTGGCATTAAGCTGCTTCGCGTTCGTGATGACGGGCACGGCATCGGCAAAGACGACCTGCCTTTGTCTCTCAGTCGCCACGCCACCAGTAAAATTACTACGCTGGATGATCTCGAAGCCGTGGGCACAATGGGTTTCCGTGGTGAAGCCTTGGCGAGTATCTCATCGGTATCACGCCTGACTCTGACATCCAGAGAGAAAGGCTCAGATGAAGCCTGGCAGGTGAAAGCGGAAGGGCGTGATATGCAGGCGGAAGTCAGCCCGGCAGCCCACCCAACAGGCACCACGGTTGAAGCGCGTGACCTGTTTTTTAATACGCCAGCACGACGTAAGTTTCTGCGTACAGAAAAGACAGAATTCTCTCACCTTGAAGACACACTGAAAAAGCTCGCACTCAGTCGCTATGACGTTGCTTTTACGCTGCGTCATAACAACCGCGTCATTCATTCGTTGCGCCCTGCGGCCCGGACGATTGATCGTGAGAAACGGGTGGCAACACTGCTTAATCCGCAATTTATGGATAACGCAGTGCACATTGAAACCGAAGGTGCGGGCCTGACAATTGAAGGTTGGGTGGGTTTACCGACGTTTTCGCGTTCGCAGGGGGATATGCAGTATTTCTTTGTGAACGGCCGGGCGGTGCGTGACAAACTGGTCGTGCACGCGATTAAACAAGCCTACCGTGATGTGCTTTATCATGGTCGTCATCCGGCGTTTGTACTTTATCTCTGGTTGGACCCGAAGCTGGTGGACGTTAACGTTCACCCGACCAAGCACGAAGTGCGCTTCCGCGATGGTCGTCTGGTGCATGATTTTATTTTCCGTTCTCTGCACCGCGCTCTGGCGGACATACGCCCGGAGCAGCCGACCGCGAATCTGCAGCCAAGTGCAGCTCCGGCGGCAACAGGTACAGAGGCGGGAGAGTTTCAGGGACAGAACCGGCTTGACTGGCAACAGCCTGCTAACGAACGAGTTCCCTTCTCTGCAACCGCTGACGGCGCCGCGACCTCAACAGCTCAGAATTTTTCTGGCGGTTCTTTTGGTCAGAGTTTTTCTGACAGTCGTCCGGGGCAGGGCGCAGTGGCTGAACAATTACGCAGTTACGAACAGCTGAATCAGGGAGCGCCACAACCACTTCCTGAATCCAGTGCAGAAGACCTGCCGCCACTCGGGTTTGCCGTCGCTCAACTGCATGGCATTTATATACTCGCGCAGAATGCTCACGGTCTGGTGGTCGTGGATATGCACGCTGCACACGAGCGAATTACCTACGAGCGTTTAAAAGTCGCGGTGGATGAGCAGGGCGTTCAGAGTCAGCCTTTGCTCGTGCCCGAAACTCTGCACGTCAGTGAGCGTGAGGCCGATGCGGCAGAGCAGTTCTCCGATGAATTCCGTCAGTTCGGCGTTGAGCTGGCGAGAGTGTCGCCAGAGAGTCTGATGATCCGCCAGATTCCGGTATTGTTGCAGCAGGCAAATGTCGGGCAACTGATCACTGATATGCTGAGTGATCTGATGGAGCATGGCGCCTCGGACCGGATTCTTGCCCATCGCAACGAACTGCTGTCGACCATGGCGTGCCATGGTTCTGTACGGGCAAACCGGAAACTGACCCTACCTGAAATGAATGCTTTGTTACGGGATATGGAAGCCACCGAGCGCTCCGGACAGTGCAACCACGGGCGACCGACCTGGACTCAGATGACGATGTCAGAGTTGGATAAGCTCTTTCTGCGGGGCCGCTGATGTCAGAATCCTTACCTCCTGTGAGTTTACCGCCCGCGATTTTTCTGATGGGGCCGACGGCCTCAGGTAAGACGGCACTCGCACTGGAGTTGGTTAAGAACCACGATTGCGAAATTATCAGTGTCGATTCAGCGCTGGTCTACAAAGGCATGGACATCGGTACCGCCAAGCCGGACGCCAGTATGCAAGCGCAGGCACCGCATCGCCTGATTGATCTGATTGATCCGGCCGAGGCATACTCCGCCGCTAATTTCCGTGAAGACGCTTTACGCGAAATGGCAGACATTACCGCCGCAGGCAAAGTGCCATTGCTGGTGGGTGGCACCATGATGTATTTCAAATTTCTCCGCGACGGCGCTGCAGATCTGCCGAAAGCCGACGAGGCAATCCGGCAGCGGCTACTCGAAGAAGGCCTTGAGAAAGGTTGGCCGGCGATGCATGCGCGGCTGGCAGATATCGATCCTGAGTCCGCACGTCGCCTGAAACCTATGGATTCTCAGCGTATTCAGCGTGCTCTAGAGGTGTATATGATCTCTGGCAAAACACTGACGGAATACTGGGCCGAGCAACAGACCGAGCCGCTGCCCTACCATGTCGTGAACCTCGCGGTATGCCCGGCAGAGCGCAAGCGTTTACACGAACGCATCGCCGAGCGTTTCCGTATTATGGTGGCCGATGGGTTTCTCGACGAGGTAAAAGCGCTGCGTGCCCGTGGTGATCTTGATAAGAATATGCCGTCCATCCGTTGCGTTGGATATCGTCAGGCGTGGGACTATCTGGATGGTGAATACGACTACGACGAGATGATAGAACGGGGCATTATTGCGACGCGCCAACTGGCCAAACGTCAGATCACCTGGCTGCGTAGCTGGCCCGATCTTCATTGGCTGGATACCGATGATCCGGATATTGTCAGAAATACCTTGAAAATACTCAGCACCAGCGCCATATTTAGCCGTGAGAACGGCTGCTGACCGTATTGAATTACCATAACAATGCAGAATTCGGCATTCTCGGGCTGAACCCGACGACCAAATATGTGTCTGTACAGATGATCCGGTTTAGGTGTACCGGTTTATTTCATGGCCTCCATGTTAGTTTTGGGGCAGGTTCTGGCCACCAATGGGGCAATCTACTATTACTTCGCCGACCGCAGATTGGAAGGCACTCTCTCATTTAGGAGAACAACTATGTCAAAAGGGCACTCTTTACAAGACCCTTATCTGAACCAGCTTCGTAAGGAGCGTATCCAGGTTTCTATCTTTCTGGTTAACGGCATTAAGCTGCAGGGTCAGATCGAATCATTCGATCAGTTCGTTATCCTGCTGAAGAACACTGTTTCTCAGATGGTTTATAAGCACGCAATTTCTACTGTAGTTCCAAGCCGCAATGTGCGTCTGGCACCAGCAGCAGAACAGGGTGAAGGCGAGGAATAATCGCCCGGCCTGATCAGGGGCTTTGCCGTAAAGAGGGCGGGCCCGCTGATATTCCCACTATCCGACTGAAACAACCGCAGTGTTGTTATTGAGCGTCTGAGGCATCATTGTGTCTCGCATCTGCTATTTTTTATCGGAAGCATCCGGTACGACCAGATTTCCAAATTCTGAATAATCGCCGATAAAGGTACATCTATCTGTGTTTTTTGAGCGTCCTGACAGTGGTGGTGAAGAAGCCATCCTCGTACACGTCGACTTCCCCGAAGGAGCGAACCGGGAGGACCTGAGTGAATTCCGTGAACTCGTTATCTCTGCGGGGGCAGACCCGGTAGATCTGGTAACTACTAAGCGGGATGTACCTCACGTAAAAACGTTCGTTGGTAAGGGAAAAGTTGAAGAAATCGCCGAGGCCGTGCGTATGCATGATGTGAGTCTGGTGATTTTTAACCATGCACTGACACCCAGTCAGGAGCGCAACGTTGAGCGTGAAATCAAGTGCCGGGTGCTCGACCGTACCGGCCTGATTCTCGATATCTTTGCCCAACGCGCCCGTACCCACGAGGGTAAACTGCAGGTTGAGCTGGCGCAGCTGCAGCATCAGTCGACCCGTCTTGTCCGTGGCTGGACTCACCTTGAACGTCAGAAAGGTGGTATCGGTATGCGCGGGCCGGGTGAAACTCAGCTTGAGACTGACCGACGTCTTCTGCGGGAGCGGGTGAAAAGTATTCATGCCCGTCTTGAGAAAGTAAGGGCACAGCGTAACCAGAGTCGCCGTGCGCGTAAGCGCTCAGATGTACCGACCGTTGCTATTGTCGGATACACCAATGCGGGTAAATCGACTCTGTTCAATGCACTGACGCAGGCTGAGGTCTATGCTGCAGATCAGTTGTTTGCAACGCTTGATCCGACCTTGCGACGTCTCGAAATTGATGACGTGGGTGAAATCGTTCTGGCGGATACGGTTGGATTTATCCGACACCTGCCCCATAAACTGGTAGAGGCATTCCGTGCCACTCTTCAGGAAGCGGCAGAAGCTGACCTGTTGATGCACGTGATCGACTGTGCCTCGGATGAACGGGAAGGCAATATCGAGCAGGTTGAGCTGGTACTTGGAGAAATTCAGGCGGATGAACTGCCTGAATTACGTGTGTACAACAAGATCGACCTGTTGGAATCTGGTGAGCCGCGCATCGACCGGAATGAGGATGGTGTTCCCGTTGCGGTCTGGGTGTCGGCACAGGAACGACTTGGTTTTGACCTGCTGTGTCAGGCGATGTCTGAGTTGTTGGGCGAAGAGATCTTCGAAGATCGGCTCACGCTGGCACCTGCGGATGCACGTCTTCGTGCAATTCTTTACGAAAGCGGTGGCGTTCAGGGCGAGGATTTTGCCGATAATGGTGACATCCATCTGCAGATTCGCATGCAGTTGCAAGACTTTAAACGAGCGTTATCTAAAGCTGAGGTTCCTGAGTCGCGCTTTATCGCGCAACCTGCAGATCCCTGGTTATAGCGAAAGTCGGCGGTTAGTTGCCCGATTCAATGCCTGATGGGCTGGCCGCTGCGCTCAAATCCGTTATCATGACGGACGTACTATTCATTTATGACAAAACAGCCACACTGACTGGAGTGATCTATGGCCTGGAATGAGCCTGGCGGTAATGGCAACAAGCCCAAAGACCCTTGGGGTAACAATAACAGGGGCAACGGCGGTGGTGGTGGTAATCAGCCACCCGATCTGGACGAAGTGATCCGCAAACTGACCGATAAACTGAACGGTTTATTCGGCGGCAAGAAAAGCGGCGGAAATAACAACAACGGCGGTGATGGCAGCATCACAGGTTTTCTTGTTGTTGCCGCAGTCATCGCGGCAATTCTGCTAGCGATGAATTCTGTATACATCCTCGACACTCAGGAACGCGGCGTTGTATTACGTACTGGTAAGTTTGACCGCATCGAAGGTGAAGGTCTGAACTGGAAACTGCCAGTGATTGAAGACGTAATCATCGTCAACGCGACCCGTGTTCGTGAAACTGAAATCCGTGAAAGCATGCTGACCGAAGACGAAAACATCGTCGACGTAAAACTGAACGTGCAGTACCGCGTCACCGATCCTGTGTCTTATGCGCTGCGTGTTGAAGACCCTGAGCTGACTCTGCGTGATGCCGCCGAAAGTGCGCTGCGTCATGAGGTGGGTTCCACCGAGATGGACCCTATCCTGACCACAGGTCGTGTGGTTCTGGCAGAAGCGGTTAAGCAGCGCCTGCAGTTCTACATGGATGAGTACAATACAGGTATCACTCTGCAGAACGTGAACATCAAAGACGCTACCCCGCCAGCCGCGGTGAAAGAAGCGTTTGATGATGTTCAGCGTGCTAAGCAGGATAAAGAACGCACTATCAACGACGCAGAAGCCTACGCTAACTCGGTTGTACCGGAAGCCCGTGGTCGTGCTCAGCGTCAGCTTGAAGAAGCCCGGGCTTACCGTGAGCGTGTTGTGGCACGCGCAGAAGGTGAAGCCGATCGCTTTACCAAGCTGTTAAGCGAGTACAACAAGGCACCCGAGGTTACCCGTGAACGTCTCTACATTGATGCTGTGACTCAGGTGTACAACAAGAGCAGTAAAGTTCTGGTGGACGTCGAAGGCGGTAACAACATGATGTACCTGCCACTCGATAAACTGACCCAGCAGGCTCAGGGTGTGGCTCGTCAGTCTGATCTCAGTGATGAAGACATCAAGCGCCTGACTGATGAAGTGATCCGTGAGGCTAACTCGCGTCGTACTTCAGGCAGTTCATCTACTATTCGTCGGGAGGGTCGATAATGTCACCTAAAGCATTTACTTCGCTGATCGTTATCGCGCTGGTGGTCCTGATTGGTAGCCAGAGCTTCTACATCATCAAAGAAACCGAGCGTGCGATTAAGCTGCGCTTCGGTGAGATGATTGACGACGATGTTCAGCCGGGCATCGGGTTTAAAATGCCACTGGCCGATGTCATCAAGCGTTTCGATGCGCGTGTACTGACGCTGGATACTCAGCCATCACGCTTCCTGACGTCAGGTAAGAAATACGTCATCGTTGATTCGTTCGCGAAATGGCGCATCAAAGACGTGCGTAATTACTACCAGGCGACATCGGGTGACCGCACTCGTGCAACGCTTCTTCTGGAAAACCAGGTGAACAAGGGGCTGCGTGACGAAATCGCAGCGCGCAGCCTGTACGAAGTTGTTTCTGGTGAGCGTGATCAGCTGATGACCAAACTGACCGCAATGCTCAACGAGCAGACGCAGGACGAGCTGGGTATCGAAGTACTGGATGTTCGCGTTAAAGCGATCGACCTGCCAGATGAGCTGAGCAATAACGTGTATCAGCGTATGTCGGCAGAACGTGGTCGTGAATCCCGTGAGATCCGCTCTGAAGGTAACGAGCTGGCTGAAGGTATTCAGGCAGACGCAGATCGTCAGAAAACGGTGATCGAAGCAGAAGCCTACCGGGAAGCAGAGCAGATCCGCGGTGAAGGTGACGCTGAAGCATCACGTATCTACGCGCAGGCGTTCAACAAAGATCCTGAGTTCTACTCATTTACCCGCAGTCTGAAGGCTTACACCGAGACCTTTGAAGGAAACGATATTCTGTTGCTCGATCCTAAGAGCGACTTCTTCCGTTACCTGAACGACTCTAAAGGGAACTAATGGCAGTCGGGCCTGAACATGTTTGCATGTTCAAGCCCGGTCAGCTCTGGTAGAATCCCGCAACCGGGCTGGTAGCCCGGTTTTTTTGTGCAATTCTGTTTTACATCAAGGTAGAGAAAGTGTCCGCAGAAGCCTGGCATACACTGGCGGTGGCCGTCAGTCTGGTGCTGATTATCGAGGGCGTTATCCCTTTTCTTTACCCCGCACGATGGCGCCAGCTGGTGATCCGGATGGCCGAGACAGATGACCGCACCATGAGAATGATCGGGCTCTTCAGCATGTCGCTGGGGCTCATCCTGCTTTACCTGTTTAACAATTGAAGGCTGGACAATGACTGGAGCTGACCGTTGGCTGCTGCCTGATGGCATTGACGAAATCTTACCGCCACAGGCGCGACGTATAGAACAGTTACGCCGCCATCTGCTCGATTATCTCGATAATTGCGGTTATGACTTCGTTATCCCGCCGGCGCTGGAGTATCTTGATTCACTGCTGACCGGCACGGGCAAAGACCTTGATCTGCGCACGTTTAAGGTGACTGATCAGCTGTCTGGCCGCCTGATGGGGTTGAGTGCGGATACAACACCGCAGGTCGCCCGTATCGATGCGCACAGCCTTGCTCCGGAAGGCACCAGTCGTTTGAGTTACTGCCGTACTGTGTTTCACACGCGTCCGGCATCACTGCTGGCCAGTCGCACGCCAACTCAGATTGGTGCGGAGCTGTATGGCGTAGCTGGCACCAGTGCCGATGTCGAAATCATCAGCGTGATGCTCAGCCTGTTGTCTGAAGCTGGTATCGAAGGTGTTCACCTGGACCTCGGTAATGTCGGTGTATTCCGCGCATTAGCCGACAGTGCTGGTCTGAGTGATGAGCAGCAGAGCGAACTGTTCGACCTGCTCAAGCTTAAGTGTCAGACGGACACATTGGCGTGGGTTGAGCGTGAGCTGAGTGACAGCCGTTTAACTGAAGCATTCAGCCTGGTGGCTTCAATGCAGGGCAGTGCCAGTGCACTGACCGACAAATTTGCGCGCTTAGCTGAACTGGTGCCCGTTGCGGCGCAGCAGCTGAGCGATATGACACAGGCGATTGAAGCGCTGATGCAGCGTTTTCCTCAGGTATCAATCACCTGTGATCTGACCGAATTACGTGGTTATGATTACCACACAGGTCTGGTATTTGCGGCCTATGTGCCGGGCTACGGTGATGCTGTAGCTCAGGGCGGTCGCTATGATGAAACCGGTGCTGATTTCGGGCGAGCACGTCCGGCAACCGGTTTCAGTGCCGACCTTAAAGTACTGGCGGCTCTCGGTCAGCGTCAGTTTGAAGCAAAGGAAACCGTGGCCGCTCCTGCGTCGGATGATCCGTCGTTATGGCAGGCAATCACGGACTTACGGACCAAAGGATACCGTGTAGTGACCGAAGCGAATGGTGATGTTGCAGGGGCGTCTCAGCGACTGCAGCAAAACGATGGCCAGTGGATACTGGTCAGCGCCTGAATTTTTAAATTTAACGACTGAGTGAAAGATTCTGCCATGGGCAAAAGCGTTGTTGTTCTGGGCACCCAGTGGGGTGACGAAGGTAAGGGTAAAATTGTTGACCTGCTGACTGAAAAAGCAGCGGCCGTCGTCCGTTTTCAGGGTGGCCACAATGCAGGTCATACCCTGGTAATTAACGGTGAGAAAACTGCACTCCACCTGATCCCGTCCGGCATCCTGCGTGATGGCGTTCGTTGTGTCATCGGTAATGGTGTGGTTCTGGCGCCAGATGCTCTGTTGAAAGAGATCCGCGCGCTTGAAGAGCGCGGCGTACCTGTGATGGATCGTCTGCGTATCTCTCACGCTTGTCCTCTGATTCTGCCATACCATGTCGCTCTGGATCAGGCGCGCGAAATTAAGCGTGGTAATGCGAAAATCGGCACGACAGGCCGCGGTATTGGCCCGGCGTACGAAGACAAAGTTTCTCGCCGTGGACTACGTGTTGATGACATGTATCAGCCAGAGTTTGCTGACAAACTGAAAGAAGTCATGGAATACCATAACTTCTCTCTCGTGAACTACTATGGCGTTGATCCGGTCAGCTACGAAGAGACACTGGCTGCCTGCATGGACTGGGCTGCTCAGATTAAAGACATCGTTGTTGATGCTGTTGATCTGGTGCACACCGTGCGTGAAGACGGTGGCGACATCATGTTTGAAGGTGCTCAGGGCACTCTTCTGGACATCGACCACGGTACATACCCGTTCGTAACCTCGTCTAACACCACTGCCGGTGGTGTGGCGACAGGCTCTGGCGTTGGTCCTCTGTATCTGGATCAGATTCTGGGTATCACTAAGGCTTATACGACCCGTGTTGGTTCTGGCCCATTCCCGACGGAACTGTTTGATGACGTCGGTAAGCACCTGGCAGATGTCGGTAAAGAGAAGGGCACGACCACTGGCCGTGACCGTCGTTGTGGTTGGTTCGATGCTATGCTGGTTAAGCATGCAATCCGCGTTAACTCGATCAACACCATCTGCCTGACCAAGCTGGACGTTCTGGATGGTCTGGACACCATCAAAGTGTGTATCGGTTACCAGGACGAGAATGGCAATGCGTTGAAAGTACCAGCGTCTGCTGACCAGTTCGAGAAAGTGACTCCGGTCTATAAAGAGCTGCCGGGTTGGACTGAAACGACCTTCGGTGCCAAAAGCATTGACGATCTGCCAGAGAATGCACGCGCTTACATCCGCTTCGTAGAAGAAGCGATTGGTGCGCCGATCGATATTATCTCTACCGGCCCGGACCGCGTTGAGACCATCGTTCTGCGTCACAGCTTCGAGCTCTGATTACGACGTTCGCTCGTAATGCTCCTAAGACCCGCCTCGGCGGGTTTTTTATTGCCTGACGAAAAGCTGACGATTTGGCAGTAACCAATCAAAACCGACGTGTGGCTTATCTGTTTTCTGACGTTTCTTTAATTCCCGTTTCCAAGGAGCCGGTTCAAGTTTCTCAGGACGTGTTCGTGGCCGGATAAGTCTTGCCGTTATGACTAATGAAAAAGTACTAGTCCGTGTTTATAAAGTTCTCCCTTGCCAACTTTGACTGGTGCTTTCTTCGTATATTTGATTAATTTTCACCCTTTCTTTTTCAGCGGGCATAGTCGTTGCTCTAGTACTTCTGTCGGCGCTGACTGACACCTTTTCTTATCGCTGGCCACGATGGCGAGCACCAATGAAGTATTAATGGGGCGATTATCATGCTGGATTTATACGATTATCCGATTGTTGTTGAGATACCCGTAGCGTGGGGCGAAATGGATTATTTCCACCATGTGAATAACACGGTGTACTTCCGTTATTTTGAAAGCGCGCGCGTTAAATACGTCGAAGCGATCAAAATTGAAGAATATATGGCTAAGACGGGCATGGGCCCGATTCTTGGTAGCACGAGTGCTAAGTTCCTGGCACCGCTCAAGTACCCTGACACCATCAGTGTGGGTATAAAAAGCGTTAAGCTGGATTCCGGCCGCATCGTTCAGGAATACGGCGTGTGGAGCCATGAGACGTCACGCCTGGTCGCTAAAGGTGAAAGCACCATGGTCTTTTTTGATTATAAAAAAGGCCGCCCGTGTGACATCCCGGAAGGCCTTCGTGAGAACATTCTGAAGTTAGAGCCATATCTGGCGGAAACAAATAAAACGACGGAATCTGCCTGAGCGTAGTCTCAGAATTGCCGGGATGCCTGTTCATCAGCATCCCGGCTTTTCCTCTCTGTCTTACTTCTTGATAAGGACGTCGTACAGGTCTTTGCGACGGTCTTTCAGGTTTCTGACCGAACCTTCGTTATGCAGAATGCGTAACTTATCCATATCCAGATCCGAAAACAGCAGCATCTCTGTGTTCGCTGTTGCTTCAGACAAGGTCGCATCATGCGGGAATGGGAAGTCCGACGGTGTCAGTACCGCTGACTGACCATACTGCACGTCAAGGCTCTCCACTTCTGGCAGGTTGCCGACGCTGCCCGCGATGACTACATAGCATTCGTTTTCAATGGCACGGGCCTGGGCGCAATGGCGGACACGCAGATAGCTGTTTTTCGTGTCTGTCCAGAAAGGTACAAACAGAATTTCCAGACCCTGCTCAGACATAATCCTTGATAACTCAGGGAATTCGACGTCATAACAGATCTGAATGCCAACGCGGCCTGCGTCAGTTTCAAATACCTGGAGCTTATCACCGCCTTTAATCACCCAGTCATTTTTCTCGTGCGGAGTGATATGGATTTTGCGTTGCTCATCAACCTGACCACTGCGGTGGCAAAGATACGAGACGTTGTAAATCGCGCCGTTGTCCATGATCGGCATCGAGCCGGTGACGATGTTAGCGTTGTACTCAACGGCCATCCGTGACATAGCATCACGGATCGGATCGGTGAAGTCGGCCAGAAAGCGTATGGCTTCCGTCTGGGAGGTCTGGGGTCCAAGCCCCATCAGCGGTGCGTTAAAAAATTCCGGGAACACAATAAAGTCGCACTGATAGTCCGATACCGTATCGACAAAGTACTCGACCTGCTTCAGCAGCTCCTCCAGTGACTGAACGGTACGCATTTGCCACTGAACCGCGCCCACGCGTACTGTCGTTTTGCGGAACTCAAGAACAGTATCGGTCGGCTCATACAGAATATTATTCCATTCCAGTAGCGTCGCGTAGCCAACAGACTCAGAGTCTTCCGGCAGATACTTTTTCAGCAGGCGCTTTACCTGAAAATCATTAGACAGCTGGAAGGAGAGAATCGGGTCGTAAATCTCTTTCGTGTCGACCTTGTGGATAAACTCCATAGGCGACATTTCTTTGCGATAGGTGTGATAACTCGGGATACGGCCACCCGCAAGAATTGCCTGAAAGTTGTACTGGCGGCAAAGCTCTTTCCGGGCGTCATAGAGGCGTCGGCCAATCCGCATGCCACGGTGAGATTTTTTAATAACGACATCAAGGCCGTACAGCGCATCACCATCAGGATTGCTGCGGATAACGTCGTTAGCGCCAACAATATCCTCGTAGGTGTGGGGGTTGGAGAAGCGTTTGTAGTCTACCTGTACGGACAGGGCGATACCGACCAGAGTATCGCCATCAATGACGCCAATCTGTCCCTCTGGAAACTCTTCGATCAGGCGCTTAATCGTGTGCTTTGGCCAGGAGCCGCCCAGCTCCGGATAAGCTTCATCCATGAGTACTTTAATATCGGGATACTGCTTCAGTGTCAGGTTGCACAACTCAAGATGAAGACGTTCTGATGCCATGTATGTACTTCTCTTTTAAGAACGGGGAAATTTTTCTCTAATCTAGCAGGAATGCGGTTCTATTCAAAAAAATGCTGCCGACAACATAAGGTCGATAGCAGAGGACAACCACAGTCAGTGAGACCCGTTGCGGTAAAAAGGATTCAATATTTTCTGAAAAGAGTAATCCGCAATTGGGATAGTGCTGGCTAGTAAATGTAAGAGATACGCCCTGCGCGCGCGAGTACGCTTTAACTGTGTCGCTTAAATGACAGCAACAGCCTGTTGTCAGTAAAGACGAATCAGTGATGACATTGCATCAGCGCCTAAGTGCAGTACGGCAACGGAAATCTGGCCCGTATGGATTTTAGCGTCTGTCGGCCTGTCACAGAAACGACATTGCCTGTGGGCTTACTGAGTCCTCCAGAAATTTGGGGGACAATCCATGAATAATTCTAAAGTAATGGCTCACCTTGGCCTGTTGGCTGCCGCTGTGGCACTGACAGCCTGTGGTGGCGATAGCAACAACAGCAGTAACAGCAGTAACAGCAGTAACAGCAGTAACAGCAGTAACAGCAGTAACAGCAGCAACACTGAAACACCTGATACCAGTCTCGATACGCCAGTCGTTGAAGCGCCTCAGGCTGAAGCTCCACAGACAGAGGAGCCTCAGAATGAAGGCGTCAACGAAGAAGCGCGTTTCGGTGCTTTCACGGTAGGCGTACTGCCAGATACTCAGGGCGGCTCGGATGAAACCGGGCAGGCCCATTTGGCGATGCACCCGATGGACGAGGTGCTCAAACATCAGCTGGTAGCGGGTGTGGATCTGGTGATACCCGTAGGTGACCTGACAGACAAAGGCTCTGCGGTTGAATGGGAAGAGTGGACCAGCGTCGCGCGTCCCTACAAAACGCAGGGCATGGAATTTCTGCCAGTAATGGGTAACCACGAACTCAATTACTCGTACACCACCGGCTGGATTAACGCCATGCGTGAATTCATTCCGGAAGATGCGGTGCACATGCCGGGCTACGAATGGGTGAACTACTACGTTATCCGCGAAAACGTTCTGATCATCGGTCTCGCTTATTACAACCTGCCGCTGGCGATTAAGTGGATCGAAAATGTGGTCGAAGAAAACCGGGAAAAGTCGATCGCATTGTTGTCGCCAGTCACGATGGCCTGATCGGTGCGAAATACGGTCTGACGCGTGAACAGATTGTCGAAGGCACGAAAGATGACGACTGGGTATACAGTGTCGCTGACGAAATTCGCGCGTTCTTCTCTGAACACGATGTGATTTACGTTCAGGGTCATGAGCACCAGTACCAGCGCTCACTGATTGCACGTGATACTGCCAGCCACAGCCACTGAATCCTGGGACATCTCTGACGCCGTCTCTGACCCTTACGCCGTTGCCTTTACCGCCTCAGCGGGTGTGTCAGGTGGCAGTGTGATTCTGGCGCAACACAATGGCGAAGACTGGCAGCCTCTGGCTGATGCCAGTTGCATCATCGATGGTATGTGGCTGGAAAGCTATGTCGACACGCCGCCAGCGCGTGACGGTGCCTGTGCTGAACAGCCGCTGCTCGGTTATGACAGCGACGACAACATCTGGTGGACGGTATTGAACGAAGACGCCGAGCTGGCTCTGATCAGCCGTTAATAGCCGGTATACGTTGCTAAAGAGAGAGCCCTGGTACGCCGGGGCTTTTTTATTTTCGTTAGAGGTTATTGCCCCAGATGCTCGGTCAGATACGTCAGTAATACCCGTACTTTCGGTGACAGTTGGCGGCCCGGCGGATATAACGCCGAGATGCTTTCTTTCTCTGGGCGGAAAGGGGTCAGTACCTCAACCAGCTCACCTCGTTTTAATGCGTCACCCACGTAATGGTTCGGCAGCTGAACAATGCCTAAACCTCGCATTGCAGCATCGCACAGGGCTTCACCACTGTTGCATCTCAGGCGTCCATTCACCCGCAGAATGCGCTCACCCTGTTCATCGCGGAATCTCCAATAATCCAGCGTGCCGACAAGGCAGTTGTGATCGCGAAGCGCATCGAGTGTCTCAGGAATGCCAGCATCATCCAGATAGGCCTGCGACGCACAGGTAAATAGCTGACGACTGCCCAGCCGTCGCGCGACCAGGTCCGGGGTATCAATTTTGCCAAGCCGGATCGCAATATCGTAGTCGTCGGCAATCAGATCCATCTTCTGGTTGGTCAGTTCACAGTGAAGGCGGATGTCCGGATACTGCTCCAGAAAAGCATTCAACACCGGTGCCAGCTGGCGCTCGCCGTAGGTCACTGGGGCCGTCAGACGGATTAACCCCTGCGGTACACTCTGAAGCTGCTGTACCGCATGCTCCGCGCCCTGCAATGCCTCTATTAATGGGCGGCAGGATTGATAGTAGAGCTGTCCGGCTTCGGTCAGGTGTACGCGTCTTGTCGTCCGGTACAGCAGTTTGATGCCCAATCGCTCTTCGAGCAGTCGAACCTGCCGACTGACCTGCGCCGTTGAGATCGAAAGCCCAGCCGCTGCCTTGGTGAAGTTCTGCGATTCTGCGACCGCGACAAATTCATTCACGCCTTGCCAAAGGTTCATTGTTACCAATATGTAATAGTGATTTTATAGATTGCTAGATTATCTCTATTTGGTAACGAACTACAATGTTCGCAGTGAAGACACCGAATTCCGGAATAATAAGGAGACCTCCCATGTCCGAGACTATTACCTGCCGTGCTGCCATCGCGTGGAAAGCCGGCGAGCCGCTGTCTATTGAAGAAGTTCAGGTTGCACCGCCCAAAGCAGGTGAAGTCCGTGTGAAGATCGTCGCGACTGGCGTTTGCCACACCGATGCGTTTACTCTGTCTGGTGATGACCCTGAAGGTATTTTCCCTGCGATTCTGGGCCACGAAGGCGGTGGTATCGTTGAGTCCGTCGGCGAAGGCGTGACCAGTGTGAAAGTAGGCGATCACGTGATTCCGCTGTACACCGCCGAATGCCGCGAGTGCAAATTCTGTAAATCCGGTAAAACCAATCTTTGTCAGGCGGTACGCGAAACTCAGGGCAAAGGTCTGATGCCAGATGGTACCAGCCGCTTCAGCCAGAACGGCAAGCCGATCTTCCACTACATGGGTTGCTCAACCTTCTCTGAGTACACGGTACTGCCGGAAATCTCACTGGCCAAAGTAAATCCAGAAGCTCCTCTGGAAGAAGTCTGCCTCCTCGGTTGTGGTGTCACGACTGGTATGGGCGCCGTGATGAATACTGCCAAAGTAGAAGAGGGTGCGACTGTCGCTATTTTCGGTCTGGGTGGTATTGGTCTGTCGGCGGTTATCGGTGCGGCCATGGCAAAAGCATCACGCATCATTGCCATCGATATTAATGAAAGCAAATTCGACCTGGCGAAACAATTGGGCGCGACTGATTGTATTAACCCGAAAGACTACGACAAACCGATTCAGGAAGTCATTGTTGAACTGACCGATGGTGGCGTCGACTACTCGTTTGAATGTATTGGTAATGTCGACGTTATGCGCTCTGCGCTTGAGTGCTGCCACAAAGGCTGGGGCGAGTCTGTGATCATCGGTGTTGCAGGTGCCGGTCAGGAAATCTCTACCCGTCCGTTCCAGCTGGTGACCGGGCGCGTCTGGAAAGGCTCCGCTTTTGGTGGTGTAAAAGGCCGTTCTGAGCTGCCGGATTACGTCGAACGCTATCTCGCTGGCGAATTTAAGTTGAGTGATTTTATTACGCATACCATGCCACTGGATGACGTTAATGAAGCCTTCCACCTGATGCACGAAGGCAAGAGTATCCGTACCGTAATTCACTACTGAACACCGGGTATTAAGTAATGGAAAAAGTCAGCGAAAACCGTTGTTTTGACGGTCGTCAGCTGCAGTTTACGCACCGCTCTGCGGTGCTTAACTGTGAGATGCGCTTCGGTATTTATCTGCCACCGCAGGCTGAAGTCAGAAATGTACCTGTGCTCTACTGGTTATCTGGCCTCACCTGTACCGATGAGAACTTCACTCACAAAGCCGGTGCACAGCGCGTGGCGGCCGAATTAGGTATGGCGATTGTGATGCCGGATACATCACCTCGCGGTGAAGGCGTACCCGACGACCCTGACGGCGCTTACGATTTTGGACTGGGCGCAGGTTTCTACGTGAATGCGACCGAAACGCCATGGTCTGAGCATTACAAAATGTACGATTATGTCGTTAAAGAATTACCTGAACTGATTGAAGCCGAATTTCCGGTGACGGATAAACGCGCTATCAGCGGTCATTCGATGGGTGGTCATGGTGCGATTACATTGGCTCTGAATAATCCGGATAGCTATACCAGTATCTCTGCCTTCAGCCCGATCTGTAATCCCATGGATTGCCCCTGGGGCGAAAAAGCGCTGGGTAATTACCTTGGCGCTGATAAGGCTACCTGGGCGAAGCACGACGCCAGCTATCTGGTTCGTCATGCGGATAAGCAATTACCTTTGCTGGTGGATCAGGGGCTTGCGGATAACTTCCTCGTCGAGCAGTTGAAGCCTGAAGCGCTGGAAGCAGCCGCTGCAGAATCTGGCTACGCACTGAAACTCCGTCGTCATGAAGGGTATGACCACAGTTACTTTTTTATCTCCAGTTTTATAGAAGAGCATCTCCGCTTTCATGCGAAATACCTCGGTTGAGAATTTCGTATGAACCTTCTCTGAGTGTTTTCTCAGAGCTTCTCTTGCCCGGCATTGCCGGGCTTTTTTATGCGTCGTTTTGGCTCTGCTTCCTGTGACCATTGAAAGGAAAGACAAAGTGAGTCAGGCATGCGGCTTTTGCAGTTTCAGTCCTTGTTGCGGGGGGCGCCATTGATTATGTTTCTGGCGTTTTTACCCTAATCTCCCCAAAAAATACAAGGAATGTTGATATGCGCAAACACCTGCTGACCGCGTGTTTACTGCTCGGTACCTCACTAGCCTCCGTTGCTGGCCCTCACCATCATGGTGGGCATGTTGGAAATCCTCACGCAGAGGAAACACCAGAGACACTTCCCGTGCTGATCGTTGGCGCTTCGTTTGCTAATGGCAAGGCCCCTTTCGATGGCGACCTGTCATCGCCCTTACTGGGCTTATCGGTTGGTACCGGACAGTATATTTCGTTAGGGGATGCACTGATCCGCAATCGTACTCACAGCGGCTATGTCATTACCGAAGCTCAGGCTTCAGCCACGACTTTTGCACGTGAAAGTTGCCGTACCGCACTCTATGGTGGCGGTTGTAGCACCGCCCAGTCTGACAGCTACCAGACTCAGGTGTTGCGTGCCAGCTCTCGTGTTTATTCTCTGGCCGACGGCAGCTACAACGCAGAATACGTCGTTGTAACGGCCCCCAACGACTGCCTGCACTCAGATGCCTTTGGACTCCCTGAAAGCGATGCGCAGCAATGTGACGAAGAAGATATGCAGGACGCTGCCGACCGTATGGTCGAAGTCGGGCAGTTGATACTTGGTTTGGGTATGACCCCCATATTCGCGCCTTACCCGGACGTGAGCAATATCGATCTGGAGCTCTTCCGTCAGAGTTCATTGTTGGAGTGGACGATCTCTCCCACCGATTACCAGATGCTAAATAACATCGTTATGACGACCATTGCATCTGATCTTCCCGAAGCGCTGATAGTTGATTACTGGGCGGAATATTCTCACCTTGGTGACGGTATCCATCCAGACCTGGCGACAGTTGAAAATGCGGCCAATATTATTCTGGAAAGCATCGGTTACAACGTGATTTCTGAAGCTCCGGGCAATAGTGCCTGGGGACATAAGCGCGGACACCGCCACCATGGCTTACGTGGTAACTCCCGTGGTAGTCGCCGCTGAAGGCTGTTGTTTTCTCATGCGCAACTCTTCGATCGTGTGTGAGCGCATGAACCTTTTTTGAACTTTCTGATTTTTATCGCAACTGAATTAAGGCAACCGCGATAAATTTCAGGAAGCATCAATTCAGGAGAACACCATGAGCACGATTTTTGAAAAACTACGTGAAGACCATGAAGTACAACGTGAACTGATGGATAACATTGTTTCCACCTCAGGTGACGAGTCGGCCAGAAGAGAGCAGATGAAGTTACTTAAAGAAGAATTGACCGAACATGCTGCCGCAGAGGAACGCCATTTTTATTCAAAGTTAATGGCGCACGATAATAGTCAGGATAAAGCACGTCACAGTGTCGCAGAGCACAAAGACATCGATGATCTGGTAGAAGAGCTGGAAACTATCGACATGAGTAGCCCACAGTGGCTGCAAAAGTTTAAAGATCTGAAGCATCTTGTTGAGCACCATCTCGAGGAAGAAGAGCAGGAAGTTTTTCAGGTGGCAGGTAAAGAACTGACCGATAATCAGAAAGAAGTTCTGGCTGAAAAATACGACAACGATATGGAGCGTCGTCGCAGCGCCTGATATCAGGTACTGAGTGTCTTAACTGAGCTAGCTATCTGAACCAGCTAGCTGAGTAGTTTACCAAGCGCCGACAGAGCTTTCTGTCGGCGGCTATTCCAGGGGTGTGCGAAACTCAGACGCATGTAATTTTTGAATTTATGCTTTGATGAAAATAGTGCACCCGGTGCAATAAAAACGCCCTCGCTTTTCAATTCTGAAAACAAAGCCGAAGTATCCCAGTCTCCGTGTAATTCGACCCAAAGAGTTAAACCTCCTTCCGGAATTCCAACATTCTTAACAGCAGACCAGCCCCGAACTTGATCTGAGAGTTCATCCCTTTGCTGGCGTAACCATTTTTGTTGTCGTTTCAGATGCGAATCGTAGTCTCCATTGGAGATAAACTCCGCAAGCCCGTTCTGTACACTTAAAGGGCTGGCTAATTGAGTAACCAGTTTTAATTGCAGTAAGGCCTGTTGCCAGCGGCCACCACTGATCCAGCCGATGCGCAGGTCTCGGGATAAAGACTTTGAGAGAGAGCTACATAGAATGACACGCCCAGTCTGATCCAGTTTCTTAAGTGGATCAGGCGTATACGAAAGCGCCGTATCGGCATAGATATCATCTTCAATCACAGCAAAGTCACGCTGTTCTGCGAGCTGTAATAATTGCTGGCGTTCGGGCTCTGGCATGACAGCTCCCGCGGGCGTCGAAAAGCAGGGAGAAACGATGCAGGCTTTGATTGGCCACTTCTTCGATGCCTGCTGCAAAGCGTCGACCGACATCCCCGTCAGTGGTGAGGAAGGTATTTCTACTACCTTCAGCTGCAGTTGTTCTAACAACTGCAGAGCGCCATAAAATCCGGGGGATTCTACTGCAACGACATCACCGGCTTTGCAGGTGGCCATTAGTGCAAGAAACAATGCATTCTGGCATCCGGCAGTAATCATCAGCTCGTCAGAGCTAAGCTGACAGCCCCTGCGTAGTAGCCTCATTGAGAGTTGTTCACGCAATACGACTGCCCCGGCAGGGTCATCATAATAAAGATGGCTCTGGCCACGCTGGCGCCGCATTACCCGGTTAATAGAACGATTGAGTATTTCCAGCCCCTGAGTGTTCTCTCCGCCGGCGCCGGGCACTAAATCAAACGCCGCACCATGCTGCATTAAGTCCATCAGTAGCGGACTGACCCGGGCGGCGACCGGCGCAGTGGGGCGCGTAATCGCGGGAGCCTGAGCTTCCCGGGGCAGTACGTAATAACCAGAGCGGGGTTTCGCCAGAATCAGTCCGCGGGCCTCAAGACGACTGAGCGCGTGCAGCACAGTCCCTTTCGCAAGATCATGTCTCTCGCATAACACTCTTACAGAAGGCAGCCTGTCGCCGGCATTCAATCTGCCTTCGACTATCTGCTCAGCCAGTACGTCTTCGAGAATCTGATATTGATGAATCTTCATAAGGTTAACTGTACCACTTAAATTTTATGAAAGTGTGCCTTTTGTGGTACAGATAGGGCGCGTACCCTCACCTCAGCATAGAGAGAAAGCTGTAATCTGATGAGGTAACAGGTATGCAAAGAATTCCAGCACTGGATATTACGCCCGCTCAGTCCGGAGAGAAGATACACGTAAGGTTATTCTCCGGCCGCTTTCAGACACTGCGCCGCCTGATCAGCTGGCCGTTGCTGCTCGCATACTTTGGCCTTGCCTGGGTCAACATCAATGGGCAGCAGGCGTTACTGTTCTCGATTGAAGACCGCAGGCTATATTTCTTTGGCACCCAGTGGGGCTGGCACGACTTCCCGGTACTTGCGGGTGTACTCATTATCGCTGCCATTGCGTTATTTGCGGCATCGGCTGTGGTGGGCAGAATCTGGTGTGGTACAGCGTGCCCGCAGAGTGTCTGGACCTGGCTGTTCCTGCGCGTCGAAGAAGTGACCGAAGGCCCAGCCTGGACGCGTAAGCGCATGGATGAAAAAGGCCTCACCACAGAGCAGCGCCTGCGCAGGGTCAGTAAGCATACACTTTGGTTACTGCTGGCCACCGCGACCGCCATCACCTTCACCGGCTACTTTGTACCTGTTCGTGAATTAGTGCCTGACACCCTACTGGGTGAGGCGAGCCTCACAACAGGCATCTGGCTCACCACCATGACAGCACTCACTTACCTGAATGCTGGGCTGGTGCGTGAAAAAATATGCCTGCACGCCTGCCCGTACTCGCGCTTTCAGAGCGTTATGTTCGATGACAATACCCGGACAGTTACCTACGACAAAACACGAAGCAGCGACTGTATTGATTGCAGCCTCTGCGTACAGGTATGCCCAACGGGGATCGACATTCGCGATGGCCTGCAGGCTGCCTGTATCGATTGCGGTGCCTGTATTGATGCCTGCGATAGCGTCATGGATAAAATTAAAAAGCCGCGAGGACTAATTACCTACAACTCGGTAGAAAAGATCCGCACTGGTAACAGCCCTATCCTGCGAACACGCACTCTGGCTTACGGCGTAGTGATTAGTGTGGCTGTGGTTATTCTGGGTAGCTTTATAGCCCAGCGGGATAGCATCGTCGTTGATATCCAACGCGACCGCCAACAGCTTTACTACCAGACGGTGAACGACCAGACCTGCAACAGCTACCAGCTCGAAGTTGAATACTTTGCACCGGGCAGCCACCGTGTCGCTGTCGCGATACAAGGCCTGAAACAGGCCCAACTTTCGGGGCCTGCAACACTGCTCGTGCCAGAAAATGGTGTCGCAACGCAGCAATATCAGGTGTGTGTGGACACAGCAGCGCTGAGTCGCGGTGCGTATCGCAGTGATATTGAGTTTGTAATTGCGGCAGACGATGAAAAGGTGGTGCGAGGAACGACGTTTATTGTGGGGCGGTAAATATCCGGTACACCAATCTCTAATGGAACAGATTGTCATCTCCCTTTGCCTAGATGATTAGCGCCAACATCGGTATGCTTGTAGGCCTTGTACTTCCGTGCTTTCACCATAAGTGCGGTACGTTAGGCCTACGAGAATCGGTGGATATGGATTTCAAAACACTGCTTGATACCTTGGCGCGCTCGTCAGCCGAGGCAGTCTCTACACTCTCAAAGTCATCCGATGAAGTAGAAGAGCTTCGCTCCTACCTCTACGTTGAAACCGAGATTGAACGCCGCTTCGTTGAAGCCCTGAAGACGACAAACTCCGCGCATTCAATCATCTTCCTTTGTGGTTCCAGTGGTGACGGTAAGTCAGAGATCCTCCGCAGGCATCATGACTTATATAAAGACGACTTTCTGTTTCATCTGGATGCGACTCATAGCTTCAAGCCAGATCAGAACGCAGTAGAAGCGCTGAACGAGTTGTTTGATCAGCATGGAGAGAGTAATAAGCCCCTTATCGTTGGTATCAACATCGGGATGTTGTTTAACTTCCAGAACACCGGCGATGAGCGACATGACGGTGTTAAGGAGGCGATCCGCCGATTCATTGATGGCGAACGTGCTTTTGACCAATACCAGTTCCTTAGCTTTGAAGATTACCCTAAGTTTTCGCTTGAGAAAGGTGCGGTTGGCTCTGAATTTATCTCAGAATTACTCGGAAAAGTGACTGCGGCTGACGAAAAAAATCCGCTTTACAGAGCTTATTCAGAAGATGAAGCGCACCATCAACAACTGATCTATGAGAACTATCGTATCCTTCAAGAGACTGAAGTTCAGGCTTTGATTGTGCAGACCTTGTTGCATGCACGCCTGAAATACGATCAGTTTCTGTCTGCACGGGCGTTATTAGATTTTATCTATAACCTGATTGCTGGTGATTCGGTACTATTCGATAACCTCTTCCTTGCACCGGGTGACGGTTTAGCAGGCAGCATGGCCAGTCTTGATCCGTGTTTACTCAGGTCACAGCGTATCGACGAGTTTGTCGTGCAGCGTTCTCTTGAGGTTACGGATAGTGATTTTGAAGAGTTCAAGAGGGCATTCTCCACGAAGTACGGCCACTTCAGTATGGAGCCAACGACCTGGATTCGCGCATTCTATGTGATGAAAGACATCGATATCGGTAACAATTATCACAAAGCCTTCAGTGATGACTTCCGCCGGAAGCTCTTCGAAGACTACATCCATGTCTGGCAGCTTCATCAGACTCTGGATGATAAAAAGCAGCTCCGTGAATTCTATGACAAGACTCTGATAGCAAGTCTTATTAAGTTTGCGAATCGCCTGCTTACCGGACTTGGTAACGACGCCCTTTACCTTGCGGAGCGTAATGGTGTGACCATCACCACCAAAGTACGGGTAGCAATGGATACTAAGGCTCTGGAGAGTCCCGCTTCGAGTCAGATTCACAGTTTCAATGCCGCAATTAAGGTCGGAGATCAGGCGATTAAGCCGTTTCCCGTGACTATTTCATTTCTTGAGTTGGCTGAGCGCATCATGTCGGGTTACAGGCCAAACAGACACGATAAGAACACCATTGTGATTCTTGAAGAGGTGATCGACGAAGTTGCTCGGGTTGCATCAAAGAATGGTTCGCTGACTTTTATCAAAGATGAGCGCGAATGGTCGCTGCTGTTAGAAGATGATGAATTCATTGTGGAGGCTTGCTGATGAGTATTAAAGAAAATCTTCAGGCCGTGTCGGAAGTAGCGATAAAAGATCGAAATTTCGTCAATCACTTCCTTACATTCCGACAGCAGCGCGGGGAAAAAATCAGTGATCCTGATGTCATGGCTGTTGCGGGTGAACTTCTGTCGATTGCCTGGCGGAAAGCTTTAAAAAAAGGGGCCTCGCTTGAGAAGTACACTCAGGCTTGTATGGATAGGTTATCAAGCAAGGTTGCTGACGATGAGTTTGAAACTTTGCTGCAACACATGTACTTCAATGATGATGCCAGGGGCCTTTTTCAGGTATCGCCTGAATTTATGCTGTTTAAAGCTGGAAGTGCCTCTTCAGGCAATACCCGGCATGTTGGTAGTGTCCTGGGGAATATGCTTCTTTCCAGACCTGAAGTGACGCAGGGGAAACCCGAGAACCTGAACTTCCTCGAAGCCGAGCTGCTGGACGAGTTGCAGTCATTTGTTTCTGATTTCGCACCAGCAGACGCTACTGAAGATTACTTACCCTTTATGGGGGACGTCTTTGCCGAAGATCTTTCGCTGTTGTGCAGCTACCCAAGCTACATGATGCAGAACCTGAAAGCCTTTGTTGGCTTGTACAACTTTCTTTACAGCGCTCAGCTGGCGATGAACTTACGCAGCTGGCGTACAGAGCCTACTAGCAAACCACTGTATTTCATCATGGATACGGAGAGGGCGAGTAGCGAACGTACCTATGTTCGGGAAGCACTCAGTTCTCTTATTGATTACGTGGAAGATCTCTTCCCTGTATTGTCGGCACTTGAGTACCTCAATCAACCCGATAATAAAGAATCAATCTGCTATCCGTTATGGAAACACTATCAACAGATAGAGGCACTACCCGCCGATGAGTCTTACGAACTCAAATCTGGTCTGAAACGATTCCTTGAGAACTATCGTAATGCACGAGGTCGTGAGCCTTGGAGCGAGGAGTTGAATACTACGGAAGATATCTTTAAGGCGATCACGGCGACGGCCAGAGAGATATTCAGGCAAGCTCGCTCCAGCCAGTTAACGGTCAATCGAAAGGTGGTTGCGTCATTCGAGACTGAAGTAGCTCGTCATTTCATTCAGAATCGTAAGCGCGGTGGGCGTGTTCTCATCATGAATCAGGACTACCTGCTACTGCTGACGAACCTGGCCGTAGGAAGTAGAGAAAAGCTCCAGTATCAGCAGTTGATTGAAGAGTTTAAGCGCCGGGGCGTCTGGTTTGATCAACAATCACAACAAGCGTTAATCGAATTTTACGAGCGAGTAGGAAATCTCGAGCGGATGAGCGACAGCGGGGATGCGGTATATGTCCGAAAAACAATTTGAAGGATTTCTCGTACGCCACTTGAAGGCATGGCTTAGCAGCAGGCTCAAGCCAGGAGATCGCTTTCAGTTCCGTTCAACTGATCCGGATAACACAGTACGTTTACTATCTGCATTGCGTGATACCGCTGATGGAATTGTCGAGGATGAAGGTACTAACCTCAGCTATTTAGAGGTAAATGGTATTCAGGTGCTCATTGCTGGACATGCAGAAGAAAAGTCGGTGACAGAGGGGTGTTACACCGATAACTATTTAGCAAAATTGAGAGACAGGGTCGTTGATGATAAACGCGCTCTGGTGATGATTCATAACAGCTCACTCGATACGATTACCAACAGTACATTTGACCTCGCGCATAGTGGAGCCGTTTGGTCTGTCGCCAAGATTCGGGATCTTCTGGAAGGCCTGATCGACGATAGCATGACGAATCGCGATACCTCAAAATGCCTTCTCGATCTGCAGACAAAAATTGTTGCCTCTGATGGGGCGAGTATTTTTGGTTATCGCAGCCTCTATGAGTCGATGATCGACGGCGATCTCCGATTTGATGAGTTGGGTTTGTTCAATGACCCTCATTTGACTGATTCATGGGGTGGTGCGACAACGGCCCCAAATCAGCGCCAGATCGAACGTAGATTGGAGGAAAACCGAAAACTGAGGTCTGAAATCGAATTTGAAATAGAGCATCACCCAACTGAGTTAGAAGATCGTTTAAGTCAGTTTGGAAGTAAGTTTATAAAAGAAAACTTTATAAACAGTGATGATTGGAAAGATCGTACCTATGACGAACTCGTATCCGAAATCCAAAAGCAGAAGAAGCAAGCACTGGAATTTCTTGATGTTGAAGCCTTAACGGGAAACCTTCAACGACGAAGCAAGAAAGAAACGGCAGCAGGGCAAAGAGAGCAGAATGTCCTTCTTCAGGTGCCAGAAGATCAAGGTACTTTTCAGATTGATTTGAGATTCTCCGGAGCTCGAACAGAAAGAAGCGAGTTCGAAATTCAGCCCAAGAAAACGGCCAAGTTACTGGAGCTGAGTCACAAGCCTAGAGGCAACAATACGACCTTTACCATCTCTGGTGAGCTGACGTCCGAGCCGTTGTTTTTCTCCGTACGTACTAAACGTGAGCTGTCCAGTGAGCAATTCAAGTTCCAATGCCTGGTGTTGCCTGAGGGCAAATTCTGCTTTGACGATATCATTAACAAATACCTGATCAAAGCGACGGGGCGAGGCCAGTCTCTGATTATCCAGTCAGACGTTCAGTTACTGGTGACCAACCCCGAGCTCGAAACGGCCGTTACGCTAAAAGATAACGATGAAGTCATCGACGTGATTGAAGTCGGAACACTCGACTATCAGCAGATTTATGATGAGTCGGATGAAGTGCGATTTATCCTGAAAAGTGGGGCCACCACGTTACCGGTTCAGGTCGAAGGGGAATCTGCAAAAGAGTCGCTTACCCTACCACTGCTGATGGATACATCACGTACCCGTCACATGTTTAACGACGACTACTATGGCGTTTATAAAGAGTCTAAAGGGACCGTCGTCGTTGAAAACCAGGAAGTCATGCAGTTGTTCCTCCGAAAGCAACTGCTAGATGCTGAATGGGAGATCATCGCGTCAGAGCTTGTGTACTGGGATGCGTCTAAAGAAAAAGGCTTACCTGCTTCTGGCTTAACTGCGTTTCCTGAACTCCAGAATCTGCATCAAAGCTATATCGCGTTTCTCCAGTACTTTAAAACAGGTAGCCGCCGCACCTTACCGTCTCTGGAAGGCTGGGGGCCGGCACTGGTTAAACTGGCGAAGAAGTATGTGGCCGAATACCTCTCCTATCTCGAATCGGTCGAGCGAGGTAAGACGTTATCGTCTGGTACCAAGTTTGTGATGAAGCTGGGTACGGCCAGCATTCGCGATACTGAAGATAACCGGATTAAGAACTACCTCACTCCGTTTCATCCGTTGGTGCTGTCGTATTACCTCTATCTCATTGAAAGCATACAGGCAGACGGTGATGACCTGAGCTTCCGCACATTGCCGGAGGTGACGTTAAAGCGCCTCACTGCACGAGGGCTGGTTCCACATTTGTTTGACGAAAAGCAGCAGTACAGTTACACGCAAACCGTCGATGAAAATGCGCTCTGGCTGGAGATTGTGCCACGTGAGGACAGTAGCTTTGATTACATCAGCAAGCTCGTAAGGCACAAAATTGAGGAGTTTACGGAAACCTTCTCTCGTTTGTTCGATACTGTGTCATCGGCACCAGTGCTTATTAACTCTGTCAATAATGCCGAGAACCGCGAACTCTTCCGGGGCCTGCTCGCCTACTATATGGAGCACCTCGAAGAAGGGCGTTATATCCACGTCAATCTGTATGACGACGAAGAGCTGGAAACCGAGTTCGACCTCTTCGCTGAGATGGCCACTTACGACGATATCAAAGACAGATACGATCTCGATAAAGGTAAGGCCAAGCGGAATACCGATACCATTGTCGATGTACTTCGCACGCGCCTGACCTTCAGTAAGTTCCTTAATGGTAAAACTGACCAGCAAGCCTATGCGCACCTGACATTCTTTAAGAACAATCAGGTAGTGGATGCCCGAGATAACAACATCGACGAGCATCTTTCTGGTGTTGCATGCGGCGGCCTACTGAACGGCGAATCATCACGCAGCGAGAACGATGCCTACTTTACCGCGTTCGGACTGAAGGGTGTCGATTACGCCGATAAGCCGCATTTGAAGATTGCCCGTTTATTCGGTGCCATGTGGCGGCCTTCAAAGCTGAACAGTGATTCCTATCACGAACACTCCGCTATTAGTCTGGCTGTTAGTGATTCTGTGAAACAACTGCTGGATAAGTCTTACGACAGCTCCGTGTGGGTAACGATTGTTGACCCGAAAGTGACGCTGGATTTCTTCTCAAAGTCAGACGACGTCATTCTGATCCACTACTCAGATCAATACACCAGCTCTGCTGGCTATGACGCGATAACTGTTACCAAGCAATCACAGCTCTACCGAAGTGTGCTGGGTGCCTCCGGTGAGAGCCTGATTCGCGAGTTCAACGCTTTCAACGGCGAGTGGCTTCTGCAGATGGTCAATGACCCAAGCAAAGAGAAGCTAGGCAAAGAAGGCGTCATTGCTTCTTATAAAGCTGTTGCTGCCATGCTGTCTAAGTCCGATATCTGCTGGGTGCCCTTATCCGTTGCTGAGATGATTCGGGTGGCAGGTAACATCGGCCTGGCAATGAGCGACTCAGATTTCTCTCGTCATAATCTTGGTATCAAACAAGGTGCAATTTCAGATGATGTTCTGTTTGCAGGCTTTAAGGGTGGCAAGCTTTATTTGCTACCGGTCGAGTCCAAGGCAACAAACAATAGGCCTGATTTTATAAAGGCTCGCAAGCAGGCGCGGGAGCTGAAGACCTATATGGAAGGTCTGCTCGGACAGGAGAACCTTGCAGGCAGACTGTATCGCGGCTTGTTTGTTCGCCAGGTGCTGTTACAGGTCGAGAAGTACCAGCTCTATAAAGTATTCAGTGATGACTATTTCGATGAACTACTGTCAGCACGAGAAGAGTGGCTCGAAGGAAACTACACGCTGGCACAATTGCAGAACTACCCGGCGGGTATTGTTGTTGCACACCTGAATACAGACTCTTGCGTGACAGAGCGATACGAAGAAGTTGATGGCATCCTTGAAATCGACATTCCAATGACCAAGCTCGCAGGGCTTGTGCATCAGCCTTACGAGGCATTAAAAGACGAGCTTCATGCTGGCCGGCTGTTAGCCGTACCTGAGCAATATATTCTTGGTGATTCAGCTACTGATGCGCCTGTGGTTCAGTTGCCGGTGGGTGATGAGGAGTCGCAATCATCTGATGATGTACTGAACACACCGTATCCGAAATCAACGACTCAATATCCAGAAGCGGCGGAACCTGAAGCCCCAGAACCTGTGGCAAAGCATGATGTATCCGTGCCGCTTGCACCGTTAGAACCAACCGGACCGTTGGTGATTAAGTTTGGTACTGACGTTGCCAATAATCAGGACGTGCTTTGGGAACCGACGAATACCGAAAAACTATTTAATACCAATACCGGAATCATCGGTACCATGGGCACCGGTAAAACCCAGTTCACCAAGTCTGTAATCACTCAGTTGGTACGTAATCAGCACAACAACGTTGGTGGTACACCTATTGGCATACTGATCTTCGACTACAAGGCAGATTACATCAAAGATGATTTTGTCGAAGCGACCGGCGCGAAAGTGTTTGATCTGTATCAGCTACCGTTTAACCCGCTGGCTATCTTCGGTAACAGGCCAATGCAGCCGATGCATACCGCTAACCTGTTTAAGACAACCACGGCTAAAGCGTTTAACCTGGGTACCAAACAGCAGAATAAAGTTCGAACGCTGGTTATGGATGCATACGAGGCGGCAGGCATTTACCCACAGGACAAAGGCACCTGGGGACGTATGGCGCCTACACTAGCGGATGTCTGGGCTGAATTCCAGGCACAGGACAAGATTGAGCAAGACTCACTCTATGCTGCCCTTGATGACCTGATCAGCTTTGAGATCTTTGAGCCTGATAGCAGCAAAACTAAGTCACTGTATGGTCTGGTCGACGGTGTCACCGTTATTAACTTATCTGGATATGATCCGAGCATACAGAATCTCGTGGTCGCGCTGACGTTAGACCTTTTCTATACACAGATGCACCAGCAGGGGAGTTCGAAGCTTGATGGCGACTTTCGCCAGATCTCGAAGATGATTCTGGTGGACGAAGCCGACAACTTTATGTCGCAAGACTTCGAGAGCCTGAAGAAGATCCTGAAAGAAGGCCGCGAATTTGGTGTTGGAACGATTTTGTCGACCCAAGAGCTGACGCACTTCAAAACTGGGGATAACGACTACTCGACTCTGATCCTGTCTTGGGTGATCCATCAGGTAGCGAATATCAAGTCGCAGGAGATCAAAGCGATCTTCAATACTCAGACGAAGAGTGACGAGGAATACTTTATGGGACAAATCCGCAAATTAGAGAAGCATCATAGCTTGTGTGTGGATGGTAAAAAGAAAGTCGCTAAGATCAAAGATTTGGCATTTTGGGAGATCTTTTGAAACATGAAGGAGCTGACTCATGTTTGAGTTGCATAGGCAAACCTCATTAGCATGTTTTTGGATGCTTTTAGGGTCGTTCTTGCCGATGATAGTAGAAGCGGCACTCAAGAACTGGATGTTTTCCATGGGCTATTGGGTGGCTTTTAAATCGACTTTAAGAGGGGGGGAAGTATTCATTCTAACGACGGCGATGATAACTCCATTTTTTTGGCTACTCATTAAGAAAGTTGCTGGAAAAGTTAATAATAAGTTTAGAATGTTCGGATTTATTCTATTGTTTTCATTAGTTTCTTTGATTGGTGGTGTTGGAACATTCTCTTATTATAGAATAGGCCAGTTAATTTCGAGTCAAGATCTAGGGCTGGATGATAAAACGCTAGGTTACCTCAACTCAATTTTCTCTCACGATCTCATATATGTTGCATATATTATCTATTTTATCTCACTTCTTGTTTGGTATTACTCAGCATATTATGAAAATAATACATCTGTTGACTTTATGAACAGTGTTTCAAAAGATCAGAAGTCATTAAGTGAAAAGGTTTTCCGGTAGGAGTTGTGTGTAATGGATACAGTTGTAGAGTTTGATGCAATTAAAGTGAGTCAGCCTGTAGGTGAATTCTATTGTGGCGTCATGAATGCTGAAGATGTGGCAAAGATCTCAGAAGCAGACGTTCGTAAAATGGAAAATGATGATGTTGGTAAGTATCTTGGTATTCAACGGGAATTAAAAACAAATCGTGTTAAAGAAATAAGCTCTTATATTAAAACCATTGATGCTACATTTCCTAGTTCAATCATTCTGTCTATTAGCGAAGATAATGTAGAGTGGGATGAGAAGTCTAAAAAGGTTAAGTTGTTATCTGAGGGAGGGCGATATGATAAGATCGCCTCTATTTTGGACGGGCAGCATCGTCTCGCCGGTTTTAATGATAAAAACTATGAGTTTGAGAACCCTGATGGTAGTGTTTCAAAATTTCAACTTTTAGTTACCATATTTGTCGGAGCCGATATCTCGACGCAGGCTGGAATATTTGCAACAGTTAACTTGGCTCAGACCAAAGTCAATAAAAGTTTGGTTTATGATTTACAGGCTCTAGCTGATACTCGTAGTCCTGAGCGAACATGTCACGATATTGCTGTAATATTGAATTCTGAACCTGAAAGCCCATTTTATAGATCAATTAAGAGATTAGGTGTGGCGACAAAAGGTGTAAAGAATGAATTCTTAACCCAGGCTACCTTTGTTGAGAATGTTGTTAAATTAATATCCCCAGATCCAAAGTCTGATAGAGACTACTATATGTCAGAATCCAAATTTTGGCGTAAAAGTAAAAAAATATCCCATATGGATGTGGATAGCCTTAAAAAGTACTTTTTTAGGAAGGCATTTGTTGAAGATAGGGATGAAGTCATTGCTTCTAATATTCTGAATTTTTTTAATGCTGTAATGAAGAAATGGCCCGTAGCTTGGTCGAAGAATGAAAAAAGGTCATCGCTTAATAAGTCTGTAGGTTTTGCTGCTTTAATGAGAGTGTTTAAAGATATATATAGGTCTGAAAATGATAGCTTATCTTGGGATTTTGTCGTTGGTGAAGATAGGTATTATAAAAGACTTTGTAAGTGTTCTAAAGATGATGAGTTTTTCCTGAATATAGAGCCATCTACAAGGTCTATAAAAGTAATATATGATGCAATTAGTTGTTTGGATTGAGTTTTATGATTAATGCTGACGAGAAGCATAGTCTAGTTGATGTTTCTGATCATATCTATCATTTGAAATGTTTTGTTGCATACGGTTTTTTTGAAGGTGATTTTCTAAACTTTAAAAGCAACGATGAATTTGGTATTTTTGATTTTTTGACATGGCTGGAGTTGTCATCAGATATATCCGGGGTGGAAATAACTCCAAGGTATTCAAATTCTGTTCAATGGTGTTCTGGCGCCTATGAATATGAGAAACAGCATAAGCAAAACTATCAAAGATTTGCTTTTAAGATATCCCGGTTGCTTTTTGTTTGGAGTGCATTTGAAAAGCTTTGTGATATCGTTGGGATTAATCAGCTTGTTCCTGGTAAAGAAGGGCCTGCCGTAAAAGTTGGGAAATATCTAGAGGCAGAGAGTATATCAATTCATCCGAGCTTTATTGATGTATGGAAAAAGTTCGCTGACTTGTATCTTAAACATGAAGATTTCGGTAAGAGTAAATCTCAAATATACCCTTTTGCAGAGCAATGGAGTGTGGCATCGTTAATTAATCTTGCTAGGGATGCCAGAAATAAAGCGGTTCATGGACAAAGCTCCCTTAAGCCTCCAGAGGACTATTCTGGGAATATATTGCCGAGCAGATGTTATATTTGTTTTATTGATCTTGCGGTTAGAGCTATCTTAATAACTATTCAAATGTTGCTTGAAACATTTCTTTCGAAGAATATATGTGAGTATTACTCAAGTTATGACGATGAAGATAACGAGTTAGATGTCCATCAATATTTAATAACTCTACATTTGGTTGAAACAGAACATCCTGATATTATGCATTGGTGATTATACGAGCCGTGTTAGGGATACCTTCAATAATTGCCGCCCCGTCATCCACATGACTCCCCCAGGCCTTGTAGTAGTCTTTCGCTTCAAGGTTTGGGTACTTCTGCTTTAACAGCATTTCCACCACATCCCCATAGTCACCCAGCCAGGTGTACTTATCTAGTTCACGAATGGTGAGCTGGATGTCTTCGCCTTCCCATGTGAAGCCACGCTCAATGGATGCAAAAAATGCCAGGCGAGCGCCGATGTTCACCGTCAGGCCTGTGTTGCTCTGCAGGCGACGCAGTGAAGTGAAGGCCTTTTCTGAGATTTTCATTTTCTGTGGCAGCATGGTGTGTCTCGTCGTGTTCTTACGTTCTCAGTTCTTTTATCTTTCTTTCATCACGTTAGTTAGTGACGCCAGAAATAGCCTTCGTAGTATCCGGAGCTTCCCGCTTCTGGGTCGTAGGCGACCTCAAAAGCGTGGGATATCTCTGGCGACAGGTCTTTATAGAAGTCTTCATCGACTTCGGTATCCGTTGATAAGATCAGTACCTGATGGCTCGCGGTCGGGAAGTAGTTCTTAACCAGATTTTCACGATGTCGTGAGTCCAGTCGCCCCAGTGGCGTATCAATGATGATCGGCAGGTTACGGCCAGAGGTTCTGCCCAGTGCTTCCAGCATGGCAATGGCATAGATTTGCTTTTCACCGGCTGACAGCTTCTTCTTGTCAATGATGTTGCCTTTGCCATCCACCAGAGATACGTTGAATGTATCCGGGTCGATCTTGGCGGTAATCATCAGGTCGTCTTTGCGGGCAAGCTTGGCAAATGACTTGATGAATTCCTGCTCCAGTTGCTGAATACGCTGTTCCCGGGTTTTTACAGCGAAGCCTTCAAGTAAGCCGCGGGTGCGGTCGGCCAGCGTGACGGCCTGGTTCAGATTACTGACGCTGCTGAATTCTTTCTCTTTGTCGCGCAGTTTGCGCAGGTTATCCATGGCATCGCGAAGAGTACTTTTTGCTTCTTCGGTCTTAAGTTTCACCTCAACTTGGCGTTGACCGAGAGTCCTTTCGAGCCCGGCTAACTCCGTTACAAAGTTAGATATACGGCGTTCATCAGGTGCACGTGACAGGTTGAGACCGACATTCGCCAGTTCTTCTTCAACGGATTCCAGTTCGGTAGATAGTGTTTTAACACGAGCTTGCTGCTCTGGTACTACCTTAGTGATCAGGTGGTTCAGGCGGTTGAATTCACTGTCCGAGATATCGTGAATGATCTCTGTATCTGCGGCGTTATTTGAAGCAGAGCTGTCAGCCATTGAGGCAGTAATAGACGCTTCAATTGCTTTCTGGTGTTCTTTACCCAGTGATTTCAGCAGTGATCGCTGCACTTTATTGAGTTGCTTACGCAGTTCAACCTGAACGACGAGTTGGCGCTTGGTTTGTTGCTCTGCGGAGAGCTGTTTCAGTAATGCTTCAAGCTGAGTCTTTGCAAACGCCAGAGGGGCTGCATCGGCAATCAGGTTTCTGATTTGGTTCTGCAGTTCATTGCGTTTGGCGCGCAGAGCTTGTTCTTTGGCTTCTGCTTCTTGTTTATTACTTGCCCAAGCACCGCCCAGTTCGTTGATATTCTGAGTCAGGCGCTCTTTAGTTGCCTCAAGTTCGGTGGTCTCGATCTTGAGAGTATCTATATCCGAGAGTTTCGCCTGGTACGCTGCGTACAGAGACTGATATTCAGCCTCTAACGTTTCGATTTCTTTTTTGATGTCTGACGGCAGTTGGTCGCGCTTCTGATCTCGTAAATAAACGCCCAGATCAGCCTTGAGGCGATCAATAATGTCTAAACCGAGCAAGCGGTTAATGGCGTCTGCGAGTGCGGTATTGTCGCTGTCGTCGGCAAGCTCGGCGATTTTCTCACCGTCGAAGAAGAAGAGGTCTGCAACACCAATAGGAATCAGCTCATTGAGGAACGATTGCTTCTGCTGATCCGTGAGGTTTTGCAGGTATTCACCGTTCTGATAGATTTCAACACTTTCAAATACGCTATTCCCGCGCACGGTCCAGACACGCTTAACGGTGTAGTCGATCACTTCACCCTGTCGGCCAAAGTTGAAGTCGAGCTTCACGCCAGCGGTATTCGGCTTGAGTACGCTGCCTTTAGGTTTATGAATCGAATCGAGCAGAAAGTCGTGATATGCCTGAACGGATACAGCGCGACCGAGACTCTGCTTGCCATACAGGGCCAAACGCACAGCGGTCAGGGTTGTGGTTTTACCTGCACCGTTGAGTCCACCGAACAGAATGATCGGACGCTTCTTGTTGTATTTGGTGCGAGGCTCAAGATCAACGTAGTTTTCGTCGAAGCTACCTTGAAATACGCCAAAATCCTGAAGGTAGAGGCTTTTAAGTATCATTATTTCAGTGCCTCATATTCTTTCGTCAGAGCTTTCAGTTGTTCGTCGTAGATGGATTTAAGATGCAGGTCTTCGCTTTCGCCTTTAAGTTCCTGCTTTAGCTTTGCTTTCAGGTCAGACGAGTGCGTTGCTTCGGCCTTAGCTGCTTGAATATCTTCAAGTGTGCCCCAGTCATTTTTGAGTAAGCTTTCGATTTTGCCGAACAGGCCTTTGCGGCGGCTCAGGCCATCCATCGAAAGTTCCAGCTCCAGTAACTTCATGACCAGCTCAGCGGGTACGGCATGCGCTTCGGCCAGCTCTTCGATTAAGTCAGCATCGGCTTGTGAGAACGCGCCTGCGTCATGCTCAACCCAATCAAGATCTTCTTTATAGACCTCGCGATAGATCTTGGGGAGTTCGTCAGACCAGTCTGGTTCGTTCGGGTCGAACATCCATTCTTTACGTATTGCATGGAGCTCTTCTGGACGAATAAGCTGGATCTTACGGCCTTCTTCGATCAGGTTCTTTTCGATGGTCAGCAGCTCTTTGAGCCACTTCTTTCTGTACTCAAGAAGGTAGGGCCCAGGAATTGTTTTAATTTCGGTAACATTGTCGTTATCTACAGCGCCACGAGCATATGAAACCTTACCGGTACGACGTTTGAAGTTACGGACTTCATTTTTGTTTTCTGGAAGCGTCGTTCTGTAAAGCTTGTTACGAAAGCTCTTCAGTTTTTTCAGCCACACTTCGCCCGAGTCAATCAGGCCTTCGATTGCGCGGTCTTTGGTCACAACGGTACAGGTCCAGCAACCAAAACGAGAGTTACCACAGGATGGGGTGTTGGTGTCGATAACGAGAGGGCACTCACCAGCACTGGAATCTTTGTAGAGCTCGAACAGCTCGAAGTGATCACCGCCCCAAGGAGCAGGTGCACCCAGCAGGTACATCCAGACTTCGTCAAAGGTCCAGTCTTCAATCGGCATATATGTAAAAGCACCGGGCAATGAAGAGTGACGAGACAGCGATGAGCCTTCGATCTTATGTTTAGCAATGACCTGAGCACGTGAAGCGCTTTCCTGGCTGCGTGCACCCAATACAACAATCACTTCACCGAAGCGGGCGATTTTGTCTTTGATAAATTCGCTTACTGGATCGATCTTCATTCGCTCGGTACACCAGCGGAAGCTCTGCGTCGGTGCAGGGTAGCCTTTACCCAGTAGGTTTACCCAGAAGGTTTCTCCCCATGCGGGATAGACAACATGGGCTGACATTGGAAGGCCCAGCTGCTGGGCATTGTCGTTGATCGCTTCAATAGAACTGCTGATCATGTCGACGACCATGGGCGTTTCGACCAAGGTGTCTGAAGAAATCACGTAAATATGTTTGTGCCGTTGCTTCTTCGGCAAACGTGTCAGTGCAACGTAGATCAGTGACAGAACTGTAGTGCTGTCTTTACCACCGCTGAAGCCGATGACCCATGGTTTGTCGTTCTCGAGGTACAGGTTCTGGATTTCCTGTATCAGGTCGAGCGCTGGACGTCCGGCGAATTCGGAGGCCTCAAGCATCTCATCCATGCTTGGGAACAATGTTTCTTTTTGGCTCATGAGTTCAACTGATCTTCGATTTGTTGCTCTTCTGCACCCAGTGATACTCCGAGTGCGTGTCGTACGACGTTCGCCGTCAGTACGGTGTTACTTCGTGTTTTGCTTAGCTTTCCGTGGTTGTCCATAGCGCGACCACGCCAGAGTTTCACGTTGGAACGGCTCCAGTCGATGTCATGGAGACCGGACAATTTGGTCTTCCACTCGCTTGGAAACTGCCGGATAAGGTCAGAGCCTGCGGCCCCAAGAGCCGCTAAGCCAATGCCGTGTGCGTGTATGAATTGCTCACGCAATTCCGAGGTCGAAACCTTGCGACTCATGGCGTCTTGCCAGTCGCGCATGTTACTACAAACGGCATCCCAGTACTCGGCGGCAACGTCCATTTCTTCCTTTGAAATCCTGTCTTTTGACGTTTTACCGAGGAGTGCTCTTGAGGCCTGTTTGATGCTGCTTAGCGTAAACAGTTTGCTGCTACGTTTAGAGAGGCTGTTGTTCTCAAGGTCAGTCAGAGCAGTGAAGCAGGGTACAGAATCAAAAACGTAACGGGCAAGGGCTGAGCCGCCATCACGCTGATCATAGAGAGTGCTCAGAGAGTCTGATGGTCGTACAGCGTGCTTGTTCAGGTCGGCGAACATTTGCTGGCTGCGAGCAAGACCGTCGTCAACAAAGAAGAGGACAGGGATGTTGTCGTGCCCAAGCTCGTGGGCTTCTTTAACGGCTTGCTCGATAGCGGCACGGCGATGCTGGCCATCGTTCACTAAAATCTGGGTATCCATTGCAATGGATAACATCCCGAGGTTTATTGCCGGGCCTGTGTCGGCCATTGGTTCGAAGTTAACTGCACCATCTACTGAGGCAGTAATCGCCGAGAGGGTGTAAGAGTCAGGGTTTTCGACCAGATATTGGGCAATGTCTGGCACACGACTTTCGTTCAGTCGGCGTTGAGCGCGCAGTTCAGGCGGGACGACATCTTCATCGAATACAAAGAGTTTTGGCACAAGACGCATTGGGCACATAGCGATATAGCATGGTCGCCCGGCTTGCATACCACGTACCGCAGGGAACTTGTGTGTGTATTCGTTGAGTAGAGACGTTGCCATGTGAACACTCCGTGTTTGTTGTAATTTTCGAGCGGCGGTGAGTATTGCACGTAAAAAACCACGAACACAAGTTTTTCTGTTGGGATTGCTATAGGAAAGAAAGGTCAGAAGTTTAGTTATTTTAACTTCAGGTGGAACCTAAAATAGCAACGAGCAGTATTTTAAGGCCCCAATGCAGTTGGAACTTAGTTGCCTTAGTTGGCTAGCGGCAAGGAGAGCCGGGCTAGGATGGCCAGCCCCTTGGGGGTTGCGGGCAATTGATACCTGTGGAGGGTATAGTGTTAGGAGAGCTCCGGATTCGAGTTAGTCCTACTCTTCGGTTTGTTTCGCCTTCTCAACGGCTTCTCTTCTGAAATCCAGGTATGAACCAGTATCAGCTTCTCGTCTCCAGACCAGAGGCTCCATGGCTGCGGTTTGATGTGTATCTTTCGATACTGATGCCGCAGCGGCTTTCTCTTTCTTAACCCACGCTGGAAGGTCGATCTGGACGGTCTGCATTATAGACGTGCAGTAGTTCTTAATTGCTGCTTCGTGAGAGGCTGTTTTTTCGTTTTTCGGGAAACCGAACAGAAACTGAAGATAGTGATTCTCAGTGATGGGAGTGGACCATATGTATTCAATGAAATTGCTGTGGGTGGAATGTTCCACCTCATTCATATGATAGGTAAATTCAACTTCATTATTTACCCAGGTTCCAATGTTCTGAAGAGCTGTTACATCTAAGTAATATCGTTCGTCATTGAACTGTCTGGAAGTTTCGGATCTAACGACCTCTAACAATTTTCCGGGCAGAAAGAGGTTCTGTCCATTGTTACACTTGGCGACTAAGAGTCTGAACTCTATATAGGATTTATTCTTACCAAGTCCAAAGATACCTTTTATATCCCAAGTACTGGAATAGCAGGTCTCATAACCTACAGCTTCATCTTCGGTAACGAACTTTTTATTGTCGTATAAATTGAAGCTGGACGAGTACTCACGGTGAACTCCCCATTTCGTGGCTGTGGGGCTAAGTACTACGGATATTTCGATATCCGATAGCTTAAAAGAACGCTTTTGGACGCTCTTTAAACTAGGGAAACGGAGTTTGCCAAATATAGGGTAAGACATGTTTATCGGCTGTTGGTCATCACTGGTCTGATCGTAGTGGAACCAAGGTGCGCTTAGCGCACCTTAAGAGCAGCGGTCGTTGACGCTGGATCAGTTGCCTGCCCACTGTTGGTTGCCTTTGCCAAAGGTCGTATTACCTATTCCCCACAGGCTTCGGCCATATGCTCCAATAACACAGGTTGTTATCAGAGCAGCCGCTGCTCCATAGCCGGCGCTGTTCATCATTGATGATCCGGCGGCGGTCGCAGCATCAATGGCTTTCATTATGTTGTCGCTGCCAAACGCTGAGCCTGCTCCAAAGGTTAAGCCGACAACAGCAGTCTGAATAGTACCTGCGCTGGTCAGCTTATTAATAAGTGCGTCGCGATTATGGACTATGTCATGTTCATTAAGCTGCAACCCTGCAAATTCAATGTTTGCGGAAGTGCAGATACTTTCAAGATGCGCTCTACGGCTTTTGGAACCCCTTGGGTTGCTGAAGAATACGCGCTGAGTTTGTGCCTCAGCCTTGAGTTCATCTTTTTTGGCTAGCAGTTCCAGAGCTTCTGCGAATACTGTCGTCGCCTCTCCATGGACTAACCAACGTACGCGTCTCTTGCTTGCATGAGCTTTAATAAGGTGATTCAGGATGGAGTTTACATGTTGAGTATTTTTGAAATCGTTATTTAGCCAGTAGAGTGAGTAGTGATTACCAGCCGCTTTCGATTGATTCGGAGATAGTGTGTAAGCGCCGAGAATATGCTCAGGTAATTTGTCTCCAGCTTCTTCCTTGGTTTTGAACTTGCCGGCGACGGCAGCACTATGTTCATTGTCACCCCAGTGGTGAGTGAAGTCCATGGCGACGTCGGTATCTCGTTCTATGTTCCATTTATCGAGGCCAGCCTTGACGCGATACAGGCCTGGGGTTTGTTTAGTTGTGTATTCGGGAGCATCATCAACAATCGTATGATGAACTTCGATATCACCCGATCCTTCGTCAATCCGGAAGGTTATCGAAATCGGTCCAATAACGGTTCTCTGCATCCCTACTTGTCGAGGGCCCGGGTTTGTAGCCAAGTGGATCATAGCCCTGTTCAGACGTTGAAAATAGTAGTGCCCTTCTTCCTTCGACTTGATTACTTCCCATTGGGTCTTAACGCTTTGAAGCACGTAAAGATTCCGATTGATATTGATTCGGCTAGGATCAGATTTAGAGATATAAAGATGAAAGCGTGGTTTAACTTGTTTGATATTCATGAGTAGAATCCTTTCTATTATTTTGTATATGTCGGTGCTGGAGTGCCTGGCTCTGTCACAATGATAGGGGGGTGCCCATGTTCACGTGATCCTCGATGCCACGCCCACGGATAAACCCACTCCTCGGGATCGCGCTGTTCCGTGTAAGCCCACCTTTCAGTTTCATTTTGCAAACGCATAACCTTTGCTTGAATTTCCGGACGATACTTCAGATCGAAGGTTGATATAACCCGACCGATTATGTTCCTGAAGTGTTCGTTGATAATGTCTTTCTGATCGGAGTTAATGCAGTAAAAGTTAGCCAGTACAAAAAGATTGTCATCGAGTGGTGCGAAAGCAAAAGCATGCCAAGCAACTTCATCAGCCTGATTTCTATCTCGTTCCTCACAGTAAACCCAAGGGGTATCATGAGTTTTGTATACCTGCCAATTTACTGGAGCTATTCGTACACCGAATTCTGGCTGTTCAGGGCCGTGATTAAATAAGTATCGGTTGATAACTTGTTCAAATTGGTTTGGATTTAAACAGCTCATACCATCTGGTAGGGTATCTGCACGCATCAGGTGAGCATTTGCTCGGATACTCCCTATGGGTTGAGGGTCCCATAGCACACCGTATAGCTCCCACCGTCGACTATATAGAGACTGATTCGAAAAGAGCCCATAGAGGTCGTGCTCGAATGCTTGCGGGTTGTAGGCATTCAGTGTGGATGCAGGTGCGACTCTCTCTCCGAAACCTTCAAAATCTTGGTTCGGTAACAGCTTGAAAGATAGTGTGCTCCCAGATAGGTCTACGGATATATTCTCTGGGCTGTTGATGCCAGGAATATATGGCCGTTTGGTGGACGAAAAGAGGCGCTTCAGCATGATCCTTGCTTCTTGGAGTATTCAGGTCAAACTACCATAATTGGTTTGTTGATTTAAGTGGTTTGGTAGACCGTACGCGCCCTTCGAGCACGATTTACCATTGTATCCACGGCTGTGGGGGCTGCCGATTAGGGTTGTCTAATCCATACTTATGAATGCGAACAAGATATCTTGCGGAATTGGTTATCGGGGATATGATCCCCTCCTACAAGGCGGGGGGAGAGGCGTAGGGAGTGCATAAATCGATAGAGGAAACTCAGATTTCCGCAAAACTCTTCACAGCCTTATGCTCAGCATCCGCCGGTATGCCGTCTTCACGAACCAACCACACAGTCTGCATTCCGGCTTCTTTCGCGGCATCCAGTTCTTCTTTGATGTCTGATAAAAACAGCACGTCTTCGGCGTTTAATCCTGCGTGTGTTTTCTGCAGTTCAGCCAGAATATTCAGGTAAGACTGAGTCTCACGTTTGCCGCCCATCAGGGTGTCGAAATGGCCGTTAAATAAAGGCAGCAGGTTGCCGTCCTGCGAGTAGCCGAAGAAGAGTTCCTGGGCTTTTACCGAGCCTGAGGAATACACGTACAGTGGCAGGCCGCTGTCGTGCCATTTTTTCAGGTATTCGGTGGCGTCCGGGTACATGTGCGCTTGGTAGTCGCCATTTTCGTAACCGGTTTTCCAGATCATACCTTGCAGGGCTTTGAGTGGGGTAGCTTTGCGGTCTTCGCTGATCCATTGCAGCAGTTTGGCGATGAGTGCGTCTGTATTGTCGGCGCTGATTTTGGCGCTGAGATTGTCACCGTCTTCTGCTGCGATTTCTGCCGTCTGCTGCAGTGCAGTCTGTACTTTCTCGTCGTTGAGGTTGGCTTTTACGAATGCGGGCAGGTGCTCTGCCGCGTACGGGAAAAGCACGTCTTTTACGAAAGAAATCGAAGACGTGGTGCCCTCGATGTCGGTCAGGATCAGTTTGACGTTCTGCATAGCGGAATCAGTTTTCTAAACGGTTAAAGCGGTTGGCAATATCGCTGCCGGTGAAGTTCGCGACCCAGCCTTCTGGGTTGTTGAACAGGCGGATGGCGATAAAGTTCGGGTTCGGGCCCATGTCGAACCAGTGGGTGGTGTTCGCTGGCACGCTGATAAGGTCGCCTTGGGTGCACAGCACTTCGTAGACTTTTTCGCCGATGTGCAGGGTGAACAGGCCTTCGCCACCGACGAAGAAACGTACTTCGTCTTCGCTGTGGGTGTGTTCGCTCAGGAACTTCTGACGGAATTCGCCTTTCTGAGGGTGATCGGCGCTGAGGCTGATAACG
>MDSV01156329.1_pt1 | contig 55388 bp, 31 predicted proteins | sample 810851 | NCBI WGS metagenome assembly MDSV01 (sample SAMN05326640, study PRJNA326480) | marine metagenome | isolation source: seawater | place: Atlantic Ocean: North East | collected 2012
GCGCGCGACGAGCGCGGCGCTGGCGTTCAAGGTGCGGTGCGTCAGCGTGACCACGCAGAGGTCGCTCGCGGTGGCGAAGGCGATGCCGGACCCGCTCGCGGACGTGGACGGGCTCGCGGACCGGCACGGCGCGCGCGCCTTTGCGCGCCGCGCGGATGAAGCCGAGGCGCTCGCCGAGTGGGTCGCCGAGGCGGATGTCGCCCGGCGCGCCAGGCTCGCGCGCGAGATTTTCGGCGAGCCCGCGCCCGGGGACGCCGCCGAGGATGCGGAGCTGCGCCGCGCGCCGGACGCCGAGGCGTGGCGCCACGCGCTGGACGCCGGGGACGCGCAGGCGCACGCCGTCGCGGTGGAGCGGCGGATCGCGGCGGCGGCGCCGTCGAGTCCGTGCGAGCGGTGCGCGGCGTCGACGGCGCCGACGGCGCCGACGTCGCGCTCGCCGCACGCGTCGCTCCCGGTCTGGTCGCCCGCCGCCTCGGACGTGGACGCCTCGATTTTGAGCGCCGAGGCGTACGAGGAGGCGCTCGAGCACTTCCAGGCGCACTGGAAACGCGGCGACCCCGTGATCGTGACGGGCGTGCGCGGCGCGGGCGACGCCTTCTGGGCGCCGAAGGCGCTCGCCGCCGAGATGCGCGCCTCCCTGGCGCGGCGCGCCGAGGCGCGCGCGGGCGCCGCGGGGCCCGGCCCCGCGGGCGCGGGCGCGGAGCGGGGATCCGGCTCGAAGACCGCGGAACGGACGAAGGCGGAACGGACGAAGAGGACGAGCGGGCTCGTTTCGGAGGTGGTGACGCTGACGGACTGCTCGGACGGGAGCGAGACCGAGATGCCCGTCGACGCGTTTTTCGAGCGCCTCGCGGAGCGCGAGACGTCGCGGGACGCCGCCGAGAAGAGCGGGAAAAACGCGAGCCTGCTGAAACTGCGCGACTGGCCCGGGGACGACGACTTCAAGGCGCGCGCGCCGAGACACGCCGAGGCGTTCTTCTCGATCCTGCCGTTCAAGGAGTACACCAACGCCGAGGACGGCCCGCTGAACCTGTCGGTGGCGCTGCCCAAGGAGTGGGTGCCGCCCGACCTGGGGCCGAAGACGTACGTCGCCATGGGGCGCGCCGGCGAGCGCGGGCTCGGCGACTCCGTCACCAAGCTCCACCAGGACGCATCAGACGTGGTGAACGTGCTTCTGCACGTCGGGCCCGCGGCGAAGGAGGCCGACGATGGCGCGCCGGTAACAGAGGAGGACGCGGAGGGAGGCGTCCCGGAAAGCGCGGGCGCCGTCTGGGACGTGTTCCGCCGCGAGGACGTGCCGGCGCTGGCGGAGTGGCTCCGCCGCGCCTGGGACGCGGGGTCGCTGCATTGGCATCGGCAGCGCCGCGAGCGGGTCGAGGCTTCCGGCGAGGCGTCCGGAAAGGACGCCACCGCCACCGCGCGCGCGTCGTTTGCCTCCGCGAGTGACGGGGAGCGGCGCCAAAACCACCCGATCCACGACCAAAGCGCGTACCTGACGGCGTCCGACTTGCGCGCGCTGGAGCTCGAGACGGGCGTGCGCCCCTGGTCGTTTCGCCAGAACCTGGGCGACGCGGTGTTCGTGCCCGCGGGGTGCCCGCACCAGGTGCGCAACCTGCGCGCGTGCATCAAGGTGGCGGAGGACTTCGTCAGCCCGGAGAGCGCCGGGGAGTGCCTGGCGCTCGCCAAGCAGCTGCGCGGCGGCGGCTTCGAGGACAAGCTGCAGGGGCGCGCCATGGTGATGCACGCCGCGCGCGTCGCCGACGCCGCCCTCAACGGCGGGCCGCGCTCGTTCGGGCCCGCCTCGGCCGCCGCCATCGCCGCGCACGAGGCGGAGCGCGCCGCCGCCGCCGCCGCCGCCGCCGCCGGTTCTCGCGAGCCGATTCCCGAGACCGAGGAGTGGGCCAAGGAGTGGGACGAGCACGCCACCGCGGACGTCCTCGCGGACGAGGACGCCGGCGCGATTCGAGAAAGCGAAAAAGCGAAGAAGAAGGGCAAGCGGGTCAAGGCGGAGCCGTCCGCCAAAGCCGCCGCCGCCGACGCTCGCAGAGCGGCGGCGAAGGCGTCCCGGGCGGCGGACGCGGCGGAGGCTGGTCTCGCGGACGAGAACGGGGCGCCCGCGGACGACGGCGCCGAGGACGAGGAGCACGACGAGATGGCGCTCCTGCTGATGGGCCTCGGCGACGCGCCGCCCAAGGCTGGCAAGCGCAAGAAGGAGAAGCCCGCGGTGAAGGCGGAGGAGGCGCCGACGAAGAAACCGAAATCGGCGGCGCCGCCGCCCGAGCGCAGCGCAGCGGCCGCGGCCGGGCCCTTCTCCGGTGTGGACTTCGCCGCGCTGCAGCAGCAGCAGCAGGTTATGCTGCAGGCTATGCAGGCGCAGGGGGGTCTCTTCGCGGGGTTCAACCCGGCGATGGCGGCGGCGGCGGCGGCGTACGGCGGCGGGTTCCCCGCGGCGCCGCCGCCCGCGCCGCCCGCGCCGCCCGCGGGGCCGAGCTTCGGAGCGCCCGGCGCGCCCTCCTTTTTCGGCGGCGGTCTGAACCCGCACGCGGGCGCGCCTCCTGGCGGCGCGCCCGGCTTCGGCGTGTCTGCCCCGCCAGGCCCCGCGAACCCGGTGGCGTTCCCGCCGGCGCCGTCGCAGCCGAGCGCGACGGAGCAGGCGCGCGCGATGCTCATCCTGCTCACGCAGAACCCGGGCGTGGCGCTGAGCGTGATCCAGACGCAGCCGCACTTGCTGGCGGTTCCAGAAGTGAAGACCGTGTACGACGCGTACATCGCCAACATGTCCAAGCCCCCTCAGGTAGGCGCCCCGGAACAGGCTCCATAGACGCGGGCGGCGTTTCGGGGATGGGACGAGAGAACCTCGGCGGCGTCTCGTCGATGTCGATCGAACGAATGTCTCATACGCGTACGTATAACACGTCAGTCGCTCTTTGGATTTCGGGAATCGTCTCGCTTTCGTTCCGCGTCGCGTTCGCGTCGCCGCGCGTCTTGCGCGCGCTCGTCCCGCCGGCTCGGGAATCACTTGATCACCGCGGCGCGGAACATGTCAGCGAGCGCGTTCGCCTCGGCTCGGGCCTCTTCTGCCTTGCGCTCCGGCGTCCACGAACGGTGCTTCGCGTGCTCCGCCGGCGCGACGGGCGAGAGCGGGATGGCGGCGGGTTTCTTCTTCCGCGGCGGCGCGTCGGATTCGGGGGACGACTCTTCGGCGGCGCGACGTTCGAGCGATGTCGGAAGCCTTCCTTCGCTTTTCGCATCGTCGCCTTTCCCCTGGTCCCCCACGACGGCCTGGGAGTGAGTGACACGCCGGGAAACGGACGCGGCGGCGTCTCGAGCCGCGGCGACGGGGTCGAACGCGTCGCCGGCTTGCCGAGAGGCGGCTTCCGCGAGGCGCAGCGTCCTCTCCGCCGCCTCTCTTTTTTTCGTGGCGTCGGCGACGCGTTCGGCCGCGGTTTTTTGCTTCTGCGTGCAGACCTCGGCGTCGCGGAGCACGGAGGCGACGCGGCGCGTCACGGGGGACCCGGACGCGGCGTTCGCCGCGGCGGCGGCGCCTGACGCGTCGAAAAACGCCGAGGCGAACGCCGACGACGCGTCGCGCTCTTCCTGCGGCGCGAAGCGAAAAAAAAGGCGGGAAAGAGGTGAGCGTACGGCGTCGAGGGGGGGGAACGACTAGCGCGGTCGTATCGCGGGTCGTATCGCGCACCTGCGCGGCAGCCTCGAGTCCGTTCTTAGCCTCGGAGGCGTCGTGGAGGGAAAGCACGTGTCGCGTCGCCATGCGCTCGAAGGCGTCGACCGCGACCGCGACCGCGGCTTTGCCCGGCGGGGCTTGCCGGACGTCGGTTTTCTCAGACTTGGGCGTGCTTCTGGACCGACGCGTCCTCTTCCCGGGCGTGCAGGGGGGCGTGCGCGGGGACTGCGCGCCCATGGCACGAAATGCGGGGATCGAGAGGCGCGCGTTCGAGAGGCGTCGCGCGGGGTTTCGCGCGCGGAGGTGTGGCGAGCGCGAGGGGCGTTCTTTCTTTCCCCGCACGACTGCACGACTTTTCGAAAATATCACCTTCACGAAAATATACCAAACGCGGTACGCTTCCTGGGCTCATGGGAAGCCTCGCGCCGTCGGACCCGGCGCGTTCCGAAACGTCCGTCGCGGCGGCGCGTTTAGACGTCGAACGCCTCCTCCGCGAGGTCGATGGCGCGCGCGAGCGCGGCGGCTTTGTTCACCGTCTCCTGGTACTCGCTCTCCGGGTCCGAGTCCGCGACGATCCCCGCGCCGGACTGCACGTGGATGGTCCACTCGCGCCGCGCGCGCTTCTCGGCGTCGTTGGAGAGCTTGTAGATGTTGTCGTCGTGCGCGGTGGGCACCACCATCGTGCGCAGCGCGAGCGCCATGTCCATCTCGCCCATGAACCCCACGTACCCGACGCCGCCGCCGTACGGCCCGCGGCGCGTCCGCTCCAGCTCGTCGATGATCTGCATCGCGCGCACCTTGGGCGCGCCCGACACCGTGCCCGCCGGGAGCGCGGCGCGCAGCACGTCCCACGGCCCGAGGTGGTCCAGCAACTTCCCGGTCACCGTGGACGAGATGTGCATGACGTGGCTGTACCGCTCCACCTCCATGAGCTTCTCCACCTTCACGGTGCCGGGTTTGGAGACGCGCCCGACGTCGTTCCGCCCGAGATCCACCAGCATGGTGTGCTCCGCCTTCTCCTTCTCGTCCGCCAGCAGATCCGCCTCGAGCGCCGCGTCTTGCGCCTCTGTCGCGCCGCGCGCGCGCGTGCCCGCCAGCGGGCGGTTCACCACCGCGCGCGCCTTGTCCGTGCGGCACAGGATCTCGGGCGAGCTCGCGACCAGGATGCTGCCGCGCGCCTGCAAGTAGATCATGTACGGGCTCGGGTTCACCACGCGCAGCGCGCGGTATACCTCGAAGGGGTCCGCGTACGTCGCGCGCGCGAAGCGGTGTGACAGCACCAGCTGGAAGATGTCCCCCGCCAAGATGTGCTCCTTCGTCTCCGCCACCGCGCCGAGGAACGCCTCCTTGGTCATCGTGCTGTCCGTCAGCGCGCTCGGGGGGGCGGTGAGGGACATCGAGACCTCGCCGAAGGGTAGAGAAGGCACCGTCTCCGGCTGCAGCGCCTTCACCAGCGCGCCGAGGCACGCCTCGCCCTCCACGAGCGCCGCCTCGGCGTCGCCGCCGGGCGCCGCGTCCACGTCGCACCAGTGCACGGCGAACACCTGCTTGGTGGCGTGGTCGAACACCACGACGTCGCGGTAGAGGCCGAGGCACAGGTCGGGCAAAACGCGGTCGTCCTCGGGCGCCTCCTCGAAAGGGAGCTTGTTCAAGTACTGGTAGCGCACGGTGTCGTAGCCCATGTACCCGACCCAGCCCCCGGCGAAGCAGTCGGGCAAACCGTCCGGTTTGCACGGGTTCCAGCGCTCGGAGATGGCGCCCGCGACGGTGATGGGGTCGGACTCGTCCGTCTTCTCGCGCGTGCCGCGCAGGTGGTCCAGGACGGTGACCTTACCCTCCTTGGCCACCACCTCCATGTACGGCCGCGAGCCCAGGAACGAGAAGCGGCCGGTCTGCGTGCCCCCCACCACGGACTCCAGTAGGAACGAGGGCGCCTCGCGCTCGTCCTCCTTCACCAGGCACCGGTACGCCAGGATGGGCGTGAGCTGGTCGTCGAAGATGCGGCGGTACAGGGGAATCATGTTGTGGCCCTCCTTGGCGAGTGCGCGGAACTCTTTCGCGCGCGCCTGCTCGCCCTTGGACGCGGGTTTCGCTTCCGACGCGGCCGTGGACGCGGACGCCGACGCGGACGCCGCGGTCGCGATCGCGACGCGACGAACCGATTTGCGGCTCGGACGCACGACGGGTCCGCGGAGCGCGCGGCGCGATGTCTCGGCGGCAGGGGAGACGCGCGCCTTGCCGCGGGAGTCGAAGCGCGTCGCGGCGACCGCGCCGGCCTTCACCGCGAGGGCACCGCTCGTGCAGGCCATCGCCATCGCGTGGAGGACGCGACGGGAGTGTGGCGACTTCCTCTGGAATCGACGCGCGACAGTGCGAACGAGATCTTCCGGCTCCGGATAGACTTTGCAGCAGCGGTCATCGGGAAAATCCTTGAGTTATTACTCAAAGCCGCGCTCAAGCCCCGCCGAGCGGGATTCCAGAATTCCAGTACTTTTCGCGCGAACGCAAGACTTTTTTTTTGGGGGGCCGCGCGTAGAAAGGCTCGCGAGAGTCCGGCACCACACTCGCGAGCGCACGAACACGAACGCGCGCGCACGCTTCGACGCGAGACCGCCGGCTTCAACCGTCAAGTCTCTTCTCCTCGCGTCTGCACCCGCGAGCGATCCAGCAACGACCGAGGTTGGGCAATAACCCGGTTCGGTCGAGAAACTCTTTGATCCATGGCGGGGGCTGCGCACCAGCAGACGGCTGCGGTGCTGAGGCTCCAGTCTGATCTCAAGGCGATCAAGACGGAGCCTCCGGACGGGTGCAGCGCGAGCCCACACAGCGACGATAACCTGTTCGTGTGGAGCGCCACCATCTTCGGACCCGACGAGACCGCCTGGGAAGGTACGTGCCTGTGGTCTATTTCGCCCCGATGTCACGCGCGCCCCGCCCACTTCGACCCCTCCGACTTCCCGACACCCGACTCGCGCGGCGCGACGGGACGGTGACGAGGCTCCTCGCGCACCGCGGACGCCCGAGCCTCTTCACGACCATGCAATCGAGCGCGAGAGCGCGCGCCGACCCTCGCGCCGGCGACGACGCGCCTCCGCGCGCGCTTTTCCTCACCGCGCGCGCTCTCGGGCTGACGTGTTCTCGCCGTCTTCGCGTGCCCTCGCCGCCTGCTCGTTGCCTTCGTTCGACGCGCTGACCCACGACTTTTTCGCGTCTCGCGCCGAAACGCGTCTCGCGCGCAGGCGGAGTGTTTTCTCTGCGCATGACGTTCGGCGAGCAGTACCCCGAGAAACCCCCCCGCGTGCGGTTCACGAGCGAGGTGTTCCACCCGAACGTGTACTCCGACGGCACGCTGTGCATGGACATCATCCAGGACCAGTGGTCGCCCATCCACAACGTGTGCACGTTGCTGACAAGCATACAAAGTCTGCTTACGGATCCCAACCCGGCTTCGCCGGCGAACCCGGAGGCGGCGCAGCTGTTCACGGAGGACACCAGCGGGTACAACCGCCGCGTGCGGCGCTTAGCGCAGAAGACAACAGAGGGGTAGTGAGCGAATCACACTTGTAGAGGACTCGTTCACGAAGAGCGATCGTCTCGGTCGGAGCGACGGACGCGCCTAAAAGTAGAGGCACGGCTTTTTTTTGACGAGAGCGACGACGATTCGGAACTCCGCGGCGACGCGCCAGACGCGCGCGCGTCGCGCTTCTTCCTGTGGCACCGGTCTGAATCTCATCACAACAGCGTCTGTCCTTTCACCGCGCGCGTCGAGCCGGTCATGATGAACCACATGTTCTGCGTCTCTTCCGTTCTTTTCCGCACGAGGTGCTCGGGGTTCCCGATGGGCCGCGGTGGGCGCGCGTCCGCGTAGAAATCAGGTTTCGCATCGGAGGTGAACGAGCCCCCGCTCGCGGGAACGTCCATCCCGCGTGCCTCGCGACGCGTGTGCCACACCGGGTGCTCGGGATTCCACTCCCGCAGCTGGGGACGCGAGCGGCCGTTGTATTCCCTCGCGGTCACGACGTGCGGCTCGGGAACACGCGGAGGTGTTCGTTTGGCCGCGTCGCGCGCTTTCAGTTCCTACGGGCGAAATTCGCGCGAGGGGATTCACGGGTCAGCGGTCTCGTCGTGCGCGGACTTTGGAGGGACGTGGGAGGGCAGGATGACGCGCTGACTGTAATGATGGGATGAGGATTTGGCACGCGTGGGAATACTCACATCGTTCCAGGTCCATGTCATCTTGCGCACGCGCGGACTAACAACGAAATTATGACACGAGCGAGTTGTTCTCGTTTTTCCGCCTCGGCACGGCACTTCGCGTCGCGCGCGATGGGGTCCGCGTTCGACGCGCACGCCCCCGCGGCTGGGTTCCGCCTGCGCGGCGCCGAGAAGCTGGCGTTCGTTTCCGACATGTTCGACCGCGTCGCGCCGACGTACGACCTGCTCAACCACTTCATCAGCCTCGGGCAGACCACGCTTTGGCGCGTGCTGGCGCTGTCGTGGCTCCACGATCTGCTCCCGAAAAACGCCAAGGTGCTGGACGTGGGGTGCGGCACGGGGTGGGTGACGTGGTACTTCCGCAGGCGGTACCCTTCCCGCGATCTGGACATCGAAGGTATGGATTGTAGCCCCGTGATGTTGGACGAGGCGCGGCGCGTGGTTCCCGGCGCCGAGTTCACACACGGCGACGTCTGCGCGTTGAAACACGCCGACGGCACCTTCGACGCGGTCACCACGGTGTACACACTGCGCAACTTCCCCGATCTGCGGCGCGGCGTGGAGGAGATGTACCGCGTGACGAAGCCGGGCGGCTCGGTGGTGATCCTAGACGCGTTCCCGCCTTCGAACGTCGTCGTCAAGAGCGTGCTGTACGTGTGGCTCGAGCTGATCATGCCCGTCATCGCCGGGCTCGTGACAAAGGACAAAAAAGCGTACCGGTATCTGAGCGCGTCGATTCGGTCCACCGTGCCGCCCGAGATGGTCGCCGAGACGCTGCACGCCTCGGGCGCCGAGGCGGTGGTCACCACAAAGTACACGTTCGGCACGGCCGCGAGGATCGTCGCCCGGAAACCGTGGACCGAGGGGTAGGCATACCGCGCGCGCGGTAGCGCGCGCGTAGGGATGATGTTTAAATAGACGTATTTTACAAAGTATTATTCCGAAGGTATAATTAGGCGCGGCAACTCGCGACGACCGCGTCGGCGTCGCGACTGCAGGCGAAGCCGTCGTTTCGCGGCTCACTTGAGCCCGAGCACGACGTCCAGGAACGCGACGAGCCCTAGCGAGAGCGGGTACACCGCGAGCGCGGGCAGAACCAGCGACGTTTTGAGCGTTTTCTTCGACGCGCCCACCGCGCCGACGGCGACCGTGGCCACCACCACGCAGATTGTCTCCGACGTGAACGTCCACTCGAGGCCCTTCGCGCGCATCACCACCAGGAACAGCCCGAGGCACATCGTGTTGTTCATGGTCACCGCGCCGTAAATCTGCGAGTACGTCAGCGAGATGTTCTTCTTCTTCTTCTTCGCGGCGAAGTACAGGGACGAGACGAGCTCGCTGGCGTTGGAGGCGAAGGGCGTCAGCACGAAGGACGCGAAGAACGGCGAGGGCATCCGGCACGCGCGGCTCAGCGACGACACCGCGCCCACCATCGGGTCCGCGAACACGGCGATCAGGACCATGCCGGCGGTGAGTTTAAGCATAGACGCGCGCACGATCGCGAGCTTCGTGGGGGGCACGGCGTCCTCGTCCTCGTCCTCGCCCGAGTCCGAGTCAGAATCCGGGTCGGAAAACGCCGCGCCGTCGGCCGAGTCGCGCCTCGCCCGCTCGGGCGCCTCGGCGCCGAGCAGCGGCTCCATCCCGTCCCCTCCGAGGGGGTCTATCAGGCTAAGGCCGCTCCTCTGCGAGCGCGTGGATACCCCCCCGCCCGGCTCGCGGATGGTGGAGATGCGCTCGTCCGCCGTGAGTTCGGCGTCGCGCCGCTCGGCGTTCCGGGTCTGCTCGAGCACCCAGTGCGTCATCCCGCCGCAGAACTCGGAGCGGCTGATGAGCCCATCGCCGTCGCGGTCAAACTCGCGCAGCCAGACGGCGACATCCGCGTCGGAGACGTTGTAGTCCTTCATGGTGACGCTCATGGCCACCAGCGCCGCCTTGAGCTCGTGCACCTCGATCTGCCCGTTCCCGTCGGCGTCGAACTGGTCGAACAGACGGTCCAGTGCGGCGGCGTTGATGTCGCCGTCCACGATGATGCCGCCCACCGAGACGCCGATGTGGTGCGCGATCTGCGCGCCATAGCGCTTCGCCTGCCGCAGCCGCGCCGCGGCCATCTTGCGCTTCTGGAGCTCGGGGTGCAACACCTGGAACGCGCAGTACGCGGCGAGCCCGGCGAACGCCGCCACCGCGCCGACGAGGTCGGCGAGCCCGTCCGCGCCGCGGCCGGCCAACGCCGCCGCCTGCGGCGCGACGAACGCCAGGCACGACGCAATCATGACGCGCGCGTTGAGCGCGGTGTCGCCGTCCACGGTGACGCCCGTGTTCGCGAAGCTGTCCGCGAGCCCGTGCGAGCATTGCTTCTGGATCGCCTTTCCGGTGAAGCCGTCAAGGTCGCAGCGGCCGACCCAAAGGCTGCCTCCCCACGCGACCGTGAGCAGCATCACCGTGCTGCCCGCGAGCGTGCCCATCCCGACGCTCACCTGCTCCTGCGCTTCCTCCTTGGTCGCGCCCAGCCCGGAGGCGACGATGACGGCCGCGTCAGGGACGGCGCCCAGGATGGGAAGCAGCAGTCCGCCCACCAGCCCGGGAGAGAGCACCTCCAGCAGGAGCTCGCTCCCGTCGGCGATGAGGTTCGCCGCTTGGAGGAGACCGCATCCGTACACGAGGTTCAGGAAAAGGCTCGCGCCGAGCGTGTCGCAATTCGGGAACGCCCCGAATGGACCGCTGGTGGTGCACGACATCCCGGCCGGGGAGATGGTGTGCGGGTGCTGCGACCGGGGGAGCGTGGTCGCGCGGAGGCGACTGTCCTGTTGCGAGGGGTGGAGCCCTTTAATCGTGTAATCCCACGACGAAAAGGCGCCCCGCACCGACGACCGACAGCGCTCGGCCAATCAAGACGCGCCATTCTGGCGGGGTGGCGCCAAAGGTTGACGACCGGTTGGAAACTTCGAAACTCTCCAGTAAGGAAAGTTTCAAGCGACGTTTTCTGCTCTGCGGGCGGCGGCAATGCACAACGCCCCGCGTGGTCGACCGCGGACAGGGCACGAGCGGGTCATCGGTTTCCCCTTGCGCGCTTGACCGTGTGAGGCGGCCTCGATCGCGGCGAGCCCCGATCGAGCGCTGGGACGCTCAAGGCGGGCGCGCAGTCACCGGGACGCTCGAGCGAGGGCCCTCGCCGCTTAGGGTTGGTGCAGCGCGGACATTCACTCACGGGCACCATGGACATGTACGACGAGTTCGGAAACTACGTCGGCCCCGAGCTTGACAGCGACAGCGACGGAGGCAGCGGCGAGGACCAGGATGAGGTACGCGCGAAGCGCTCGTTCGTGGATTCGACCGCGAAAGCCCCGGATCGATTTCGCATCCCCGAACGATCTCGCAGACCGAGCACTTCTTTTCGTGCGCCGAGGCGTTCCTCACGACTTCTTCTCCTTCGCCACGACCTCCTGACCCTCCCGGCCCTCCTGACCGCCCTGGCCCTCCGACTTTCTCACGTGCAACGATAGGACGACGCGTGGATGGACCAAGCCGAGCGCGAGGCGGACGCGCGCAACGCCGAGGGCGCCGGCGCGATGGACGTCGAGGAGGAGGAGGACAACCCGGAGACGGCCATCGTGCTCGCCGAGGACAAGAAGTACTACCCATCCGCTGAGGAGGTGTACGGCGAAGGCACCGAGACGCTGGTCATGGACGAGGACGCACAGCCGCTGGAGGAGCCTATCATCGCGCCGCTGAAGACGAAGCGCGTGGAGGTGCGCGACGCAAACGCACCCGCGATGCGCGTCAGCGAGGAGTACTTGCTCGGAATGCTGAGCAACCCCAACCTCGTGCGCAACGTCGCCGTCTGCGGCCACCTGCACCACGGCAAGACGTCCTTCATGGACATGGTGGTGGAGCAGACGCACGCGTTGTCCACGGAGGGGCGCGACCCCGAGCGGCAGATGCGGTACATGGACAACCGTCAGGACGAGCAGGATCGCGAGGTTTCCATCAAGGCGACGCCTTTGACGGTGGCGATGCCGGCGTTGAGCGGGAAGCACCTGCTGTTCAACTTCATGGACACGCCGGGGCACGTCAACTTCTCGGACGAGGTCACGGCGTCGCTGCGGCTGGCAGACGCCGTGCTGCTGGTGGTGGACGCGGTGGAGGGTGTGATGTGCGTCACGGAGCGCGTCATCAAGCACGCCGCGCGCGACCGGCTGCCGATCGTGGTGTTCGTGAACAAGATGGACCGGCTCATCCTCGAGCTCAAGCTCCCCCCCGCGGATGCGTTCCACAAGATCAGGCACGTCCTGGAGGAGGTCAACGCCGTGATCGAAGCCGCGTACGGCGGCGGCGAGGACTGCCCGTTCGCCGACCCGGTCAAGGGCACGGTGTGCTTCGGGTCCGCGCTCTACGGCTGGTCCTTCACGCTGGAGAGCTTCGCGAGGCTCTACGCCGAGCGCCGGGCGGTGGAGATGGACGCGAAGAAGTTCGCCAAACGGCTGTGGGGGGACTCGTACTTCCACGCCGACGCGCGCGCGTTTCGCGCCAAGCCCCCCCCCGGCGGCGGCGACCGCTCGTTCGTGCAGTTCATCCTCGAGCCCCTGTACAAGGTGTACGCGCAGGCGGTGGGCGAGCACCCCGCGTCCTTCGCGGCGGTGCTCGCGGAGTTCAAGGTGGCGCTCAAGCCCAAGGAGTACAAGATGAACGTCAAGCCGCTCGTGCGCCTGGCGTGCCGCAAGATCTTCGGCGACGCCGCCGGGCTGGCGGACGCGCTCAAGGCACACTGCCCGACAGCCAGGGAGGGCGCGCCCGCGAAGGTGGCGGCGGCGTACGCCGGGCCGACGGCGGGTCCGACTTCGGCGGAGGCGCCGCGCGCCGTGGCGTCGATGCGCGCGTGCGACCCCTCCGGGCCGCTGCGCGTGATGGTGGCCAAGCTGTACCCGAAGGACGACTGCTCGGCGTTTGACGCGCTGGCGCGCGTGATGTCCGGGACGGTGCGCGCCGGGCAGACGGTGCGCGTGCTGGGCGAGGCGTACTCCCCCGACGACGACGAGGACTGCGCGGTGGCCACCGTGAGCGCGCTGTGGGTGTACCAGACCCGGTACAGGATACCCGTGACGCACGCGAGCGCGGGGAGCTGGATTTTGCTGGAGGGCGTGGACGCGAGCGTCTCGAAGACGGCGACGATCGTCGAGGAGTTTTCGAACGACGGCGAGGAGGCGCGCGCGTTTCGCGCGCTCCGGTTCGACAACCAGTCGGTGGTGAAGATCGCCGCCGAGCCGCTGAACCCGAGCGACCTGCCCAAGATGGTGGAGGGGCTCCGCGCGATCAACAAGAGCTACCCCGCGGCGGTGACGAAGGTGGAGGAGAGCGGCGAGCACACCATCTTGGGGACGGGCGAGATGTTCCTGGACTCGGTGATGAAGGACCTGCGCGAGCTGTACTCGGAGGTGGAGGTAAAGGTGGCGGACCCGGTGGTGACGTTCGCGGAGACGGTGGTGGAGACGTCCTCGCTCAAGTGCTTCGCCGAGACCCCGAACAAGAAAAACAAGCTCACGATGATCGCCGAGCCCCTGGACAAAGGCCTGGCGCGAGACATCGAGACGGGCGCCGTTCACCTCGCGTGGCCGAAGAAGCGGCTGGGGGACTTCTTCCAGAGCGCCTACGACTGGGACATCCTCGCCGCGCGCTCGGTGTGGGCCTTCGGCCCGGACGAGCGTGGCGCGAACGTCTTGTTGGACGACACCCTTCCCGGCGAGGTGGACAAGTCCCTCCTGGGCGCCGTCAAGGACAGCGTCGTGCAGGGGTTCCAGTGGGGCACGCGCGAGGGCCCGCTGTGCGACGAGCCCATCCGCGACGTCAAGTTTAAGCTCCTGGACGCCGTCGTCGCCGAGGCGCCGGCGGCGCGCGGAGGCGGGCAGATGATCCCCACGGCGCGCCGCGCGGCGTACAGCGCGTTCCTGCTGGCGTCCCCGCGCCTGATGGAGCCCGTGTTGGCGGTGGAGATCCAAACCCCCGCGGACTGCATGTCCGCGGTGTACAACGTGCTCTCTAAGCGCCGGGGGCACGTCGTGGCGGACGCGCCCAAGCCGGGCACGCCCGTGTACACGGTGAAGGCGCTGCTGCCGGCGATCGAATCCTTCGGGTTCGAGACGGACCTGCGGTTCCACACGCAGGGCCAGGCGTTCGGGCTGAGTCATTTCGACCACTGGGCGGTGGTGCCCGGGGACCCGATGGACCGATCCATCGTCTTGCGGCCGCTGGAACCCTCGCCGGCGCAGCACCTCGCGCGCGAGTTCATGGTCAAGACGCGCCGCCGAAAGGGCATGAGCGAGGACGTGAGCGTGAACAAGTTTTTTGACGACGCGTTGCTCGTGGAGCTCGCCGCGCAAGACGCCGACGGCGCGACGCGACTGTAGCGACGATTACTACACCGAGCGCGTTCCCGTCAACAGCGTTGAAAAGAGCTACGTATCAGATACTCTACGCACGCGCTCCCGTCGCGTGGCACGACCCCACGCGTCGTGTCACTTCGTCTCTTCGCCTCTTTAGATGTCCACGCACGTATCTGTCGTCGTCACCTGAGTTTCTTTTTGGCCGCTTTTGGCGCCGCGCGCGCCCCCGCCGCAGAGGCGACGAGGAAGAATCCTTGGATGAGCAACGATTTCATCGCCACGGCCTTGTGCTTGGCGCCGACGGGCTCGAGGAACACTCGGTACGCGGAGACGGACGCGAGCAGCACATACTGCATCATCCCCAGGCGCAAACCCGCCTGGTGCTTCTCGGGGAAACCGATGTAGTGCACGTACAGGAACGCCAGCAGAAACTCGAACGCGCCGACGATGCGCATGATCTGCGTCATGACGTCCCACGCGTCTGACTTTTGCCACTGCTTCAGGTCGGGCTCGACCCCGTACATCTCAAGGAGCTTGGTCTGCATCACGCCGAATAAAACGGCGTAGGCGAAACAGCACCCGCCGTTCAGCCCGAGGGCGACGGAAGAGAGAGTCGTAGACATGGTAAGTGCAGGACTGACCGCGCGTGAAAGTGGGCGCAATTGCCGCGAACGCAGGTTTTCGAAACGTTTTTTTTGCTCTTTTCTTCGACTCGACCTCTCGAGTCTCGGACGTCTCGACTCTCGACGACGACGAGGGAAGAGGGACGAGCTGTGACGTTTCAAAAAAACGTGCCGTTTTCGAAAGTCGCTGCGCCTGTCGCACGGAAGCACTCGCGCACGCGCGCGCGGCGACGACTCCGTTCCCGCGTGGCGGAGACGCGCGAGTGGACGACTGCGACGATGTTCCACGTCAATCAGGATGTGGCGTCCACCACCGTCACGCGGTCTTTCGAGCAGTACCGATACGCCATCGAAGCCGGACTCGTGAGCCCGCACGACGTGCGACGTCACATCCTGCCGTGGGAGAGCGCGACGCGCGACTCGACCGTCTCGAGGTCTTCGAAGCGGTACCACGACCACGAAGACGCGTACGCGGACGAAGCGAATAAGGAAAACGCCGATGCGCGGTGCGTGTACCTCTTCTCGAACGGCTCTCAGCCGCACCGCGCACGAAACCCGCGCGACATGCGACAGACGACGAAAAGCGCTTTTTGGATTTCCCCTTGCGTCTTTTTTCAAATTGCTCACCTCCGACGCCCCCCGGTTCCCGACCGCAGCGAGGGAAGGAGACGGTTCCGGAAAGCCGCGCGACCACCAGGGCTGGAGGATTAGAAGCGACAGTGTGTACCACCACGATCAGCGATCACATCTACGTCGTGCGCCGTCACCGTCCGCGGACCGCGCGGAGGACCAAAAGGTCGCCTTTTCTTGTCACCCGCGGTCCCCATTTTTTTTTTCAGTCGGACTCGTCGGACTTCGCCTCCCTCGCCTCCGGCGCGCCTCCCACCCTGTTCTCGAACCACCACCACTTCGCGAGCGCCTTGAACACCTGCGTCACGGCGACGGTGGCCCAGAGCCCGGCGATGCCCCAGCCCCGGCCGAACGCCAGGTAGTGCGCGATGGGCACGCGCGCGAAGTTGCCCGCGGCGCCGATGACCAACACCGGGAAGGTGTTCCCGGCGCCGGTGAAGGCGCCCTCGGCGACGGCTTCCACGGCGAGGAAAAGCAACGCGCCGGCGTTCCACCGCAGGTACAGCGCCGCCGCGGCGACCACCTCGGGGTCAGCGGTCGCGCCGCCTGCGATGCGCGCGATGATCCCGGCGGGGTCCGCGCCCGCGAAGAAGAAGGCCACCGCGAACGGCGCCGCCGCAGCCGCGGCGAGCGTCATGATGCGGCCCGCCGCCTGTTCGGCGCGCTTCGGCTCCCCGGCGCCGCGCCACTGACCCACGAGCGTGGCGCACGCGAACCTGAACCCCTCGCACACCGTGAACGCGACAGCCTCGAACTTCTGCCCTAAGGACATCGCCGCGAGGTGGTGCGGCCCGCACCCGGAGGCCACGCGCCCCAGCGCGATGGACACCAGCGTGAACACCGCGCCGGAGGACGCCAGGGGCAGTCCGACTCGGACCATTTTTTGTATCTCGCGCCGTCGCGGCGGCGCGAAGCGCAGGGTCACGCCGCACGCGCGCCTGAGCGCGACGAGGTGCAATCCCGCGCCCAGGAGCGCCGCGAGGGACGCGCCTATGGCTGCGCCGGCGACGCCGCACCGCGGGAACGCGCCCCAGCCGAACATGAGCGCGGGGTCGAGCGCCGCCGCGGCGGCGACGGCGACGGCGACGACTTTGAGCGACGACGACGTCTTTCCTAACCCGCGAAACGCCGCCTCGAGGACGTTCCCGACGGCGAGCCCGAACGATCCCACCAGCATCGCCTGCAGATGCGCGCGGCCCAGCGCGTAGGCCTGCGTTCCGGTCTCTAGACCTAGCCCGGAGGCGTACAGCGCGGGCACCAGGGGCGTGACTGCGAGCAAGAGAAGGTACGTGCCCAGCGCGCCCCACAGCCCTTGCGTTATTTCGTCGGCGACGCCCCGCGCGTCGTCGCCGGCGCCGACCCGCGCGGAGACTCGCGACTGCACGCCGGTGGCCACCACCGAGCACGCCAGCTGGATGAGCCAGACCGCGAACGCGTTGACGCAGATCGCGGAGAGGTGCTCCGGGCCCAGCGCGCCCGCCCAGTACGCGTCCGTGAGGTGGAACGCGCTGCGCAGCAGGCCGACGGCCACCACCGGCGAGCAGACGCGCATCGCCGCGGCGGCGGTGGGCACGCGGAGCAGCGGCGGGAGCGCGTGCTCGGGCGCCGGGTCCGCCTCGCACGCGAACACGGTGGGGTCGCACGCGTCGTCGGACGCATCGCCGGCCGCGTCGCCGTCGGAGACGACGGCCACGTGTGCGACCGCCCACGCGCGCGCGGACGCGCGCGAGGCGGTGGATTGGTCGCGTCTCCATCGCGCGTCCGCCCGTGACGCGACAGCCGTCAACCTCTGGTGGTGGCCCCGCGCGGCCCTCGCGACGCGAGCCGGTCGCCGGTTCGCGCGGCGCACCGCCGCGGCCACCGCGCAGCGATGACGCGACGCGTGCCCCTCGGTCACGCCGCGAGCGACGACGTCCCCGATCGGGACGGTCGGGCACGACGACAACATGCTCGCGCGCTTGTGACGTGTGCACCGGCGGCGGTCCGGGTGTCGCGAAGCTGGACCGATCCACTCGAGATGGCGCGCAGCCATCTCGAGAAAAAAAATAACGACCTCGGGACGGTCGACACCGCGCATTCGGCACCGCGCGCGCGAAGACACGGCTGGGAATACACGAGAGCGGGCTCCCGGGCCGTCGCATGTCCACGGGCTGCGTCTGTGTCACCCCCGTCGCGGTCGCGCCCTACGACTCGGACGACGAAGCGCTCGAGGAGTACGAGCGAGAGGTCTCGTCCCGGACCTCCGCGCGGGAATCCGATTCTTCCGAGGCGATGCCGAAGCCACCCTCCGCCGACTCCGAACGCACGCGCGAGGTGGACGCGTACGGGTTCGAGCTTCAGCTCACGCCCGAAGCCGTGCGCGCGCGCGCAAGGTGTGCGGCGTCCGCCGAGCGTCGCGCGCCGCGGTGGCGCGTGTACCGCGACGACGAGACCGACGCTGCGATGCGCGACGCGCGCGGTCGCCGGCTCGCCAAGAAATCCAGCGTCGACGCCAACCTGACCCGGTTGATTCGCAAAGGCGTGCCCCGCGACTTTCGGCGACGCGCGTGGATGTCCGTCTCCGGCGCGGCGTCCAGACGCGCCGCCGCACCGGAAGGGCACTACGCGCGCGTCCTGCGCGACGTCGAGAACGCGTTGCGCGAGAAGCGCGACGAGAAGCTTCTTGACGAGAAGCTTCTTGACGAGGAGCGCGGCGCGACTCGGATCGCAAAAGGAGACGCACTCGCGAAGAAAAAGAATCCGAATCCGCGCGCGGAGGTTCCTGCGTCGGGGTCCTCTTTGCGACCTATCGCGGCGCAGATCGACCTGGACATCCCACGCACGTTCCCCGAGAACCCGCGGTATCACGGCGCGGGCGCTCAGGGCGGCGGTCGCGCCGCTGTGCGGAACGTGCTGCTGGCATACGCCGCCGAGCACCCCGAGACGGGCTACTGCCAGGGCATGAACTACGTCGCCGCATTCCTGTGGCTCGCGACGGAAGTTGCGGAGGAGACGCCCGAGCCTGAGACGGACGGCGCCGAGGAAAATTCGTGGCGCGAAAGAGTCACGGAAAGAGAGGAGAGCACGTATTGGCTGTTCGCGTGCTTGGTGGACGACGTGCTGGCGCCCGAGATTTTCTCGCGCGACGTGCGCGGGACGCTTCGCGAGTTCCGCGTGTTGTCTTTGTTGCTGCGCTCGCGCGCGCCGCGGACGCACGCGCACCTCGAGAAGCACGACATGGACCTGTGCATGCTCCAAAGCAAGTGCCTCCTGTGCGTCTTCACGGAGTCCTTTCCCGCGGAAACCGCCGCGCGCGTCCTCGACGTGCTGTTCGCCGAGGGGCACAAAGCGTGGTTGCGCGTGTGCGTCGCCGTCATCGCCATGCACGGCGCCGCGATTCGGCAGACGGCGCACCTCCCAGACGCCGCGGCGGCCCTCGCGCGCGCCTTCGCGGAGCAGCACGACGCGGACGTCCTGCTGAAGTACGCGCACTCGTTCCGGAAGGTGGGTGCGTTTCCGCGAGAGCAAATCGCGCGCCATCGCGCCGCCGCCGCCGCGCAACTCGCGCGGGAGGCGAAGGCGGCGGCGGAGGCGCACGCTGCGCGCCAAGTCGCGCGCGCGCGCGAACGAAGCGCGCTCGAGCGGGCGGAGACGGAGGACGAGGCGGCGGCGAAGGACGGGGAGGAGGCGCCCTGCGGCGTGTCAGTGGGAGAGGCGAAGAAGAGCGAGACTGAGAAGCAGAAAGAGAAGAAGCGGTGAGGCGGACACCGCACCTAGTTCGTGTGTTGACACGTCCCGCGTCGACGCTCGTTTCGAGGGACTCGTCGTCGAAGTCACCCACCGTGTCGGACACTTTTTCAGCGTCGTCCGGAAAAATCTTTCATGTCGATTGTCCGGATCCACTCGTCGCCGCGTCGGCGTCTGTCAGGTTCCAACCGTATTTGTCGAATTCCGCCGAGGAGAAGCGCGGCATAGTGAGGGCGCACAGGCGGCAGGCCGTGTTCGCGTCGGGCGTGCGGTGTGACGCGCGGCGTGTTGAGCACGAGCGCGTGAGGCGGCGGGCGTGGGCGCGGGCGACGGCTGGGGCGCTGGGCGCCTCGTTCCGTTTCCGTCGTCGCTTGAAGCAACGAACTCTGGTGGGCTGAGACGGCCGCGATGTTCGACCAGACGCACCTGGTGCCCGCGGGGGCGCAGACTTGGATGAAACAGGTACGCGCGCGAACGCGGCCACCTGTGATGCCTTCGCGACGACGCCGGGGACACGTCTGATCTCCGACCACCGCGCTCGCCCGCCGCGACTGGCATCTCGTCTCCCACCTTTTTCGTACGGTCATTCGCGACTGGCGGTTCCTTCGTCACTCGACCCTCCACTCACCCGGCTTCGTTCCGGAAACCCGCCGCGCCCGCTCCTCTCTCCGTCGCGCTCGCAGGCGGTGATCTCTCGCGGCAACCGGTTCGCGTACGCCAGCACGTTGGCTCTGTGCGTGCACACTGACGACGACTACTCGCTGAGCGACATCACGGCGACGCAAAAAAACACCATCTGGGCGTTTGACTGGCACCCCGCGGATGCGCGCGTGTTTGCGGTGTGCACGAACGACGATATCGCGCGCGTCTACCGCGACGGCACCGAGACACACGCGGTTCGGTTCCCGCAGCGCGGCCTGCGGCACGTCTCGTGGGACCGGCACAGCACTGACACGCTCGTCGTCGCCGCCGGAAAGGACCTGTACAAAGCGCGGCTGAAGTCTGAAGGCGGCGCGACGACGCAGAAGGTGGGCTGGTCCAACAACGGTGCGGTGACGTGCTTGGCGCGGCACCCGCGGAACAACCGGCAGTGCGCGGCGGGCACGGACGTGGGCACCGTGTGGCTATACGACGCCGAGAGCGACAGAACGTTAGCCTTGGTGCGCGTGTTTGAGGGGGCGGTGCACAGCGCGCAGTTCGACCCGAAATCGCTCGACTACCTGCTCGTGGCCACCGCGGGGGGCGTGATCACGCTCTGGAACGTGGACGGCTCCGGCGAGGCGCCCGGGCTGACGCCCGCGAAGAAGCCCACGCAGCTGATGGAGTTCGCCAAGCAAGCGTCGGGCCTGAGCGCGTGCATGTGGGTCGACAGCTCGCCCGGGACGTTCATCAGCGCCAGCGAGAAGCACGGCGCGCTCAAGGTGTGGAACGTCTCAAACCAGAGCCCTCAGCACTCCATCGCGGCGTCGGAGGGCGGGGTCACCTCCCTGTGCTGCCTGGACGACGGCTCCGGGCGCGTCGCGGCGACGTTCCGGTCCGGAGAAGTCGCGGTGTTCGACGCGAAGCACCGGCGGCGGCTGTGGAAGAAGGGCCCAGGCCACACGGAGACGGTTTTCGCGTGCGTGTTCAACCCGGTGGACCCGTACCAGGTGGTGTCGTGCTCGTTCGACGGCACGGTGCGGCTGTGGAATGCCCGGAACTTGGAGTGCGTGAAGACGTTCCACGCGTCGGACGCGCCGCGCCCGAGCACGGTGGGCGGCGTGCGCGTCGCCGCCTCCGAGGGCTTCGGCGGCGGCGAGCGCACGCACGAGCCGGGTAAGGGGAGCATGTACACGTGCGCGGTGTCCTGCGACGGCGCCGTCGTGTGCGGCGCCGGGTTCGAAGGCGACCTGTACTTCTTTGACGTGCGCTCGGGGCGCGTGCTGCCCCCCATGGACGTCGCGCCGAGGCGCGAGGGGACAGTGCACAAGGTGGTGGCGCACCCCACCGAGCCGGGCGTGTTCGCCTGCGCATCGCTGGACGGCTCGGCGCACGTCGTGCACTACGCCGGTTCCGTGCTCGTGACTCTGCTGCACAACACTCCGGTGTGCGGCGTGGCGTTCGACCCGCTGGACCCGCGCGCGCTCGCCACCGCCACGCAGGCCGGGTGGGTGGGCCTGCACGTCGCCGAGCGCGGGTTCGCACCGCGAAACGCGTCTCAATCGGCGGACCCCGTCGCGGTGACGACGACGAAGCTGACCGCCGCCGAGGGGGGTCACAGCGCCAAGGTGTACGGCGTGACCTTCTCGCCGCTCGTGCCCGGTCGGCTGCTGTCCGTGTCGGACGACGCCACCGCGCGCGCGTGGACTGTGCGCGAGCAGAGGGGCAGTGCGTTCGCGTGCGCGGAGAAGCCCGTCGCGCTCGTCGGGCACACGGACAAGGTGCGCGCGCACGCCTGGCACCCCGAGCTGTGCGATGCGTGCTTCACCGGGTCCTGGGACGGCTCCATCCGCACGTGGGACGTCGTCTCGGGCGCGTGCCTGCAGGTGACGCGCGCGCACCTGGCGGACGTCTACGACATAGGCACGCACCCGGACCGCCCGTTCTGCGCGGTGACGTGCTCGCGCGACTCCACCATGCGCTTCTGGAGCACGGAGCGGATGGCACCCTCCGCGAAGCTGCGCGCGGTGATGGACGCCGAGATCACCGCCGCGCCCGCCGCCGGCGTCGAGAGCGCGGCGGGGACGGAAACCGACCGGGAGAGGGACGCGTCCGGCGAGGCGGCGGAGCGCGAAGCGCGCGAAAGTCTCGGCGACCGACGGTCACGGCGCGGAGGCGTCTCACGCTCGTTGACCGGCGCGGCGATCGGCGGCGGCGCCGCGGCGCGCCGCGCGGCGGCGGCGCCTTCGGCGTGCCACAAGCACGAGGTGCTCTTCACCGCGCTTTCCGGGTACGCCTCCGCGGAGGAGCTGTGGCGTCTGGCGCGCATCGAGGCGCTGGGCGAGTCGGAGGCCCGCGGGCCCGCGGACGACGCCGTCGGCGCGGTTGTCACGCCGCACGCGCGCGAGGCGCGCGCCCTGGCGCGCGCGCGCGCGGACGCCGCTGAACCCGCCGGAAACGGCTCGAACAAAAGCTCGGAAACGGGAACCCTGAACCGGCGGCGAGTCCCTCACGGGACCCGAGCCTTTGAGGCGCGCGAGCGCGCCGACGCGCGACTTCGTCTGGGCGACGTCGCGTCGTATTGCGAGGCGTGCGTCGAGATGGGCGACTGGGACGCCGCCGTCGCGGCGGCGCCCGCGGTGTCCCTCGCGTACTGGGCCGAGCTCGCGGCGAGGCGCGCGGAGGCCATCGCCCGCGAGGGCGGCGACGCCGAGCTGGCGTCGCGGATGCTCCTGGTGGCGGGCAGGCCCGCCGAGGCCGCCGCCGCGCTGGCGGCGGCGGGGCGCGAGGACGACGCGTTCGCCGTGGCGTGCGCGGCGGACGCCGGCGGGTTCCCGGCGCCGCCCCCCGCGGACGCCCGCGCGTCGAGATCCGCGAGATCCGCGGAACGGCGATCGACCGACGTCGCCGCTCACACCGCGGAGGTCGTCGCCGCGCACGCCGCGGCGGGTGCCACGCGTGAGAACGGATCCGCCACCGTTCGAACACCGGAAAGTCTGAACGCGGTGGGTCCCGTCGGGAGACTCGCGCCGCTCTCGCCCCTGGGCGGCGCGAGCGGGAACGCGCTGACGTCCCTCTCGCCGCTGCCGCCGCTCCGGGTCGCGGGCAAGATGAAGACGCTCGCCGCCGCCGCGCGCCGACGCCGCGAGGGCGACGAAGGCGACGCGGACGAGGAGGACTTTAGTCACGAGAATCCCGTCCGTCGAAACGACGAGCGTCGGGACCGTTCGACGAACCGCCCCGAAACGGTGTCCGCGGTCTCCGCGTCCGCGCGCTCGGTGCGCGAGGCGCAGGCGTCGAGGCGTCTCGCGCACGGCGACGCCGTCGGCGCGGCGGCGGCGCGTCTCTCCGTCGGCGACGCGACGGGCGCGGCGAAGGCGCTGCTCCGCGGCGCGCAGATCGAGATGGCCGCCGCGCTGATGCTCTCACTCCCCTCGGCGTCGTTCACGACCGAAACAAACGAGGGTTCGATTTCCCCCGCGACGTCTTCTCCTCTCGTCGGCGTCGCCGGCGGCGCGAGGCTCGCCGCCGCCGACGCCGCGCGCGCGCTCCTCGCCGCGCGCGCGTGCGAGTTCGGCGAGTGGGACCTGGCGCTGGAGGCGGCGGCGGCGATTGAAAACCAGGCGGAGCGCCGGTGGCGCGCGAGGCTGATCGCCGCGCAGCGCGCCGCCGTGGCCCCCGAGGAGGCGCGCGCGGCGGGCTTCGCCCAGCGGTGCGCGCAGGCCTCCGGCGGCTGGGACAAGGAGGAGACGCGCGTCTCGCCTCTGGCGCTCGCGGCGTCCCAGTCGCTCGCCTCCGCGCTCGCCGGCGACGTGGACGCCGCCGCCGAGTCGCTCGTCGCCGCGGCGTGCGACGAGCTCGCCCACGTCGGTTCGTCGGCGCGCTGGGACGCCGCGGGCTTGCGCCGCGCTTTGAGCGTCTTCAACGTCATCGCGCTGGCCCGCAACGCCGACCGGTACGACCCGAAGACGCGCGTGGAGGTGACCACGCTGCGGTGTTATCTCTCGGCGCTCGCGCTTCAGTCGGCGGGGTACACCGACGCGCAGCGCTCGCTGTTCCATCACGCGCGCAGCGCGCTCAAGTCGAGCAAGACGTTCTCGCGCTTCCCGCACCCGGCGGCGTTCATCTCGCTGCAGGAGCTGAAGTGCATGTCCATGGTGTACCCGGTGGACGCCGCCGAGGGCCTGACGGAGATCTCCGCGGCGGCGGCGGTGAGCCCGGCGCTCAGAGCCGCCGCCGTCGGCGCGCTCAACGACATCGCCGTGCGCGAGGACGTCGACGACAAGGCGCCGCCGCCGCTCGCCGGCGCGATGGCTGCCGCGCACTACAACGGCGTCGTGGACTGGCGGTGCCCCGATAAGATGCTGATGGAGGAGGCGCTGCGGGCCGCCGCCTACTGGGACGTGGGGGGGTTCACCGCCGCGAACGCGTTCGAGGCGCCGCTGTAGCTCTTTCTTTTGTTTCGTGCGAGCGTATGAAAGTTGAAGCACGTCTGATCTATCGAGACGCGTCAGAGATGAAAGCGCACGACGCGGAGGCGCACCTGGCGTGCACGCGCGCGCGCCTCGCGCGCTTCGGCGTCGACCTACGGGACGACGCGACGCGCGGACGGTGCCTGGTGGCTGCGAAGGACTTCAAGCGTGGCGACTTGGTGCTGGCCAGCGCCCCCTTCGGCCTCCCGGTTCCAGTTCACGCGGGGAGCGGGCGGCGATGCGCGGGTTGCTTCCGAGACGCGTCAGACGAGGCGTGGGAGGATGGAGGCGAGCGCTCGCCGGAGACGTGCGCGGGGTGCGGCAGCGTGTGGTTCTGCTCGGAGCGGTGCAAGGCGTGCGCGATGGCGGGCGGACACGCCGCAGAGTGCGCGGCCGCGCGCGCGTACAAGAAGAAGTACCCCGGCGCGGACGCCACCGTTTCGGCCGAGTTCTGCGCCGTGTCGGCGCTGCACCGCCAGTGCGCCAAGGACAACCCGGAACCCGCCGCGCCGGCGGATGAGACGTTACCGTATTTGATCCCCACCACGGGCGATAAGGCTGACTACGGCGCCCGACACGCCGCAGTCAGCCTCGGGGCGCTAGGCTCGTCCTCCGACGACATCGCGACGTGGAGTCGGTCGCACGTCGCGCGGGCGCGAGCCGTCGGGCTCGTGCCCGAGTCGGTGACGGACGCCGCGGCGGGCGCGGAGATTGCGCGTTCGCGCGTTAACGACTTTTTCATCCAGCGTTGGACCGGCGGCGACTCCGAGCCGATCGCCGCCGCGGTGTTCCCGCTCGGCGCGCTGCTGAACCACTCGTGCGCGCCCACGTGCGTGGCGTCGTACCGCCTGGACGAAGCCCCCGAGGAGGATTCGGAAACGTTCCCGAGATGGGTTCAGGAGTTTCGGTGCTGCGCGGATTCCGTGCGCGCCGGCGAGGAGCTGACGCACGCGTACGTGGACGCGGGCGACTGGGCCAACCACCGTCGCGCGGCTTTGCTCGACCGGTACGGCTTCGTGTGCGATTGCGCGCGCTGTCCGAAGGACGAGCTCGGCGCGCCGTTCGACCCCCCGAAGCCGACGAGGAACGGGTTCGCCGAGTCCGGCGCGGCGGACTCGCCCGTCTCACCGGACGCGAGCTCCGGCGCCGAGTTCGAGGCGCGGACGGCGAGGTTCGAGTACTGCCGCGAGAGCGCGTGGGCGGCGCTCGCGATGCCGAGCGACACGCGCGCGCGGGTGACGCTGGAGATCGCGGCGAAGCTCCTGCGCGACGCGGAGTGCGCGGAGGAGGTGGCTGACGAACGCGGACTGGCTGAGAAAGCCGCGGGGCTGCTTCGCGGGTTGGACGAGACGCTCGAGAAAAAAAACGCTCTCGAGAGCGAAAACAGTTGCGCGAATCCGTACGCGCTCGCCGCGCGAACGCCCCGGCCGACGACGCCGATGCGCGCCCGCGCGCTCGCCATGGCGTCCAACATGGCGATGTTCGAGTCCGACTTCGAGGCGGCGCTGAGGCTGGGCGAGGAGCACGTGGCGTGCCTGGTGGAGGGCTACGGCACGAGGTGGCATGCCAAGATTGCGTACGAGCTCTTCAAGCTGGGGAGCGTCGCCGGCGACGGCCTCGCGCGCCGCGATGCGTCGGCGGCGAAGTTCCGCGAGGCGCTCGAGATTGGCGAGGTGACGTTGGGCGAGGACTCGTGGGTGTGTCGCAAGGCGCGCGAGTACTTGGGAATCGCTTCTGGTTAGGGTTCGTGGTGGGGACGTAGAGAAGGGGAAGCGTGGCGTACGGCGTGTTCGTTCGATCAACACGAGCACGCATATGTCGCGGCGCGTACGTAGTAGTAGGTAGAGTACAGGGCTCTCGTCACGCGGCGTCGTCCTCGGCGAGCCCTTGTTCCCTTCTTCGCCTCTCGAAGTAGGCGTCGGCGTTCTTGACGCTCCGGCGGTTGGCGTCCAGCCTTCCCGGGAAGTCCTGGAAGAACAGGTCTCCCTTGCTCGTGGGCCATTCCGAGTTGAGCCCGTCCACCGGCGCTTCCTTCGCCCATCTCTGGTCCGCGATCATCGGCTCGGTGAAGCCCCGGTCCCGCAGCGACGCCTCGGAGTGCGTCGCGTTGAGCAGCGTGTACCGTCCGCCGTCGCCGCGCTCCATGACGACGAGCTCAGCGTTTCCCGGGTTTTTCAAGCGCGTGAATTGGTCGGTGGTCCACTTGTACCAGCGCATGAGGAACACGCGCAGTGTCAGGCCGTGCGTCACGATGACCACCGTGCAGTCGTCCGTGCGGCATCCCCGGTCGTCGCAGTTGAACCGCCCGAAGTGTATGTCGTTGCGCAGCGTCTCGCGGAAACTCGTCACGCGATCGTACACATCCGCCGCGCTCTCGCCGTTGGGGAAGCGGTAAAAGAAGCGGCCGAAGCCCAGCCGCTCGCGCTTCAGCTCGCGCATGGTGGCGTCCTGGAAGTTACCGAAGTCCTGCTCGCGGATGCGCGGCTCCTCACGCACACCCAGCACGCGGTCAACCCCCACCGCCTGGCCCAGCTCGTACAGCGTCTGCATCGTGCGCAAATACGGAGACACGTACACGTAGAGCGTCTCGTTCGGCCCGAGCAGGTTTTTGAGCTGCTCGCCAGCCTCGCGCGCCTGTCGCTTGCCCTTCTCCGTCAGCTCGATCCGGTGGTCGGGCTTGCGCATGTACATCGTCTCATCCACGTTACCCTCGGATTCAGCGTGGCGGATGAGAACGATGCGCTTCGGGCGGTCCCAGGGGGTCGCGCCGTTGCTCACGTATGCCCCATCCCTCGTCGAGGGTTCCTTGAAACTCGGCTCGTTGAAGGAGAAATCCACGCTCGTCCCGCGACTGCCCATGTCCTGCGCCCGGACGCGCGCCGCGGCACGGCCGCGCGCGGGACCGGGCGCGCGCCGAGGGACACCCGCAGCGTGGAGCCACCGCGCATCGCCGCGAACGCGCGCGGCGAGCCCCGGGGAGGACCCCAGCGCGGTCATCACGCGCGGTGCACTTTACAGCTTTATGACACACGGTTTCCGACAGGCGCCTTCTCGTGTCGCAGGGACGCAGTGACGCAGGCGCCGGTCATGACGAGACGCACCGAAACTCTGAGACCGAGGAACCTCACGTCGCGGCCGAAAAAAGCGTTTGTTTGCCGAGACGATGCCAGTGCGCGCGTCGCGGGGCGAGCGTCCCTGTGCCGCCATGGGTCTTTCCGCGGCGACACAGCCGCACTTTCAGGCGCGCAAGGCAGAGCAGCGCGCGATGGTGCGCGGCGCCGAGGAGCGCCTCCGCGAGTACCGCCGCCTGCTGCCCGGGGGCGATCGAGCGGGCGCGCTGGATGGCAGGTTCTGGGACGCGGTGGTGCTCACCGCGGCGAACGACCGCCAGGCCGAGACCTACGTCCAGCAGCTGGACGCGCTGCACGTGCGGGGACAGCTTCCCGGCGCGCGCGAGCGGTACTTGGTCATCCCCGACCCCCCTGGCCCGCGAGTGGGCAGCGGAGGCGCGACCCTGCACGTGATGCTTCGCCTGCAGGCGGTCGCCGGGAGCGGGTGGAGCGCCAAGAAGCTCTTCCTGCTGCACGCCGGCGGGTACAGCGAGCGCTCCCCCGCGCACGGCACGCTGGGCAAGGCGTTCGGGCAGCTCCCTTTCGATGCCGCGGGCGTGGGCGTCCCCGCGACTGTGCTGGAGGCGCAGCTCGTGTCGTTCCAGGAGCTCCCCTCGCGCCTGCCCAACGGAGTCTTCGTCAGCAGCGCCGACGTCGCCGTGCAGTTCGGGTCGCTCCCGAGGCTCGGCCCGGACACCGTCGCGCGCGCCGCGGAGGGCATACTGGCGCTCGCGCACGCCTCCTCCGTGGAGGTGGGCACCGGACACGGTGTCTTCGTCTGCGACCGCGAGCAGCTCGACGCGCGCGTGCGCGGCGCCGCGAGCTCGGACGCCGCGTCCGAGGGAGACGCCCCCGACGCCGCCGTCACCTGCCGGCGGTGCCTGCAGAAACCCTCCGTCTCCGCGATGCGCGCCGCCGGAGCCGTGCTTCCCGGGCCCGCGCTTCTGGGGCACGCGGGCGGCAGCGCGGGCGAGTGGGTCCTGACGGACAGCGCGTTCCACGTCGGCGCCGAGGCGTGTTTGGCGCTGGTCGCCGTCGCGGCGGCGCGCCCGCGCGCGTTCGCCGGGGTCGAGGTGTGCGCGTACGGCGACCTGATGCAGCCCATGGGCGAGGACGCGGATTTGGGCTACTTGGGCCGGACGGACCACGTCGCGTCGATGCGTTCCGGCGCGGGGACTGGCGCGGTGGAACGTTTTCGAGAGGCGGAAACCAAACTGCGGCGCGCGCGCGAGGTGTTGGCGCGGACCATGCGCGGGCGCCCTCTGCTCGCACTTCCGCTCGTGCCGTCGCGCTTCGTGCACGTCGGCACGATGCCCGAGCTGCTGCGGCACTGCGTGCGCGACGACGACGTGCTCGCGGCGTTCCCCGCGCCCAGCGCGGGCATCGCGCTCGGGACCTGGGACGTCGAGAAGATGGACCCCACCGGCGCGTCGCGGATGCCGAGCGTCGGCGCAGACGGCGTGTGGGGCGCGGCGCCCGGCGCCGGCGTCGGCTCGTGCTTCCTGGCGTCCCGGGTGGGCCGCGGCGCGCGGGTCGGCGCGGGCGCGCTCCTCGCGCACTGCGACCTGGGCAGGCAGACCATCGTGGGTGAGGGCTGCCTGCTCCACGACGTGGACCTGCCGCACGGCGCGCGCGTCCCGCCGGGCACCTTCCTGCACTGCGTGCCGCTCGGCGCCGCCGCCGCCACCGCCGCGGGCGTGCCGCCTCGCGCGGCGGCGCGCGACCCGGCGAACGACCTGAGCGGCGGCGCCGCCTGCTGGACGTGCATCGCGCTCTCCGTGGACGACGAGGTGAAGAAGCCCGGGAAGAGCACGCTGTGCGGCGTGCCCGTGGAGACGGCGGCGGCGCGGCTCGGCCTGGACCCGGCGGAGGGCGCTCAACTTGTCTGGGCGGAGGGCGAGGCGCGGACCACCACGCTCGCGCGCGTGTTCCCCGTCGGCGCCTCCGCCGCGGAGGCGACGTCGGCGGCGCTTGAACTCGTGGCGCGAGTGCAGCGTAACACGGACGCGGCGACCACGCGCCCGGAAAAGGCGCCCCCCGCGCGCTTGTCGGTGTCCATCTCAGAGGCGCTGCGCGCGCTGGCGGCGCACGGGGCGGCGGTGCGCCGCCGCGAGGCGCTTCGCGGCCGCGTCATCGGCCATGCCGTGAGCATGCTTCTGGCGAAGGGCACGCCGGTGGAGCAGTGGCGTGCGCGCGCGCCTCCTCTGCGCGCCTGCCGCGCGCGCGAGGCGCCCGCGGTGCGCGCGCGGGCAGAGTTGTGCGGAGGACGAAAGGAGCGCGACGAAAGCGCAGCGTGCGCGGCGACCCGCGCGGGGCTCGCGCTCGGCCGCGTCGCGCTGGCGCTCGCGTCTTCGGACGAAGAGGCGCGCGAGGCGGAGTCGATCGCGCGCCGCGCGTTGCGCGACGCGGTCGTCGCGCCGTTCGTCCGCGCGAGCGCGCCTGCGTTCGGAAGCCGAAGCGTTCGTGCGTCGGCCTCCGGCGAGACGAAGATGAACGCGGCGAAGCGCGCGCGCGCGCCGTACTCGGTTCGCGCCGAGTACCCGGCGCGGCTCAACCTGGCGGGGGGGTGGACGGACACACCCCCTTACTGCCTGGAGCGCGTGGGCGCGGTCCTGCACGTCGCCGTGCTCACCGAGGAGAGCGTCTCGGGCTCAAGCTCCGGCGGCGGCGCCGAGAACGCGCCCGAGAAAACCGCGCCCGGCCGGCTTCGCCGCCCCGTCGCCGCGACGGTTTCGGTGCTGACAGAGGAAACCGCGCGGGGCGTCGTGCGGCTGGTCACGGAGGCAGCGCGCGGCGCGGAGGCGCGGACGGAGACCGTCGCGTCGACGCGCGAACTCCTCCGACACGACGACCCTACGCACGCGTTCGCGTTGCTGCGAGCCGCCGTGTGTCTCGCGGTGTGCCCCGAGGCTGTGCCGCTCGGGGAAGGCGCGACTCGAGGAGAACCGGACCCGAACGCGGGGGCGCCGCTCCCGGACCTCGCCGCCGCGCTGGAGGCGTTCACGGGAACGCCCGGCGCGGGCCTCGAGGTGCGCGCGCGCGTGGACCTGCCTCGCGGCTCTGGGCTTGGCACGAGCTCCGTGCTGGCGCTCGCGCTGCTGCACGCGCTGCACGAGGCCGGGACGCGCCGCGCGTGGGAGCCGGGGGGACTCGCGCCGAACGAGAGGTGGGCCGGCAGGTCCGGCGTGCTCCGTTTTGAAAAAACAGAAGTCTCCGTCGGCGGCGTCGACGAGGGGGCGACGGCGTCGGCGCGCGCGGCGCCGACGCGCGCGCCGACGGCGCGCGACGCGTTTAACGCCGTGCTGGCGGTGGAGCAGATGATGACCACGGGGGGGGGCTGGCAGGACCAGATCGGAGGCGCGCTGGAGGGCGTGCGGCTGACGCGCTCGAGCCCCGGGAAGGGCGCGACGAGACGCGACGAAAACGAAAGGCAAACAACTTCGTCCGCGTCGGCGGGAGAGTCTCTGGAGTCTCTCGACGCGCGCGCGGCTCTGCCCGCGTACTCGGCGCGCGCCGCCGCGCTTCCCCCGGCGGCGGCGGCGTTTCTGTCCCGGCACGTCGCGTGCGTGTTCACGGGCACGTGCCGCCTGGCGGCGACCGTCGCGCGGTCCGTGGTGGACGCCTGGACGCGCCGCGCGCCGGGCGTCGAGAAGGCGCTCAGGGCGTGCGCCGCGCTCGGCGGCGAGATGACTGACGCGCTGGACCGCCTCGGCGCGCTCGAGGCGGACGCCGCGGGGTCGCGCGCCCACTTCGCCGGGTCGGGCTCGGCCGAGGCGCGTGCCGCGCTCGAAGACGTGGGCGCCGCGCTGGAGCGCCACAAGCGGATCCAGGAGGAGCTCTGGCCTTCCATCGCGTCGCCCACGGTGAAGGCGCTGTACGACGCGCTGCGGCCGGTGAGCCTCGGGTCGCACATCTGCGGCGCCGGGAACGGCGGGCACGTCCTGTGCGTGCTGGCGCCGGGCGCGTCGCCAGCGGCGGCGGCGGCGGCGGTGGCGGCGTGCGTGGAGGCGCCCGAGGCGCGGGTCGTGCGCGTGCAGATGATGCTCGGCGGCGGCGGCGGGGGGAGTATTACCGAGGCGATCCCACCGAGTCCAGGCGCGATCAAACAAAACGCGGATGAGGGCCGCGACGGGGAAGGCCAGGACGGCGACGGCGCGGCGTCGCGCGCCGCGGAGGCGGCGGAGGCGGCGCCGCCGGCGAAGGCTCCCGATCGTCGCGCGGCGGCGGAGGGCGGGGCCGGGGGGCGGGGGCGAGGCGGTCGAGGGGGCGAGGCGACCAGCGGGCGAGGTAGGAAGAAGCGCCGGACCGGTTAATCGCGCGTCGTTCGAGGTGGAGCGATGCCGCGGCGCGCGCGCGCGTCGCGGGGCCCGCCCCGCGACGCGCGCGATGTTCGCGAGATTTTTCGTTTCGAAGCACCCGACGCGCGTCCTCAGCAGCTCAGGCGCATATTATTCCCGACGTTGGGTTTTCGCCGGACGCGCGTGCGCGATTCACTGAAAACCAATACCCTGAATGGGGTTCGCCAGTTCCCCGCGCGCCCGGCCGCGTCCACCCGCGCGCACGATGGCCAAGTCCGCCCCCCCCTCGGAGAACGTCATGGTGCTCCTGACGCGCGTGAAGTACGCGCAGGAGATGACGAAGTGGACGTTCGGTTGGTCGTTGCTTTTCCTCGCGATCCGGTTCGGCGTCTTCCGCAGGTACAGCGCGGACTTCGCCAACCGCGTCGTGTCCATCATCCACGCGGTGGTGGCCATCTACTACTCCTACGCCTGCTTCGAAAACGGCTTCGCGGGAATGTTCGCCAACATCGGCGGCGCCAACACCGAGCCGCAGGCTCTCTGCATGGCGGTTTCGCTCTCGTACTTCGTCTACGACCTGGTGTACTGCTCGCTGCAGGGCGAGCTGGAATCGGTGTTCCACCATTTCTTCACCATCGGCGGCCTGGCGAGTGGCGTGCTGAACGGCAAGAGCGGCGCGGAGCTCTGCGCGTGTCTATTTCTCATGGAGGTCTCCAACCCCTCGCTGCACCTGCGCACGTTGCTGCTGGAGATGGGCCTGAAGAACACCGCGGTGTTCTCCGCGAACAACCTCGTGTTCGCGTTTGTGTTTCTGGTGTGCAGGCTCGTCATCGGGCCGCCGCTGGTCTGGAAAACCCTGGCGTGCCCCGACAACGAGTTCATCGTCAAGCTGGGGGGCTTCGGTATCCTCGCCGTCTCGGTCATGTGGGGGTGGCGCATCGTCATGATGTTCATCAAGGAGGCCAAGAAGCTGCTGGGGGGGGGCGCGGAGTCGAAGAAAAAGCGGTGAGGTGAATCTTTCGTCCGCGGTGCCGCCTCGAGTGCGCAATTTCGTCAATCGCCGCCCGCCCGCCGACGAGGCGACGAGCCAAGAGTCGTCAAATTTTAGATCGCGTGGCGAGGGTTTGCGGAGCGACCGATGGTGACCGACGAAAGGACGAATTAATTTGTACGCCGATTCGCACACAATTTCCGGACTAGAATACTGTGGCGCCCTCGGAATCTTTCGTGAACGCGTCCTAAAAAGGCGAGATGTGCGCTCGGGGTCCTTGTCAGAGCGACCGGCGCGTCGCGGGGGACCGTCGACGCGGGGGCTCGGCACGTCGGCAGCGTACTTTCGCGTCCGACCGGCCCTCGAAGGCCGACCGAGCTCGCTTCTCTCGGGTGCGACCGCGGGGGCGCCCGGGCGGGGGCACTTCGTCGAACCCGTTTGTCGCACGCGGGGTCGCGTGTGGGCTAACAGTGATAAATATCTGGACGCGCGTTCGGGCGAGGCGCGCGTGGCTGAGCGTCGGCCGCGTCGTCCCTCGGAGAGTCTCGCGCGCGCGTCATGACGGCCGCCGTGCTGATCCGCGAGGAGTTCGGGTTCGTGCCCGCGGTGACGGTGACGTCGCTGCGCGACCTGGGCAACTGGAAATCTCGCGCGGACGCCATCGAGCACTTGAGGCGCCTGGTGGATGAGCTCCCCGACGCGAAGAAGGTCCTGCCCTCGCTCGCCGCGTTCGCGGGGTTCCTGAACAAGCTGCTGGACGACCCCAACTTCAAGATATCGCTCACCACGCTTCAGATCTGGGACGTGTTGCTGGGCAAGGTCGGGGCCGCGGCGCGGCCTGTGGTGGCGCAAATCGTGCCGACGCTCGTCAAGAAGCTCGGCGATAACAAACACGTCGTGCGCGAGGCCAACATGAGCTCCATCGCGACGCTGTACCGCGTGTTGCCGTGTGAGACCATCGACGCGCTGTTCGCGGCGTTCGCGAAACCGGAAACCGCGAAAGGCGCGGCGACCGCGCGGTTCAAGGAGGACGCGCTGTGCGCAGTGCTCCGCGCCATGCTGGATGCCGAGCACTTCCCGAGCGAGCAGGTCAACCCCGCCGAGCTGGTGTCCCGGATGGTCGCCGCCGCGCAGGCCGGCGGCGAGGGCCGGGACAGGGACAGCGTGACCGACCTGACGCGCGCGCGCGCGACCGCGGTGGAGGGGCTGGCGCTCGCGTGCGACCGCTACGGCAAGGATGAGGCGTGGCGCCTGGTGGAGAGCGCGGAGGACTTCTCCGGCGGCGTGGAGTGCTCGGCGAACCTGCGGTACGAGCTGACGGCTCGCTTCAACGACCCGCGGCTCCCGCGCGTGGCGAGCGACGGACTCATCGAACACTGCGACGGCGCCTCCGGAGGGCTGACCAAGGAGCGCCCGGAGGACGCGCTCGGGCGCCAGCTGGAGATTCTCCCCGCGTCTGCGCAGAGCAGCCGCTCGGGCAGCCGCTCGGGCAGCCGCTCGCCGTTCGGGGGGCTGGACACGACGTCGAAGCCCTCGGGGTTCCACGCGAGCCTGCTGAAGATGATGGGCAGGTCACCGCGCGCGCCCTCGTCCGCGGTGACCGCCTCGGAGTCCACGCCCTCCGTGATTAGCAGCGAGGACGCCGGTTCGGAGCCGGAGCCGGAGCCGGCGAGGCGGCAGCCGCGCGTCGGAACGGCCACCTCGCTTGGCCGCGCGGCGGCGGCGGCGAACGCCAAGATTGCCAAAGCGAAAAGCGCGGGACCGACCGAAGCGAAAATTGGACCGGCGAAGAACGCGTCTGGAGACGGTGACGCGTGGGTTTCGCTGTCGGACGAGGAGTCCGATTCGTCCGAGCTGGACGCCAAGTCGGATGCAAAAAAGAACGGGAACGCGGCGCCGCGGCGCGGCTTTCTCGCGCAGCCGCGCCGGAGCGCCGCGCCGAGCCTAGACCCTAAACCCTCGGCACAGCGCGCACTCCCCTCCGCGCCCGGGTCCCCGAGCGGCGAGAAGCTGAACGCGCTGAAGCAGCGGCGCGCGGGGTCGCGCGAGGGCTCACTCCGCGCGCGCGAGGGCGGCTTGTTGCGGTCGACGAGCGGCGAGAGCAAAAGCGGGAGCGGCACGTTTGCTCCGGGGGGGGTGGCCACCCCGGACTCGTTCGCCAAGAGGCAGGGTTCGGGGTCGGCCGCCGCGACGACCGCACCTTCGCGGCCGACGCCGACGCGCGCTGCGAGACAGTCTGGCTCGCAGACCCTGCCTGCGCGCTCGGCGCAGCGTCGGCTGCCGCTGGGCGGCCCCGGGTCTGGGTCCGCCGGCGGCTCGGGCGAGCTCGCGCGGCAGAGCTTGTCGGGCGCCGGCTCGCTTCGCAACTCGCTGGTGGACAAGAGCGCCGCTCCCCTTGACGACCCGACCACCGAGGAGCTCCTGCCGTGCCCCGACCCCGAGCTCGCGCTGCGCCGTGCGACGCTCTTGCTGACGAAGGCCTCGAAGGCGAAGCGCGCTGACCTGAACTGGCAGGAGCAGTACGAGTCCCTGCTGGAGCTCCGGAGGCTCACCGTGCACCACCCAAAACTGGTGGTCCCCGAGCTGCACCAAATTGCGCTGGCGACGGCGCCGGCGCTCGACTCGCTGCGCTCGCAGATCGCGAAGCTTGCGGTGGCGCTCGCGCGCGAGATGCTCAGGTTCCTGGACCCGCGCGCGCTGGAGAATGAGCTGGAGTACCTCGTGTCCCCGCTCGTCAAGCGCGCGGGCGAAAACACCTGGCTCGGCGGCGAAGCCGACGACGCCCTCGGCGACTGCGTGGGAAACCTCGCCGGCGCGCGCGTGCTCGCCGCGCTGCTCCCGCACGCGAACCACAAGGCGCCGGCGGTGCGCCAGAGCGTGTCGTGGCACGTCGAGCGCTGCTGCCTCGGCGCGGACGCGAAGACGTTCTCCGGCTCGCCGCCCGCGACGCTGCTCCTGGAAAAGACCTTCACGGCGCTCGTGCCCCTGCTGGAGGAGGGGCAGCAGGACACGCGCGCCATGGCCAAGCGCGCGCTGTGCCACCTGCGCGCCGCCGCGCCGGCGGCGGACTTCGAGCGCGTCGTCAAGCAGCTCCCAGACGCCAAGGCGCGCGTGGCGCGCGGCGTGGTGGAGAAGGGCCCGCCGCCCTTGCCGACGCGCGGCTCGGGTGCAGGTTGGACGCCGCGGAAGACGCCCGCGTCGTCGCGCGGGACGCCGAGCGCCGCGGCGTCGGCGCCGGTGCACGCCGGCGAGCTCTTGTCGCAGCGCACGTTTGGTGGGCGCCGCCCCGCCGCCGGTTCGGGAGGCGGCGGCGGCTTGGACGGCGTCGAGAGCGGCGGGGGCTCCCCGGGGTCCCAGTCCCCGGAGCGCGACGTCTCTCTTCCGCCCCCCGCCCGCGAGTCGTTGCGTCAGTTCCACGACGGGCTCAAGCGCCTGGCGCCCCGCCTGACGTCCTCGGCGTGGGAGGCGCGCGTGGACGCGGCGGGCGAGCTGGAGGCGCTGGCGGTGTCGAGCGCGGCGGGTCTGAAGACGTCGCCTCGCGGCGCCGCGCGCGTCTCCGTCTTCGCGGACGACGACGCGGTGGTCTCGCTGTTCGACTCGGTGGTTCCGCGGCTGGCGGACGGGAACGCCAAGGTGCAGACGCGCGCGCTTGAGGCGGTGACCGCGCTGGTGGCGGCGCTGGGCGACCGCGCGGCGCCCGCGCTGTCTTCGTTGGTGCCCGGTCTCGGCGGGGGCGTCGGGAGCTCCAACGAGAAAACCAAGGCGGCGGCGACGAACGCCGTGGACGCGCTTCTGCGCTGCGTTTCTTCGCACCTGCTGGTGCAGCACGTGTCGCACTGCGTCTCCTACGGCGCCGCGCGGAGCATTCCCGCCATGCTGGACGCGCTGACGCGCGTCGTGGCGTCGGCGTTTGACGAGAAGCCTACGCTGGTGAGCAAGTACGCGCTGCCCGCGGCGATGAGCACGCTGATGAACGGCAAAGGCGCCGAGACGAAGATCGCCGTGCGCGCGCTCCTGAAACAGCTCGATCGGAAAATCGGGCGCGAGCCGCTCCTGTCGCACGCCGCCATGCGCTCCGCCGCGGCGAAGGCCAAGCTGGAGGAGGCGCTCGGTTGACGCGCAAAGCACACCAGACGTGTATTACTATTCATGTGTGTTTTGTGAAGGTAGAAAGTAAGGTGGCTACTTTCAGTAGTCTACTTAGTACGGCGCTTTTTAACCACACGACGAAGAATACTATTCCCTTCCGAGAAGAACGCGATCGCGCCGTCGCGACGAACGACGCGCGCGACCGTCCTCACTGCGCCTTGCCCGCCTCGTTCTCCTCGGTGCGGTACTGCTCGCGCCACTTGTCCCCCTTGTTGTTCTTGGGGACGCCCGCTTTCTCGGCATCCGGCGACGACAGGTTGAGCTTGTCGCCGAGCGCCTTGTCGTCGTACTTGGTGACGTCCACGTCGTAGTTCTCCACCGTCATGGACTCCTTGAGCGTCTGCGTCACTGGCTTGGCGAGCAGCCCGTCCCGCCCCTTCTCGTCCGCCTCCGCCTCCGAGTCCGAGGAGATGGACTTACCCAGCCCGAGCGCCTCCGCGGCGAGCTCCGCGCGCAGCTTCTCGCGCGCCGCCTTCTGCTCGGGTGTCTCCGCGGCGAGCTCCGCCTTGCGCTTGGCGATGTCCGCCATCTGCTGGCCCAGCGGCGAGTTCGGGTCCACGCTCTCCGTGATGGACGCGAGGCGCTCGGTGGCGTTCTTGCCGCGGGAGTCCTCGCCGAAACCCTCGTACGCGCGGCCCTCCTGCGTGAGGATCTTCACCACCTCGCCGAAGTCGCCCGCCTTGCCGACGTCGCCCAGGCGCGGCGCCAGCGAACCGAACCCGAGCGGGAGCACCAGCCAGGAGACGCCCTCGACGGCGCCCAAGAGCGCGCCGGGCAGGCCGTGGCCGGTCAGGGTCTTGGCTAGCAGCGAGATGGCCACGACGGGGACGGTCGCGGCGGTCACGATGGGGGGGATCTTGTACGTGATCTCGTTGTACTTGTCCATCGCGTCCTTCACGGCATCCGCGCGGACCTGCGAGCGATTTCGAGATTCGAGATTCGGTCTCGTCAGCGGGTGGCGGCTTTTCATGCGCGCTTCGCAGTCGCGTCACGCGATCCCCGACGTATCGAGTCTTTTCTTCGGTATCCGCGCGCGATAACAACCGAGCGGGCGGCGATCGGTGGCGCGACGCGCGGCGTGCGATCCGCGCGAGACGCGCTCAGGCCGGGGGTAGGCTCGAAAGCGGCGGGAGAGGGGAGGCGCGCTTACCGACATGCCCTGGGCGCGGCGGCCGGTCACGGCGGAGGTGCGCAGCGCGGCGGGCGCGGCGACGCGAGAGCTCATGCGTCCGGCGCGCGACTTGCGCGCGGAGGGAGCGGGGGCACGGAGGCAGACGGGGGAGACGGCGGACATGGCGGCCATGGCTGGTGCGTGGGAAGACGAGCTTCGAGACGAATGCGACGTGCGCGACGCGCGAACGAGTGGCGCGGGACGCGCGCGCGTCTCGAGCGACGAGCGCGATTGCGCCGGACCGAAAACCGGAGATGCAGCGAGCGCGCTGATTGGCTGAGCGCCGAGGCACTCGCACGAAACCAAGATCCTCACGAAAGCAAGTTCCACTTGGCGAGCCCGTTTCCGAGATCGTGAACACAAGAGCCGAACAGCCACGTGTGCGTTCGGACAGGTCACATCTTCACGCGCGTTCTCGGTGCGCGCGGGACACGACAGCGGAGCTCCGGGCTCGGGATCTCCGCGGATCTCCGGCGGCGATGTCATCTGCGGCGACGGCAGCGACGGCCGCGGCGGTCCCCGCGGCGGCGAAGGTGGCGTCGCGGCGACGGCGACGCCGGATCTTCGTCGGCACCCGGAGAAGCGTCGAGACCGTGCCGGCATTCGTCTCCCGCGCGGGGAGGCGCGGCGCGGCGCGGGCGAGCTCGACGGCCGCGTCCGGCGGCGACGGCGGCGATCCAGCTTCCCAGCGGAACGACACCGACGCCTCGGGTTCTGACTCGCGTTCCCCCGACGACGCGCGCGACGCGGCCGTGGCCTCCTTCCCCGCCGAGATCCGAGCCGTGGTCGCGGACGGCGCCGATGCGGCGCTCCGAACAGTGGACGCGCGCCTGGCGCTCGCCATGAAGGGCGAGGCCGCGGACCGCGGCGCGGCGGACGACGACGAAGTCTCGGCGCGCGAGCGGGCCGCGCGGTTCGCCGAGGCGGAGGACGAGGCTGTGCAGATCGTGCGGTGCCTGAAATCCTCCGGGTCTCTGCGCGGGTTCGGCGCGGCGCGGCTGGTCCCCAAGCGCGACTACGCGCTTTCCGAGCTGCGGCTCAACGACATAGAGGCGGACAAGCTCCTGGCGCCGACGGAGAGCACCATCGCCGGGCTGCGGGATGCAGTCTCCAAGGCGCTCCTCGCGCTCGCGGGCGCCTGGGTCTTCGCCGCGCACCCGGACGGGCGGCAGCTGGCCGGCGCGCTCGCCGCGGCGGGCGGCGCGCTGGCGACGGACCAAATCGCCTTCGGCGGCGGCGTCGAGGCTCTGGCGCTCGACACCGCCGCGCAGGCCACGTCGCCGGCGTACGTCAGCCGTCTGCGGCTGCACGAAGCGGCGCACTTCTTGGTGGCGTACCTGATGGGCATCCTGCCCAAGGGGTACACGCTGTCCAGCCTGGACGCGTTCCGCGAGTACGGCGCGCTCAACGTGCAAGCCGGGTGCGCGTTTTGCGACGGCGAGTTCCAACGAGAGGTGGCGCGTGGGAAAATCGGGAGCGCCAGCTTGGGGCGCTTCTCGTGCGTGGCTCTGGCCGGGATCGGGATGGAGTACGTGGCGTACGGGTACGCGGAGGGGGGCGTGTCTGACGTGCGGCAGCTGGATGGCATGCTTCGCGCACTGGCGTTCTCGCAGAAGAAGAGCGACAGCGAGGTGCGCTGGGCGGTGCTGAACGTCATCACCATCCTGCGCAGGCACGAACCGATCGTGCGCGCGCTCGCCGACGCCATGGCCCGAGGCGCCACCGTGGGGACGTGCGTGCGGCTCATCGAGGAAAAGCTGGGCGAGGATATCTGAACGCTGAACGCGCGCGCGTGTGTTGAACAGAGACGCGTCGTCGACGCGACGACGTTTTCGCGCCTCGCGCGTATCGCACTCTTCGTCGCTCGTTCGTCGCTCATTCGTCCTCGATCCAGGCGACGGGTTTCCTCGCCGAGTAGAACACGAACCCGGGGTCGCGGACGTCCGCCCGGAAGTCCACCAGCCCGCACTCGACGCACAGGTCCTCCAGGTCCTTGACGTTCCACTGCCTGAACCCGCGCGCCCCCCCCGGGCCGCTCAGAAACGCCTGCGCCTCGCGCAGCGCCGCGTCCACCGTCTGCTGCGCGCGCGCGTCGACGAAGGGCAGGCGCGGCGAAAGGAACGTCGTGCCGCAGAACGCGCCGCCCGGCTCGAGCACGCGCGCGATCTCAGCAACCGCCGAGCGAGGGTCCGGCCAGCAGTGGATCGCCGCGCCCGCGTGCACGCCCCCCACGGTGGCCTCCGGGAAGGGAATCCGCGCGATGTCCGCGCGCACGAACACCGGCGCCGCGTCTTCGGCGTCCAGCAGACCCTCTTCCTTGGCGAACGCGCGCGCCTGCTGGAGCATCGCCGCGGAGAAATCCAGCGCCACCACCGCGCCGTACTCCCCCGACTTGGCGAACCGGCGCGTGAACAGTCCGGAGCCGCAGGACGCGTCCAGAAGCACTTTGTTCTGCGCGAAGGGCAAGAGCGCGGATTGCGCCATGCGCGTCTCCTCGTCTGGGCCGGGGAAACCGGCGCGTTTGAACGAGTCGCGCCAGCCGCGCTCGTACGCGAACGCCACCTGCGGGGTCTCGAACGTGGACGTGCCGAGATAGGAGGACTCGGGAAGCAGGCCTTTCAGCTCGTTCGGCAGGAACGAGCGCGCGATGTCCGTGAGGGACACGGGCCCGTCCGCGCGCGCGTTTGCCGCGGCGCCGATGGTGAGGTTCCACACCCCGTCCGTCTTCTCGTATTTCAGCCCGGACTGTGTGGCGAATCCGCGCGCGTCCAGCGCGCGCAGGGACACGGGACACGCCAGGGGGACGGTCACGGCGGCGCGCGCGGGCGTCGGGGGCTCCGTGGGCGCCGCGGGGATGCCCTCCGGCGCGGAATCGAAGACGCCGTCGGGGGTCACCTCCTCCGCGGACGCCCGGAGGCGACGGTTGGAGGCGCGCGATGACGTCGACGCAAAGAGGGACGAGGCGCGACGCCTGCCGGGGGCCGCGGCGGGCGCCTGCGGCGCGGCGGCGCGCGTGGCGAGGGACATATCAAGGTCGGGAGCGACGGCTCCGAGGGGAGACGGCGGGGGACCGCGCGGTCGCAGTGACGCGGTGGCCGCTTGACGTCACCGCTTGACGAGGAAACAGTCGAGTTTCGCGCCGTGAGCGTGGCCGATTCGATTCGTGTGCTCGCCCGAACGTCTCCGAGTTCAAGCGATTTCAACAAAATCCAAACCCGTGCACGTGCCACGGTCTGTCTACCTACTCAGAACAGGTTCCACTTCTCCACACATGACGATCTCTTCTTCGTCTTCGCCCTCGACTTCTTCAACGACCTGGGCGGCAAATCCGCGCGATTGTGTGTGCACGTGACGAGCCACGGCGGTTGGGGTGCTCATCTTGAATGTCGGCGTCACGGTGGAGTTGGGTACGCTGGCGAGAGGAGGGGGCTTGATGGCAGCGGCGGTGGCTGCGCGGGAGGAGATTTTGCGTGCGGATCGTGCGATGACGCAAATCGCGCACATGTTCGAGCTCTGCTGTACTGGGGGTGCGGGACGCGGCAGTGAAGTGTGAGCGCGGCAACCCTTGAACGGCAACCTCTTGACGAGGCGACTTTTGGGTTTTCGTGGGAGCGTTACGCCACACATGAACAAACAGTCTGCAAAAACATGAAATCTGAGACGCGTGTTCTTGGACAAATCCATTATTTTGGCGTGTGCATTTTGGCAGAGATCTTCACTTTCTTTGGTGAGCGACTCGGCGCAAAAATCGAATCGGTCTCTCAAACCCTCCAGCCTCCGCCGCCGTGCTTTTTGTTTTTGATAAACGATCGGCCGATATCGCTCTGCGCTGTCTCTCCGCGCATACCGAAGCACGCACGCGTCGTTCACCATGGCCGACGCCGAAGCGCCCGTGGTGGCGGAGCCTCCCAAGGAGCCCGAGGGCCCCTCCCCGTACGAGCAGAAGTCCCCGTACTACGCCAAGCGCATCGAGCTGTTCGAGAAGTACTTCTCGCGCGAGGCCGAGAAGCAGGAAGCGGCGAAGGCGACCAACGAGACCATCAAGGTGGTGATGCCCGACGGCGCCATCAAGGAGGGGGTCAAGCACGTCACCACCCCTTGGGACATCGCCATGGGTATCCACAAGAAGCTCGCGCAGGCTTCCATCCTCGCGCACGTGGACGGCGCGGACTGGGATATGCGCCGTCCTCTGGAGGGCGACTGCGCTCTGAAGCTCTTTTCCTTCGACGACCCCGAGGGCAAGGAGCTGTACTGGCACAGCAGCGCGCACGTCCTCGGCGAGGCACTGGAGCTCGAGTACGGGGCGGACCTGACCATCGGCCCGTCCATCGAGGAGGGGTTCTACTACGACTGCTACCTCGGCGAGCGCACGCTCTCTGACCACGAGCGCGACGGCATCCAGAAGCGCATGGAGAAGATCATCAAGGAGAAGCAACCATTCCAGCGGATCGAGGTGTCGCGCGACGAGGCGCTGGAGATGTTCACGGAGAACAAGTTCAAGGTGGAGCTGATCACCAACCTCCCGGATGACGCGCGCATCTCGTGCTACCGGTGCGGGCCGATGGTGGACCTTTGCCGAGGCCCGCACCTCCCCGACACCGCGTGGATCAAGTCGGTGACTGTCAACCAGTGCTCGCGCGCGCACTGGCGCGCGGACGTCACCAAGGACCCGCTCGTGCGCGTCTACGCGGTGACGTTCCCCACGGAGAAGCTCATGAAGGAGTACAAGCTGCGCATCGAGGAGGCGAAGAAACGTGACCACCGCGTGATCGGGCTGAACCAGGAGCTGTTCTTTTTCCACCAACTCTCGCCCGGGTCGTGCTTTTTCCTTCCCGACGGCGCGAAGGTGTACGGCAACCTCGTGAACTTCATCAAGGAGAAGTACTGGGAGTACGAGTACGACGAGGTGGTGACGCCCAACATCTACAACTTCGACCTGTGGAAAACCTCGGGGCATGCCGCGCACTACAAGGAGAACATGTTCTCGTTCAACGTGGAGAAGGAGGAGTTCGGGCTGAAGCCGATGAATTGCCCGGGGCACTGCGTGATGTTCGGAAACCGCAAGCGCTCGTTCCGCGAGCTCCCGATGCGCCTCGCCGACTTCGGCGTGCTGCACCGCAACGAGTTCTCCGGCGCGCTGCACGGCCTGACGCGCGTGCGCCGCTTCCAGCAAGACGACGCGCACATCTTCTGCCGCCCCGACCAGATGGAGTACGAGCTCAAGCAGTTCCTGAAGCTGCTGGAAGAGGTGTACGACGTCTTCGGGCTGACGTACGAGTTGAAGCTGTCGACGCGCCCGGAGGGGTACCTGGGCGAGATCGAGATTTGGGACCAGGCCGAGGCGGCGCTCACGAAGGCGCTCAACGAAACCGGAAAGGAATGGAAGCTCAACCCCGGCGACGGCGCGTTCTACGGCCCCAAGATTGACATCACCGTCTTCGACGCGCTCAAGCGCCGGTTCCAGTGCGCCACCGTGCAGCTCGACTTCCAGCTCCCGATTCGGTTCAATCTGAGCTACGTGACGGAGGCGAACGAGCCGGCGCGGCCAGTCATCATCCACCGCGCCATCCTCGGGTCCGTCGAGCGCATGTTCGCGATCCTCACCGAGCACTTCGCGGGCAAGTGGCCGTTCTGGCTCTCGCCCAGGCAGGTGATGCTCGTGCCCATCTCCGAAAACTCGCGCGGGTACGCGCTCGAGGTGCGCCAGAAGCTGCGCCGCGAGGGCTTCCACGCGCAGGTGGACGAGACGGACCGCAAGATGCAGAAGAAGGTGCGCGAGGCGCAGCTCGAGCAGTGGAACTACATCCTGGTGGTGGGCGACGGCGAGCAGACCAACGGCACGGTGAACATCCGCACGCGCGACAACGTCGTGCACGGCGAGCACGCGCTCGCGGACCTCGTGCAGGTGCTCAAGGAGGAGCGGCGAGTCAAGAGCCTCACGTGCATGTTCGGCGTGGAGAAGAGCGCCGCGGCAGCGGCAGAGAAGGCGGCGGAGGAGGCGGCGGCGAGAAAGGCGGCGGAGGCGGCGCAGGCGGCGCAGGCGTAGAGGTTGGGCGTTGTCGCGCGAACAGAAAATGGAGAGGGGCCCCCGCGTTGTCAAAGAGCGTTTTCAAACGTCACGCGCGAATGTCACGCGCGCGCGTCGCGCGTCGCCTCACCGCGCCACACTCCGTTCCCGGGTGAAGTCCACCACGAACAGCGGCAACGCGTGGTGGTGGTTCTTGACCACGACGTGATCTCCTATGGTGGTGCAGTCGTCCAGCAGCACCGCGACCGCCACCACGCGCACGGTGCGCGTGGGAGGCAACGCGTCGTCGCGCGCGCTCTTCCGCGGCGCCGCGCGCGCGAGTTCCCGGGCGGTGGACCACGGGCCGGGCGGCGAGCCCGAAGCGTTGTTTTCGCCCTTCGCGGCGGTCTCTCGCGATCTCTCGACGGGCCTTATCTCGTTCGCAGCGGTCGAGCCGCTCGTGTTCGCGGCCGCCACGGCGTACTCCTCCCTGGAGATGGCGCGCGAGAGCGCGTACGTGGTGTCGGAGGTGAACCAGTCACCGCCGCTGAGGCGCATCGACGGGTCCATGCCTTTGACGCAGATGGAAACGGCGGCGCGCGCGGACGTCCCGTGGAACATCATCTTGACGCTCTTGACCGTGGACTTGGCGTACGCGCGGTGGAACCGCGCGTAGAGCCTCGTGCCGGGCGAGGCGTGCGGGTTGGGCGTGACCTTGGGCGAGGCCACGTCCACGGCGTCGCCGAAGCACCGGAAGGACGTATGAGAACGCAGGGGCCGCTCCGCCAGCAGAGGCAAGACGCCCGCCTGCCTGTGCGCGTGCACGACGTCGCCGCGGACGCACGCGCACCGCGCGCACGACGCGTGCTTCTCCGCGGACCGACGCGTGACCGTGTGCTCGTGGCCGCACGCCTCGCACGACCAAGGCATCGCCGTGGCCTCGGCGGGACACCCGGGTGTCGAGGGAGCCAGGAGTTCGGGGGCGTCTCGTAGCTTTTTAGCAGAGGGTTTGAGGAGGTTACCGCGCACGTGCACGCGCTTCGTCGCCGCAGTCGTCTTGGCGTCGGCCATCCTGACGGGCGCGACGTGCGCGTCACGCGATCGGCCTTTCTTTCGTGTCATGACGTGCGCGCGCGCGTCTCAGTGGCTCGCGAAGCGCCGGCCCTCGACGCGTGCAGTGTCGAAAACTCTCGGCAGCGACGAAAAGAGACGGCCTCGAAAAGCGCACCGCTTCCGAGAGCAACCCCCGGTGGAGAAAGTTCGCGCAGAAGCGCGCGCGCCGCGCCGAGCCGGCGGCGATGTCGCCTCCGTGGGATGACCTGCGCTCGTCACTGGCCGGCATTGGCGAGTCTTTCGGCGCGGACGCCGTGCGGGACCTCCAGGCCGAGGGGTGCGCGGACGCGGCGGACGCGCTGCTCGGCGCCATCGCGGGCGACGCCGGCGCCGGCGCGCGCGCGGCGGCAATCGCGTGGGCGCGCTTGAAGACCGGCGTCGGCTGGACCACCCCCGCGTGGCGCGAGTGCTACGTCATCGGCCAGCTCCGCGAGGCGGCTGATGCCGGCGAGCAGGCTGCGGCGCTCGAGGGCTCGACGCGCGCAGCGGAGCGCGACGCGCTGCTTCGCCGCGCGATGCTCGCGGCGGACATGGCGCACGTCATGGGCGCGCCCGGCGAAACCGCGCGCCCGTTCGCGCGCGCCGTCGAGACGTTTCTGAAGCGCGAAGCGAACGAAGAGTCGGGAGCGGTCGAACAACTCCCCATGATCCCCGACGCGCTTCCCGCGGGCGTCGCGCCGTCGATCGACCCCGCGCACGCGCTGGAGCGCCGCGACGCGCTGACGCGCAAAGAGTTCAAGCTCGAGTTCTTCAACAAAGACAAGCCGGTGGCTCTCGGCGCGGTGGGCTCGCGTTGGCCCGCGCTCGCCAAGTGGCGCGACCTGGGTTGGCTCAAGAAGCAGCACGGGCACAGGAATGTCCCGCTGGAAGTGGGCGCGTTCGACGACGCGGCGTGGCACGAAGAGGTGAAGAGTCTGGGCAGCTTCGTGGATGAGTTTTTAGCGCCGAGCGCGCGCGCTGACGCGGCGGAGAGAAGCGACGGTTCCTCCGTTCTCGCCGCGCCCGAGTCGTTCGACGCCGCCGAATCGAACAAACGTCGACGAACGAATGACGGAAACGTCGCCTACCTGGCGCAGCACCAGCTCTTCGAGCAGATCCCCGATCTGCTCGCCGACTTCGACGCGCCCGAGGTGTGCGACGCGTTCGGCGGCGCCGACCGCGTGAACGCGTGGATCGGCACGCGAGGCACGGTGACGCCGTGCCACTTTGACTCGTACGACAACGTGCTCGGGCAGGTGGCCGGGTTCAAGTTCGTGCGTCTGTACCACGAAAAGGACGCGCCGTTCATGTACAGGCACGCCGCGGCGTGGGAGGAAAATAGAACCTGGCCGGACGAGGGTCGCGCGGCGGAAGGGAAAGGCGCCGAGGAAGAAGCGGCGGAGGCGGAGGCGAAGACGACGGAAGGAGACGTTTTCGGCGACGCGCCGCGCCGCGCGCGCGGGGCGCAGGGGAACATCTCGCGCGTGGACGTGGAGCGGCCCGACCACGATAAGTTCCCCCTGTTCGCGAACGCGCGGCACATGGACGTCGTGCTCGGGCCGGGCGAGTTCGTGTACATCCCGGCCAGGTGCTGGCACTACGTGCGCGCGCTCACCACCAGCGTGAGCCTCAACTTTTTATTTTGACGCTTTCGAGACCGTCGCGGAAATCGGAATCGGAATTCGGAATCAACCGTCGCGTTCGGTCGCTTAGCGGGATGGAAGCTCGCGATCCGCCGGTTCGATGCTTTGAAACTCGCGCGCCCGCCTCGCGAAAGCGCTTTCGGTCACTCATTCGTGTTTTCGTTTTCGTATGCACACCAGTCAGGGATTTTCGCGAAAATGAGCCCACGATCGTGAACCTCGAACAGACCCAACACTCGACCCGGTCAAATCACTTTCCCTTTTTCGAGAGGCTCGTATGCTTCGCTGGCAGATTCGGTGCTTTCGGATAGACCCGTCGCGTTTTCGCTCGGCTAACGCGAAATGCCGGACTCGCGCCGGCCCCGGCATACCCGCACGCACCCGAGCACATCCCCACAGCACACCAAGAAAAATGGCCGCTGTTGTCACCTCCTCTATGGCCGCGCGCGTCGTCGCGGGGTCCGCCGCCTCCGGCTCCCGCGCCCGCGGCGCTGCCAACCTCAAGGCTGTGAAGATGGGCAAGACCACCAAGCGCGGTGCTCTCGTCGTGTCCGCGGTACGTTTCCCGAGCCTGGATCGCTCGACGCGCGAACGCACGCGCGAACCCTGACGACTCGCGCCGTGTCCGTCGACGGTGACCCGCGCGCGTGCGACGCCGCTCGCCTCGGCGTACACGCGCGGCGCGCACCGCGCGCCTCGCGCGATCGCCGACCGCCCGATCGCGCGATTCCACGGGGCTCAACCCCACCGTCGTATGGCGTAGGGTCTGGGATACCGTATTTTTTATCTGCTTTCGCACGGCTCCGGGCTCCGGCCTCCGCGCGCTCCGCCGCTGACGACGTCCCTCCCCCCCCGATTTCCCGACGCAGGCCAACGCCGTGGCCAACGGCTACGCCTCCGCGCTCGTTGAGGCGTGCTCCGACAAGAAGGCGCTCGAGTCCGTCCACGGCGACATGGAGACCATCGCCGCCTACATGGCCGCGAACCCCTCCGTGGGCACTTTCCTGTCCAACCCCACCATGGACGAGAAGGCGAAGAAGGACGTGCTCTCCAAGCTCGCCAAGGAGGCGGACTTCCACCCCTTCACCACCAACTTCCTCAACCTCCTCGTGGACAAGAAGCGCATCGGCAACGTGTCCTCCATCATCGACGAGTTCGAGAACATGTACTGCGAGTCCACCGACACCCAGATCGCGACGGTGACGAGCGCGGTGAAGCTCGAGAACGAGCAGCAGTTCATGATCGCCAAGAAGATCCAGGAGATGACCGGCGCGAAGAACATCAAGCTCAAGCCCGAGGTTGACCCCGCCCTCCTCGGCGGCTTCGTCGTGACCTACGGCAAGGACGGCTCCGGGTACATCGACATGTCCGTCGCCGGCCAGGTTGCCCAGCTCAAGAATGAGGTTGTCATCGCCTAAGCGGCGACGCAGTGCTCCGCGGCGCGAACGCGGCGCGCGCCCGGGCGGGCGCGCGCCACGCGGCGCGGAAGGGGGTGACCTTCCGAACGGGTACGAGACGACCTATACGACTCGCTCGTGCGGAGGGTGGCTGGTTCGCGGTGGCATCCGTGAACCAAAATGCGATATACGAACCGGGCGCGCGACGCGAGGCGCGCGGCGGTGCTTCATTTTTACTGCTCGACTGTTGTGAGTGAAACAGATTTCCCGAAACCGCCGCCGCGACGGATCGCGCGCTTCGGCCGTTTGATTTCGCGAGACACGCGAAACACCTCACCGTTCTCTCACCGTTCTCTCACGCGTGACGCGCGCTGAGAGCGCTGTCGCGTCGTCACCGCACGCGGCTTCTCACCCGAGCGCGCGCGCCGACCGCCTCGGTCCCGCGCCGGAGGGACCCGCGGCTCGAGCCGAAACGCCCTCGCGCGTTCATCGCGGCGGCTTCCTGAACCTGCTCGCCGCGGACTTCGCGAACTTCGCCGCCGCGTACGCGGCGGCCTTCGCGGGTGACGTCGCCAGTGCGGATGCGGCGATCTGCCTGAGGCTCGAGCGGCGCACGGTGACCTCGACGTGCCGGAGCAGCGTCGGGCTGAGGTCGCGCCGCGTCGCGGCGCGCGCCGCCGCCGCGTCCGCGTCGTCGGGTCCCGGTCCCGGTCCCGGTCCCGGTCCCGGTCCCGGTCCCGGTCCCGGTCCGGTCCTCTCCCCGAGCGCGCCGAGCGCCGAGCGAGGCAGCCATCGACACAGGAAGCGCGCGGACGCCTGACTTTTGTCCTGCCCCCAGGCGCATCCGCGAGTCCCGTTCCCTTCCACGCGTGTCAGTCCGACGCTCGCCGCCCGCGCCTCGGCGGCGACGGGCGCGTACAGCGCGTCAATCGCCGCCGCCGACCCGGCGGCGATGCGCGCCACCTTGTGCCTGTCCTCGGCGCCGAGCCATCCGCGCGCGTCCCCGCGGTAGGACAGGCCGCACAGCGCGGCGCGCAGTGCCTCCGCCGAGAACGTCTCCGGGAGCGTCAGGAGTGCGGCGGCGAGCGCGGCGCGCAAGTTGGCGGTTTCCGCGGCGGCGACGGCGCGCGCGGCGGGACGCGCGGCGGAACGCGCGTCGTCGTCCTTCGCCAACGCCGCGACGGGTTTCTGCATGCGACCGGCCACGAACAGCGATCGCCACTCCGTGAGGTCGTCGCACAGAGTATCCAGGCTCACCACGCCGTACTTGTAGTGCGTGGCGTGTCCGGGCCCGAGCGTCGCGCCGGCGTCCGCGCCGCCGCGCCACGGCACGAGCGTGTTGAAGTGGACGCCGACGCCCACGCGGTCGGCGATCGCGACCACCGCGGCGGGACCGAGCGCGCGGAGGTGCGGCGCGTAATGCGAGGGGTTGCGTCGCATGTTCTCGGCGTGCCACTCCAGCGGCGAGCGCACCGCGAACACGTAATCCACCATCGCGTTCGGTGTCCCGCGCGCGGAAGCGCTCGCCGCGTCCCCCGAAGCGCGCCGGACCGCATCGGCGTGCGCGTCGTCCGAGGCGGTCGCCCGCGGCTGGACGAACACGCCCGACCCGTATCCGAACGCGTGTTCCACCTCAGGCACCACATCCAGCACCGCGCTGAGCGGCGTGGTGGACTCCATGCCGCGCGGCGCCGCCGCGCCGTCGACACTGAGGGGCTGTCGGTCGGACGGGAGAGGAACACACACATCAGCGAAACGAAAGCGGCGTTTTTTCGATTACACTCCCGACCTCTCGTTGAACTCCTCGGGGGTGACCTCGTCGTAGTCCGTGGCCTGATGGTCCAGCTGCACGCCATCTAGCGCGTTACGCAGCGCCTGCTTCGAGCTCGCGTACAGCATCTTCGTCTTCGCTTTGCAGGTGTCGGGCACCCAGGACACGAAGAAGATCTTGTCAATGTGGCGGTCGTCCGAGGTGGTCGCGGACCAGTCCAGGACGAAGTACCGAGGCTCGTCCGCGGGGAGCTTGTCGAGCAGGGTCTGGAAGGTGAACTCAGCCTGTCGTCGTGCGGGGAGACTCGGGGAGGTTAGAGGCGAGGCACAGCACAGGTACCGAAAAGCGCGAGGGAAACGCCGACGCCTCTGGAGACGCACGCGCGTCCCACGGTCGAATCTCGACGGCGGGGGGACCGTTGGCACCCGTGATCCGTAGCGCGAGAAGACGCGCAGGACGGGGGTCGACGAGGCCCGTCCGGCGACGACGGGGACGAGCCCGACCGTCTCACGGGCTTCCAATATCATTGTGCGTGACGAAGGGTCGCTCCGGTGCTCCGCGTCCCTCTCGGGTGGCGCCTCGCGAGGCAGCCCGCGCGGCCCGGGACGCGGGTGTCTGCTGCCGCGAAAAGCTGCCCACAAACGCACCGTCTTCTCCACGCAGTCGCACACGTCCACGACGCCCTTCTCCGGGTCGATCTTGAACGTCACGAACTTATACGCGCGCTTGTCCTTGAGCTTAAGGAACTCCTCCTTGCATTTGTCGGTGGGTAGCACGCCGGACATGGTTGCTGCTCGCCTTCCTGCGGGATCGAGACTGGCTCGGGAAAGAAGTCGGTCGAGCTTTTTCTGTTTTCGTCTCGAAGACACAGACTGATCACAGCAACTCGCTTCAAACGCGAAGCGCGAAGCCTCTCTTCAGCACAAACCGCCGCGCGTCCCTTCGCGCTCCCGGTCGACCGCCAGGACGACCCGCGTCGCCCCTTCCCGCGTTACGACGCCCGCTCTCGCCTCGCGCGCCGCGCCGTTCGCGTCCCGGCTCGAAGGCCTCGCTCACCCTGGCCGGGCGCACGCGCGTCGACTGATTCCGAGAAGTTCGCCTCGACGCCCCGTCGCGATGGCTGCTTCGAAAGCGGCGCGAGGCGCGTTCATCCTGTTCGAGGGCGTGGACCGATGCGGAAAGACGACGCAGAGCACCCTTCTGGTGGATACCCTGAAGCGTGCGGGCGTCAAGGCGGAGCTGTGGCGGTACCCCGACCGCACGACCGGGATGGGCGTCATGATCAACAGCTACCTGCAGAGCAAAACCGAGATGGACGACGGCGCCATCCACCTGCTCTTCGCCGCCAATCGGTGGGAAAAGAAAAAGGCCATGGAGGCGGCGTTGGCGGAGGGCATCACCCTGGTCGTCGACAGGTACTCCTACAGCGGCGTCGCGTTCACGGCGGCGAAGAAGATCCCGGGCCTCGATCTGGAGTGGTGCAAGTCCCCGGAGCGCGGGCTGCTTCGGCCGGATGCCGTGCTCTACTTGAACATGCCCGTCGACGCCGCTCGCGGGCGCGGCGGCTTCGGCGAGGAGCGGTACGAGACGGAGACGCTGCAGAGGGAGGTCCGCGCACAATTCGAAAAACTCACGGAGGACTGGTGGACGGTCGTCGACGCCGACCGCACGGTGGAGCAGGTGGCCGAGGAGTGCGCGGCGGTCGCGCGAGACGCCGTGCGGCGATGCGCGCAGGGAGAGGCGTTCAAGAGGTTGTGGGAGGAATAAGTGAGGTGGGACTGTGAAAAAATATGCAAGTGTATAAAATCCACCCGCCGCCCGCTCCCACGCCGCCAGAGCTCCCCGCGCTCGACTCCGCGATGGCGGACGCATCCGCGCCGCGCGAGGGCGTGGCGTACGGCGTGACCCTCGGCTCAACGTTCGCGCGAGACGCGCGCGCGGGCGACGCGTACGCCGCGTTCAAGTACGACTGGCGCGCGCCCGCGATCGATCCCGCGAAACCCGCCGTCGTGCGCCGCGAGGGCGGGGACGGGGACGCGGGCGCGGTGACGGTGGAGTTCCAGAACGTCGTGGAGGGCGAGCGGCCGATCAACTACCGTGGCACGTACGTCGGCGCGAAGCGAGACACCCCGTCGTCGTCCGCGCGGGACGTCGGCGTGGAGTGCGCGCTGGTGTTCGACCCGGCCACGGGGGCGTTCGTGGTGGAGAAGATCGGCGGCGCGGTGAAGTCGCTGCGCGTGAGCAGGGACGCGCGCGGGGACGACGACGGCGTGGGCGTGGGCGTGAACGAGGAGAGGATATTGACGAAGAAGAAACCCAGGAAGCAGGACCCGAAGGAGGCTGCGGCGATGGAACAAGCCGCGGCGGCGGTCGCGAAGGCGACTGAGGCGAGGCGCGCCGAGGCAATCGCGACGGACGCGGCGGTCGGACCGTTCGCGCAGTTCGTCTCCGAGAGTGAGGGGGAGTGACGCGTAGTGTACTTGTACGTTTTATGGACAACATGTAGCATGGACATCGCGTTCGACTTTCGACGCGCCGCTTTCGAGCGTCGCGCGGCGACGACGATCGTCGAACGCCTTCGTCGTGTGGAAGGCGCGCGGCGGAGGACTCACGCTTCCTCGGCTTCCTCGGCGGTCGCGGAGGCTTCCTCTTCTCCTTCAGGGGTGGCTTCCTCCTTCGCGGTCTCGGCGGCCGCGGCGGTCTCCGCGAGCGCGGCTTCGCGCTTCTCGGCAGCCTGGCGCAGGACGTCCGCGAGCTGCGGGCCGACCACCTCGGCGTCGAGGCCGTTCGCCTCGCAATACGCCGTCGCCGCCTCCTCGGGGGTCTGGCCCTCGAACAGCACGATGGGGGGGAGCTGCTTCTTCTTCTTGGGCGCGGGCTCGGCGTCGACGTCCTCGCCTCCCGCGCCTTCCGCGCCCTCTTCCTCGTCGTCGACGTCGAGGGAGACGGCGAGCGAGACGAGGGCCATCCGCCCCTGCTCGTCGCGGAGCGGTTCCGGCGCGGCGCGCGCCTTCTCCATGGACGCGATCGCGCCCTCCATCAGGAGGGGCACAGCGTCCTCGTCGAAGCCGTGCCTCGCGACGAACGCCGCGACCGCCTGCTCCAGGACGTCGCCCTCGTACAGGCGCAGGGGCAGCGTGTCCTCGCCGCGCTTGACGGCGATCTCGTACAGCGGCGCCTCGCCGGCGGCGGCGCGGTTCTCCGCCTCCGCCTCATCAGCGGCGACAGCGGCTTCGCGCACGCGCGAGAGGACGCCCTCCAGCAGGTTGGTCTTGAGGTTTTCGTCGAGCTCGAGCTCGGCGGCCATCTTGTCGACCACCTCCTGCACGACGTCGCCCTTGCGCAGCACGACGCGGTGCTCGGTCTCGCCGTCGAACGTCACGGGGATGTCGAAGACGACGGCGTCGTCGCCGAACTCGGCGGCGTCGGCGCCCTGCTTGGTGATCTTCTTCTTCACCTCCTCGAAGAGGTGCGGCACGAAGTCCTCGGGGATGCTCTGCTGCTCGGCGAACTTCCTGACCGCCTCGAGCAGCACGTCACCCTCGTACAGGCGCAGGTTCACCACCTCGCCGGACTCGAGCTCCATGGGCACCTCGAACAGGAGCTGCTTGGCGTCCGCGCTCTGCGCGCGGTTCGCGTTGATGGCCTCAGTGATGGAGAGCAGGCGGCGCGACACCTCGGCCTTGAGCGTCGCGAGGCTCTCGGGGGAGAGCTCATGCGCCACGCCAAACTTCTCCGCGGCGTCGTTCAGGTTCTCGCCCTCGTGCACGGCGAAGTCCGCGCGCGTCCTGTCAACGTACAGCGGGATCTCCAGAATCGGAAGCACGGGCAGATCGGAGACGTCCGGGGGCGCATCCGCGGGCGCGTCCGTCACGACCTCCTCGGTCTGCGCGAGCGCGGGGGCGGTCAGCAGCGCGAGCGCAAGCAGCGCAAGTGCGAACAGGCGCGTGGCGCGGGACATCATCTCGGTGGACGGGCGCGCGCTCGAACTGCCGGTTGGGGCCTAACATCGCCGATTCTCACATGCGTGCTTGCGAATCCCGCCAATTCTTGGTTGAATATGATCGTCCAAAATCCTAAAACGAAGACTGAATGCCCATACAACGGGTACAATAAAAGTATACACGAGTTCCTCCGAGAGGGAGCCAAAAAGTACTCTTTTCTTTGGTTATGGATATCCATGTCGGAGCCTCGGCACAAGCAGACGCGCGCCTCTTCCGCGGCCGCGCCGCCCATGTCGCGCATTTCCGCCGTCGGGCGCTCGTCCGCGCCGGCCGTCGCGCCCGCGCGGCGCGCGCGCGCATCTCGAAGCCGCCGGCGCTCGGCGTCCGTCGCGCGTGCCGCCGCCGACAGCGCGGCCGCCGACGCGAAGGCGCTCAAGGCGGCGTGCGACGCCGTGGCGGACGAGATGAAGGGCGTGAGCGTGACGTTCGTGGGGGACAATGAGCAGGCCAACGTCGCGGTGGCGAACGCGCTCGCCAAGACCCTGGGGTACACGCCTCTTTCCACGCCCGCGCTCATCGAGCAGGTGACGTCCTCCACCCGGGAGGAGATCTTGGCTGAGGATGGCGAGGCGGGGCTCGTCATCGCCGAGAACGCCGTTTTGGAGCAGCTCAGCACGATGATCCGGTGCTGCGTGGCGACGAGCGGCGGCGGCAAAGGCGCGACCGCGCGCGGCGACTGCTGGGACTACATCTTCGGGCAGTTCACGGTGTGGCTCGACGACGTGGACGCGGTGGAAAAGGCGAAGCACGACCCGGAATCGGCGCCGCAGCGTGATGCGTACGCGTTCGCGGACGTGAGGCTGGTGCTGTCGTCGACGGAGGTAAACACGGAAAGCGCCGCGACGAACGTCGCGACGCAGGTGATGTCCGCCGTCGCGCAGCTCATCGAGGGGGACCCGCAGCTCAGCGGCAAGAAGGGCTTCTACGTCAAGATGGGATGCCGCGGGGACTGGCCGGTGCTCCAGCCGCCGGGATGGGACGGCACAGAGAAGGGGAAGGTGGACCCGAAGACGGGGAAGCCGTACCGCGAAGCGAGCGACGCGGCGGGAACGGGGCCGAAAGAAGAGGCGCGAGAATGATGAATCGTCGACGAAAAAAACATTCGTTCCCCGCGCACTCTAGTACGGTACGTACTTTCGTAGATGGCTACGCGCGCCGCGCGCGAATTCTACGTCACCCCGTCGCGTGACCACCGTCACTTCTTGTCCTTGTCTCTTCTCTTCTTGCCCCCGCCGGAGCTCGAAGAGAACATGCCCTTGAACATGGACTTGATCATCGACTTTTTCTTCTTGTTCACCGGGCCTGGCGCCGGCGCCGGCGGCGGCGGCGGCGGCGGCGACGGCGCCGCGCGCGGGTGCTGCGGCGGCTTGCGCTTCGGCGAGGGCGGCGCCGAC